>FRDC01002263.1_pt1 | contig 18077 bp, 17 predicted proteins | sample 1106171 | NCBI WGS metagenome assembly FRDC01 (sample SAMEA3930566, study PRJEB13176) | freshwater metagenome | biome: Drinking water system; feature: drinking water; material: water | place: Singapore | collected 2014-12-20 | reverse complement strand
GGTGCGTTTTGTCTCAGAGTCAGACAAGGGTATTTACGATGCCATGAACAAAGGCATTGGCATGGCTCAGGGCGAATATCTTTATTTCTTGAATGCCGGGGACCAGGTCCACAACCTGCAAACCTTCACGCAAATCGTATCGCGCCTGCAGGGAAAAGACCTTTACTACTGCGACATCATTCTCGCCGAAGCTTATCAAGAAGAGCTGCGCAGCTACCCCTCGCAGTTGGATCTTCCGTTCTGGCTGGATTTTCATCTTTGTCACCAAGCTGTGTTTTTCAAGCGCACCCTTTTCAAGGCTCTCGGTGGATACGACATTCGCTATCGTTTTGCGGCGGACTACGAATTTTTCTTGCGAGCATGGAGCACTGGCAAAGCAAATTTTGAATACATTCCGCTCATTGTTTGTCGCTATGATCTGCGGGGCGTGAGTGCTCAGACAGCCAACCACGACAAAGTCAAAAACGAGTACTTGCGGATTCAGTGGAGACATCTTCCAAAGCTCGAATTTGTGCGAAAAAAAGTTCCCGGACTCGCCTGGCGTTGGCTTTTTAAAAGAAATTCCACAGCGGTCAAAGTGGGTAAACAGATCATCAAACAGCTCGCACGAGTTTTCGTTCCGGATCCCCCGATTGCGAACCTCAATTTCTATTTGAATCCGGACTACAGCCCGCAAAAAGGTGGCTTGCGCGTTTTGCATTTGAGCACCTACGCAGGCAACGGCGGAGCAGCCGTCGCGGCGTTTCGACTGACCCAAGCCCTGAACAATCAAGGTATGCAGTCGCAAATGGCTTGCCTGATGTCGGACATGTACCATCCCATGCTCACCGGCATTCGTTTGAAATCAGGATATCACCGGCTACTGAATTTTGCGGCTCGCGCATTCGAGAAGCTTTTGGTGAGTTTATTTCGCGGCTCCCGACGTTCCATCATGTCTTTGGGTTTCAATAGCGATGCCGACTGGACCTGCCTGCAAGCAGTGGTGAAACAATTCAATCCGGATGTAATCCACCTTCATTGGATCAATCATCGTTTTCTGACCATCGCTCAATTGGCGCAGTTGAATCGTCCCATTGTTTGGACCTTTCACGACATGTGGCCCTTCTTGGGGACCGAACACATCAGCCTGACCGGTGAGTACGAAAATGGATTCACACAAAAACAGGCCAGCGACGATCACACCCGTTGGATCGATCGATGGGTTTGGTTGCAAAAAAAGCAGCATTGGAATCAACTCGCACAAAAACTATCAGTTGTTTTGCCGAGCCAATGGATGAAAGAAAAAACCGAACGCAGTCCTTTGTGGCAAAACTCCGACCTGCAAGTGATTCCCAACTCAGTCAACACCCGGGAGTTTTATCCTGTGGATCGCAAACTTTGTCGGCAACTTCTTGAACTTCGCTCGGACTGCCTCACACTCGTGTTTGGCGCCTCTTCACCCTTTGTTGAAGAGGTGAAAGGCTTCGATCTCTTTTTGAAGGTGGTTTCGGCTCTGGCAGATAAAATGGGGACCGAAAACCTTCAAGTGATCACATTTGGCGCGAGCTGGGGTCGCCGCATGATCAAGGGTGTGCACCACAAACATTTCGAACCAATTCGCTCGATCGAACTGCAACGAATGATTTATTCCGCGTCCGATCTGATGGTGGTCACCTCGCAAATTGAGTCCTTTTGTTTGGTTGCAGCCGAGGCCCAGAGCTGCGGCATCCCCGTAGTTTGCTCAGACGTCGCAGGCCTTAAAGATGTGGTTGAGCATAAAGTGACGGGATACAGAGCTCAGCCCGAAAGCCCTGACGACTTTGTTACCGGAATCACTTGGATCCAGCAAAACTCAGCATCTCTGCATTCAGCTTGCCGGCAACGTGTGGAAGAGCTTTTTGATTACCCCGTGGTGGCCCAAAAACACATCGAGCTCTACCAGCGAATTCTGAAACTCACCCCTCAAAAACATCAAAGGATGGAATCACCATCGCTTCCAGGGAGCCTCACCACTTTGCCAAAGTGATTCCAAACTGTTTTTGTCGCGAAGAGTGTCCATGCAATGCCAAAATCCGCGATGCAAATAGACTGAGAGTTGATTGTCCTGAGTGAGTCCTCTCATCGGGTCTTGCTCCCAGGGCATTTGATCACCTTTCACGTAGCTCAAAGCTTTCGGCTCCAAGACAAAAAAGCCCCCGTTGATCACTGCGCCCTGTCCCTGGGGTTTTTCTTCAAATGAGCGAACTTGGGTTCCTTCGATCTCGAGAGAGCCAAAACGTCCCGGCGGGATCACTCCCGTCACGGTGGCCAAAGTTTTTTTCTGCCGATGCAGTTCAATGACTTTGTCGATGGGAACATCACTCACACCATCGCCGTAGGTCATGCAAAAGGTTCCCTGGAGATGATGCGCAACTTTGAGGAGTCTCCCGCCTGTATGGGTTTGCTCTCCAGTATCCACGAGAGTCACTTTCCAAGGTTCCGCCTGTTGCCGATGCACTTCCAAAGAATTTTTTGCCAAGTCGACCGTGATCTCAGCCTGGTGGTGAAAGTAATTGATAAAGTAGTCCTTGATCACCGAGCCTTTGTATCCGCAGCAAATCACAAAATCGTTCAGACCGTAGCTCGAATACATCTTCATGATGTGCCACAGTAATGGACGTCCACCAATTTCGATCATCGGTTTGGGTCGCAAGTGACTCTCTTCACTGATTCGACTTCCCAACCCGCCTGCAAGAATGACAACTTTCACATCACACCTCGAAGCCCAAAAGTACCAAAAATCGCTCCCGAGACTCAAGAAAACCTTGGATCCACTTCTTGTGTTGCAAGGAACCACGAGTCGCAGGACGCTTGAGATGCTCGCGGACCTCCTCGGCCGCCGATCTGGGATCTGAGCTCACTTGAGCGACCACGTCGACTGGGATTTCGCTCACAAAGGCAGACTCGTTTTTCACAGCAATCACCCGTTTACCATAAACTACCGACTTGACCACCGCCCCCTCAACGGGGGCTGACCACAGAGATGGCACTAAAACAGCATCCGCACTCTGAACCAATTCCTTCAATCCCGTAGCCCAAAAAATGGGGTTGAAGCTGCAATTCGACGGATAGGACTTTCCATCCGATTCAAAGGGAAACACAAAATGAACCTCTCGCAGGTGCCTGGCGAGCTCCACGGTCCAGTCGAACCCCTTGGCTGAGTGTTGATATCCGTGAAAAACCACTGTGGCCTGTTTGGGAGAGGGCAAATCGATAGCGGGTTCAAAAAATTCGGTATCTTCTGTCTTGAGTCCAACGACTCGAACTTTCGGCCACCAAAAATGTTTTCGAGCCAATGCTGCTTGTGCAGGGTTCTGCACAAGGAGTTCCACACGCCTGAGGTTCACCAAAATTCTCAATCCACTTAGGTACCAGGCGACGTAACGGCTGTTGTCAGGAAACTGCCGACATCCATTTTGCTGAGCCGACTTGAAACGCCCCCCCACACACCTGAGGCAGGGATGAAACTCGGCTTCAATGTGGTTGTAACTTTTCAAACAGAAAAAGGAGTTGTCCAACACAAAAAGCTGACGCTTTCCAAAACACTTCAGCGCCAAAAAAATCAGAGCAAAGTGAAACCCCAGATTCTGCGGATGCATCACGATCAGGTCGCTAAATCCAAACAAGATTCTGGGAATCAAATGCAAAAGCTCGTCGACAGATTTTTTTCTGTCTGCGTACCACTGGGCTCGTCGTTCGGGAAAATACTTTTCAATGAATCGAAACTCATCTCGGCTGGGGGGGCCAAAGGTGAAACGAATTTCACGGTGAGATTTCTTGGCGGCCTTCAACAAGAATTGCATCAATTGCCCGGTTCCAGATTTATCGGGGCCAATCCCTGAGATGATTTCTAAAGGGCGCCGCTTAGCCATGCATCATCCTTTTCAGTCCTTCAGATACGGAAGTAAGCTCAGGAATTGCAATCCATTTCTGGAGCTCGGTGACATCTGCCCACAAAGACATTCGCTCACCAACTCGATACTCCACAGCCCCCAAACGAAGCAGGTGCGAGGCATTGAGCTCGTGAAGCACGTTTTGGATGAAATCTTTAAGAAGAACTCTTTGTCCGCTCGCTACATTGACAATTCTTCCCGAAGGAAGATTGCTTTCGATTAGGCGCGAGAGAATTTCTGCAGTGTCCTCAGAGTACAAGTAGTCTCGAATTTGTTCGCCCCCTGTTGTGGGAATGGGGGTCTGTGTTCTCGAAGCAGCGATGAGCTGAGGCACCAACCTGAAATCGGGCTCTCCCCATCCCCACTGGCCAAACAAGCGAGTCAAGATCAATCGTAAGTCAGACTTCTTAGCCAGGGACTCAAGTCCTTGCAAAGCCCGGGACTTAGACTCAGCGTAGGGTCCTTGCGGGTTGAGAGGGGTGCGCTCAGAAATCGCTGTCGAAACACTCCCGTATTCAAAACAACTACCAAAGTAGACAAAGTTTTTTACCCCGTAATCTTGTGCAATGCCCGCCAATTTAAGGGGAGTTTCCACATTCACCTTATTGCACAACTCGGCGTCTTTTTGGGCGGGATTCACGCCATAGGCGGCGGCATAAAAAAGCGTTTTCGGAACCTTTGTCCGGAGTTTTTCACGGAAAAACTTTTCTGCAGTTGAGGCATTCTCGAGATCAACTTCTCGTCTCGAAAAAGATTGAACCGAAGTCTTCTGAGAAAAACATCGAACCAAGTTTTTTCCCAAAAATCCCTGAGCGCCGACGATCCAAGTCAAATCCGCTGAACTCATTGCTCAACTCAGTAGAGGGAGAACACGTTTCACGGCGTTCTGTAGAGTGTGATCTCTGAGAGTGCGCTTTTGACCTGCACTAGCGATCTCAGTCCGATGTTTCTCATTTCTCGTGAGGTAGCGAATTTTCTCAGCACAATCTGCAGCGGAGTCAAAGACAACCACTTCTCGATCCAATTCAAAAATCTCGTGCAGATTGGATTTGCGATCGGTCAACAAACAAGACCCAACTCCCGTCGTCTCGAAAAGTCGAAAATTTGCGGCCTGATCACCAATTCGATCAATATGGATATTGAGCGAAATGTCGCTATTGCGAAGGGTTTCGAGCATCTCCAGTCCGAAGCGAGGGCCCTGATTTCTTTTTCCCACAGACCAGACGTCCCACCACTCCTGAAATTTTCCGGCCCTCAATCGCCGCTTTTGCGCCGGAGACAACATTTCGTGTTCCCCCAAATGCGCTATGTGCAGGGTGAGAAGAGAAGCTCGAGACAGTTGGCCAAGAATCTTTAGACGTCGCAAGTGATGTTGAGATTGCAGGTCCAGAGAACCCACAAAGCTCGCTCCCGGGGTGCCTTTGCGTTCCCCCAGTTTGCCGAGAATCCTCTGGTCAAATCCAGGTACGAAATGATGCGCCTGTATTTGTCGGCCCCTGTAAAAATCAGCAGTCGCTTTTACGCAAGACAAAATGAGATCCACGCCATCATATTTCTTCGGATCGTTATACGCGATTCCATCCCATGCTAAAATTTTTTGAATGCCGTACCTCGCTCGAAGTCTGTGTCTCTCTTCGCCCTGAATCAGCGAGTAATCTTGAGCAAACAAAATCTCGGGACGAAATTGCGCAATTTGCGCCTCCAAAATTTCCCATGCCCAACGTGGACCGAAGGGCACCTTGTTCTCAATGGCCCACGCCTTCTGCAAGGGTTCTGCGTTGGTCACAACCTCCACAGCATCAAAGTCACCTGTCTCCTCCAGAGTGTGTTTCCAAGAATCGGACCAAACAAAAAACTCACCCATGATGGTGCTGTATTGTTCTTGGTAACTCATATCTTTGAGATTCGGAAACTTGGCGTAAACGGCACGAATTTGAGATTCATACAACGCGGAGGCCTTGAGGAATCTACGACGACTCACCCAAGAATCCTTTGGAGAGTGCGAACGACCATTTCAACTTGTTCCTGGGTCTGCCCTGGAAAAATCGGTAGGGACAAAATTCGATTCTGCAAACTAAAAGCCACTGGAAAGTCCTTGGATGTAGCCCCCAGATGTTTGTACGCATCAGTGAAGGGCAAAGCCTTGGGATAGTGAACTTTCACCTCGATTCCATTCTCTGCAAACTGCGAAACAACTCGATCCCTGGCACAGTTCTCCGGAAGCTGAATCACATACAAATGATACACGTGGGACATATTTCCAAAATACTCGGGGCGGCTCACCTGAGGCACCTGCTGCAAAGCCTGATCGTACCATTGCGCGATCTGGACTCGATCACGAGTCCATTCATCCAGATGTTCGAGCTTCTTCGACAAGAGCGCAGCCTGCAATCCATCCATTCGCGAATTTCGCCCCTCGAAAGCGTGATCCGCTTTTCCGGTTCGACCATGATTGCGCAAGCGGCGCAGGAACAGAGCCAACTCTGCATCAGAAGTGGAAACTCCTCCGGCATCACCCAGAGCTCCCAAATTTTTTCCAGGAAAAAAACTGAATGACCCTGCAAGCCCAAAAGTGCCCGCTTTTTGATCTCCAAGTCTGGCTCCGTGCGCCTGCGCACAATCTTCGATCACGGCCAATCCATGCTGTCGACTGATTGGAATTAAGTCCTCCATCGGAGCGATTCGTCCATACAAATGCACCGGAACGATTGCCTTCGTATTTCGTGTTATTTTTTTTTCGACCGTTTCTGCGGTCAGATTCATGGTTTTTGCATCGACGTCGGCAAAAACCACACGACCGCCGATGGCTGATACCGCTTCCGAGGTTGAAATCCAGGTGTTCGCCGGTACAATCACTTCGTCTTCAGAGCTCAGCTGAAGATGCTTGAAAAGCATCTCGAGCGAATCCGTTCCATTGGCACAAGCGACAAATTCAGAAACCCCAAGATACTTGGCAAATCCAGTCTCAAAATTTTTGATCAAAGGGTTTTCACCAAATCCAATGAATTGGGTGGAATCAAGAACTTCAGAAAAGACCTGCACCAAATCGTTTTTGAGCCGAGCATGCAATAAATTCAGATCGGCAAAAGGAACTTTCCACTTCATGGTGAGTCCTCCAACCGAAGCTCGATTTTTCGATCTCCGAGCATCACATAGGGCGGAGGAAATCCGGGCATTGTGGTCGCACGAATGTGCCGTTCGATTTTTTCTTGATCCCAAGATAAATCGATTCGTTTTAATTTCTCGATGTCGGATCGCCGGTAAAAATATTGAGGCCCGGAACTCGCGACATCGATGCCCGACAAAACTTGGGAGCTCAGTAAAGCTGGGAGCGCTTCACGAAAAAGCTGCAGCGACTCCTTAGCCGTTTTCTCATACAGTTCTTTCACAAAAATCTGTTTCGAAATCGGGAAGCGACTCTGAAATAAAACTCGACCGTGGTCCACCTTCTCGTCCATCTCATGCAAAGTGGTCCCAAACTCTTTTTCTTGGTTCACGATTGCAAAAGAAAACTGATTGCATCCGCGGTACTGCGGTAAGGGTGCCATGTGCAGGTTCACAGCACGACGGGCCTTTGCCAAATGTTCGGCCCTCAAAATTTCATGATACTGGACACTCAATAATAAATCGGCCACCGGCAACTTCAGCAGTGCATCCAGAGCCGGAAAGACGGGCACCTTGTGATGTTGGGCCAGTTCCACGATTCTTTGTCCACGAGGCGAAGCAAAGACTCCAACAACTGCGAACTGCAATTCTTTTCGTTGTTCGAGGAGGTGCGAAAAACAATCAAAGCCGATGTCTTTGCCTCCCAGAAACAAAACAGACTTCATGCCTCCACTCCGAGACGCCGAGATCCACCGGTGGCGCCCACCTCTACGGGAAGACCTTTTTCAATGGATTCGTACATGCAGGAAATCAAGCGCAAGGATTTGCGACCCTCTTCACCGTCCACTGGAGGCGCTATTTCTCCGCGGATAGATTGCACCACTTGCTTTAAAAATGTTTGATGACCGTAACCATATACATTCGGGGGAATTTCGCTCAAATCTCGAATGGTGGCCTCATCTCCTGGAAATCGATCGACAAAATTCCATGTGCGGACCTCATTCACCGCAAAACCCGCAATCTCCACCGACCCACCCTCACCAAGCAAACTCAACGAGCCTTCAAGATCCTTGGGGCGTGCGGCCGTCGTCGCCTCCACCGAACCAAGGGAACCGTTCGCGAACTCAATCAAAGCAAAGGCCGTGTCCTCGGTTTGGACTCGAGCCAAAGCCTGGCGAGAAACTGCAAAAACTTTTTTGGGTTCACCCAAAAACCATTCCAACAGATCAATGTGATGACTTGCTTGATTCGCAAAAACCCCGCCGTCCCATTTCCAGGTGCCTCGCCACTCATCTTGGTCGTAGTATGCTTGAGGACGACACCAACGCACGCGCACAGCACCGGAAACGATTTTACCAAATCGTCCGCCATCAAAAGCTTTGCGCAGAGCCTGCACTGGTTTGTTGAAGCGGTTTTGCTTCACCACAAACAATTGCACACCTTGAGTGCGACAGGCGGAAATCATTCGATCTGCGTCTGATAGAGTCAATGCCATCGGTTTTTCAACAACGACATGTTTTTTATGCCGAGCCACCTCACAGCAATGATCTGCATGCATTCCGCTGGGAGTGAGCACGCTGACCACGTCAATGGCACTGCCCACTTTTTCCATCATGTCGCCGAGAGAAGAAAATGCTGGAACATCCAATTTGAGAGCGACGTTCTGTGATCTCTCGGTGCGTGGATCACAAACAGCTACAATTCGTGCGCCAGGGATGAGGCCTGAAGTGAGAGCATCGACATGCTTGCCAGAAATGCGCCCGCAACCCATCAAAGCAAAACCAACCTGCTTCACGGCATTCTCTCAATCTGCATCGAATTGTTGAGCTTCATCACCGCACTCGGTTCGGAATAGAAAAACCGATCTCGGGGATGATGGATCTGAAAAGCTGAGACGTTGTTCCAAAAGAAGAGATGCGCATACAAACTTTTTTTGGTGACGCAGGCATTGAGGCGATACGCCCCGGGCATCAAGTTCGGTTGCGAAATCTGTGTCTTGAGACGATAGCGCCCCGGAGTGACCACATTCAAAGGCATGTCGTCTTCGTAACTATCCAGGCTCGTGATGAAGCGATAATGAGAAGCATCGATCGTGTAGCGAAACAGAGGTTCCTCGATGGGAGAATTCACATCAATCACCGATTCAATGAAAATATCTTCACCGTAAGCAAACTCACTTCGGATCTCTCCCCTGCCGTCGACCATGCGCACCTCTCGAATGTGCACATCGCCAGTGCCGCCCTTCATTCCGGAATAGTCAGCGGGTAAAACCTCTTCGCCGACACGAGGCTCACTGCGCATTTGGTCGCGTGCGACTTGAGCGTTGCGCTCTTCGTAACGACGGATGACTTCCTCGGTAGGGCCCACAAACTCCAATTGTCCTTTGTGCAAGAGCAAACCCCGATCGCACAGGGACCAGATTGCACCCACGGAGTGAGAGACCAACAGGATGGATGTCCCTTGTTTTTTGAGTTTTAAGACGTAGTCGAAACACCGCTTTTGAAAATTCAAATCTCCAACAGCCAACACCTCATCCACCAGAAGAATTTCTGGCTCCACCATGGCTGCGATTGCAAATCCGAGACGAACAAACATTCCGCTAGAGTAATGTTTCACCGGCATATCAATCGCGTCGCGAACATCGGCAAAATCGATGATCGACTCCATCCGGTCTAAAATCTGTTGTTTGTTTAGGCCGAGAAGAGCCCCGCTCACAAAAATATTCTCGCGACCCGAGAGCATCGGGGAAAACCCCGCCCCCGCGGCGATGAGCGCACTCACACGCCCACGAATTTGAACCTCCCCGGTGTCGGGGCTGTAAGTTCCGTTCAAAATGCGCAACAGAGTGGATTTTCCAGAGCCATTCACGCCCATGACTCCCAGTGCTTCCCCGGCCTGCAGCGAGAAATTCACATTTTGCAACGCCCAGAATTCGCCCTTGCGAAGATTCCCTTGCGACTTGGACATGCCGGCCAAGCGGGCCAGGCTGTCCGTCACGCCATAGTACATGGAGCGTTTCAGACTGGAGCTAAATTTTTTTCCAAGCTGAGAGGTTTGAATGGTCCAATCTTGGTTCACAATCGCTCCGCAACTTTATCTTCTAAAAGATAAAAACTGTGCAGTCCCAACACAAACACGAACAAACAAAAAATCACGGACCACAAAAAAGGAGACGCATTTTGAAAACTACCGAAGTAAATCACCTGCCGAGGAAATGAGATCAATGGAGCCAGCGGATTCCACTCCACTAGAAACTGCAACCGGGGATTGACAAATTGAGGCACAAAAACCACGGGCGAGAAAAACATCAGAATCTGCAAGGCCATTTGAAAAACGTTACTCACATCTCGCGCGATCACATTCACTACAGAGAGAAAAAATCCCAAACCCGTGCCGAGCAAAAACAAAGGCAATACTAAAACCGGGTATAGAAAAACCCCCCAAGTTGGCGGAGCTCCAAAGAACACAGAAACGCCGAGCAAGAGAAGGAAGTTAAAAAGTTGGTTGTAAATGATTTGCGAGGTTCCTGCGAGAACCAGAGCTAGCTTTGGAACGTTGGTGCGCGTGATCAGATCTCCCTGACCAATGAGAGTGTTGGACAACAACAAAGTGCTGGACGTGAGCACGCTCCACAACAACGTCCCCGAAAGCGCAAAGCTCACGTAGGGTAGACCCAGTGGACCGGGCGCCAAAACGCCAGACAAATTCATAATCAAAAACCCAGCGACCGCAAAAAGAGGCGCAAGCAAAGCCCACAAGTAACCCAACAGCCGTTGCTGAAACTGCGCCAAAAAATCTCTGCGAAAAAGCTGCCAAACGATCGAGCGAGAACGATAGATCTCAGCAATCGCCAAAGAAACAGACTGAAAGGGGTGGGCTGTTCGAGACCCCGGTTTGAGAACACGAATCGAAACACTCATTGCATTTGAGTTCTAACATAGCGCAACCACCACGCCAAATGAACCGGAGGCCAGAATCTCCACGCCGTCGCCCACTGAGGATTGGGTTCATTCACAAAAACCTCAAATTCTGCGGAAAGCTTGCGCCCATCGAAGTAGGGACTTTGCTGAAATTCCGGCATGAGCATCACATCCAGCATCCAGCTCTTTAACGGACCGCGAAACCAGTCCACCAAAGGTGAGTTGAAACCAATCTTTCGCCGGTTGTTGAGAGTTTCATCGAGGACCAAGCCCCTTAGAGCGTCGCGTAAAATCCGCTTGGTGAAGCCATGCCCCACCCGAGAATCCAGGGGGAGACTGTGCACAAACTCCACCACACGGTAGTCCATATAGGGCATTCGGCACTCCACCCCGTGTGCCATGGAACAACGATCGTAGTTCATCAAAATTCCGGGAAGAGGGGCCTCAAAGAACTGTTCCTTCAGTTCGACCTCTAAGGGGTCCTGATGAGTCGCCAATGCCTCCCGTGAAAACCATTTTGGCCAATCTTTTTTAACGGCATCCCAGGCGTTTTTCCTGGCGCTGAATTGTCCCCACTCCCCTTGGGCGGCGTAGGTTCGATAAACGTCGAGATAGCGCAGCGGTTGTCGAGCCAGACGCGCGCTCTTCAACGCCGAGAAAATGGGAGCATAGCCACCCAACATTTCATCTGGCCCCTGCCCATCCAAGGTCACTTTGATTCCATTCTCACGAATGAATCCATACAAGTGGTCGATGGGATAGAATGCCATGTTGTTGAGCGGTCCGTCCGCTCGTTGCATGGCCCCCTCCAGAGCATCTGGGGTCGGCGGCTGAATCTGTAAAATCCTGAGGGGAATTTTCAGAGCTTCGGCAGTTTTTTTTGCGGATTCACTTTCATCAATCGGCGTTCCCGGAAACGCCGCCGTAAACCCAAAAAAAGTTTCTTGCGGCAACAGATTGCGTACCAACGCGGCCACTCCGCCACTGTCCACTCCCCCCGACAAACAAGTGGCGATCGGAACGTCGCTGCGCAAACGAATCCGCACCGAATCGGTTAAGAGTTCGCGCAACTTCTGCACCTGATCCGTGTATTTTTCAGGCACCTGCACTTGGGGAAGCTGGTACCACTTGCGAACCTCAATGCCCTTGGGGGACACGCGCATCCAGTGACCTGCCGGGAGCGAGCGAACACCGCGCAAGTGTGTGCGATCCGTTCCGTGGTGAGTCCATAGTCCTTGCACCAAAGAGGCAATCACCGTTTCATCCAAAATTTGCTGTGCTCCCAAAAAATGATGCAAAGCCTGGACCTCGGAAGCCACGGCCAATCGCTTCTCGGGATCAAAGTGGTAGTAAAGCGGTTTCTCGCCATAGCGATCCCGCGACACCGTCATTTCGCCTGTTTCCGTGTCGACGATCACAAAGGCCCACATGCCATTCAGTCTCGAAAAACAGTCCTCTTTCCATTCGTCGTAGGCTTGCAACAGAACCTCGCTGTCCGAGCGAGTGTGAAAGGTTCGACCTTTTGCGGAAAGCTCTTGGCGCAATTCGACGTAGTTAAAGATCTCTCCGTTGAAGACGAGTTGATAACGACCAAACTGCATGGGTTGGTCGCCCGCGGAGGTGAGATCCAGAATCGAAAGTCGGCGGTGCCCCAAGGCTTGCTTTTGTGACGAAGAAATCCAAATACCCTCACCGTCCGGCCCGCGATGTTGCAAGCGAGACAAAAGCTTTTGCATCCGTTCCCGAGAGATGGGTTCGTGGAAAGAATAGAGCGCCGAAAGCCCGCACATGTCTGGGGGCCTCTTAAAGGTGACTCGAGTGTCGCAATTCCTGCGCTCGACGTCCCTCCAATTTTCCTCTCAAGTCAGAGATGTCGGCATCCACCATCATCTTGACCAATTCTTCGAATTTCACGCGTGGTTTCCAGTTCAATTGAGTGCGTGCTTTCGTGGCATCTCCCAAAAGTAGATCCACTTCAGTGGGACGAAAATACCTTTCGTCGATCTCCACAAATTTCTGGTAGTCCAGTCCGACGTGAGCAAATGCGAGCTCACAAAACTCCCGCACCGAATGTGTTTCCCCAGTCGCAACAACATAGTCGTCGGGCTGAGCCTGTTGCAGCATCAACCACATGGCTTCAACATAGTCTTTGGCAAAGCCCCAATCCCGTTTTGCATCCAAATTTCCAAGATAGAGTTTTTCCTGGATGCCCAGTTTGATCGCTGCGACACCGCGAGAAATTTTTCGAGTGACAAAAGTTTCTCCCCGTCGAGGGGACTCGTGATTGAACAAAATGCCGTTGCAAGCAAACAGCCCGTAGGCCTCGCGGTAATTCACCGTCAGCCAGTGAGCGTAAAGCTTTGCGGCTGCGTAGGGGCTGCGCGGATAAAAGGGAGTCGTTTCTTTTTGTGGAGTTTCCTGAACCAATCCGTACATCTCGCTCGAGCCGGCTTGATAAAATTTGGTCTTCAAACGAGTCTCTCGTAAAGCCTCCAGTAAGCGCAAAGTTCCCAAACCCACCACGTCACCGGTGAACTCGGGAATTTCAAAACTGACTTTGACGTGGCTTTGAGCTCCTAGATTGTAAATTTCATCCGGATTGATTTTCTCGATGATTCGACTGCAAAACGAGCTGTCACACAGATCCCCATAGTGCAAAATCACCCGTCTTTGATCGGCGTGGGGATCCTGATAAATGTGATCGATGCGACGGGTGTTGAAACTGCTCGACCGGCGAATCACTCCGTGGACTTCGTAACCTTTTTCCAACAACAGCTCGGCAAGGTAACTGCCGTCTTGACCGGTGATCCCGGTGATCAATGCTTTTCGGGACATCATTCAACCTCTAGCGCAAAATACATCCCAAGCACGCTTGAAGCCACACTTTTTTTGTCCACAGATTGGGGGCAGAAAGAAAACGGCGACCCAGAACCCAGCTTCTCCCCTCTCGAAGGATCCTGAAGGCCTGTTTGTTTTCAACGGCAATTCCATGGGAATTCAAGCTTGCTTCGAGATGAGCGGTTAAAAGCTGCATGTCTTGGAAAGCTGTTCTTGAATTGGCAATCGCCTTGGAGAGACGCAAAAGTTTGGCCCAAATCGATCGCTGGCGCATTTGGGCCGCACCGATCACATTGCCGGCGTGTTGACGATACTTCACCAGCGGCCGAGGGAAAATTGCGAGCTGTTTCCTTGCAGCCGCTTGTACTGCGAGCCAGTGATCATGAAGAAAAAGACCATCTCTGGGCATGGGCACACTCTGTTGCAGGAGGCTTCGTCGAAGCGCCATGGCACACCCCGTGACCTGGTTGCGCACCAACAGGTGGAGCAGATCCTTGCCGTCCAAGTTTTCACGATGTTCCTTTTGCCAGCAGGAATCTTGAATATGATTTCCCGCAGCATCAATGAGTGAAAGGTCCGAATGCACAGCGGAAACTTCTGGTTGGGTTTGTAAAATCTCAACAAGAGTTTGGATTTTTTCCGGCACCCAAATGTCGTCCTGGTCACAGCAGAAAAAAAACTCGATCTGCGGATTTTTAAGCAAAAGCGCGGTGAGCGCCGCTGAAAAATTGTTCCGCACGCCAGGAGGATTGGGATTCTTCTGATATTTGAAACGTGGGTCTCGATCGGTGAAGCGTTCCACCAGTTCCGCCACTCCTGGCTCCGGGGTGTCATCGGAAACCACACAAATCCAATTTTTTTCCGTCTGTGCCACGAGGGACTGCAGCTGCTCGCGCAGAAATTGCGGATGGGGACGGTAGGTTGCCAAAGCAATGCCAATTTGACTCACCGAAATAGCCTAGCAGTTCTTGAACGCAGAGAACAAGATCGGCAATTTTGTGTTACAGTTCACTCAATGGTTCAGCTCATTTCTTGCTCGCCACGAAATTCCTTCCTGATTGTGAGAGGCTGGATTCAGTCTTCGCGAATTGCCGAACGAGACGTGCAGATGCACGCAAAAGTGCGCTTGAGCGCTCGCGTGGGATGCTGGCCAGATTGGATTTCCGGTGCCGTGAGGGCGAAGCACTCTGCACAGGATCTTGTTTCATTTGAGGTGCAAGTGCCCTGGGGCTGGGCGCCGCAGTTTTCAGTTCAGGCGGACGGGAAAACTCTGGGCAAGATTTCTGCGGTGCAAATCTGGGGAGCATTTCTGAAAACAGCGCAAAAAGCCTTGAGGCTGAGCGCCCCGCCCTCGCCGATCTCATCGGCCCAACGTCGGTTTGAGACCCTGATCTTTTCCCATCACATTGGCGGCGGAGCAGAAAAGTATCTGCGCAGCTTTGCACAAAAATCACATCGAATGGTGATGCCGGTGGCAAACGCAGATGAACTTTTTCGAGAGCTGGCGGATTGTGAGTTTCAAGAAATTGTTCTCAACCAAATTTACAGCTGGCCCCGTCCGCTGCAAACCTTGCAATCCATTCTTAGGCTTGCAGACGAAAAACAGGCTCGGCTTGTTTTTTTGGTGCACGACTACTACTGCATTTGTCCAACAGCTTTTTTGATCAACTCTAAGGGAAAATACTGTGACATTCCTGAACCCGAGATTTGTAAATCGTGCCTCTCGCAACATCTGACCGATTCTCGTCATTTTGCATTTGTGGACGACATCACAACGTGGAGACACACATGGGAAGAAGCCCTGCGCCGTTGCGATGAAATTCGCTGCCACTCAGAAAGCTCTCGCCAGATGCTACTGAAGGCCTATCCGAATCTCCAGAGGCAGAAAATTGAAGTTGCAGCGGCCTCACTCAACAAAAATCCACTTTCTGTGCCGCCTCACCCTCTCCACATCGCGGTGATTGGACACATCAGTTTTCACAAGGGTTCACAGATTGTTTGGTCTCTCTATCCCGAACTGCAGAAACGAAACGTTCAACTGACTGTTTTTGGATCTCTCAGCGGGGCCAAGGACAATGAATTCTTTCGCGTCGTGGGCCCCTATCAAAACGAGGATCTTGCAAAATTGCTTGAGACTTTCAAGGTGAATTTCGTGCTGTTCCCGTCAGTTTGTCCCGAAACGTTTTCCTACGTTTGTTCAGAGGTCATGCAACTCGGCCTGCCGCTAGCGTGCTTTGATCTGGGCGCCCAAGGTGAGCGGGTGGGGAAATACGAAAAGGGTCTGATTCTCAAAGACACGAATCCAGAAAAAATTCTGGATTCGATTCAGTCCTATTTTACAATATCTCACTGACGTCCGTACCTCGCCGGTTCCCGCTTCGGTTGGGATTGCTCAACCGGTGCGGCTTGCTGCGGAGGCGGAGCCACGGGCTTCACCAGAGTGTGAGCGTAGGCTCGAGCGCCTGGCTTGATGCGGGGACGACCAGAGCAAACCATCTTGCCGTTGGAATCAGGTCGGCAGTTGGCCATCGGGAAATTGGGATCATCTTTGATGATCTGCGCTTCAGCCATATTGCGTCCCACGTTGGTAATTCGAGCATAGGCCACTGGGTTGTTCAGATCAGCAAGTTCGGAGTTTAAGTAGCTTTGGCAGACCGGACCTTCGAAGGAATAGAGCACGTTCACAATGGCGACCACGTCACCCTTCACCAAGCCGGCGTCGCTGCCTCGACCAGCGTTCAAATAAATTTTCGAGTCGCAGTCTTTCAAAACCATCCCGTACCATGGCTCCAACTCCGACCACTGACGATAAATCTCTTGAGCAGCATCCGAGAACACGTTGTTTACAGCTTCGCGCAAGGTGTTGCTAGTCGAGGTGAAGTAGAATTTTGGTCCAAGACTGATCGGGCCCAAGTCAAACGTGAGTCCCATTTCAGTGGAGCGATTCTTGATGATGGTATCACGCACAGTTGCGTAGTCGGCATGCCCTCCACGCTGCAATGGAGAAGACATCTTCAAGTCCACAGACAACTGGTATTTTTCGTAAGAAAAAGACCCTGAAGGCATGAAAGGAACTCCACCTAAAGTGAGAGAGATCCCTTGGCTGTTCACGAATGCAAAATCCAACACACTGCCCCTCAGGACACCCGCAGGCATCGTGATCATGCAAGCAGCTTGCTCTGTCCAAGCACCTAGTTTTTGCTGCATTCCCAAAGAATTGGCTTGTTCGCGGTCCTCATCAAAACTGCAATTGTAAAACTCCTGGATGCTGTTCCCCTCAAGTCCTTCGGGATTGAACATGTCGTCAGGATCAATGGTCGCCGTAGAAAATGTTTGGGTGTCTCGAATCACTTGCGCCATTTGTGCGTTGGCGACAAAACCGAAATCAAACTCACGGCCGCCGTATTGCTGATTGTTAGGAAGTTGAATTCGAGGAGCATCAATGCCACCCAACTGAATGCGCCGGCGAAGTTGTCTCTCCTTGGGAAGCTGCGGGTTCGGCTGGTCGTTTTCACAACCTTCGTTCCCCATGAGACTTGCGGCCAAGCCCATGAAAAGTCCTGCCTTCAGAATCTTCCGGGTCCAATTATTGGTTAGTCCCACAAAGCCTCCCTTTAAGTCTGGGTGGTTTCTGGACTTAGATTCGGCTGGACTGGCCCTTGCCTTGAGTCCAGATTTGTGGAGGTGCTCTCTCATTTGAATGAGGTGAAATATGGGTTGTCACAGATTTCTACAAAAACCGTCAGTTTGTGGGTTTCTTCTTGGGTTTCTTTTCAGCGGACTTTTGCATGCCGAATCCAAAATAGCTCAGCTCAGTGTTTTCTCCGAGAACTTGAGCACCTTCGCGGGTTCGTTTGTTGGTTCGGTGGGACTCAATGCTGAGTATCTGATCGATTCAAAATGGAATGTTTACGCCTCTTACACTCGATGGAGTCGCTACCTTTTTGGGGGTTCGATTTACCTGGCCTCAACAACAACCGGAGCAAGATACTTTTTTGATGAGAACTTTTACGCCAAACTCGGACTGAGTGAGCAAAAGGCTTCGCTTTCATCCAGTGAGTGGCGTCTTGATTCCACGGCATATGTTCTCGAATTCGCGATTGGCTCGCAGTTCGGCTCGGGGTGGTTTTTTTGGGGAGTGGATTGGATCGGAGTATTTTCTAGTCCCCTCGCGTCTCGTCTGGACACAGATGTCCCCGCCACAGCTAATTCCTACAACGCGAACAAGGAAAGCATGCTCGCCCGAGGGCGAATTCGAGGCCCACATGTTTATCTCGGGTATCGCTTCTAGAGTTGTCACACC
>FRDC01000981.1_pt3 | contig 18079 bp, 19 predicted proteins | sample 1106171 | NCBI WGS metagenome assembly FRDC01 (sample SAMEA3930566, study PRJEB13176) | freshwater metagenome | biome: Drinking water system; feature: drinking water; material: water | place: Singapore | collected 2014-12-20 | reverse complement strand
AAAAGATAATCAAAGCCAAGTTCTTCACACAGAGCTACCGCCACGGTGGTTTTACCACAGCCAGCCGAACCACATAACATCAAATTCTGGACATCCCCAGACTTTACAATATCTTGAAAAGTCTTTTTGATTTCGTTCGGAAGAATACAATCCAATATTTTATGTGGGCGATACTTCTCAACCCAAATCATATTTTTGGCTGATTCCGGAATAGTCATCATGGTGTTTTACGCCTTTATCCATTTAGAATCCGGATTTAAAGCAATGTAATACACAAGTTTTTTCTTGGCATGTGTAAACTGGCTTATCTTTTTACTACTCATGGCAACGTGATAATCCCCATCCATAAGTTTAAGATATTCAATCTTCATACCTGCTGAAAAACAAGGACCATTTGACTCAGAAACCTTTATATTGAATGTATTAGAAGTGTCAGATCTTTTTTCAGAAACGGACATATACACTCCATCTTTTCTACCTTCAACAACAAGATCCGGAATCTTTAAAACCCCCGAAGCCCGAAACATTTCGTTAAGATGTGCTTCATTTAGATCAAATCTAGTTTCAGCATCAGGCATTGTAAATTTTTCAGGAACTGGTGTCAAAAGACTAGAATCTGCATAAAAATATGTCAGAGAAGACCCACCAGAAGAAATAATAACCGAATTTTCTTGAAAATCAAAATCAGGATCTTTAAACAAAGAGACAGCACCTAAAAATTTATTCAAATCCCAGATACCTACCTCTCTATTAAAATTTTCTGCTATTTCAACCTCAGCCAAAATATTCTTTTGTGGGGCAACTGTTTTTAGAACATTTCCCGGTTTGATAATAATGTTCGAATTAATAGTGGCAAAATTCTTCAAGACTTCAATAGTCTCTTTTGAGATTTTCATAATATAATTAACTCCAAATTTTACTTAAAAAAGATTCTTAGTCCCGAATGCCTTTTACCTTATCAAAGACTTTATTGATCTCTACCTCGCCATTCTTAGCAGCATTCAACACATCTTGACGAAGACGCTCAATGGTGTTTCTGTTATTTTTTGATAATACGACTACAACACCAGCCCCGGCAACAAAACTAATTCCGCACAATACAATAGTTACGAACATAATTAAACTCCTTTATTTGGATTTATCGACGGAAGAGATAGAATTTTGATTTGATTTAGGCAGACCTTTATTGAAATCGGCTCTCTTTTTGTGTAATGCCGCATAAATTTGTTTCTTAAATGAAATTGTTCCTTTTGGAACAATAGTAGGCCCATTTCCCTCTTCAACTACTTCAGAATCCGAATCTTCTACATTGATAAGAGTTTTAGCAACCTCAGACTTGCGAGCATCTATCTCAGCATTCACTCTATTTAGTAGCTCTTGCCCAAAAATTTCTTGAAATGTGCCAGCATTCTTTTCAGAAACAGCATTAATCATACTTTGAACATTTTCTTTGACAGATCCGGCTGTTTGAGCTTTTTGAGCAGCCTTGGTTTTTCTAGCCGCCATGTATTCATCAAACTTTTTCTTGGCTTCTGCGGCACCGCTTACCTTTTTCATACTGGTTCCGCTTCCTGTAACAGTATCTTGTCCAAACTTTTTGTGTGGCTTTCCGCTAATTGCGTGTACGGCATAATAGCCCTCTTCGCCATTAACGCGGCCTTTTTTGAAAACATACGTCTCCGCAACAACTTCTTCGTTTTGATTATCCATGTGATTTTCCCTATTTAACTTTTTGAAGTTTCTGAATTTCTTCTTTTCTTGTCGGCCTCAAATGCCGCTCTGTTTTTCTCTTGATGTGTTTTTCTACAGGCATCGCACAAATTTGAACCATATTCATTAACTGTGGCTCTGCCTCCACACTTTACACACCGCGATGTTGCCTCACTGATCTTTTTAATCTTAAGTCTATCCTTTATTTTTAAAAATTCTTTGCTAGTCTTTTCAACAATAAATTCATACGGCTGAACTTCGACTTCTTCTTTTTTAAGATCTTTGGCTTTTAGTTTCTTTTCCGTTGTACTAAATGCTATAGCTTTACCGCCAGTTGCTTTCTTGATAGCGGACTCTTTGTCGTCTTTTGACAAAGTTTTATCCCCCTTAGCCTTTTTCTTTACTTGAATTTTCGTTCCGCCCTTATCAGCACCCTTCCATTTATCCGGATTAGTATCCGAGGCCGGAGTTCTAACAAAGAATTTTCTAAAAATAACATCAGGGATCAAACGAGCAGTTTTTTCTCCCTTAAATCTCACGTAAACCGCAATGAACCCGTGGCGGTCTTTAAGGGGCTTTGTATGCTCACCTACATCGTCTTTGGCCCATTCTAGATTGTCATATCGACCCTTGGCCACAGCTTTGAAATGCCCAATCATAGGGTAAGCGTCGTGGTCTCGGAGACCAACCTTCAATTCTAATAAAATTTGATCGTATTCAGACACTTCACAAACTCCTATAAAATCTTAAATATCTTAAGTATTTAGGATTCTAAAGAGGTTCGGTATCCATAATACCAATAACAGTATCTAATGAAATTGGAATAAAATTAAAACAATCCACTCCAACATCAAAGGATTTTCCATAACTTGGGAGTTTTCCGTGACTATGGCCGTACAAATGATATGAACCATGATGGCTAGATGGCCAAACTCGATGCCCATAATGGCTCAGAAAAATTGAAATTTCTTTGCCCTCTGGTCTTATTAAATTATGAGTATCCTTTACCCACCCAAACCCGGCGTCCTTTAAACCACTCTTATCGTGATTTCCTCTTATAAGAAAAATATTCTTACATTTGAATCGCTTTCTCCATCTATAAGCATCTCCAAATGAAAAATCACCAAGATGATACAAAGTATCATCCGGCATAATTCTATCATTAAAATTCTCAATAATTGTCTCGTTCATTTCTTCAATAGTAGAAAACGGACGAGAACAATATTCAATAATATTTTTATGATTTAAATGAGTGTCGGCTGAAAAACAGAACATTTACATTTTTTTATTTATCATATTGCTCGAATCTTTATCTTTCTCATAGCCAGAATTTTGTTTGAATTTTCGTCATTTGTCTAAGCCACAACCCGTTCGCGTGTGTCTTGCTTACCAACATTGAACTGTTTGTGTTGCATTCGTCCGTATACAAGATTTCTTGTGGTTCAAACGACAAGTGCTTACCCAAGTCTCCCACAACAAGCAAAGAATGTTCTGAGCTTCCTCCAATGGTTCCATGACTGGTTTTACCATCAGCGACGAACCGGAAAGATAAAGATTCGAGCAACACCTACAGTATAGCACCGATTTTCGTTAAGTCAAGCGAAGAATCTGAAAAATCTTCTCCTGTGTCTATCGGGCAACAAGACAAAACTAAATCTTCTGGTTCAAGCTTGACCACTCTAGAACCAGAACTTGCTCTTCCAAGATTTCTAAAATCATCCGAAGACACCCGAAGAGATTTACCATTTTTAGTCAAAACCAGAAAATCTTGATTTTCGGACAGAACCATAGTAGAAACTACGTCTCCGACTTTTTCATTTAAAACTATGTTGATTTTACCTATTCCGCCGCTGGCCTGAGCTTCGATAGAACCATCTGCGTGCTTAACCAAGTATTCATCGACCAGAGTTTTCTTGCCGTATCCATTAGATGTAATTGTCATAATCGACAAAGCCGGATTTTTTGTTTTTCCAGAACTATCTTTAGGAACAACAACTGCACCGACGACCGAATCACCAATGCCTAATTTGATTGCCCTAGAACCACAGGCCACTCTTCCGCACACAGATATATCGGATGCCTTGCACCTGATCGATTTGCCTTTTTTAGTACTAAAGATAATATCATCTTTTGTCTGACAGTGTAAAACATCCAACAAGGAATCTCCGGGTTTAAGTTTTGTAGCAACAACACCCCCGCTGCGAGTATCTTTAAGCTGAGACAATTCTGTTAATTTGCTCAAACCATTTTTCGAAATAAAACACAAATAGCTATCGCTTTTTGATAACTGAGAATCCGAAAGACACAAATACGAACAAATTGTGTCTGTGGTTTTTATACCACCAAAATTAGTAATTGGTTTACCTCTTGTAATTTTTGTTCCAGCCGGAAGTTCATAAACCTCTACCCCGAATACTTTACCGGTTTCCGAAAAACAAAACAAGGTATCGTGTGTTGAAGTAGCAAAGATTTTCTTAGAATCAGATAAGTTACTTCCTTTAGATCCTCTTGAGATTTGTCCAAAATCTGATAAGCTAATTCTTTTTATAAAATCATCAGGAGAAACAGAAACTACTGTTTTTTCTTTTGTCACCAAACTTTTGGACGTAACAGTTGCTAATTCAGTTTTCTTAATTTGGGTTTTTCTTTCTGAAACATATTTTCCAGAAAGATCCAATTGCTCTTTAGAAATTAATTTTAAAATATTAGAATCATCCGACAGTATATTCTGAATCCATTTTTTTCTATCTTCCTTTTCTTGTTTTTCTTCCAGTAAGGAAGTTTGTTCTAATTTAGTTAATTTTGCTAGAGTAACAGCCAACACTGCCTTGGCCTGAACATCATTAGAAACTATCTTCGATAAGATCAAATTATCAGATGCTTCCTGTGGATTTGAACTTTTTCGAATTATTGAAATTGTTGAATCTAGATTTTTAACAACATTTAACAAACCAGCTAATATTTCAAGTCTCGAATCAATAATACTTTTTTCATTTTGATATTTTTTCTTTAAAACATCTAATCGATGTTCAACAAAAGTTTTAATCAAAACTAAAATTGGTGCTTTTTCATACAGTCTTCCGTCAATAAGTACAGTATTATTAACAGAATACGAAGTTCTAAGACAAGTATATTCTAAAAGTTGATTGAGAATTACCTTGGCATTAGCTCGTTTTTCTAATTCCACAACAACCCGAATTCCGACCTTACTTGAAGAGTAATTTTTACAATCAGACATCCCAACAACTTTATTTTTTTCGTATAAAGATGCTAACTGGATTCTAAATTTTTCAGGAGATCCGCCTTCAGGAAATTGTGTAATTACTATCTGTTCTTTTCCTGTTTTTGGGTCCGTATCTATTTCATATTTTCCTTCGATAATCAAAGATCCTTTACCAGTCTTGTAATATTCCAAAATTCCCGAAATTCCGATAATTTTTCCTCCACTCGGAAAATCCGGACCCGGCATAATGGCCTGAATGTCTGTTTCAGATAAGTTTGGGTTTTTAATATATGACTCAATAACCTTTGCTAATTCTCCCCAATTATGAGAAGGCATATTTGTGGCATAACCAACGGCAATACCAGAAGAACCGTTCAAGAGCAAATTAGGAACAGGTCCAGCCAAAACAGTTGGCTCTTCGTCTGAGTCATTATACGTTGATTGAAACTTGACGGTACTTTTGGACAGATCTTCTAAAAGAAGATCCCCGAATTTAGATAATCTGGCCTCCGTGTATCTCATAGCGGCAGGAGGATCCCCGTCGAGCGAGCCGTAATTTCCCTGACCTTCAATCAAAGGGAATCGGTAAGTCCAATCCGTTGCCATATTAACCATCGTTGGATAAATGACAGCCTCTCCGTGGGGGTGATAATCTCCTGAAGTAGTACCACAAATTTTTGCGGATTTAATCAATTTCCCAGTCGAAGAAAGTCCAAGTCTAGACATAGCATACAAGACTCTTCTTTGAGAAGGCTTTAGACCGTCTCTAGCATCCGGAATGGCTCTATCTTCGATGACTTTATATGCGTACTCCAAATAACAGTCATTGACTATATCAGCCAAATTTTTGACTTCAATAGTTTCTGTCACTGCGGGATTTGGCGTTTTTTTTGCAGGAAAAATCATATTCTACTCCGATAAACCTTCCAACCAATACCCAAATTTTTAGGATATTTAAATTCTTCTTGATATTCTTCTAGACGAGCCAAACCAATAACTTCTTTAGTTTTTGGATCAACGTAAAGTACATTTTTATGTTTGGCCTTTTTGCTTTTATTATAGACAAAGATTTGTTCACAATTTTCTGGCAAAAGTCCAATGGCGATTTCATCATTCTGATGAATCATAATTCCTGTTTTATTTTCATCAAAAGTTTTCATTATTTTACTCGATTAATGTTTTTCATTATATGATCTTTACGAATAGAAACATCCGTTCCCATTAAAACATTAAAAATTCTTTCTGATTCTAAAACATTAGTTGAATCGAATTGAACTAATTTTCTTGTTCCTTTTGACATTGTAGTATCTCCCAGTTCATCGGCGTTCATTTCTCCGAGCCCCTTAAATCTTGTAATTGAATTATTTTTACCGAGATATGGCTCTAATTCTTTATCGTTCCAACAAAATACTACATTTTTACCTTGGGTGACTTTATAGAGTGGTGCGATGGCTGCATATAATCTTCCCTGTTCTATGATTGGTCTCATGGTTTTATAAAACAAAGAAGTCAAAAGAGTCAAGATGTGTTTTCCGTCCGAATCCACATCTGCCATTATAATGATTTTTCCGTAGTTCAACTTACTGATATCAAATTGATCTTTAATACCCGTACCAACGGCTAAAATAATATCTGAAACTTCATTATTCTTTAAAAGCGTGGCAATATCAGACTTTTCTGCATTTATAATTTTTCCTTTAATGGACAACACAGCCTGATATTCACTGTCTCTGCCACTTACAGCCGAATTATGAACAAATACCCCAGAAGCCAGTGCAAAATTGTGAGTCTCTTCTATTTCCAGATCATAAACATTTATTGCCTCAGTATATTCAGCTTTTTCAATTTTTATAACAAAATGATTGTGATGAATAATAGCGTCCAGTGCGGCAAATCTGTCTCCCCCGAAAAATTTTATTGAAAATCTATTAAATATTTGATAGAGGTTGTAATTTTTGATGATTATTGGTGATTTTCGACTCCTGCTTGGAACTATTCCGTTTGTGCGAATGTACTCTTTCATAGATGCAACACAACTGTTATATTGACTTTTATCTACAGCAATTTTTCTCGATTTTCTAAATTCACCGGTCCATTGTTCACTGGTTTTTTTTGCCCGCCATTTTTTGAGATCTATATTGGTCCATTGTTCCTTAGCCAATTCCGATAATTGTATTTTTCTTTCTGGATTTTTCTTATAAAACTTCAAAGTTTTTTCAGAAGCTGTTTTAATATTTTCTGGATTAGACCAATAAACATCATTAGCTTTTTTTAATATTCTATTATTATTTTCTCGATATTCCTTATTTGTTTTATAGAACTCAACCCATGCTTCCTGTGCTAATTTTATCATTTTTTGGTGCAATTTACGATGTTTTTCAGGAGACAATTTTTTAATGTTTGTGGGATTGTTGTTCTTTTTGTTAAAATCAATATGATGCCGATGACTAGGATAAAAATCAACATAAATTAACGCATTCAAATTAAACTCATCTGCCAAGATGTGGCTGTATTTCCACTTTTTAATGGAAGGATCCCATATCATTTCACACCCTTCTAATTTTGTTATATTTGAATGTTTAATTGCATCATCTTTAGAAGAGCTGTATTTTCTGTACAACGGCATTAAAGAATCAGAATACACCAAATCCTTAGCCTGTTTATATTCTCCGGTGATTAGCATGAATTTATGATCCGGAGTACAGTGTATTATCTCCCCATTATCCAAGATAACGTTCACCATCTCTTTTGTTTTCTTCGTGATCCTAGGATTTTTAATTTCGGCAAACCCCACGGTGCCATCTTCTCGTATCGTATAACAGAAATTTTTGATACCCTTTTTATATTCTTCCACCAAGTCTTTGAAGGACAGGTTGCGACCGTCAGCCAAAGCGACTTCGGTTTTTTCCGAAAAACACCCTGCGGCACTCGAACCTTCCACAATAAAAAGCTCGTTATGCAGAATATCACTACTTCTACAGTCTCGAAGTTTTTCTGGAATTCTTCCAGAACTTCCTAAGAAACTTTTCTTTTTGAGAGCATTTGCAGCATCTCTGGCGGCTTTTCTGGCTCTCTGAGCAATTACAGCCCTTTCTACAATTTTAGAAAAGTCTTTAGAATTTTGCAAAAAATGCTTTGTTAACGAATCTGTCAGAAAAGTTGAAACATGAGACTCAACTTCTAAGGTTCCAAGTTTTGCTTTAGTCTGCCCGACAAACTGGGGCTGTGGTAATTTTACACTAACAATTGCAGTAAGACCTTCCAAAATATCTTTACCATCTAAATTATCATCTTTTTCTTTAAGAAGATTTTCAGATCTGGCCAGTTTATTAACAGTTCGGGTTAACGCATTTTTAAATCCGGTAATATGAGTTCCACCATCAGCAGTGTGGATATTATTAGCGTAACCTAAAATATTCTCGTCATCATCTGAAGTCCACGCCAAAGCTAATTCAACCTGAGTAGTGTCCTCTTTACCCAAAATGAAAATAGGCTCATCAGGATATGCCCCGCTTTTTGATTCAATCAAAGATCGAACATAATCCTTAATGCCACCAGAAAACTTAAATATTTTCTTGGTTCCTGTGGATTCGTTTATGAATTCAAGTTTTAATCCTGCATTTAGATAAGCAGTTTCTTCAAGTCTTCTGAGAATATCTTTTTCGTCTACCGATATTCCGGATTTAAAAATCGTTTTATCGGGATGCCAAGTGGATTTGGTGCCTGATGATTTTTCGGATTTTTCCAATTTACGAAACTGTTTAACTTCGGCCTTCGGAATTCCAGCCGAATATTCCTGAACCCACAGATACCCATCACGATTAACTTCAACTTTCATGTAATCCGAAAGAGCATTTACACACGAAGCCCCAACTCCGTGCAGCCCGCCAGAAACCATGTACCCGGAATTCCCGTCCGAAGACATTTTTCCCCCGGCATGAAGAACGGTCATTACAACTTCAAGAGAAGATTTTCCTTCGGTGGGGTGTATGTCCACGGGAATACCACGGCCGTTATCTTCAACTGTAATTGTTTCTCCGTCTTTGTGAATTCTAATTTCAATTTCATCACAGTGCCCGGCCATCGCTTCATCAATGGAGTTGTCCAGAATTTCCCACATGAGATGATGAAGACCCTTCTTTCCGGTGTCTCCGACGTACATAGCCGGTCTCGCACGAACCGCCATGAGGCCCTTTAAAATCTGAATTTTACTGCCGTCGTATTTGGTCAAATTAGTCCTTTAAATTTTAATAATTTTTGTTCACTGACTCTGGCACAGGATCTCCATAAATTTGAATTTGGAAAACTTCCTGTATTCAAATACTGACATAGATCCTTTGCGTAAGCATAAGTTGCAGCCAGTCTCCGAGTTTCATTTTGAGCAACAACCCAATGTTCGCCGTTCATGGTTTTGATTTTCCATTTCTGATGTTGCTGTTTAGAGTTATTCAAAAACACTCCGGAACGGTTATGAGCCGGTTTCTACAGGGTTGGAGCCTGTCGCTTTACATGTTAAGCTACTCGGAGTATAAGGCTATTTATACAGACCTGTTATACTAATCTTTATATGGATCAAATTCCTTTGATCCAGCCATCACAACAATTTTAGGATTTAAAACTGTTTCAATAGCAATTGTGCCGGCATGAAAATTAAGAACCTCTTCAAGATTTCTATAGACATCCGGAGCCTCATCGGCCCCGCCGCCTCTTAGTTCAATCCCTAGATTCTGTATTTTTTGTCTCATTGAGGTTTCATTGACCAAACCCTCTGAAACTATTTTTGGAATCTTCTTCCCGAGAACAGAATCAAAAATCCACTTTTTCTTTCCGGCAGCCTGAGTTCTGGACATAACTCTTCCGGCACCATGTACGGTAGAATACAGAGAATCTTTAGATTCGGGAGAATCCAGACCACGAATAATTACAGAACTCCCACCCATAGATCCGCCAATAAAACCTCTTTGGTTTGGAAACGCCGGAGTTGCTCCCTTTCGTACAACCCACAGATCTCGTCCTTGATGGTTTTCTTTCCATGCAAAATTATGATGGTTATGAATTTCATCAAGAATTTCTCCCTTTAGGATGTTCTTGACGATATAATTACACACATAATCTCTTCCGGCGTAAGCATATTTTCCGGCAAGATTCATACAGGCAATATAGTCCTGACCCAAAGAAGTAGAATCTGAAACAAGAGTTGGTGGCTCATTAATTCCGTCTTTTCCTCCGGCTAATTCAAGAAAAGCCGAAGCTGTTTTGTGACCTAGACCGCGAGATCCAAAATGCACACCAACCCAAATATTATCACGAGGATCAACAAAAACATCGCAGTAGTGATTGCCGGTTCCGCACGAACTCAGTTGCTCTTCTGCTAATTTCTTAAATCCCGATATGGCCGGAATCCCCCAAGCAGAATCTTCAAATAAAGAGTGGGAAACTATTTTCTTTGATGACTTTCCGACGCCAAACGAAATATCTTTCTGAATTTGATCTGCAATTTTAGAATGATCTTTGGAAATCTCAGACCACTTTAAATTTGTCTTGACGGCCTTGTTTCCACAAGCAATATCGTATCCCACGCCAGATACAGAAACATGACCTTCATAGGCAACAACGCCGCCCACTGGCTGAGAGTATCCTAAGTGCCCATCTGCACACAGAACACCAGAGACTGCCGAATCCGGCTCCAAACAAGCCTTCATCTGGTCTATAGTGTTTTGATCGTGTGTTCCAATTATTTTAAGTAGTTTTTCCATTTATAATTTTCTTTTCTTTAAATATTTCGCAAACAATTCTTCACACAACTTCATGGCCACTCCCATAACTTTGGTACATTTTAAATCTCCAAATCCATTAATTTGTTCGTGGATCTTTGAAGTCGGACATGAAACTAAATAAGCGACACCAGAAACTTTACGTTTCTCCCAATCCCAAATTTCAAAAACATTTAAATGAAATTCACCTTTACCCGGAATATAAACACTTTTAGTAAAAGCTTTAGTTCCTTTTTTCTCGTCAGAGTTATCACATGGAACCCAAGGGCCAGTTTTCATTGTCAATAATTTCTTTCTTAATTCTTTCATTTTCTAATTTTCTAGAGTGTCTATATCTGGTACGACTACAAACCGGGCATTGTGGTATACCACAATCAAAAGGGCTTAATTTTTTACACTTACCAATCAAATTTTTAGAATTTACAACAGCCATAGAAGAACACTTCACCTGTCTAAGTCTAGCACAGACCTTCTTCTTTGTCAAGTCTCTTCTGTTTGCTTTCTTCAAGTTTTTCATTTTGATTATTCAAAATCTTCTAATTTATAGATTTTACTACCAGTAGAAACCCACGATTCGGTTCCACCCGGAGATAAAAACCAGTGCCATCTTTCGGGGTGTTGAGGACAAACTTTAACATCAGAGCAATCGTAACCGTCGGTGATATGAAATACGGCACTAGGATACTTTTTGATTTTTCCTGATTTTAGTTCGCCTTGAATGAAATTTTCCATACATCTAAAATCATCAGATCCACCCGAATCTTTAATAACGGCAACCTTTGGATCTAATTCTGTAACTTTGGTAGTTCTACAGAATAATCTGACTTTGAATTTCTTTGGATTCAAAGAAGCAGCGGCCTTGAAAAATCTATCGGCATAATGATAACAAGATCCAGAACCATCTAGGAAGAAAAACACATCGATCTTTTCCTTTTTCTGAAATTCTTTCTCATCATCTGACGGTAGCATTAAACCAGTCTTTGCCAAAAGCAAATTTCTACGGTTATCATGGGTCCATTGTTCTTCTAATTTTTCTCCAATGGCTCCGAGAGACCACTTCGTAATAATAGTTTCCCATTTACGTCTCATCACCTTTTTGAAGTTCAAAACTCTTTGAATATTTCCCGGAATCAGCGGTTCGCCGGGTCTGCCCTTTCCACCCGGATTCGGCAAATCTCCGGCCAGTTTTTTCATGATGTCTGTCAGTTCTTCTCGATTTGTCCCGGCCTGTTCAAGAATTTTATCCGACAATGAATTAGCAAAATCTTCGGCGTTCTTATAACCATCGTGATCGTCAACAAAAATAACGCGGCCTTCTTTAAGAGCCTTGATAATTTCTGCAATCGTCATATCTGGTCTTGGATTAAATCCGGGTTGGATATTTTTCTTATTTTGATTTAAATAAGCGAACCACCAATCAAAAGACTTATTGGTGAACAAAGTGTCCGCTACTTCCTTCTTAAAGACCGTATCAACCCATACCATACTTTTTTCGATAGAAAGATTGCTTCTCTCAAAACCAAAACTATTCACCAGCATATGATTAACCACCAGATCGGCAGCAATATTGGCCATCTGTCTGGTTTCTTCGCTGATTCCTCCGGCGGAATCTTTTGCCATTACGGCATACTTCATTCTCGCCCCGTGGTTTAGAACAATATGCAACATTTCGTGACACACAATGAACCTGCGATCTTCAAAATTCAATTCGTCCCAAAAATCAGGATTGAATTTAAATCTGATAGTATCACTAAAAAAATCAAACTCAACACATGCCGTTGGGATAGAATCATCGAATTCGGGAACCCCGGCCGAGACAAGGGCCGAAAAAAGTCCGTAAAATGATTCAAGACTTTCCTGAATTTGATAAAACTCGGCATCTCGTTTGAGATCAGATTTGGGGGCGTATTGAGAATAAAAATCCCCGCCACCACCAAAATATGATGTAGATTCAAACGGGGCAAATTCATTAGCACCCCAGTCCGTATTTTTATAGTGATTTCTTTTTTTCATTTTACTTTTTCGCAGAAGATGAAGACAATAACTTGGCGATATCTTCTAGAGTTGATTTTCCGGAAATAATTCTCTTGGTGACTCTAGAAATGGTCGTAGTAGACTTTTTTCCAGAACCGGGTGGTCGGCATCTCTTTTTCTTGGCCGAGAAGATGGGCTCACCGGTCATGACCACATCAGGAACTGTTTTGATTATCTTCCAATCCTCAGAGACCGAAGCAGCCTTATCAATAAGATCTTCGGGATATGGAGTGTCACCGTGGTCTGTGTGTGATCCAACAAGAATATCCGCAGTTTTTACTTCAGAGCCACCCCTAACATCACCTTTCTTCTTTTTCTTTTTGTTGTCCTTGTCGTGCTGAACAATTCTGGCCTTGGCAGCCCGAATTAGATCCGGAGCAATATTTTCAGATTCTGAAATTTCTTTCAGAAGAGGCATAAATCTTCCGGAAGTCTCTTCCAAAATTTTCTGAAAAAGTTTGTTCTTCTTGATTTTTTCAATAGAAGTAACAATAGACATTCTCTTTTCGTCTTCGATACAGGTCCAGACCTTCTGGAAAACTGAAAAATCATCTCGGACCATCTTTTCACAAGAAGCCCAGTTGTTTTCGTTGGCCAAGAAATCACGTAGCTTCTTCATCACAATTGGATTATTCTTAGAAATATTTTCTGCCTCGTTTTCAAGAAGTTTGGTCAGATTCTTGCTTCCGGAACCGTGCTTCAAAATATGAAGAAGTTGTTCCGGATTTGAAATAGGCGGAAGAATATGTCTCGGATTTTCGGACTTGTTCAAGATTCCGTCCACGGCTGTTTCGAGTCTTCGAGGCGAGACCAGAATCTTGGCCTTCTCTGAAAGTTCATTCCACCAATCAATGGCATTTTCGGCCTGATCGGCCCCAAACTTCTGTTCAAAGAAATTAACACAAGGCTTGTATGGAAGCTCGATCTTGATATGAAATCTGTCTTCCTGAGCCGGGTCCAGAGGTTCGACATCGTAATTTGTAGAATTCAAAACCTCAAGAGTCTCTTGATCTTCGGGGGGGTTTACGGCCACCCAGACAACACGAAGATTCTTGAATTTACGACCGTTGATGGACTTAGAGTGGATCAGTTCCATTACGGCATTTCGGACTTTCTTATGGGATCTGTTGAATTCATCAAAAAACAGTGCCTGAACTTCGTCGTCCCGGAAATCCTTGGGACGTACTAGGTCCAGATACACACCATCTTTGTCGGACTGCTCTTTAGGAACACCAATAAAATCAACCCACGGATCCATAGTAGCCGCAGAGAAATACTTGTACTTCAAACCGGCACGTTCAAAGGCAGCCAAAATTAAACTGGTCTTGCCTACGCCGTGTCTGCCTACAAGAAGTACGTTTCTATCGTTCTCTATAAACTTATCCAACATTTTATCGGATGGCACACCCACCCAGTACTTACCAGAACTGGCGGTTAATTTGTCGTTTGTGTTGGAACTCGACTCTGCTGTTGATACTGCTGCTGATGATTTTGACATAATATAAATTTTCTCTTTCTTTTTATTTTACTTGGAACTATAACTCAAGATCAGTTTAAGAAACTCAAGAAACTCGACGCCCGTTCTTTTTACGTTTTCCTGATGAAGTTCGTCTGGAGGCATTATAAGAACTTCTAGCTTGTCATCGAATCGGTTTTGCTTACAGGAAAATCTCCAGTTGTTTTTAAGAGTGATTATGAAACTTGACTTATCGTAAATTTTAATGTTATTTGTTTCGAACATATATTTCTCTTCTACTACTACACTACTACTATACTACTATACTACTGCTGCTACCTTCTTCTTTAAGAAGTTAGAAATCCGGATTTAGAAAATTCATGGACAATTCCACCCAAATCTGCACAGAATAATCTCAGAGACCGTTTCAAAAATTTAAGAGCCGCGTTCTGAGCCTCTTCGATTGTGTGATATTTTCTTTCTATTTCTAGATTAGACATCGGCTTCCAAGGTGTATAAATTTCTCTTAGATAAAAATTAGGAGGCGAAGACAAAAAACCAGCAGACGTTCTAAGACTTTGATAAACGGCATATTCTCCGATGATTTCACTTAATTTACTTCGATAAGAAATTTTGATTCTTCTTCTGGTCCGACGAGAATAAGCCCCCTTAGTAGCAGAAGAAGACCCCAAACCCCCAGAAATTCTTCCAGAGGCAAATAGATTTGGTTTGATCTGCACCGTGCCACAATATTTTTCGGTCGGTTCGGGTTCTATTACAAGTTCCGGATCAAAATATACAGAATCTTTATTTTCTGGTTTTTTAAATTCCGGAGAAGATCGAAAGTATTTTTTGTTTTTTCCTGATTTTGTCGTTGTTGTTGTTGTCGTTGTTGTTTTTGACATTTTTATTTTACTGCTCCTCTTTTTGCACCGGATTTCTTAATAACAAAGGATGCTTTTTTTCTATGGATTGACCTGTACTTAGACGCCAGTTGTTTTCCCATTAGCTCTAGATAGTTATTCACGTCGCGTTCTAATCTCTTTTTTGCCAGTTTGATGACATAATTAATATTTGAATATTTCTTCGAATCGTAGTAATCTTTTGGAACTGTGATTCCTGATTTTGGATCCGGAAATCTATCTTCCCAAGATTCATCGGCCATTGGATCCGGACGACAGGAATAAGTTACTTTTACTCCATATCTGATTTTTGTCTTGGAAGTAGAAAAAATCGGGCCTGCTGATTTTGAAGATTTTTCTCCGGGGGTTTTTGCAAAAATACGACTTTTTGTTAGAGGATAAAACTCGGTGTGTTTATAAACACCATAGGCAAAGATCCACCTACAGGCTATGTAGAAATACTGATTAGAAACTCTGACCTGTCCCAGACAGACACTATTATAACTTCCGCCTCGGGCCACTCTTTTTTTATAGTATCTAGAACCATGTTGGTGGTTTACAAAATACGGATAAAAGGATAGTTTTTTGCTGCTACTGCTACTGATGCTTGTTTTAGCCAAAATAATTTTCTCTTTTTTTACCCCAAATGGGATTTTGTTCTTAGAATCAGTACAGATCAGAAGTTTAGATTTGTATTTCTTACAAAGACTTTTTAGGATTTTAATGTGTCTTTTGTTTTCTTAGATTTTTTGGAGATCGGAGTGACATATTTGTGCCTTTCGTTGATTTCTCTCAAAGATTCTCTAAAATCCTCGATATTACACGAACTGTCATGCAATACTTGAAGTTTTCTCAGAAATCTAATTCCAATTTTAGATTTAAAAGATCTCTTTTCAAAAATTTTCCAGAAGTCTTCTGGAAAGGCTCTTTTGACGCAGTCAATATTAGAAGATGCAAGAGTACTGTCGTCGTCCCACTTTTTACGCATCTTCTTATAGGGCAGCAAGAGACAACCAATGGCGCAGCCTGTTTTAGAATACAGACACCCGTTCTCATTTTGAGAAATGGGGTTCTTGTCTACAATAAAGTGTTTCCAGATTTTCTTAAAGACCTGACGTTTGCTGGTGTATTTTTTCATAGGTGCCGTAAGTATAGCACGTAGTTTAAACATGTCAAGTAAAAGAACCAGAAAATATATTTTCTTAAATTAGATTTTCTTAAAAAAGTTTTGCTTGAGTAAATTTTTGTTTTCGATTTTTTAAAAACAGTAGGGTGGTCTTTATATAGGGTGTCTTATATAGAATCGATTTAGGGGTTTTTAGAGTGTTTTAGAAAACTTTTGGATTATTGGTATTTTATAAAACTTTTGGAGTGTTCTAGAAAGTGTTCGTTAAATTGGCGAGTAAAGCCCCACCCTAACAAAAACCGATTATATAGGACTACCCAAACACTACCCAAACACTCCAGAAGTCAAGAAAAAACTTCAATATTTCAAGAAAAACCCCCCGGATGCACCTACATGCACCCGAGGGGGAGAAAGGGTCTTTTGTTCGGTTCCTGTCAGGCCGGGACGGTTTGTGTCCGGCCTCCGTTCGGGAACGTGGTGAGAAGTTCCGAGTGAATCAGGGTCATTACGGCCTTGGTGGCCGCATCGGTGGAACGGTTGTACGCTTCCGGTCCGGCGTTGCCCAGAATGCCGTAGATCGTCTGCCCTTCTTCGACCGTCAGTTTGCCCGAGAGAACGGCGAGAGACTTGAGATTTTGGAGCGAGGAATACTCCGCCCATTCCATCGCCGACTCTGTATTCACGCGGTCGATATCGGCCCGCGTGATCTTGCCCGAAGCGAGCCGGTCGGTCAAAGCGGTACGGTACTTGGCGATGTGTGCGGTGATTCGGTTCATTCTTGACCCTTTCTCTATTTCACCCGGCCCGGAATGGGCCGACAGATAAGTTTATCCCGGATTTTCAGGAAGTCAAGAAAACGACCCGGAATATCTTGAAAAATATTTTCTAGAATCTGTAGAGTTTTTCGGTCTATTTTCTTGATTGTGGCCGATTGGGTGGTACAATATTCCTGTCCAGCCCACATTCCGGGCCGGAATGAGAAAAAGGGTCTAAGAATGGAATACAGCGACCAGTTTGAGCAAGATTTCCTTCGGGCGGCACTGGCGCACGAGGAACCGCCGGATGTGTGGGACGAGGATGAGGACGAGGACGAGGATGAGGACGATTTCGACCCCGATGAGCCGAATGACGATGGAGATTACATCTACGCTGGCGGGGCGAGGTGGTGCAAGTAAGAAAAACTGAAAAACTCCGGCCCCGAAAGGGGCTTTTTTCTTGACTTTTCAGAAAACGCTGGTATACTCTAGAGCCACCTTGATGTCCAGCAGGGGGAATAGAGGCCCGAATGTAACCGGTTACATTTGGAGGGTGGCTGTTGTCTTGTCCGGGGGATCAGGAGAAGTATAGCCCGAAAATCTAGGAAGTCAAGTCTTTTCAGGAAGTTTTTTCGGAACGATCCGGCCCGGCGAGTGGATTAGTACCCTTGGCGGCTGGGGCACGGGCCGAGTCTTTTCGGCCAGTTCGCGGGCGATTTCCCTTAGAAGTGTCTCAGCCAGTTTGTTCAGTGAGTTTGTGTCCATGCCCAGTGTATCGGCGTGCCCGGACAGAGACTTTAGATTTTCTCCCCCGCAAACTGAACAATCATAACGCAAACCAGAAAAGTCAGAGACACGGCGAACCACCACGGATTTCCGGTCAGGATGCCCAGAACGTAGGCCAGAGCGGCCAGAGCGGCCAGAGCGGCCCGGAGTTTGTCCATTCGTGCCCGGTGCCCGGCTTCTAGCCCGGCGATGTATCGGACCAGATACTGAGGGCGGCGGCGGATGTATTCTTTGTTCGGCATGATTTGGTCCCCTTTTCGGCCCAGAGTATACCACCAGTTTTCGGATTGTCAAGCAAACCGAGCGGAGTTTT
>FRDC01000947.1_pt1 | contig 18089 bp, 22 predicted proteins | sample 1106171 | NCBI WGS metagenome assembly FRDC01 (sample SAMEA3930566, study PRJEB13176) | freshwater metagenome | biome: Drinking water system; feature: drinking water; material: water | place: Singapore | collected 2014-12-20 | reverse complement strand
CAAACACCATCGTATCAAGATCGACAGTGTCGGGGTTCAGGCGGTCGGCAGGCAGGCCGTCGCCATGCTCAAACTTGGCACCTTCGCGATCGAGAAAGACGGACACCGCCTGCCGTGTTGCGGGCGTATCATTCGCCCACAGCGCCCTGATCGGCTGCCACAAGGGTGTGAACCCGTCTTCGTAAGCGTTGCCATTCTGGATGATGAGGGCGCGCACACGCCCTGGCTGATAGAGGGCAAAGCGCAATCCGATCGGCACTCCGTAATCCTGCCCGTAAAGCGCAAAATGGTCGATGCCCACAGCTTTGGTGAATTGGTCGATCGTCCGGTAGAAATTGTCGAATGTATAGCGATAGGCCGCGCGATCAGGCTGTGCCGAGTGCCCGAAACCCGGATAGTCGGGCGCGATGACGTGATAGCGGTCAGCCAGCAAGGGGATGAGATCGCGATACTGGCTGCTGGAGGATGGAAAGCCGTGCAGAAGCAGTATCGCCGGATCGCGGGGATCGCCAGCTTCCCGATAGAAGATGTCGATGCCTTCGACATTGACCGTGCGATAGAAGCACGTCCGTTCGGGTCCCTTCGGGGGAACCTTCGCGGTTGCGCCGGCGCCGGCCAACGGTATGGCTGTCGTGGCAAGCCAAGGAAGCGCCGCCAGCAACGCAAGATTTCTGCAACGGCGCGAGAGCAGGCCGATTGACCGCCCGTTTGCGCCATCAGGGATCGCCAGGCAGGGTCGAGACAGCTGCACCTGCATCTCCATGGATCGGGAGCATTTCCAAAGACGCGATTAGGCATGTTGCCGGTCGATGGCGTTTAACTATCGAGCGCAAAGTACAGAATTACGCTGCCGAGAGCGCGGACTTGCAATGGCAGCGCCGCAGCGCCAGCGCTGTCAACCGCATGATCGAACGCTGTACGTAACAGGCGGACGTTGAACGACACGGCCATGTGGACGTCGGATGATGGCGCAATGCCCGCACGACGCTTTCCCGCCGACGAACCCCGTAGCCGGGCCATTGCCGCGCTTGATTCGCTGTTTGGCGCGGGCATCGTTCCCGACGCCAGGGTCTGGGGTGCGGTGCTGGCGCCCAACGTTCATCTAAGGGTCGGCAATCGGCCCGTTGTCATCGGCGTGCCAAAGGCACTGGCCGAGCTTGACCGGCTGCTTGGCGTCATTCTGACGTTCGGGTCCGATTTCCGTTGCTATTGGGCAGCCTCGGACGACGCGACATTGCTGGTCGAGTCGGACATGGTGGTAGCTGCCTCTCCCGTGTCGATCCCGCTTGCAGTGGTCATCCGTGCCGGACCCGATGGACGATATGTCGATGTCCGGCTTTATTTCGATGCGCGCTTTGGTGACGGGATCGATGATCGTGACGGTGCGTTGTATGTTGGCGTTGAATAGGGCGCGTGCCGGTCATGCCCTCCAGGCGGATCGGACTGCCACGACCATGGCCGCAATTTTGGTGTCATCGCTTCGATGATAAGGGAATGCCCACGTGAACCAGGAACGCGAATATTCATCCTACGCCGAATGGTACAATGAAGGCCCGTTTGCCGCCTATGTGCGCATGTCGGCGATGGCGGGCAACATGATCTCCGTCGTTGAGGCGGTTCAGCCGGCAGGAGATTTGTCCGATCCGCCGATCAATGATCTTGTGCTGATACGGATGCTGTCGCCCGATGCGCCTTGCAGCATCGATCTCGGCGCGGGTCGCTTTTGCGTCAGTCAACATCATGGCGACTTCATCCTGATCGCACCCAATATCGGGTCCGACATCCAGATGTACGAATCGCATGCCGTCGAACTGTTCAGCCTGCCGGCGAACAGGTGCCGGGAACTGCTGGCCGACTCAGAGAACGACAGCCTGGACTTTGGCGAGCTGCATGCGTCTCCTTTTCGCAGCGATCTGCTCAATGCGATGTGCCAGCGCCTGGTAGAAGCTGCCCGAATGCCCGAAGCAGCCAGCAGGCTGTTCGTCGACAGTGCGTCCTCGGCCCTGCTGGGCGAGCTCAATCAGCTGGGTGGCCTGGACCGGCGCCGTCATCAGCGGCCTTTCGTCTGCGACTGGCGCGTAAGGCGCACGATGGAACAGATGGATGCCCATCTCGGCGACGACATCTCGCTGACCGAGCTGGCCGCGACCGCTTGTCTGTCCACGGCGCGATACAGTGCTGTCTTTCGCGCGGCAACGGGCGCCAGCCCGCACGCCTGGTTCCTGCGGCGCAAAATTGATCGTTCACTGGATCTGCTTGCGAACCCGGCAATCCAGATCACCGAGATTGCCCTGAGCCTTGGCTTTTCATCTTCCCAGCACTTCGCCACGACGTTTCGGGCACATATGGGCATGACCCCCACGGCCTGGCGCCGCAGCCGGCTTGCCTAGGCCGGATGTGAGCCGTCTGCCACCGCTGGCCGCCACCATAATGCAAACATTGCGGGTGAATTATGAACGACGACACGGACTGGAGTTGCCAAGATAACATCATGCCCAAGAAGATCGACCTGCCCGCGCGCGCACCCACCAAATCATTGCCCATGGCCGTCGTTGAAACGCTTTTGAAGAAGAACGGGGCGCCATCGGCGGATGACTGGGGTGAGCATTTTGCCGAATCAATCCATTTCCGTCTGGCGAGCCGGCCAGTGATTCGTGGCGCTGCGCTGGCACGTGCAGAATTGAGGCAGTTGTTCGCGCCGATTGTCGCCCTGGGCGTAGACTTCTGCTATGCTTGGAATTCGCCCGATGACTCGACAGCGCTTGTCGAGCTGGATTTTGCCCTGGCCGGCCGGAAGGATCCGATTCCGATGGTCTTTGCCATCCGCGTCCTGATGCCGGCACCGGTCATCCACGACCTGCGTTTTTACTTCGATCCCGCACCACTCAACCTGTCGCCCGTCGGCCTGGCGCAACGGTTGCATTGAGGAATGGCTGTGCGCTTCCACCGACCCAACCAGGGCCAGGCGCACGCGCGATGCCACAACCTGCAATGCCCTGGTGGCGGAGGCTAGCATGAGCGCCAGGGCGATACATGCTGAATCCGGTCTTGAGGGTTATGATGGCGCGCAATGGCGTGACTGGGTGCCGTCCCTGGACTGTGTCCACCGCAGCGGCCCGCTCAGTACGCTGCGCCAGCGCGTGCCGCGTTGCGCCGCCGGTGCGACCGAAACCACCGTCCCGCCCAATGGCGCGACAGTGTTGCTGTTCTGGCCCGGCCGGCATCGCAAGAAGGTGTTTCGTGTCGCTGGCCGCCAGCATCATACCGAACAAGGTCAATGGTCGGCGGTCCTCCTGCCGGCCGGCATCGATAGCTGGTGGTGGCTGCCGACGCCGGAGAATGTGGAGGGCGCGGTCCATGTCCACATCGACCCGGCGTTTCACGACGCGATCGCCGATGCCGAGGGGCTTCCCCGCACCGCAGCACTGCCCGCCCTGCCGGGTTGGCGCGATTCTCTGCTCGCCGCCACTGCCGAAAGCCTTATCGACTCGCTCACATCAACCGATGTGCCGTCCAGACTCATGTGGGAGACTTCGGCGACCAACATCGTGCTGCGGCTCGGCCGCCTGGGCAGTCAGCGCTTGGCGCTGCCCGCGCGGACTGGCCGGGCCGCTGACTGGCGCATCCGCCGCTCGGTGGAAGAGATCGAAGCGCGACTGGGCGAGGATCTCGGCCTGGTCGAGCTGGCGGCGTCCGCGGGCCTGTCGACCTCGCACTACGCCGTCCTGTTCCGCGCCGCGATGGGCATGGCGCCGCATTGCTGGCTGGTTCAGCGCCGCATCGCCCGCTCTTGCGAGATGTTGATGAACCCGCATCGCAACGTCACCGAAATCGCTCTCGAACTGGGCTTTTCATCGTCACAGCATTTCGCGACGGCCTTTCGCAAGCAAATCGGTGTAACGCCCAGGGAGTGGCGGCGGCAACGACTGATGTAGGTTTGCACGCACTGGCGGCCCTTCATGCAACCCCTTGGTCTGGACGGCATCGCCTTGGCCGATACTTCGCCTATGCCCGCTGCGGTGACGCAGCAGTGTCGCACATTAGCCCGCGCATGGCATTGAGGCCGCGATGCGCCCGGACCTTGAAACAGGACGCATTGACCGAAGCCTTGGCCGCTGCTTCCGCCACCTGATACCCTTCAAGTCTGAGCGCACGCACCGCCTGGGCCTGGAAACCCGGAATTCTGCCCAGCGTCCGCGCGACGTCGATGCTGGCCGCCATGCGGTGCTCGAACGTGGGATCCGAGAGCCTCTCTTCGTCGAGGGCGGTGAAATGGGCACGGGCGGTGCGGCGCAAATAGTCAATCAGCTTGTTGCGGGCAACGCCCAGCGCCCAGGGATTGAAAGGCCGCGCAGCATCGAAACGCGACCTGGCAAGGTGGAGCGAGAGCAGCGTTTCCTGCACCAGGTCGTCGATGTCGGATCGATTGCCCACGCGCCGGCTGAAGAATGCGCGCAGGATGCCACGGGCCGATATCAACCGCTGGTCGAAAGTTTCCGTACTGCCCGGCGCATCGATGGCCATTCTGCTTGCTTCTTTCTCAACCGACCAAAAAATGGGGGTGCCGCCGCATTGGGGGGTGCGGCGGCACCAGGGCCGGGAAGCGGGGCAGTTCCGGCCAGGTTTCGACCCGTACTGACGATTGGTCGCAAGCGTCAGTTCGGGTCGGTCGACCAGGGAGATAATCGACAAGGCGGGGTATGCCGCTTGCGCTGCAGAATCGATTGAACGAACCACGCGCTACTTTTGCAAACCGTGGATAATCGGCGCCGGCCGAAAGCTTGCGCATCGTTGGCCCGCGTTAAAACCAGCCGACAAAGAGCTGAATTTACCCAGAATATATACATGAGAAGGCGCGCGTGAACGTTGCTGCACAGTCGCCCTGTCAATCTTGCCTCACCATTTGGGAGTGTGACGAGATGACGAACCGCGACGCCGTCCTACCTGGCAAGTTCCTGGCAATGCTCGCCGCGTACCACGCGCTGGATCGGCATGCCGACAGCGCCCAGACCCAGCAAGCGCGGGCGGCGCGCGCCGCCCGTATCGTCGCGGACCTGACGACGAGCTTGCAGACGCCCTTAGTTGGCAAGGGCAAGCTCGCGCCCTGGCAGCTCCAAAGGGTCACAGCCTTTATCGACGGCCATCTCGACGCTGAATTGTCGATAGCGACGCTCTCCGCCCTGGTCGGACTCTCCGCGCAACATTTCTCGCAGAGTTTTCGCCGGACGACCGGTTTGCCACCGCATCGCTACATCATCGAGCAGCGCGTTGCCCGGGCGCGCCATCTATTGATCGAGACCGATGGCTGTTGCCTGGCCGAAATCGCGCTTGCATGCGGGTTTGCCGACCAAAGCCACTTCACAACAGCTTTCCGCAAATCGACCGGCATGTCACCCGGCTTCTATCGTCGGTTATGGCTCGCCAAGGATAGAAATAATGGCGCGCCACCATCAGCATTGATCTGACAACATGAGAAGTCGCGGAAGAATTTATGTAGGTGCTTTGAAGTACTCCTGGCTCTTCCGAATTTGACATATCGCGCCCAAGAAATTGAGCATCAGAACAATTGGTAAGGCATTTCATGGCCCATGCGCAGTGCGGCGGCACCACAGATGTACGCCTATTCGTTCGTCGTCCGTACAAGGTCGCGCGGCGATTGCCCGGTAAGGCGACCGAAGGTGCGGGTGAAAGCAGCAGCACTGTCGTAACCGACATGCGCCGCGACCAGTTTAACCGGCTTGCCCTTGATGAGAAGCTGTCGGGCAACTGTCATCCGCCAGCGCGCGAGATAGTCGATTGGGGTCCGACCGACGATCGCATGAAAATGGGTGGCAAACCGAGTGCGCGACATACCGGCGGTATCGGCGAGATCGTCGAGCGTCCAGGCCCGGCGCGGCGCCTCGTGCATTGCGGTCAGCGCCCGTGCCAGCCGCGGGTCGGCAAGGCCGGCAATGACGCCGCTTCCCACCGCGCCACTCGCGGTGACATGGCGCACAATGATGATCAACAGATAGTCGAACAGATGGTCGAGCGCGGCCTGGCGCCCGGGTTCTTGCGCGAACCCTTCGCCGACAAGCAGGTCGCAGACCGGGGCAAGCGCGAGGTTACCCGCCAGCGGCATGATGACAAGATCGGGCAACCCCTCGCCAATCGGATTGCCGATGCGATCGCCGAGGTCCACTGTGGCGCAGACCAGATCGGCCCCGCCGTCCGTAGCGCCGGCAAAACGGTGCGCCCTACCCCGCGGGAAGAACAACAGCGACGGTTCGTCAACGAGAAGGTCCGCTTCGCCAGTCCGGCTGAGAGTCAGCGCCCCCGATTTCAGCAGATGGAGGTGTCCGGAATCGGTGAATTGCGCGGTCGTGCACAAATTGCCGGCAAAGAAGGTGCGGGCAGCCGGCGTCGCATGGGCAAACAGCGCGGCAAACGGATCCACCTGAACGATCTGCATCATAGTTGGCACCAATAGACATCACAAATCGCAGATCAGCGTCCTCGTGCACTGACGCACCGAAAGGACCCCATCAAATGCCCCGCATTGCTCCCATCGAACTCGCCGCCGCCGACACCGGCGTGCAGGCAACATTAGGCGCCGTCAAGGCGAAGATCGGCATGGTGCCGAACCTGCTTTCCACCTTTGCCCATGCCCCGGCGGCGCTGAACGGCTATCTTGCGCTGTCGGATGCGCTAGGCAGCGGCACGCTGACCGCGCGCCAACGCGAGATCATCGCGCTGGTCACTGCACAGAGCAATGGTTGCCAATATTGCCTGTCGGCGCACACGCTGGGCGGCAAAGGTGCCGGCCTGTCGCCCGCCGGCATCGTTCTGGCGCGGCGCGGCCAGGCCGAGGATGCGCTCGACAATGCCGTGGCAGCACTGGCGAAGACGATCGTCGAGGCCCGCGGTCATCTGACGGACGCACAGCTCGCCGAAGCCCGGCTCGCCGGACTCGACGACGCGCGCATCACCGAAATCGTCGGCAATGTCGCGCTCAATGTCATGACCAATTTCATGAACAACGTCGCGCATACCGACATCGATTTCCCCAAGGTCGAGCTCGCACTGGCGGCCTGATCGCAAGATGACGTCGGGCAATCCGGTCCGACGTCGCACAACCACTGACTTTCAGAAGGAAACTCACCATGTAATTCCAGTTTCTCAATCCGACCCTGCACGGCGTGCTCGATTATCTTGCTGCCGGGGCGCTCATTGTTCTTCCTCTCCTGCTCGGTTTCAGCGGCATCGCGCTCTGGCTTTCGGCGGCGGGTGGCGCGGGGCTGATCGCCTACAGCCTGCTGACCGATTACAAGTTCGGCGCGCTCAAGCTGCTGTCGTTCGATCTGCACCTGCTGCTCGACCTTGCGGCCGGCGTCGCTTTCATCATCGCCCCGTTCGTACTCGGCTTTGATGCTTTCACCTCAGGCTATTACTTCGTGATGGCAGCCGGCGTGATTGCGGTCGTGGTGTTCACCACGCGCAGCGCGGCGCTGACTGCTCCCGCGCATGCCCGACCCTGACCATCAACTATAGTCCGTTCCACGATTAACGTCGGGCTTTGCGCCGGCGTGGAGATCAAGAAATGTCTATTCTCATAACTATCCCCGCAATTGCCGGCATGATCGGCGGAGCAGCGATTGCCGGTGCCGGCATGGTCTATCAGGCCGCAACGGGCAATGGTTTCTGGTCGTTGCCGAACAGCATCGCCGGTATCGTGATGGGTCCGGAGGCCGGCGCCCGCCGCCCCTTCGGCGTGGCAACGTTGGTCGGGGTCGGCTTCCACATGCTGCTGTCCGCCCTGTATGGCATTGTCGCGGCTTGGCTGGCCCCGGTCATCGGCCTCGGCCTTGTGGTCACCGGCGTGCTCGTCGGCCTCGCGGTATGGATCATCAACCATTATGGGATCGGCGCTTTCCTCGCCGGCGCGCGCTACCACCGTGGCGTCAACCCGCTGTGGTTGGCCTTTCTGCTGCATGCCGGCTTCGGCGCGATTACGGGCTATGTCGCGCAGGCACTGATCGGTTGAGCAAGCGTTCGCGGACGCCGCATGCTGCGGCGCACAGGCGCCGGCGAACGACATTGATTGGCGGCCGCCAGGTCGGGCCCGGCGCTTATTCGCCCATGACGATGGCGGTCGCAGCTTGCTGCGGCCGCTTCGTTGTCTGCAGGCCGCTCGCATCAAGCGGCTGCGCGCATTGACTATCGCCGCAAAAGCCGTCCGCCATGGCGACCGTCCACCTCTGCGTGCTGGCCCGCGCATGAACCCGGCGGCGTGAAGAATACCCAAAGCACGACGGCAAGCGCCCATGGCGACCAAAGCGGCGCGCCGGACCGCGTTGGGACGCGCATCCCGCCCGAATGCAGCGCAAGCGCCAGGGTCTGATCATCGAGCGCCGTCAGACGTCCCGTCACGACCAGGTTGACGATCCCCACGATCGCGGCCGCGGCAATGCCGGCCGCCGATATCCAGGCCGTTATTTCGGTCACGCTGCCCCCGCCTGGCCAGCCGACAAGACCTTGAGATCCTATGATCGCAAGGCTGGATACCCCGCCTCATAGATGAAATCGGTGTGACGGGCAGGCTCGTGGCAGGCGAGGCATTCCGCCTTGTAATCGACGGTTCTGGTATTCTGCATCTCGTTCGCATCAAACCAGGCCCAGCCCCAGCCATCGCCCCATTTCTTGTCGCCGGCGTGCGCCTCGCCCGCCGCACGCACCATGACGAAACGCCCTTTCAGGCTGGCGGCGTGGCTAACTGTGCCGGTGGTCATCGGCGCAGTGGTGGCTGCGTAAACTTCCTTCACCAGCACCGTGCCGCTGGGAAAGTGGCCGGTTTGTCGCCACGCTGCTGCGGCACCCGGAGACGCATAGACGACATGCATTTCCTTGCTTGCCGCGCCCGTCTCGGCCGCCACTGCCCAGGTGCCGAGGGCCTGATAGCGAATGCGATAATCGACAGGGACCACCAGCTCTGTGGCCTTCCCGGACACCATGCCGACCGCCTGTTGGTGTTGTGGCGCGGTCTGACCGGCCACTGGCGCGGGTCGTTCACACCCCGCGAGCAAAGCGCCGGTCAGGGCGGTCGTAGCCAAACGGCCCCATGACCGCGCCGCTAACGGTCGAGCCGGGGATAGAACTGGGTCCATACCGAATCCTTCTTCGCGTTGGCGATGTGGCAGAACGCGCACTCTTCTTTCGCACGCAGTTTGCCCGAAGGGGCCTTGGGCTCCGAGTGATTGAAGTTAAAGTAGCCCCAGCCAGCGGTGGCCGCGAAGCGCTTGCTATCCTTCACCGTCACATCCGCGCCGTTCAACTTGCCCGGGAAAAACCCCCGGCCGGATGGCTCGGTCCGCGAGCCGTCCGGAAACTGCTTTTCAACGGTGCGCTGCAGTTCCTTGAACATGATGGTGCCTTCCGGAAAGTCACCGGTGCGCAGGTAGATGCGGTACGAAACAGGCTCGATATACACATTGTGGTATTCGGGAAAATTGGCCTTGCCCCCGTTCAACGCGTCGGGCGTGAGTGGTGAACCGACATAGACCCAAGTCTCGAAATTCTTGGGCAGGATAAGGTCGCCTGTCGCAGTATATTGTGGCAGTTCACGGGCGATTGCCGGGATGGTGGTGTCGGAGCCATCCGCATCGGCAATCCGGGATTGCCCGTCGGCGCGCCTTTCCGGCGAGCATGCCGCAAGCGCGAGCAACGCGCCGCCGATCGCCAGCCAGCCTGACCTTGTGCTGATGCTCATCGCTTGTCTCCTCGGAGTGGATGGTCGTCAAATGTCCTCAAACAGGCCTTGTGGGGCACAACCTGCCGTGACCTGGCTGCCGGGCATCAATGCGGCGCCGGGGCAGGCGAGTTGGCCGCAAGATAGGCAATGATGTCGCGACGCTGCCCGGCATCGCCCGTCATCAGGAACATCTTGGAACCCGGCGCGACAGTCTGGGGATTTTTCAGCCACGGGTCGAGTCTAGCCAAAGTCCAGACGCCGCCGAGCTTCCTGAGCGCACCTGAATAGGCGTAACCAGGGACGCTGGCGACCCGTCGGCCAACCACTCCGCGATGCAGCGGTCCGATGCGGTTGGCATCGAGCGAATGGCAACCGCCGCACTTCGACTGGTAAAGTGCCTGGCCGGCAGCGGCATTTCCGGTCTGGGCGGATGCCAGACCGGAAAGCCCAAGCGACCATATGAGACCCATGGCAGCGCCCACCCGACGCAAGCGCAATCGCGGGTTCAGGGTCATGGCCGGTTCAGCTGAACAGGAATGCGGGCTGAGGCACCGAGCCGCCGGCTGCCGCATTGAGCAGGGCCCAGTGTACGGCTTCGTCGGTGCCGAGCTGCGCGAACAGGTGGGCGATCTGTTTGTCGCGGATCGCCGCAATCTGACCCACATAGGCATTGGTCGCACCCTGCTCCAGCCCGGCGGCGAACTTGACGACATCGGCTTCCGACTTGAGCGCGGCGATGTTCAGAGCTTTGATATACTCATCGTTGCTTTTGGGTTCGACCGGCTTCCCGCCCGCCTGCGCAATCAGCTTGGCAAGCGCATCGCGGTGGCCTTCGTGATGGCCAAGAAACACCGTCGCGACAGCGATCGTCCCTTGCGACAAGAGGCCGCTGCCTGCGGCGATCTTGTACGCGGCGATCCCTTCATGCTCAAGCGCCAGCGCACCCTGCATCACGCCGACATCGGCACCTGCCGTCGCACTGCCGCCACGCCCCGCCCTGGGAGCAGCGATTGCCGGCGGCGCGACAAGTCCTCCAACCGCCAGCGTGGCCGAAGATAACGCAGCCATTTTCAGAATCGATCGACGATCCGACAATTGAGTGTCGCTATTCATTGATAATCCTTTCAAATTTGAGCATCAATTAAGATCATTCACCTGGCATTTGTTTGTTTACGTCATGTCACAGTGCAGAACTGCTCGTTTTTTATTGTGAATATAGCGCAATATTTTGCTGCTCTGACGCCGGCTGATGACACTTGCAATTGCGTCAACATGATCCCTTCATGGTCATTCGGCGGGGGCTGACGACACCATGGTCTGGCCGGGATGAGGCGGCGTCCAACGAACGCTTGCAACGTACAGAATCCGACTAATGTATTGGACTGGAAGGAAGATCGGGGGCTTGGGCGCGCTTGTTCGGCTTTGGGCTGATGGCAGCCTGCCGTCTCGGCCCTCGGCATGGCGGTGGAACCAGGAGACCTATGCGTGCCTCGTTGACCATCGCGTAATGCTGACTGTCAGCCATGCCATCGCTTGACCGGCGATGGCAACGCTGATGGTCTACCAGAGCGGCGCCATTGCGGCCTTGGCATTAAGGCACGACAGGCCGAGGCAAATGGTAATCGCGGCGATGAAAACGCTTATTGCCCTCTGCTTTCGCCATGCGCCCGTGGCAAACAGGATCAACGCAGCACCGCCGTTCGACACCAGCCCCATCAACACTATCCCCCAAGGGAAGTAGCCCATCGCAATCTGCGGAAATCCGCTGGCATAGCCAAACAGCAAGGCAAGGACGGCCACGCCATACAGCCGGAACAGATTCCCCCCGCCTTCGACCCCGGTCATCTGCGCCAGCCTGGCCGTTGGAAGGAACAGAAAAGGCGCCGCAACGCACAACCCTGTCACCGCAATCTTTACGGAAAGCAGCAAAGCGATGAAGGGCATAATCTGCATCCATTGTTTGTACTCAGCGTGGCGTGAACTATCAGGATAGTGATGTCAAATGCTCGCGCCGACTCCGTCTTGCCACGCATCAGCGCTGCCCCGGTCGCTCGTGACTGCTGCGGTTTGGCGCTCGCATGCGAGTTGCTTGGTGATCGCTGGACGATGCTTATTCTGCGCGAAGCCTTTTACGGCGTTTCGCGCTTCGAGGACCTGCGTGCCGATCTCCGCATCCCGCGCGGCGTCCTGAGCATGCGACTTGCCAGGCTGGTCGCGCAGGGGGTCCTTGAAAAGCATCCCTACCGCGAAGAGAAGGCCCGCGTCCGCCATGAGTATCGTTTGTCGGCACAAGGGCATGAACTTGGCCCGGCGCTTGTCGCGCTCATGCAATGGGGCGATCGGCATATCCAGCACAGGCCGTCACCGATGGCGCTTGTCGACAGGCAGACCGGCGAAGCGCTGACGGTTGCATTCGTCTCCACGAGCGGTCGCGTGGTCGGGCGCGCCGACATAGTCACGGAAATTGCCAAAGGGTGACCGCGGTTGCGGCGCTCCGTTGGATTGGTTTCCCCGACTGGGCAGCGCAGCATGGACAGGGCCTGTTCCGAACCAAGATCTCGCACACAAGGCTGCGATGCTGCCGTTGACACCAGGCCACTGCGCCGGGTCCAGCCTGCGCGCAACCGGTCCGGCCTTGCTGCCAATCAACGGCATGACGGCCCGGTCCAGCCTTGCCGTGTCACGGCCTGGCGGACCGCAAAGACCCCTAAAGTGCGATCCGCGCAGTAAGCCGCACATCGCGCCCGGCAAGGGGCGCAAAGTCCTTCAGGAAGCTGGCGTGGCGTCGAGCCTCGGCATCCAGGAGATTGTTGAGTGACAGCCGCAACTCCAGTCGACGCAGGCGCGCCAAAGGTTTCCAGCCGGCAGGAAGGTTGACCATCACGAAGCCGCGGGTCGGCGTTTCGAATGGCGCGCTGCGGCTTTGCGGTGTGGTCCATTCGATTTCGGCGCGCGCGTTGATGCGTGCCCCCTCGGCACTGACTCCACCCAGCATGCGCAGCGGTGGTATGCGCGGCACCGGCTCGCCGCCAGCAAGCGTTGCCTCGGTATAGTCAAGCAACATATCGGTAGCGATGCCCAACCCCCGCCACTGCGCGACGGGCAAACGCGCCTGTGCTTCGAGGCCCCAATAGCGTGCCGGGCGCGCCGCGAACGCGAAGATCGGCAAACCCTGCACCATGCCAGCGGTTTGCGCCGGGAAGATATAGGTCGAGAAATCGGCGTAATAGGCGCTGATTGTCGCACTACCCCACCCGCCTTGCCCGCGCAGGATGGCTTCAAACGTCCAACTGCGTTCGATGGGCAGCGCTGGATTGCCGGTCAGCTGGCCCTGCGTGCCGGGGTCGATCCCCTGTGTCAGCAGTTCCTCAACCACGGGCGCGCGTTCGAAATAGCTTGCGTTGGCCGCCAGCGTCCAATCGGTCAACAGGGCAACGTTGGCGCCTCCCGACAACGACCAGACCCCGAAGCCGCGCTGTAGCGGCCGATTCTGCAAGATAACGTCCATCTCCGCGCTTACATCGCTGCGCTCATATCGCACCGCACCCTCTAGCTTCAGTCTGCCCAGGTCGAGATCATGCACCGCAAACAGCGCATATTGGCGCGTGCAACTGGGTGGCAGGAGCGGAGCAGCCCCAAGGACGCGAAAATCCCGGTCATAATATTGGGCACCAAGCGTTGTGCGCCAGCGGCCGCGGCCGAACACGGCCTCGATCCGTCCTTCATAACCAAGATTGAGGAAGGTTGCTGAACGCGCCCCGCCGCGCACTTCCTCAAAATGACGGTAATCGGCCCAGGCGAAACGACCGCGCAGCGTGCGCAGCGGGCCATCGGCCAGATCGAGCTCGAAACGACCATCGATGCGCAGTTGATTGAGGTCGATATACGTGTCGGGCTGCGGTGTCGCCGGGTCGAGCGAGAAACGCGTCGGCAAGCCGTAACGGCTGGCATAGTTGGACACGGAAAAACCGGCATGACCATCTGCAAAAACCGCGCTTGCACCGCCAGCTGCCTCCCATGTCTGAAAACCGCTGCCGGGCAGAACGCCGCGCAGTTGCGCCAGCTGCCCGATCGTCCTGTCGCGCGCACCCGCAGCCATCGCCCGTGGGATCGGCGCAAGCACAAAGCCGCCAGTCTCGACCGGATCACCACGCAGGAACTGGCCATCGACATGGATCGCGAACGGCCCGCCAAGCGCTGCGTCTATCCGCCCACCAGCCGTTGCTTCGGTTGCCGCGCTGCCATAGCCAAGGGCAGTGACACCCTCGACCCCGTCGGGTAGCCGTCGTGCGATGCGCCCGCTAACGGTGTTCACCACGCCGCCGCTTGACCCAGACGCATAAAGCAATGCCGATGGTCCGCGCAGCACCTCGATGCGGTCGGCAACGAGCGGGTTGAGCGCCACCGCGTGATCCGGGCTGGTGTTGGAAACGTCGAGCGTGCCGACACCTTCGATAAGCAACCGGCCACGCTCCCCCTGGAAGCCGCGCAGCACGGGACGCGAAGCACTGGGCCCAAAAGCCGTGGAAGAAACCCCCGGCAAGTGCGCCAGGGTCTCGCCGATGGTGGGCCGGACCCGCTCGGCCAGCGCGTCGCCCGCGAGCACGGCACCACTGGCCACCAACGATGTTTGCCGTCGCAACCGTGAGCCCGTGACGACAATCTCCGGCGGCAGTGCCTCCATCGCCATCATCTGCGTTGCTTCGGTCGGGCTCATCCCTTCAACGGGAGGCGACCCGTCGGGACTCTGCGGGACCTGCATAGATACAGGCGTCACCAAGACGGGGAGCACAGGTGGCGCGGGAGTGACCTGCGCCCCCGTCCTGGTGGGTGCGACGCCGACAAGAACCAGCGTTACACCAGCAGCGACCAGGTTGGGGGGCGGCCTGGTCACCGGTTCAAGCACGCAAGGTGATCAATTGATCCGGTAGACGACCGGACAGTTCACCACGAAGCCCACTGCGCGAAAGGCACCGCCGTCCAGGCTCTTCAGATAGCCGCGGGTGTCCATCTCCGCTGCCTGGAGCGCGCTGGTGATGCGATAGCGATACCCTTTCTGGATCGCCTCGTCGGTCCAGACCGCAGGGAACAGCCGCCACATCGGCGAGTAATCAAGGTTGATCGTGGGGATGCCCCCGAGGATGTTGAGCGGCCCACGGCCATCGGTCAGCGCGCTGACCAGACCCTGGCGGTGCGGATTGTCGAGTCCGGTCGGGCCGTTCACCACGACGACAATCCGTTCAGCAGACTCGCCCGGCGATGCATCCTCCAGCGCAAACGGCAAATCGCTGAGCGCCGGCGCGAATGTCGCGTTTTCAAGTGCCGCGACCAGGGGATTATTCGCTTCGGTCGACAGATACTGGATGGGTTTATCGAAGGTGAAGCCAAGGGTCAGCGACAGTGTTACTGTCTCGTCACGCGGACAGATGGCGACAACTTTGTCATGCACCTTGGTGTGATCGACCTTGCCATCGCACATTGCGTTCAGCTCGGCCTCGCTCGCCATGGAGACGACCGGGGCGTTCAGGATCACCGCCTTGGCCGAGTTATCGACAAAGACCATCGGTGAATAAGCGGCGTCTCCCACCGACCCTGGCGAAAAGCTCTTGGGCGGGAAAGGCGCATTTGCCGGGCCAGGCACCACCGACAGCACCGGCTTGAAATCGACCGATCCCGCCGCAAAAGTGAAGGTTCCGTCCTTCTCGATGGTCGCATGCCGGGTGGCGGCCCCTGTCAATGCATAGGCCATTTTGGGCGCATAGTTGACGCCGTGAAGGTTGGACAGATTCTCATCGGTGGTGTCGGTGATGATGAACCAGACTGGGCGCCCATCCTTCATCTTGCCCTTGCGCAGCGGCAATGTGGCGGTGCCTTTTTCCAGGTCGATATGCGCCGACTTCATCAGCACAACCGGCCCCAGAAATTCCGGCTTAACCTCCGACGGCGAAGGTTGTGCGACAATGGTGCGCAGGTCCGGGAAAATCGACGCCGGCGCCTGGCGGATCTCGGAAAGTGGCCGCCCCTCCTTGCCGCGAACCACGACTTCGGCCGCCAGGGGGGTTGCGGCGGCGGCAAGCAGGCCAACCGCGCTTGCCAGCAACGCGCGCTTAAATGGATTATGTTTCGGCATGGGCCACTCCCGGAATTGGTGTGTGCGAACCTGCCGGACGTCTTCGGCCGGCATCGCTGGCCCTGTAAACCCCAGTACTGCCGGGATTTGCTTTCACGAAGCCACGCTGTTTTGCTGAAGCTTGCGGTCGTGGCGGAGCAGCGCCGAAATTTCCCACTCAACGTGATGAATAGCAATTTCACGATAGCCGGCACGCGCGCGGACGATTTATGATTCTGCCACTGGCGAAAGTATTGCTCCATGCCGTGGAAGCGTCTTCATTCCTGGTTTGCAAAGACCGACTGCGGCTATGGCACCGGCCCGGTACCGTTGACGCTGGTAACCCTGCGCAGGGCCAACGGCGCTCGCGCGGATGAGGCGGCCTTTTATGCCGAGGCCGAATTTCAGGCGCTGGCAGACTGGACGCGGCGCGGCCGAATCGTACTGATGTTCGCGGGCGTCGATCGCGACGAATTGATCCTGCTATGCGCAGACGGCCTTGAAACCATGCAGGACAGCGTCGCGGATTTGCCATTTGTTGCGGCCAACTTGGCCCTCGCCGATGTGCGCGAGGTTGTCCCCGTCAATCGAATAAAATCATACGATATGTCCAGCCACTAGCAGGCTGAGAAGCAACCTGGACTGCTGCACCAGGCGACGCGCGCTTGCGAAAGATTGCGGTGCATTCGCGCGTCATGGATGGCGCAGCCTCGCTGACCATGAGAGCTAACGGCGTCGTGTAGCGCAGCGCAGCATTTGCACGCCGAGTTTTCCAGCGCCTGTTGTTTTTGCCGACTGTTTCATTCGAACCCGGGAAAGATACCGACATGGCCCCGCCCCAGAATGATGCCCAGCACTTCCGCGCGCAGACCGGTCAACGCAACTATGACGCAATCGATTTCATGGCGGAACCCATCGCCGATGTCATCCTCGATCGACCCGGAGAAGTATCGATCATCCGGCATGGCGGCTTGCGCTGTGAAGGCATGGTATCGTCGCAAAGCTTCCGCCAAGAGGATGCACTGCTGATTGTCGGCCTGACGACAATCGGGCGCTGCCGGGGCCGTGTGGGGGACAACCGCATCGACATGGCGCTGCGGCGGGGGCACATTGATTTCCTGCCCCCCGGCGTGGACATCGACATCGAATATCCAGCCGCGCACTCCGCGTTGATGATGTATCTGCCGGCCCGGCAGCTGGCGGCAGCGGCCGCCGAGGTCGGCGCCAGCATCGGTACATTGCGACCGGCGATCGCGCAATCGGATGACCGGCTCGTGCGGCTGGTGCACATGATCGAGCAGGAGATGCGCGCCCCAGGCTTTGCGTCCGATCTGCTGGTCGACGGTCTTTTGCGCGCGATCCGGGCAACCCTGCTCGCGCGAGACAGCGATGAACAGCGCGATGATCAGCGCATCACGCTTTCGCCCGCAAAACAACGGCGGGTACAGGATTATGTCGAAGCCAATCTGGATCAGCCAATCTGCCTGAAGGACATGGCCGCAATCGCCGGGCTTTCAGCATTTCATTTCGCGCGCGTCTTCAAATCGGCAATCGGGGAATCGCCCTATCACTATATCGGGTCGCGGCGGCTGGCGCGCGCGCAGTTGCTTCTGACATCGACCGAGATGCCACTCGCTGAACTGGCTTTGACGTGCGGCTTCGCCAACCAGTCGCACTTCACGGCTGCATTTACCCGGTCGATTGGCGTGTCTCCGGGCAGATATCGCAAGGAAATGCTGCATGACAGCAGCGCGATTGCCGCAATGAATCGATAAATCAGGCAGTCCAGGAAATAAATTCAGCAACGCTTGATCCATATCTCATTCCTGTTTGGCAAGAGCGAGATATGTCATGCAAAATAATTACCATCATACCGTAATTGTTCCGGCATTTATCTTGCTGTCTTCGGTCAGTGGCGTCGCAAACGCGCAATATTCGACATCGGCGACACCGCCGCCCAAATCCGAATGGACCCCGCTCGATTCAGGTCGCTTTGGGCAGGAACTGACCGAGAAATGGATTCCGGTCCCTAATGGCGACAGCGGCGCGCCACGCCAAGGCTGGCTGAACACCGCGGATGGCTTTTTCACGCGCGAAGCGCATTTGGCCTATGATTATACCGACGCGCGCACTGATCGACATCAGATTCTGGCGCGGTTCAACTATCCGCTGTCCCGGCGGTTCTGGGTCGGTATTGAAGCGCCCTTTTATCAAGAGAGCCGCGGTCGTGGCGATTTCGGCGACATCACTGTC
>FRDC01003836.1_pt1 | contig 18093 bp, 15 predicted proteins | sample 1106171 | NCBI WGS metagenome assembly FRDC01 (sample SAMEA3930566, study PRJEB13176) | freshwater metagenome | biome: Drinking water system; feature: drinking water; material: water | place: Singapore | collected 2014-12-20 | reverse complement strand
ACCACTGTCGCAAGACAGCCGGTGTACCGGTTTTTTTATATGGGTAGAGAACAAAGAAGACTTAAGATGCAACACAAGAATGCAGACAAAAGAACTGGCAAAAATAGAGGCACTAACGTGAGAGGAGGATTTGTCGTGGTCAGGCAAATAGCACGAGCAGGGATTGCGGCCTTTATGCTTGTTATGACATTTTACACAAGCACAGCCGGCGCCCATGGCAAGGTAGCCATGGAAGATGACAGTTGTATGCGCCGGATAGGCGAGAACATGATACACCTGAGCGCCTATCAGCCGCAGGTGGATGGAGAAGGACACTACTGTACGGACATACCCAGAGTTGGAAGCACGATCATGGTCATAGACTTAGTGGATCCTGCGCTGAGAGAAATGCCGATCGGGATGAAGATAATCAGAGGTGATCGAGCTGAAGGAGAAACTGTCACAGATCTGCGTCCGGCGGTATATCAGGACGGAGTGATCAGCATGCAGAAAGATCTGGAACAAGGCAAATACCTGATACAAGTGACTGCCGAAGGCGTGCCGCCCCTGCACTATGAATATCATCTGCGGGTTGAAATGATCAATTATGCGGAAGTATTCAGAGCATCGATCGGGCCGGTGGTGGGTCTATTGCTGACAGTCATACTTGGGTATAAACTCATCCGTTCAAGACGATTCAGGGATTGGATAGCCTCACGCAGCTCGAAAGGAACTGAAAAAGCCGATAGCGGAGAAAAGACACCGGCAGTCGGCGAAGAAAAAACATCAATCAACAAACAAACTAAAGACGGGGAATCCTAGCGATGTTAGTAGAAAGAAGCGCAGCAATAAAGCAAATAGTAATAACAGCCCTTGTGGCAGCAAGCATCATGTTTACCTCACAAGTACAAGCGCACGGCGGACTGGCGCTGGCTGAGGATATGTGCGTATTGACGGTAGGACCTTACCGGATGCACTTTACCGGCTACCAACCACTATCGCAAGAAGAAGAATTTTGCGAAGACATACCGGAAATCGGCAAGACCGTGATAGCGTTGGATTATATACAAGAAGAACTGAGACCATTGAAAACGGAAGTACGGATAATTCGTGACACGGGTTCGGAAGCGAATCTAGACGAGATCACGGTATTTCATTTACCGCCCAAAGTATACCCGACAGCCTCGATTACGATAGACCATACCTTTCCGGAGAAGGGAAAGTTTGTGGGTTTGGTGACAGTGTCGGGCGGCCCGCAAGAATATGTATCAAGGTTTCCGTTCTCAGTCGGGGAAGGAAGACCAACACCTAAGATAGTGATCATTGGACCGATTTTGTTAGTGGTTGTCGGTGCCGCTGCCTTCTTCATGATGCGCAAACGTAAATCCGATGGCGCTAATCCTGCGTAAGGCAGCAATAATTGGTGTTCTGATAGTAGATAGGGATGAGGTATGGAACTCATCCTTATCAACAGAATCGAATTAATACGAATTAATAACCTGTATTGAGGGGAATCGTGCAAAACAAAAAATTATGGCATTTCAATATTAAGAGAATTGCTGCTCTTATGGTATTTATGTGTTTCCTTTCTGTATTGTTTCAAGTTAACTCCGTATTCGCTCACGCAGCATTAGTTAAATCCGATCCTCCGCGCCGAGCGGCACTTGCTGTATCACCTAAACACATTCAACTCTGGTTCAACGAAAAAATTGAAGGGGCCTATGCTTCAGTCACAGTTAAGGATGCGCAGCAAAATATTGTCACAACCAATAGTCCCGAAACTGTCGCAGATGATCCTAAATCTATTGTGCTAGGCTTACCTCAATTAGAGGCTGGAAAATATACGGTGCATTATCGTGTTATGTCAGTTGACGGACATGTCATTGAATCTAATTTTGATTTTAATGTAAAAAAATAATATGTAGCAAAAATGCTTGAAGTCATTGCCACAATTGCGCGCTGGATTCAACTTGCGGCAAATCTGATCTTATTAGGTAGTAGTGTTTTTCTGTTCATACTGAGTGCAGACAAGTCAGCAATCACAACAAAATGGCTCGAAAAATTAGAGCGTTTATTCCCCTGGCTTGCAGTCACGATTTTGATAGGATTATCGTGTATTCTATTTGCAACTGTCGTACAAGTTACTGGTGATACGGCGAAATTAGGACAACTTAACACATGGTGGGGTTTTCTGAGTGAAACCAGAGTCGGGCAAATCTGGGTCGGACGTCTTGCTTTCGCAGCGCTACTTCTTGTATTCGTATTATATCTTCGCCAGGTAACACGTTTACGATGGCACTATACCGCGGGTGCCTTGATTGCGGCATTACCGCTGATTGTAAGTTCATTGATCAGTCATAGTGCTGTTGATGGGTTGTCAATATCAGCTATTGCACCTTACGCTTTTCATCAGGTTTTTGCAGGCGTATGGTTTGGAGCTTTGCCAGCGCTATTACTTCTATTTCATGCGTCGAAACGACAAGCTGATACAAACGTACATAATTTAACTGCTAATACAGTTAAGCGTTTTTCTGCCATAGCGTTACCGATTATGATATTGATTATCTTAACCGGACTTGTTGTAAGCGATCGCATATTCGAGGGACAGTATGCTGCCTTGGTTGCTACACAATACGGATGGTTGCTCAGTTCGAAACTGGTTTTGCTTGGAATTATACTTGCGATTGCGTGGCGTGTCCGGTCGCATTGGCTACCCGTCCTGAGTAGTGAAGATACAAGCGGTGGATTAGCCGGCGGCCAGAATAAAATTTCAAAATGGGTGAGAATTGAGTTTATCCTGGCGCTTGTTTTGATATTGCTGGCTACAATCATTTCACATACAACGCCAGCGAAGCACGCCCCCATTGACAACTGGCCTTTTCCGTTTCGATTCTCGATTGATGCAACCTGGAATCAGCCAGGTGTTGCATCACAGGTTTGGATTGGCATTGCAATTGTGATACTGGCTTTTGTCTTGATTAAGTGGGGGCAATTCCGGAACTGGAGCGGAAAAACTTTGGTGATTATTGCAACGGTGCTCCTGACATCGGGATTCTCGGTGATGTTGCCCCCCCTGACGATCAAGGCTCACCCTGAGACTTATCGAAAATCACCAATCCCATTTGATACGGTCTCGATAGCCAATGGCGCTACACTTTATAGTCAGCACTGTGTTGATTGTCATGGCGCTCAGGGAAAAGGCAATGGCATCAAATCACGGACATTATCAACTAAGCTACCTGATTTGTTGATGGAGCTCCACGTTAATGATCATACGCCGGGAGATTTTTATCATTGGATAAGCTACGGGATGGTGAGTACGGATATGCCGGGCTATGCCGATCAAATTCCAGAAGATGGCCGCTGGGATTTGATTAACTTTGTTCATGCATTATCGAGAGGCTATCAAGCACGTATTCTGACACCGGAAATTGTACCTGATAAAGCATTTGCAAAGCCTCCTGTCTTTTCTTACACAACCCAAGATGGCAGTCATGGCGCATTGCAGGATTTTCGTGGCCACCAACCGGTATTATTAGTTAATTTTTCGTGGCCACAATCGAAACAGCGGATAGAGCACCTCAAGCATTTTTACGACAAATTAAAAGAACAAAATATCGCGTTATTGGCAGTACCAACCAAAGAACTTACAACTGAAGAACTGGCGCAAGTAGCGGACAGCTTGCCATTTCCCGTTGTTAGCCAAGGCGCGGAAGAGATTACAAAGAGCTACGCACTTTGGCGCAGAACTTTGAGCACTCCGGATATTATCGGGCGAGGCATTGTTCCGGATCACCTGGAGTTTTTGATCGACCGCAATGGGTATTTACGTGCACGTTGGATTCCATCTATCGACAAATCCGGTTGGTCGGATCTCGATGTCTTGATTCAGCAAGTGAATCTGTTGCAGCGAGAGCAAGTGGCGATGCCATTTCCGGAAGACACTGTTCGCTAGTTTCGGAAATTACAGTTTTCCGATGTAGCAATAGTTTTCAACGGATTTGCCATACGCAACTCTAGCAGTACTAATCGGTATCCGTTCTTAAAGCGGGAAGATCATAATTTCCGTAATTACCTACTATCTTAGGTAATGTTTCGATTGTAATTGCAGATCGGAAATCAGTATCGCATGGGGTAGTTGACCGGGCTTGATTTGAATTTGCTTGAAGCTGGCGTGCCCGACATCCAGTTCTAGCATGCGTTCGAGCGGCAATTGCAGAACATGGCAGATGATGATCCGGATAACGCCCCCGTGGGTAACGAGCAAAATTCTTTTTCCGTCAAATTGCTGCTGAATTGCATACCAAGCCGATAACACACGATCCTCGAAATTTCGTAAATGCTCACCGTTAGGCGGCGGATGGTTGAGCGGATTCCGCCAGAAGCGCGACAAAGCTTCGGCATCGGTTTGCATTAATTCTGCGGATGATCGATCTTCCCAATCGCCAAAATGGATTTCCTGAATGCGCGCATCGCTTGTGACGGGAATGGCGTAGCGTTGCCCGATCGCTCCGGCAAAGTCCGCGCACCGCGCAAGAGGTGAGGTGACAATTTGTTGCCATTCGATCGAGCGATTTTCCAAGCTTTGCCACATTTGGAGCCATCCTTGCTGCGTGAGCGGATGGTCGGTGCTGCCACAATAGCGATCGCTGCTAATAGTTGCGCCGTGTCTGAGCAAATCAATCTGCGTCGGCATCTGTTATTCCGCTGAGTGCTGCCCCGATATCTGTGCTTCCGCAAAAGTCGCCATACCGTTGTGCAGCTTGCAAGCGAGGCGCAGCAAGGGTAGGGCTACTGCTGCACCGCTGGCTTCGCCCAGGCGCATTTTCATAGCAAGCAACGGTGTGGCATTGAATGCGTCAAGCACGATGCGGTGACCAGTTTCGGCGGATTGGTGTGAGAAAATAAACCAGTCTTTGCAACCCGGAACAATCGATTCCGCTACCAGAGCAGCGACCGAACTGATAAAGCCATCGATCAGCAGCGGCAGACCCATTTGCGCTCCGTGGATATAGGCGCCGGTTAACGCAGCGATTTCAAAGCCGCCTAAGCAACGCAATACATTTAACGGTGAATCGAGTTGCGATTGATGGTGTGACAATGCTTGTGTAATGACGGCGGCTTTGTGCGTAACTTGTTCGGCGGTAAGGCCGGTCCCTGCACCGGCTAGCGCCTTGGGATCGCGATTTAATAAAGCACAGGCCAGTGCTGTTGCGCTGGTGGTGTTGCCGATACCCATTTCGCCACCGATGAAAATATGGGTCTGGTGTTGCCGTGACCGTTCGATTGCGTCATAACCGCAAGTCAGAGCTTCTCCTAGTTGCCGCTCCGTCATTGCGGGGGTGTGCAGAAAGTTGGCGGTGCCGGGGCCAAGCCGGTATTCAATCACGCCTGGCAATGTTTCGATTTCGCTGACTGTACCAAGATTGATAATCTCCAATGTTGCATCGATTGCATGTGCAAGCACGCTGATGGCTGCGCCACCACGTGCGAAATTGCGGATCATTTCGCCAGTTACCGCTTGCGGGAATGCCGAGACGCCTTCGTTAGCAATACCGTGATCGGCAGCGAAAATACTGATATGCACGCGATCGGCGCAGGGTTCGGCGGTATGCTGCATGGCAGCAAGCTGAATTGCCGCAGTTTCCAGGAGACCCAACGCACCGGGCGGCTTGGTGAGTTGCATCTGACGCTGTAGCGCTTGATGACATGTTGTTTCGTTGAGAGAGCAGACAGATTCCCGCAGCCATTCGGGGACGAGCAGCCGATTCATATCGGGCTTCCTTTTAAGACCAGTGGCAAGCCGGCGACAGTCAGAATTACCTGATCGCAGACTTCTGCCAAATCCTGGTGCAGCCGGCCTGCTTCATCACAATAGCGCCGGCTGAGTTCACCCAACGGTGTGACTCCCATGTTGGTTTCGTTGCTGACTAAAACAAGCGGCCCCGATATGCGACCGAGTACATCCAGAAAAGCGCTGCGTTCAATGTCGATTCGTAACGGATCTGGGTGGGTCAGCAGATTCGTCATCCAGAGTGTCAGGCAATCGATTAATAGACAGCGCGTTTCAGTTGCGTGTTGAGCCAATGCCGAAGCGAGCTGCAGTGGTTCTTCCACGATCTGCCAGTGATCTGGCCGCCGCGCCCGGTGCGCGGCAATTCTTGCGCGCATTTCGTCATCTCCGGCAGTCGCAGTTGCGATATAAGTGACTGGCAATCCGCTTTCTGTTGCCAAACGCTCTGCCAAGCGGCTTTTCCCCGACCGCACACCACCGAGAATCAATGTTTTTGTCGCGCTCATGGGGTATACGGAGGCAAGTTGAGCATACGGTACAAACGCGCGGTATCCAGATATTGATCCACACAATCCGCTAATCGATTTATCTGAGCATCTCGTACCGCGTGGTAATCAACAGTGATGCCTGAACTCTCGAACCCGGCCCAGGTTAATAATTCATTACAGGCAAGAGGTGATTCAAAAATGCCGTGCAGATAGGTTCCCAGTATCAATCCATCGTTGCTGATAGCGCCATCATCTCCGTGCGCTAGATGGAATGCCGGTTGATAATGCGTATGAAACGCGGAGATTCCCGCATGAATCTCGTAGCCAGTCATGGCGACTCCGCTAGCAGTGAATCGTCCCTGAATGTTGCGGAGTATTTTATCGGCTTTCAGTGTTGTCTCCATATCAAAGAAGGCGAACCCTGCTGCGCTGCCGGCATCACCTTCAAGACCACCAGGATCATGAATTAACTTGCCAAGCATTTGGAAACCGCCACAAATGCCTATCAATTTTCCGCCGTAACGCAAGTGCCGATGGATTGCTGGCTCCCAACCCTGTTGGCGCAACCAATTGAGATCTGCGCGGACGCTTTTAGAACCAGGCAGAATGATCAAATCTGCTGGCGGGATGGTGTCGCCGGGACCGATAAATTGCAAATGAACGTGCGGCTGCAAACGCAGCGGATCGAAGTCGGTATGATTGCTGATACGCGGCAATGCCGGGACAATAACCCGGAAGTGTTTCTGTTCCGTCGATACAGTAGAAGCATCGGGGTGGGGCAAAGCATCTTCGGCCTCAAGGTGTAAGTCCTGCAAGTATGGCAAGACACCCAATACCGGTTTACCGGTATAGTGTTCCAACCATTCCAATCCAGGGTCGAGCAATGTTTTATCGCCACGGAAACGATTGATGACAAACCCTTGGATACGCGCTTGCTCGCTTTCGCTTAATAATGCCAATGTGCCTGCCAGATGCGCAAATACACCGCCACGATCGATATCGGCAATGAGAACGACCGGGCAATCGACCGCTTGGGCAAAACCCATATTCGCTATATCATTGGCGCGCAGATTGATTTCCGCCGGTGAACCCGCGCCTTCGGCGATGATTTTTTGGTGTTGGCTGCAAAGCCGCGCGTGTGATTCGAGCACTGCTTTCATTGCGACCGATTTGTAGTTATGAAACCCCCTCGCATCCATGTTCGTGAGAGCATGGCCGTGAATGATGATTTGCGCATTCTTATCCGTATTGGGTTTCAGCAAAACCGGGTTCATATCGGTATGCGGCGCCAGTCCGGCAGCCAAGGCTTGCACTGCCTGCGCCCGGCCGATTTCCCCGCCGTCGGCAGTGACGACACTGTTGAGCGCCATATTTTGCGGTTTGAACGGTGCGACACGAACACCCTGGCGTGCCAACCAACGGCACAATGCCGTAACCAGCATACTTTTGCCGGCGTCCGAGGTGGTGCCCTGAATCATTAGTGTTTGCGTGTTCATGGTGAATATTCAACTAAACTAGGGAATTGATGCCGAATGCGAGTCAATGCCTGTTCCAGGCGCTGCCAATCCGGCTCCTGCGCAGGCAGGCCAAAGCGCAAGCTGGGTGGATCATTGATATAGCGTACCAGAATACCTTGCGAAGCCAGTGCAGCATAGAGGTCATTAGCATGGCGTGTGACAACCCACTGGAAAAATGCACAACCACCCGCTGGAGGTAGATGCTGTTTTGTCAGCATGGCATGCAAGCGATTGCAAGCTAGTAAAAGGCCGCTCCGTGTTTTCTCCTGCCACGCGACATCCTGTAGCGCTTGAATAGCCACCCAACGTCCAGGTGTATTGACAGTCCAAGGACCAAGCAAATGATGAAGCTGTTTCAAAAGTTCGAATTGTGCACAAACAAAACCGATGCGGGCGCCTGCCAAGCCAAAAAATTTTCCCAAAGAGCGCAGTACAATTAATCCTGGCTTCGATGCATGGGCAGACAAACTGAATTCCGGTGTGGCATCCATAAAAGCTTCATCGACAATAAGCCAACCGTCACGTTCGGTTAATTGCGCATGCCAACTGAGCAGCTTTGCCACAGAAAAAACAGCACCTGTCGGATTATTCGGATGAATCAAAATTAATACATCGGTGTTCGGCAGCGCTTCATCGATTTGCTCGGGAGTTACAACCGATACGGCATGGTGGTTACGTCGCCAGGCATGAACGTGCTCAGCGTAACCGGGGTGCAACACGCTGACACGAGAAAAAGCTCGCAAATGAGGTAGCGCCTGAATGGCAGCTTGTGAACCAGCGACTGGCAACAGGTAATCGGCTCCATAATATCGGCTAGCCACTGCATCCAAACCATCATCGTCCTCGGGTAATCGTATCCACACAGAGGCTGGTAGATTTTTCGCCGGCCAGCCATTGGTATTGATGCCGGTGGAAAGATCCAACCACTGCTCCAGGGGGATACTAAAGTGAATTGCGGCGGCTTTCAAACGGCCACCATGCGGCAATAAACCGGTGTTATCAAAGTGTGCTAATGTGCTCAAAGAACCATTCTCCCATGCCAATCGCAATTAGCCAGAGTAACAATGAACGGCGTACGAGCCGTAGCGCCTGATCAATATCCTGAGTTTCCGGGGTACGCCCCATTCCCAGAAGTGGGCGTGATTCTAGCTGGCCGTGATAGCGGGCAGGGCCTCCGAGCAAAAGACCCAGACTGCCTGCACCTGCCGCCATGACAGGCCCCGCATTAGGGCTTTTCCAAAGAATGCCTTGTGTATTCCAGCAAATGAGCGCTTTGCGAACGTTACCGCAAAGCGCATAACTGAATGCAGTAAGCCGCGCAGGAATGTAATTCAACACATCATCCAAGCGTGCGGCAGACCAGCCAAAATGAAAGTAGCGGGCGTTGCGGTAGCCCCACATGGCATCCAAGGTGTTGACCAGCCGATAAGTGACAGCACCCGGTGCCCCGGCAACCGCAAACCAGAATATCGTGCCGAAAATCGCATCGTTGCCGTTTTCCAGTACCGATTCGACGGTTGCGCGGGAAACACCGTTTGAATCGAGTTGCGATGTGTCGCGGCTGACGATAAGGCTGACTTGCTCGCGGGCGTTGGTAAGCTCGTTCGATAGCAGCGCATGTTTAACATTTTTCGCATGCAGATTCAGGCTGTTCCAACCAATGGTAAGGTACAGCAAAAATGCATCCAGTAGCCAATGCCACGACCATGCGGCGATATACGCGACCGCTCCGGTTACCGGAACGATCGCCAGCGTCAGCGCAATGCAGCCATTAAGCCGCGAATCCGCATAGCAGCGCCGCTCCAAGGCTTGCGCCCAGCGCCCGAATCCGACCAGCGGATGAAAGCGGCGCGGCTCACCCAGCCAGGCATCCAGTAATAAAGCGGTGAAAATAGTCAGAGTGGCGGTCATTCGAGCGATTCACCAACATTATCCCAGCGGTTGATAAAAACCAAGTCCTGCAGCGGGCGCGGTTGCGCCCAGGCCTGCAATTTCAACATCGGCGCCGGATAAAAAGCCGCGACATGGCCCAGGCAAATAATGGCAACCGGTTTGCTGCCATCCGGCATGGCGAGCAGGTTTGCCAGCGTCTTCGGATCGAACAGCGATACCCAACCCATACCCAGTCCTTCGGCGCGTGCCGCGAGCCAGAGATTTTGGATGGCGCAAGCGACTGAAGCCAGATCCATTTCCGGTAGCGTGCGGCGGCCAAAGATATGTTGTTCGCGTTGATCCATTAGCGCAGCCACCAGAAGTTCGCCGCATTCCCGTATGCCTTCGACTTTCAGGCGTAAAAAATCGTCGCGGCGCTCATTCAGCGCATCGGCAGTGCGGTGGCGCTCGGTCTCGACAAGTGTTGCGATGTTATTGCGTAATTGACGATCGGTGATGCGAATGAAGCGCCAGGGTTGCATCAGGCCGACGCTGGGCGCCTGATGCGCGGCGGTGAGCAGACGCTCGAGCACGGCGGGTTCGACCGGATCGGAGAGAAAGTGCCGTATGTCGCGGCGCTCGGCGATCACGCGATACACCGCAGCGCATTCGGCATCGCTATAGCGGTGACGTTCACTCATGTTGCTATAAATCGATACCTGGCTGCGCCTGAATACCGGCGCGGTAGGCATGCTTGATGTCGGTCATTTCGGTGACGGTGACCGTGACAGCACATCCGGTTTGAAGGTACCCCAAATTGATGTAACGCCCCCATTAAACTTGCCCACCTACGCCTTTGAATTTCTCAACGAAAGCAGCGATTTTCTGGAACACGCTTTGCTTTTTGGTCAGGTATTGCGGATTCAGCGGGCTCATTTTGGGCAGAATGGCATTGAGCTCAGTACCATTGTCACTGGCAAATTCCCGTTTTAGCGAGGTGGCGATATAACGTTTGGCCTCCTCAATATTCAGACTCTCGCTACTAATCAGTTCTTGCGCCTCTCGCTGTTGTTCCGCTTGTGCAAAAGTGAAGAAAGCATCAATCACACTGGCCTTATCGCCAATCTTGTCCAGGTCGGTTTGATTGATGAAATCAACCAGCAAGCTCTCTTTAGCGCGATTGCCCAGGCTGGCACGAATCACCCGGCGCACGTCTTCAACCAGTGCCGCTTTATCTTTAACTTTCTTATTATTTTCAAAAATCAGTTCCAGAATGTAGTCCAGGTTGATTTCTTGTGACTTCAGCAGATCCACTTCAAATACCACGTCGTCCCAATCGATCGTGGATTTTTCTTTTTCAGCGCCAGATTTCTCCCGGCGCAACCAATCGCGTATATCGTTATAGGTGGAGCGGTAGTCCTGAATTTTGCGTTCAGCCGGTATCTTGATCGATTGCAGCGCTGCCAAATCATCATCGCTTAAATAATGCTTGGCCTTAAATGCCTCAACCGCCACCTGGTCGTTCATATCGACGTTTTGCAAGGCCTTCAGGCTGGCGAATTCATCGTAGTTTTGCAGCACGTTCTCAACACGCAAATATTCACCAAACAGTTTCGCGAAGGCCTTCTTGTCGGACTCTTTTTCAATGGCAGAGGGGTTGGGAAAGCGCTGCTCCAGCTCCCTCACTACTTCCACAAAGCCACGCCGCGCCTCACCGGTCACCATATCGGTAAAGCCTTCCATATATTCCTTATAGCTTTTCTCCAGCACCACGTTCTTGGTGTTTTTATCGCCAAACAAGGTAATGGCATCAACGGTGGCTTGTTCCAAATCGCGAAACGCGACGATATTGCCGAAGGTTTTGGTGGCATCGAAAATACGGTTGGTGCGTGAATAGGCCTGTAGCAATCCGTGGTAACGCAAGTTTTTATCCACAAACAAGGTATTCAGGGTGGGAGCATCAAAGCCTGTTAAAAACATGCCAACGACAACCAGCAAATCAACTTCCTGGCTTTTTACCCGTAGCGCAAGATCACGGTAATAGTTTTGAAAGCCATCACTATCCACGCTGAAATTGGTTTTAAACAGTGCGTTATAGTCAGCGATGGCCGCGCCTAAAAATTCTTTGGCGCTGCTGTTCATGGCAGAAACCTCAAAGCTTTCATCCTGAATATCGCCGATGGCATCCTGTTCTTCATTGGCCGCAAACGAGAAAATGGTGACGACTTTCAGTGGCTTATCGCTGTTCTTTTGCAAATCCCTGAACGATTCATAATACAGCTTGGCGGCATCCACACTGCTCACGGCAAACATGGCATTAAAGCCTTTGGCTCCAGCCTGCAGGCGATGGGTTTTTTGCCGGAAGTTATTCAAGATGTACTGCGAAATCTCTCGAATGCGGTCAGGGTGCAACAAGGCTTGCTTGTTTTCTGCCGCGCTGAGCTTTTTCTCATCCTGCTCGGTTTCAATGGCTTTGAACTGCGGGCGTACATCGTTGTAGTCCACCTTGAACTTCAACACCTTTTCGTCACGGATAGCATCGGTGATCACGTACGAGTGCAACTCACGGCCAAACACGCTGGCGGTGGTCTCAGCGCCAAGGGCGTTCTGCGGGAAGATCGGTGTGCCGGTAAAGCCGAACTGATAGTACTTTTTAAACTTCTTCTTCAGGTTTTTCTGCGCTTCACCAAACTGGCTGCGGTGGCACTCATCAAAAATAAATACCACCAGCTTGTTGTAAATGGGCAGGTCGCCTTCGCTCTTCATCAGGTTATTGAGCTTCTGGATGGTGGTGACGATGATCTTGTTGTCGTCTTTATCGAGGTTGCGCTTGAGCCCGGCGGTACTGTCAGAGCCATTGACACTATCCGGCGAAAAGCGCTGGTATTCCTTCATGGTCTGGTAATCGAGGTCTTTTCTGTCCACTACAAAAAACACCTTATCGATGAAATCCAGCTCGGTAGCCAAACGTGCCGCTTTAAAACTGGTCAGGGTCTTGCCCGAGCCGGTGGTGTGCCATATATAGCCACCGCTTTCTGTATTGCTCCAGTTCTTGGCCTGATAGGCGCTGTTGATTTTCCACAAGATGCGCTCGGTGGCAGCAATCTGGTAAGGACGCATCACCAGCAGCGTGTTGCTGACATCAAATACCGAATAATGCAGCAGCACATTGAGCAGCGTGTTTTTCTGAAAGAAGGTGGCGGTAAAGTCTTTTAAATCTTTGATCAGGCTGTTATCGGCTTTCGCCCAATTCATGGTGAAATCAAAGCTGTTTTTGTTGCGCTGGGTAGTGTTGGCAAAATAGCGGCTATCAGTGCCGTTGGAAATCACAAATAGCTGCAAATACTTGAACAACGAATGCTTGCTGTTAAAGCTCTCTTTGCTGTAACGATGCACCTGATTAAAAGCCTCGCGAATCGCTACGCCGCGTTTCTTCAACTCCACCTGCACCAACGGCAGGCCGTTGACTAGCACCGTCACGTCGTAGCGGTTGACATGCGACCCCGTTTGCTCAAACTGCTTGATCACCTGCACCTTGTTGCGGGCAATGTTCTTTTTATCCAATAGATAGATGTTCTTGATGCGGCCATCGTCAAACACAAAATCATGTATATAGTCATCGTGAATCTTGCGAGTTTTATCGACGATGCTATCGCTGGGCTTATCCAGCCAAGTCTCCACAAAACGCAACCACTCGTCGTCGGAAAACTGCATGTTATTCAGAGCTTGCAACTGTTCGCGCACATTGTCCAGCAAGGCTTCTGGCGAGTTCAGGCCGGGCAGATATTCATAACCCTGATTCTGCAAATCCTGGATGAACTCGCGCTCCAGGTCATATTCGCTCTGGTAGCTTTCGCTGACTTTCCATTCCCGGATGTATTTTTCCAGGATGATAAAGTTGTTCGATTCGGCAATGGTTTTGTAATTATTCATTATGCGAATCCGGGCTCCAAAACCCGTATGTATTACTTAAGAAGATAACAAGCTCTTTTAGCTTCTCTTTGTCGTTTTCCTCCACCTCGCCAGTCTCTTCACCCGCATGCGCAGAATGACTGGAAAGGTTTAGAATTCGGTTAGCAAATGGGTCTGGATTGCCGTCGGCAGCTTTAGGAAGAAGATTTTCCCAGTTTTTGTGACCTAAAAAGGTCGCCGTTTTCTCCAAGATATTTCTCAGAAAGTTAAAGTGGTATTTCTTTATTTGGTTGCCGCTAATAGCCGCTCTAATATCAGAGAACAAAAGTAAGTGATATGAAAACGGAGTTCTATCACCTAGCTCCGTGAGAACAAAACTTCCATCTGCTTTCTTATCCAAACGGGATTTTTGAGCCTCTTTTGATCTATATATCCATTCAATAGGATCAGCATTGGGGTTTTTGGCTAGCTTGTTATTGAACTCATTTGACAGGACATTATAAAAAAGTGGGCTGTGTGTCGTGATAATGAATTTCAAGTCAGCAGCACTGGATTTAATCAATTTCGCCAAATCAACCGCAAGTTCGATTAGATGATTGTCATCGAGAGAACTCACAGGGTCATCAATAAAAACAAACTTTAATTTATTAAAATCATTGGTACTTCTGTCATCTGAGGGGGTACTTAATTCTTCTACAATCAGATCTAAAAGACTGTAAAAGATGCACCAAACCAGATTGCTTTCTTCACCCTTAGAAATCTTAATAGGGACTCTCTGCTCGTCACCTCTTATTGCAAAGTAAATCTCTGAGAAGTTATCGCTAAATATAGGCTCTACGGTGCTATTCGTCAGCCGCTGGAAATGATCAATGATTGTTGGACCTTGTCCTTGCTCCTCAAGAACCCATTTGGTGAAAACGTTGGGGTGAATTCTTAGCTTTCTATCCTCATCGCCGGCCAAGTCGTTATCCCAAAAGAACAAGTCTTCGGTGAACGCGTTGTAATAAAGAACATTTTTGCGTGACAACTCTGATGCTTCCGCAACCTCATCTCCCACATCCATTTCTTCTGCAAGTAGGTCCTTAAACTCTCTGGAAAGCCGCGTTTTTCCTGTGCCATTAAAAGCATAGATCAACTGCACTTTCTTATTAGTGTCTCTCAGCTGTTTCGCGATCTCCGTTAGTGTCTTACTCATGTTAGGCCGCTTCCTCTGGCTTTGGGAAGGTCAACAGCAAGTTACGATAGTACTCGTACTGCTTTTGGCGCAGCTCAATTTCGCGCGGTAGGCCCTCGCTAATAGAATTGGTTAGGGTGTCGAATTTGTCCAGAATTGCGACTACGCGACTTTGCTCCGCAAGTGACTTTTCAGGATCATTTGGATATGGAACAGGAATTTTTGTCTTCTTAATGTTGTCGTTATACAGCCTATCTATTGTTCCACCCTCTGAAACGAACCATTTGGCAATTTTGTAAAAGTGCCATAGATATTTGTTGGTCACGATGCTTTCGTCGTTATCCAACCAAACAATATTGCTATCCTGAAAATATGCAGGTTCTCCGTCGTAGATCACTGCACGGCCAATGGTTCCTGATGCTGAAATTAGAACATCACCTTTTTTAGGGAAGGAATACCTGCTTTTATAAGATTCATAAATTTCACTGGAAATAAATGCATCAGCTTGTTTTCCAAAGGTGCCGATCTTGTAAAAAGGCACATCACCTTCAGATTGCGTTTCATTTTTTAGAATGCGTTTGCACATCTTCACATCGCCAATCTCCCCCAGCATTCTCCACTCCACTTCCCCTTCTTCAAAGCTTAATAACTTATCGCGATAGTAGTTGTATTGTTTTCTGCGGGCGGTCAGTTCGGCGGTCAGTTCGGCGGTCAGTTCGGTGAAGGCATCCAGAATGCGGACGATTTCAGCCTGGATTTCAAGCGATTTTTTGGGATTTTCTGGGCAGGGAATGGGGATTTGGAGTTTCTCAATCACTACTTTCGACAGACGAGGAATGCTTGCTCTACGGACTTGAGATGAAATCTCGTTTCTTTTCATTAACAAGAAGTGATACAGGTATTTCTGCTTAATTTCAGTCGATGGCAGGAAAAAATAGACATCGTCCGCAGCCCAAAAATCAACATCGCTGTATCCAACCTCACCGGCTGCACCAGCTGCAATTACAAAGGCAGCATCACCTTTTACATTGCTTTCATGGTAATAACCGAGCGGGGTCATGCTGTTTTGGAAAACCGCATAACTACCAACTTTCTCTAATTGGCTTTTGACAAGCCTTTTTCCGCGTTGAAGGACAACCACTTCCCCCAACGCCTTCCACTCCACAGAAACCCCATCCAGCAGCTTTTCCAAAAAATTCATACTGCCGCCTCGTCATTCCGCGCGCCAGTCGCGGAATCCAGAAAGTCCGCGCTCAAGTCCCGCCAGTCGGGATTCGTGCGCTCAATCAGGGCGATTTTCCAAGCCCTGTTTCTGTTTTTAATTTTCTTCTCTAGCGCAATGGCTGCACTGATGTCTTGCCCTGCGAGGTACCAAACCAAGGTATGTATGCCATATTTGGCAGTGAAACTGTCAGGGTGCGCATGGGTTTTGTGTTCGTACATGCGCTTCATGAGATCGCTACTCACACCGGTATAAAGCGTTCCGTTTCGACGACTTGCCAGAATGTACACAAAGGCCTGCTTACCCACTGCGTCCTCCTGCCTCAATCATTTTCTGGATGCTGCGACTGCGCGCAGCATGACAGCCTAGGGCGCTCATGCCTCCAGTCCCTCGCCTTCAATCTCTGCCACGATTGCATCGATCTCTTTACGTAGCTGGTCAATTTTGGCGACGGTGATTTTCAGTTCGGCATTGAGCTGGGCAATGTCCACCGCTTCGCGGTTGTCCTTGGCTTCGACATAGCTGCTCACCGACAGGTTGTAGTCGTTAGCAGCCACCTTCTCAAGAGGTACCGATTGGGTAAAGTGATCGACATTCGCCTTGCTATCGAACACCGCCATGATTTGTTCGATGTGCGCGTCCAGCAGCACGTTGTTGTTGGTTTCTTTCTTGAACAGCCCGCTCGCGTCAATGAACTGGGTGGTGGTGTCGGTTTTGTGCTTGGACAGCACCAGAATGTTCACGCCGATGGTGGTGCCGAAGAACAGATTTGGCGCGAGCGAAATCACGGTTTCGACGTAGTTGTGATCCACCAGGTACTGGCGGATTTTCTGCTCGGCCCCGCCCCGGTAAAAAATGCCGGGGAAGCAGACAATAGCCGCACGGCCTTTGCTGGAGAGGTAACTCAATGCGTGCAGCACAAACGCAAAGTCGGCTTTAGACTTGGGGGCCAACACGCCAGCTGGGGCAAAGCGTTCGTCGTTGATCAGCGTTGGGTCGTCTGCACCTATCCATTTCACTGAATACGGCGGGTTGGAGACGATGGCATCGAAAGGTTTGTCATCGCCAAAATGCGGGTCGATCAGAGTGTTGCCGAGTTGTATGTTGAACTTGTCGTAGTTGATGTTGTGCAAGAACATGTTCATCCGCGCCAAGTTGTAGGTGGTGTGATTGATCTCCTGACCAAAAAAACCGTCTTCAATAATGTGGGCGTCAAAATGCTTTTTGGCTTGCAGCAGCAGTGAGCCAGAACCGCAGGCCGGGTCATAAATCTTGTTGACGCTGGTTTGTTTGTGCATGGCGAGCTGGGCAATGAGCTTGGACACATGCTGCGGAGTGAAGAACTCGCCACCGGATTTGCCGGCGTTGGCGGCGTAGTTGGAGATCAGGAATTCGTAGGCATCGCCAAATAGGTCGATGTGGCTGCCGTCAAAATCACCAAAATCCAACCCGGCTACGCCTTTGAGCACGGCGGCCAAACGGGTGTTTTTGTCTTTTACCGTATTGCCCAGGCGGTTGCTGGTGGTATCGAAGTCGGCAAACAGGCCTTTGATGTCGCCTTCCGAAGGGTAGCCGTTGGCGGAGCTTTCAATCGCGGAAAATATTTTTGCCAGGTCGGTATTCAGGCTGTCGTTAGTATTGGCGGCAGCGGCGATGTTGGCGAATAGCTGGCTGGGGTAGATGAAATAGCCCTTGGTTTTGATGGCGTCGTCTTTGATCTCCGGGGTGATGACATTGTCGGGCAGCTTTGTGTAGTCGATGCTGTCGTCACCGCCTTCGATGTAGCTGGCGAAGTTTTCGCTGATGAAACGATAGAACAGGGTGCCGAGTACGTATTGCTTGAAATCCCAGCCATCGACCGCGCCGCGTACCTCATTGGCGATTTGCCAGATCTGGCGTTGCAGGGCTGCGCGTTGTTGGGTGCTGGTCATGGTGAAATTCCTTGTTGATACCGGTTTAAAATTGACCCCTCATTACGGTTGAAATTTGACCAGAAGGAAACAAAGCGCAGTAACCCAAGGGGACAGATCTCGACACCATGGTTTCTTGAACAAGCCTCCGAAAAACAAACTGTGCATGAATTTTGCATGAGCGGAACAATGGGTCAGACTCTGAGGTCTCCCCACAAAACCTCA
>FRDC01001285.1_pt1 | contig 18106 bp, 24 predicted proteins | sample 1106171 | NCBI WGS metagenome assembly FRDC01 (sample SAMEA3930566, study PRJEB13176) | freshwater metagenome | biome: Drinking water system; feature: drinking water; material: water | place: Singapore | collected 2014-12-20 | reverse complement strand
CGCTGCGTCGAGTCGGAGGTCGGGGTCTGCGTGATAGCGCTGGTCATAGTGTGTGACTCCTGCTGCGTGCCGAGTCGGCACTGATGGGTGAGCCGGTGCTCATTGTATGGGTGCCCGCTCCACTGTGACTCCGACCGAGGCGGAGCCGCTGGGAGGAGCACCCATATGAGAGCATCGGATCGCAGAGGCTACCTGTCGACTCCCAGGTCGGCGTCCAATGATCCTGATCCCCACGCATGGGGATGATGTGTGGAAAGCCCTAGCCGCCTGCGAAGGTCGCCACCGCGTCGGAACGCAGTGACGATGCGCCGTGGCGCATCACCCATACCCCTCACGCGACTCCGACGAGTCCGAAGGACGACGGAGGAGCGCAGATATGGATGCCGAGGTCTGTCGCGCAGGTTGAGCCCGTGGGCAGTAGCCCCCGCCAGCAGCACGGCGGGGTCAGGTTCTTCTCATGCGATACCTACCCTCCTGATCCATCATCGTCGTCGCCCGCCGGCGCGATCTGCCCGGCGTAGAACGCGATCTCCTGCCGGCACCTCTCGATGATGCCGGAATAGTGCTCGACCAGCGCCACCGCCGCGTCGTCGCAGGCAGAAGGCGATGGGTCGCCCCGCAGCAAGGCGAGTTTGTCCTTGGCGAGGCCCTCCATCTGGTGCATCCACACGATCACACCCTTGCGACGCTGATCGTAGGCGTCGATGACCGATGGCTGCGCCGCAGGGCGCCCAGGACCACGCTGCACGATGCCGGCACGGGCCTGCACGCTCTGGTATCGCTCGACCTGCGCGAGCAGGCGCCGCACCTCGGGCTCGCGTTGGAGTTTGATCCGCTCCTCGGTGCTCAGAGGCGGTCCCGGCGGCACGGGGAAACGGAGACGACGCCTGCCCACCGCATCGGGGTCAGGGTCATCTGTGTGGTATTCGGCACGCGCCTTGAGCGCCTCGATCTCTTGCAGTTCGTCTTCGAGTTCGACTCGACGAGCACTCAAGAGTCGGGGGGAAGACGCGAGCGATACCTTGCTTGCGCTGCGCGGCATCAGATCAACGAGCCCGTCATCTTGGCGAGCAGCACGGCCTTGGCCTCCTCGCGTTCGAGTGCTGCGCGGGTCACGCGGCACTGGGTCTCGATGTCGCTGATGAGTTTCAGCGCGGCTTCGGCACCGGAACGGGCGGCGTCCACGGTCAGGTGCGTCTGCGGCATGAGGTGCATGCGCAGCGCGATTGCCGTCACCTCGCGGTCGAAAGAGATGCGCCGGTAGAGGTCGCTGAGCAAATCCTCCAACGCATTGCGCGTCTGCACCGTGTAGGAGAGCCGGCGACCACGCGGGTCGCGGTTCCGCGCGAGGAGAGTGCGCGGGTTGTCCGGCAGAAGGCGCGGGGGTTTGGGCGCTTTGGCACGCTGCGGCATGGCGTGGGACTCTCCGAGTCGGAATGTTGGAATGATCGCGCCGGGGTGTTTTCGGCGCTTTGGAATGATTCCACAAAAACTTTTTTCGGTCAAGATGAAAAAAGAATGAGTGTTTTCAGTGGGTTAGCCGCGCGGTCGGCACGGGGGGTGGGGGCGCGGCCGGAAATGTTCCCCTTATTCGGGGCGAAAAGTGTACGGCACCCGAAGTGGGGAGGGAATTAATTAGGGGTAGTACTAGGTCTAATTATGTCCCTCAAAAACGCAGACTCGAAAGTGTGCAAAAGAATGACTCTTAGGAATGTAATTAGTAGAGATTGATAGAGTCCTAGAGATTCCTCATTCTCCGGGTGCCGCAAACATTCCCGAAATTCGACAGCAATTCACTAACGGAACATACTCGCCGGTGCCGACTAGAACGAAAACACGCCGCCCACACGCCGTAGGAGCGCTGCCGTGATAGCGCGACGGCGATGTTCGCGTTGTGTTCTTGGTTTTCGGGTCGGGGGAGTGGAACCCCCGACCCTGGAACCCCGCCTGCCGATCAGGCGGCTGCCGCCTCCTTGCCCTTGCGGTTGCGCCGGGGGCGTACCGAAGCCGGTGCCGGCCCCCCGAGCGTGACACCCGGCCCCTCCACCTCGGGCACGGGGGTGTTCGCGGTCGCGTCGGCGAGGATATCCGCCGCGCTGCCGTCGGTGTTCGCGGTGTGTTCCGGGTTTTCGCCCCCGGTGCTGGACTCCTCGGAGTCGGAGGAGTCGGCCGCCGCATTCGCCGCGCTCACCGTGGCGGAGCCCTTCAGCCCCTCCTTGGCGATGCGCGCCATGATCGCGCCGGCCAGCTGCAGGAACGCACCGTCGCCGCTCTCCTTGCCGCCCACACCGAGCAGCCCGTCGATGGCGGCGAGCGCCTCGTTGGCGAGGTCGGCGACGGTCTTCTCGCCGGACGGCTTGAAGCGCCCGCCGTTGTCGAGGAACGCGTCCACGATTTCGGGGCGCAGCACCTTGTCACCGTGCTCGCCATAGAGCGCGGCGAAGGCGGCGAACTGCGCGTCGCGGTCGGTGCCGCGACCGAACGGGATCGAGACCCCGTCGATGGTGATCGCTGGGCGCCCGTTGAACTTGGGCGTGCGCGCCTTCCCGTCCTTGTCGGTCGGGTAGGAGCCATCGGCGTTGGGCGCGTCGCCGCACGGCACGAGGTAGCGATTGGCCGTGGCGATGGCTTCCGCCTTCTCCTTGGCGTCTTCGATCTCGGCCGCCGAAGCCTTGACTCCGCGCCAGTGGAGGAGTCGGCCCTGAAGCGCGGCGCGGCAGCGCTCGGCGTTGTCGCCGAGGCTGATGACGCGGGTATAGCCGGCCTGCTTGCCGCCGTTCAGCGTCTTCGCCGTGGCGCCCGTCATGGACGACATGAACGCGTCGGCCATACCGCGCGCGGCGTCGCGCCGCTCCTGGCAGTCCTGATTGAAGGCGGCCTGAAGGTGGCGCCCCATCTCGGCGAGGCCGATGTAGCGCAGCGCGGCGAAGCCGCTGACCTCGAACTTGTCGTCCTCGACGCGGGCGTTCGCATACGCGGCGGCGTCAGCGCGCTTGCGCATGTCGCTCGAAAGCGCGTCCGACTTCGCCCTGTAGTCGGCGCCGAGGCTCGCCGCGCTGGCGAGCAGCGCGGCCATCTTGTCATGGTTGGTCATGTTGGTTCTCCATGGGTGGGGGGTCCCTGTCCACCCTCGCAACCTCTCGACTCTGCGAGTCAGGGGGCTGGGAGGGAGAGGCGGCGTGTGCTAGACGCCGCCCCCATGCGTTGCATAGGATTTCGTTGTTCCGTAGAGCTTCCCCGGTGGCCGGGGGTGGCGCAGTCCATTACAGGCTGGCATCTGTCCGGGGCGCCGACTCGCACCTATGCTGCGAATCGGTGGTGCACCCACCGGCTGATCCCGCCACCTAGACCGCCCCTCTGACAGGCGGCCCGTTGCTACCGGCGCGGCGCACGATGTGCACCCGTTCGGCGAGACCCTCATTCCGCAATGCCCTAGGAGTGTGCGGCCACCCTACACCATAGGAATCCGGCCTAGTGGCGATTGGACTCGGACTCGCGGCGGAGTCGGAGTCACACGCCCTGGCGGTCAGCCGGCCGCGCGCGCTGGGTGTGATAGCGCGCCAGCGATAGCAGGCGGGGAGAGGTTGCCCCCTCCCCTTGTTCGCTACTGCACTCGGACTTCTTCGAGCCAGTAGGTGATGCCTTCCAGCATCGGAGGCGGAGCGCCGCGCATCATGTATTCGCATTTGCGCCCCGGCTCTCCATGCGTGGCTTCGGTGAAGCCGTAGGAGGTGAGGGCGCGGAGCGCGCCCTCCTGTGTTGCGAACACCTCGGTGTGCGTGACCACGAGGCGGGACATACGCTGGACGAGGTAGACCTTCATGGTGGTGTCCTTTCAGGCTTCGCTGCTGATGCAGGGCGGATCGCTCGGCGCCCAGATGCAGCATTCGGTTTCGAGGAAGCACTCTTCCTCCGGCGGCATCGCGCCGCCGGAGGTGAGGGCGAGGGCGAGGAGAATGACGAACATCAGATGCGCACCATCTCGACACGCACCGGGATGTCACGGCACTTCGCGATACGCACCGCCTCGGGGCGCTTCATCGTGCGCCAGTAATGCACGAGGCGGGAGAGGGCGCGCTTGACGTGCGCCGTGTTCTCTTCAGTAGCCTTGCGGTTTGTGTGGTAGTTCTCGACCACGTAGCGGCACGCTTCGATGAGCGAATAGTGCCGACCGTCTACCCGAATACCGTAGCACTCGACCGTAACGGTGTAGACGTGCGGAGCGGGACGATGGAACATGGTGTGATCCTTTCAGATCAGGTTTATGGAGGAGAGGAGGATGGCGCCGAATGCGAGCGCCACCCCAGCACCTATGAGTTCCCACATCACAGGAGGATGTGCGCCCAGCAGGCACCCGCGATGGTGAAGTTCACCGTTGCGAGTTTCGCGAGCAGGTAGTCTTCGCGGCTGTTCGCCTCCGTGATGCGAGCGATGTAGATCGAGCCGCCGAGCCGCCCGATCTTCCAGAAGTAAAGTCCACCGACTTTCTTCATAACGAGTCTCCGATGCGGTTGTGAAAGAGCGGTGTGGGTCGCCCCACACCCTAGGATTCTCGTTTAGCGGCGAATGGCCCCCACCCCCTCCCCCCATCTGGCCAACGGGGGGTGCCTCGCTCTGCGGGGAGTAGGTGGTTGACTCATATCCAGCCTCCCCAACCGAAACATTCTAGTTTCCTATCCCCCACGCAGTTCGGTTTCCTACTCCTCACGCGATTCGGTCTCTTATCCCCCACACCCCTCCACCATTCCCCCACCCCGACTCCAAAACCCCCAGGGAGTCAGCACTAAACATTCCGACTTGACTCCCTCCCGCCCCTGCCGTATGTTCTCGTTAGGAGGCACACCCCCGTGCCGTCCTGAACAGCGGAAACCCAATGAAAACCGATACTCTGACGATCCACCGGGTCGTGAACGGTTGGATGGTGCGTCCACCATGGTCGCGCCACGAAACGGCTGACCCTTCCTGCACGATGGTGTTCATCTCGCCCGAGGCACTCGCGATCTTCGTGCAGAACTGGGCCAAGGGCGGCCAAGAATCCCCCGTGCCGGCGCAATCCCCCACCCTCAGCTACACGGACTGACCCCACCCATGACGAAGAAAACCCCCAAGCGGACTCCCGCGACTCCGACGAGCGCGAAGCGCGATGGAGGAGCGCAAGATCATAGGTCCGGTCCGCGCACCGCGCCGGCCTTCCAGATCATCCGCCAGTTCCTCGTGAAGACCCTCGCGCAGCAGAAGGTGCCGACGGTCGACATCGCGAAGAAGCTCGGCATCTCCCGCAGCTTTGCGATCAAGCAGGCGGTGATCGCGCTGCGTGCGCGCACCCCCGACGAGAAGCGCATCCAGAAGGTGGCGCGCGAGCATGAGGCGGCCATTCGCCGTGCCGGCCTTGCCTTCCTGATGGGTGGTGAGGACATCGTCACCGAACTGGCGGGTGGTGAGCGCCCCAAGCTCGGACCCCTGGCTGAGCGGCGCAAGCGTAAGGATCGTCAGGGGGCTGCCGCCCCCCGAACCCCCCGCGCCAAGTCCAAGGCGGGGACGCCTCCGACCAAGGCGAAGCCGAAGGGAGGAGCGCCCAAGAAAAAGGCGACTCCGCCCAAGCCGAAGGCGAAGGAAGGAGCGCCCAAGGCAAAGCCGACTCCGACGAGCGCGAAGCGCAACGAAGGAGCGGCAAAAGAAAGGAAGCGCGAGCGCGACCGTGCGCGTCGGGCGAAGCTGAAGGCCGAGAACCTGAAGGCCCCGGTGCCGGCGCAACCCCTCAAGTCCGACCCGGCTCCGACCGAGTCGCCGACGACGGGAGGGGCGGAAGACATTCTCGACGGGCTGGGCCTCGGCGCCACTCCCGATCCTGCGCAGCCGGTCTGAGGTGCACACCATGAACGAGCGGACTTTGACTCTTCCCGAGTATGCGAGTCAGCTTGGGTGGGAGGCGCACAACGCCTCTCGCTCGGCTGGGTGGTGGTCGCACGCTGACGGTTCGATGAAGGCACGCAACCGCGCCGAGATGATCGCGCTGATGATGACGGAGGTGGTGGAGATGCACCGTGGCGTGCGGTCCTACGGGACGAGCACGCAGATGGATGAGCACCTCCCGCACCTGCCCTCGGCCTATGTCGAGGCGGCCGACTTCGTCATCCGCGTGGGCGACTTCGTGCACGGCTTCGGGTTCGACCTGGGGCACATGGTGAACAACATGCTGGGGCGCGGTACGCCCGAGATGGGGCTCATGGGCGTGATCTGCGCGCTGGGCGATGCCGTCGAGGCCGACCGGCGGGGCTCGCTGCCGCTGTGCTGCGAGTACCTCGTGCGGGGTGTCATCGTCATGGATGACTTCTCGCGGAGCTTCCTGGCGCTGCCCACGCCGCGCCTGTTCGCCATCGCGCGGGAGAAGATGGCGTACAACAAGCAGCGCGCGGACCACAAGATGGTGAACCGTCTCAAGGACGGCGGGAAGGCATACTGATGAGCGGAACGAAGGGAATCCAGGGGTATCGCGAGATACCCGAGGAGGAGAAGGCACTCATCAACTCCGTCAAGTCGATGGAGACGGATGTGGCCGCGATGGTGCGCTACGTGCAGATGCGCGTGGAGGCGGAACTGGGGCTGACGCGCAACACGCTGCACGCGCAGCCGGTCTACCCGCCGAACCCTGACGAGCAGGTCGTGATTCGCGAAGCGCAGCGCCAGCTTGCGTTGGCGCGCACACACTTCGAGGATGGGTTCATGCACCTCGTCCGTGCCGTGGCTCGGCCCACCAGCCCGTGGCCCCTGCCGCCCCTGCCGGTGCTTCCGGTCCCGCTGCGCCGCAACGAGCCGGTGCAGGAATCTCTTGACTCGAAAGGCGAGAGCGAGTCATAAGGGCGCACTGGCCCCTTGAGGGGCGCGGGCTAACTCGGTCCCCCGGCCGCTCCCGCGCCTCTCTTGGGCCGGCGCATCGCTTTTTCTCCCCAAGTCTTGACCCTGGCCCCCGGCATCGCTGCCGGGGGTTCTTTTTATGTCCACGCCCTGTGCGTGAAGCGCCGCTGCGTCACGACGTTGGCGCGGGTGCGGCGGCCGAGGTCGCGCTTGATCTGGTGCTGGTAGCCGCCGTCGACGCACAGCGCGACGTACTGAAGGGCGTCGGCCAGATCGCTCCACGGGTGGAGCTTCTCGGGCAGTGCGCGGGTCTGTCCGTCCTTGCGCACGGCGTAGAGGTATTTCGAGTGGAGCGCCTGCACGAGGCGCGGGCAGCGGGTGCCGTCGATCAGCACGCGCGGGCGCCCGCCGATGTTGCGGGCGAAGAGGGCCTCGACCGCCGAGATGCGCGGCTCGATGTCGTTGGTTGGTGCGGGGTAGGCGTTGAAGCCTTGCGATTCGAGGAACTCGAAGAGATTCACTTCGGTGATGCTGTTCTTCGACACGCCTGAAGGATCGCCCACCACGATCACACGCTTGCCGAAATAGTCGGGGTTGTTGGCGAGGCGCGGGCGCAGGTTCGACTCGATGTGCAGTTCGAGTCCCATGTTCTCCGCTACTACCTCTTCCAGCACGAGAAGCTGGCCACGGTGATTCTCCTGGCAGATCAGCGCGCAAGGGTTGCGGCCGAAGTCCTGCCCGATGGTCAGCGGCAGCCCCACGGAGGGGGTGAGGCGCTCCTTCGAGACGTGGAACTCGCGGTTGAAGCTCTCGCGGAACACCGCCGTGCCATCCGGATCGTCGCCGTACTTCGCGTGCACGTAGCGCTTCACCCAGTTCCCCGCATGCTGGCGCGCGAGGCGGTGGTAGTAGGTGCGGCCCTGGTCGAGGCGCTCGGGGTGGTCGGGCGGCAGCTTCAGCGTCGCTTCTGTCTGCGTGAGGTAGTTCAGGTTCTCGGCGTTCTCGTCGAGCCCGCCCGGCTGGATGAAGACCTGCCAGTCTTCGGGCGTCTCGATGTCGAGAAGCTCGTGCCAGCGCGAGCCCATGTTGGGCATGTTCGAGTCGCCGAGGATTCCGAACCACGTCGGACCGCCCTGCGCTGCCGACGGGTAGCGCCCGAGACGGCCGGCGATGGCGGGCAGGAGGTCGGGGTCGATCTCGATGAACTCGTTGATCCACGCACCCGTCAACTGCAACGACAGGAGCCGCTGTTGGTTCGTCGGGTCATCGAGCGGGATGAGATACCAGTCGCTCCACACGTCACCAGCGCGAATCTGGATGACGTTCTCCGACGACTTGAAGTAGGCGAAAGCGCCGAACCACGTCTCCACGTCCTTCAGCACGGTCTGCTTCATCTGCGAGAGCGTGTTGCGCACCACGACGAAGCGCGTGCGCCGGATGCCGTCGGGACCGGGGCTCTGCTCGCATGCGCGCCGGAAGCACTCCCACATCACGCCCGTTGTCTTGCCCGAGCCCACGGGGCCGAGGATGAGCCGGACAAAGGAGTCCGAGAGCATGAAGGACTGGACGGTCGGCGGGGCTTCGTAGCGGATGTTGTTGCCGACGATACTCATGCGTCTTCCGACTCCCCATCAATGACGGGAGTCTGCCGGGTCGGCACCTTGGCGCTCACCGTCTTGTTGCCGATCACGATCTGGATGTTCACGCCACCAGCGCCCTCGTCAGGCCCACCCTGACCCTTGCGCCCCGCCTCCATGCCGGCGCAGCGCTCGATGAAGCGCATTGCCTCGACTCGCAACTGGGCAGCGGTCTGCGGGTCGAAAGCAAGGCGGTGCATCACCGGCAGGAGCATCTCGACCTGGGCGAGGGCCTTATATTGGATGCGCTTGCGAGTGGAGTCGGCGGCGTTCCATTCACGCTGCGCTTCGAGGATCGCCCGGCCGAAAGCGGGGGAGCGGGCCAGGGCGACCCATGCAGGGTCTTCGGGGCCGCTGAAACCGTGGTCAGCAAGGATTTGCTGCGGGTCTCGGATGTTCTGCGCCAGTTCGCGAGCCAGTTCGACGTGGCCGGAGTCGAGGAAGCTCGGGGGGTCTTCCAGGGTGAGGGACATGGATGCCTCTTGCGATGCGGGCCTGTTCCCGCATAGATACAACATCTGGCCCGTCTTGAGGACGAAGGCAACCAAATGAGCGATTCCACCAATCTCGGCATGCCCGTTCCGACTCCTCCGCAGGGGGGAGTCAGCCCGAGCAACAACGGCTTCGGCCTGTTGCGGGTGGTGAGTCCCGATGGCGTCACCGAGATGGAGCGCCTCGCGCGCGAGCAGAAGCGCCTGGATGGGCGGATGGAGGTGGCGCTCGAAGACCTCGCCTCCTACGTCCGCAAGCAGTTCGACATGACGCGCCGCCACCGTGACGGCTCGGACGGGTGGACGGAGCGGCTGCTCTCCGCACTGCGGGCATTCAACGGGGAGTATGACCCCGAGACGCTGCGCGAGATCAGGGCATACGGCGGGTCTGAGGTCTACGCCCGCGTGATCGCCGTGAAATCCCGCGCCGCCACCGCGCTGCTGCGCGACATCTATCTCTCCGGCGGGCCGCGCCCGTGGGGCATCGAGGCCACACCCGACCCCGTGATCCCTGACGATAAGCGGGGTGACATCGACGCCCTTCTCGCCGCCGAGGTGGGCACCGCCGCGCAGGGAGCGGCTTCGGGCGTGATCGACATCCAGACCGGGCAGCCCGTCGTGCCGCCGGCCGAGGAGGAGATCGCAGCCCGCCGTGCGATGCTCGAAGGGGCGCTGCGCGACGCCACGCTGCGCAAGGCCCGCGCCGAGGCGAAGGAAGCCGAGAAGTACCTCGACGACATCCTCGTGGAGGGTGGCTTCTACAAAGCGCTCGCCGAGTTCCTGATGGACCTTTCGCTCTTCCCTTTTGCCGTGATCCACGGCCCCGTCGTGCACATGGCGCCGACGGTGAAGTGGGAGCAGCGCGGCGAGCGCAAGGTGGCGGTGAAGAAGAACGTCGCGCGGATGTTCTGGAAGCGAGTCTCGCCGTTCGACATCTGGTGGACGCCGGGCGCTTCCTCGCCGGAGAACGCCGACTTCCTCGTGCGCGAGCGCAAGGCGCGCATCGAACTGAACACGCTGCTCGGCGTGCCGGGCTACAAGGACGACGCGATCAAGGCAGTCCTGACCGAGTACCCGCGAGGCTACACCGAATCGCCCGACAGCGCTGACTCGCAGCGTGCGGAAGGCGAGAGCCGCGAAGACCCTATGCTCAACGAGAGCGGGATGTACGACTGCCTCATGTTCCATGGCTCGGTGCCGGGGCAGCTACTCCGCGACTGGGGCATGAAGCCGCGCGACGTTCCCGAGGTGGAGCGCGACTATGTCGTGCAGCTTTGGATGGTGGGGCGGCACGTCATCAAGGTGCAGCTTTCGCCGAGCCCGCGCGAGCGCCCGCCGTTCTACATCACGTCCTACAACAAGGTGCCCGGCACGATGGTGGGGAACTCCATCCCCGACATCCTCGCCGACATCGAGCAGGTCTGCAACGCGACGCTGCGTGCGCTCGTGAACAACATGGCCCTCTCCTCCGGTCCGCAGGTGGCCGTGAACGAGGGCCTACTTTCGCCGGGCGAAGACACCTCGACTCTGTTCCCATGGCGAATCTGGAAGTTCGAGCAGCGACCGGGCGCCAATCCGGGCGAGCCGATCCGGTTCTTCCAACCCAATTCCAACGCGCAGCAGCTTCTCGGGGTCTATGAGAAGTTCACGCAGATCGCCGACGAGGTGAGCGCCATCCCGCGCTACATCACGGGTTCCGAGCGCATGGGCGGCGCAGGCCGAACGGCGTCCGGCCTCGCGATGCTCATGGGCAATTCGTCGAAGATGCTTCAGACCGTGGCGGCGAACATCGACATCGACGTGTTCGAGCCGCTGCTTCAGATGCTCTACGAGATGGTGCTGCTCACCGACACCACCGGCCGACTCCAAGGTGATGAGCGAATCATGGTCAAGGGCGTCGCGGTCGCCATGCAGCGCGAGACCGAGCGCCAGCGCCAGATCGAGATGCTTCAGGCCACGGCGAACCCCATCGACTCGCAGATCATCGGCCTGCGGGGGCGGGCGAACCTGCTCCGCGCCATCGCGCAGTCGCTTGGCCTCGACGGGGACATCATCGTGCCCTCCGACGAGGAGATGCAGGAACGCGAGAAGCTGATCCAGGCAGCCGCAGCCGCCCAGGCGGCGCAGATGCAGGGGCAGCCTCCGCAGCAGGGCTCCGACCCGGCCGCGCAAGCCCAGGGCTCGCAGCGGGGCGGCGAAGAGACAGGTCCACGCGCCATTCAGGGGCCGCGCGTGAACCTGCAACAGCAGGCTCCACAGGGGACGGCGTAGGCCGATGAGGTGCAGCATGAAGGGTGGTGAGATGTCGCGCGGCTACGGCATGGGGAAGTCCAAGCCGGGCGCCGCGAAGCGGAACCCGAAGTCCAAGGGCGCCCTGCCGGGCATCGCCAAGGGCGGCGGGATGAGCGGCAGCGGCATGAAGGGTGGCGGCGGCATGCCGAACCTGCCGAAGTCGAACAAGCCGAAGGCGCGCTGATGGCCTTCGACCCCCCGCGTCCGCTGGGGATCGAGTATGCGACACTCGATCTCCGGCGGGCGTCAACCCACGCTACAGACCAGTTCCTCCACGAACTGCGGCGTGAACTCGACCAGCAGGTGGCGTTGCTGCTTTCGGCCGACCCGGCGACGGTGCATGTCGCGCAGGGGGCAGCGAACGCTCTTCTCCGACTCCACACGCGGATGAGTCAGGCAGAGCCGGCGGTTGAGAAGTATGAGGCCGACCAGCGGAAGGCCCAGGAGCGAAAGAAATGAGCGAGACCAGCGAAGCGGCGATTCACGAGCGGTTCCGGCCGGAACTGCCCGAGGCACTGCGGCGGCAGATCGCTGAGGTGGAAGCCCGCCTTGCGGGACAGGACGCCCCGCCCGCCCCTGCCGGGGGTCAGGAGGCGGAGGGGTCCGAGGGGGCTCCGGCCCCCGAGGCGGAGGCAGGGGGTGGGGAGTCGCATCCCGAGCAGGGCCAGGATCATAATCCGCCTGCACCACCCCCTGCCGACGCGTCGAGCGAGATCGAGACGCTGCGGCGCAAGATCGCCGACCTCGAACAGGAGGCGCGGACGTGGAAGGGGCGCGAGCGCAAGGAGCGTGAGCAGACCCAGGCACTTCAGGCGCAGCTTGACGAACTCCGCGCCCAGCTTGCCGAGGCCACGCGCCCGGCGCCGGAGCCCGGTGTCGAGCCTCTCTCCGAGGAAGACATCCAGAACTACGGCCCCGACCTGCTGGATGCGGCCCTGCGCTACGCCATGCCGCGCATCGAGAAGCGGCTGGACGCCATCAAGGCCGATTTCGAGAAGCGGCTAGCCGCGCTCGAACAAGGCATCGACTCCGCCAAGGGGTACGTGGCGAAGACGGAACTGGAAAAGTTCTACGAACGCCTCGACAAGCGGATGCCGGGCTGGCGCGAGATCGACGTGAGCGAGGCGTTCGGTAACTGGCTGGACGAGCCGGACCCCCTCACGGGAATCATCCGGCGAAATGCTCTTGTCGAAGCCGGACGAATCGGCGATGATGAGCGTGCAGCACGGTTCTTCAAGGCGTTCGCCAGCCAGAACGACGCCTCGACGGGGTCGCGAAGCACGGTGAAGGGCAAGGCCCCGCCGCCGGGCACGGAGGAGAAGGCAGAGCCGACTCCCGCCGCCCCGGTGAGTCAGGAAGAGCCGCCGCCCACGCTCGATGCGTTCGCCGCTCCGGGCCGTCCGGTGCCCTCGCAGCCGTCGGCAGCGCCGATTGTGCAGCCTGGGGCCAAAATCTGGACCACCGCCGAGATCGCGGCCTACTACCGTGCTCGGGCGAGGGGCGACCATCCGCACTCCCGCGATCCTGCGGCTGCTGCGGCCATGGATGCCGAGATCGCCGCAGCACAGATGCAGGGTCGTGTGAGGGCGTGATTCCCCACCACATCGTGGTCTGACACTCTCCGGGTAGGGTGTCGGACCTTCGCAGGAGGCTTCGATGCCCTATCCGCTTGGTACGCCCTACTCGGGCTCCGCACCGACGACCGCCTACGCGGGGACGTTCATCCCCGAAATCTGGTCGACGAAGCTCATCGAGAAGTTCTACGACGCGACCGTGCTGGCCGCCATCTCGAACACGAACTACGAGGGCGAGATCAAGCGGCACGGCGACAAGGTCAAGATGCGCCAGCGTCCGACGATCACGATCCGGACCTACTCGGCGAATCAGGAACTCGTCGTGGATCGTCCGTCCGCGCCCATCATCGAGATGGACATCGACCAGGGCCGGTACTTCAACCTGCACCTCGACGATGTGATGCGCATCCAGTCCGACATCGACATGATGAACCAGTGGTCGGCCGATGCGTCGGAGCAGATGAAGATCGTCATCGACACCGACGTGCTGACCTTCATGGTCGGGCGCGCGGCGGCGGCCAACCGTGGCGCGACGGCGGGGCGCATCTCGCAGAACATCAACCTCGGCGTGGCCGGCACCCCGGTGCAGATTTCCCGCACGAACGTCATCGACTACCTGATCCTGATGGGGCAGGCGCTCGATGAGCAGAACGTGCCGGAGACCGGCCGCTGGGTGGTGATGCCGGCGTGGATGTCCTCGCTGCTGAAGCGCTCCGACCTGCGTGACGCCTCCCTCACGGGCGACGGCACCTCGGTCATGCGCAACGGCCGCCTCGGCATGATCGACCGCTTCACGATCTACTCGTCCAACCTGCTGCCGACCTCCGTCACCGACGGCGTGGGCGGCAACGATGCGGACGCGGCGACCTACGTCTACGCGGGCCACAAGAACGCGCTGACCTTCGCGTCGCAGGTCACGGAGATGGAGACGATCCGCTCCGAGCGCACCTTCGGCAACCTGATGCGCGGCTTGCAGGTGTACGGCCGACAGGTGATCGACCCGACTTGCGTCGTGCAGCTCTACTGCCGCCCGGTCTCGGGCATCGGCTCGCCGACCTGATCCGGGGCCTGACTCGGGGGTTCCTCCGAGTCGCTGGCACAACGGGGCGGCCCGTCCTATAAAGGGCGGGCCGCTTCTCGCATGGGGGCTCTGGATGGCGCGGACGGTAGGGCAAATCGTGACGGCAGCGCGGGCAATCCTTCAGGATTCCGTGGCGCCGTTCCGCTATTCCGACACGGACCTTGCAGGGTACGTGAGCGAGGCGCTCACGGAAGCACGGCGAGTGCGGCCGGACCTGTTCCTCGGGTCGCTGCGTGCAGCAATTCCCGTTTACACCTCTGCCGACCTCGCCACGGCGGTTCCGATGCCGGATTCCTATTTCTCGCAGATCGTGAACTACGTCGCGGGACGCGCTGATCTGCGTGAAGACCAGTTCGCGCAGGATGGCCGGGCTCTGACGCTCATTCAGGCGTTCGGCGTCTCGCTGACCGGAGGTGCGCGATGAGCGACTCCATCCTCCTTCTTGAGTCCGTCAAAGAGTCCGCGATGGCGCGGCTCCCCGGCGCGGACCCCTCGATCATCGACCGTGAAACACGGTGGATGGTGAGCGAGTTCTTGCGGGAGACGCGGGTCTGGCGCCGCACGTACAGCGTCACCTTGGTCGACTCGACCACGATGTACGACTTGCCTATCGAAGACGAAGAGGCGGTTGCGGTGCTGATGGCGGCGACCCTGGACGGCGCGCCGATGAACCTCGGGCTGCCCTCGGCGCTCGACGAGCAGGAGGGCACGCCCCTCAACGCCGGCATGGAGGGCGACCGGGTGCTCCGGGTGTGGCCGGTGCCGATGCTGGCCGACGCCGGTAAGGTTGTGGCGGTCGATGTGGCGTTGACCCTGCTCGTGTCGGTCGACGCGCCTCCGCCGGATGTGCTGCGGCCCTACCAGGGCTTCATGCTCGACGGGCTGCTCGCGCGGCTCTACGCCATGCCCGACAAGCCCTGGACCAACATCAGGATCGCGGATGTGCACCTGCGGCGCTTCGAGGTGGGCAAGACCTCGGTCAAGCGCGAGATGGATGGCCACCGTTCCTTCGGCGCACCGCGCGTGCGCTTCCCTCGGTTCGGCGCCTGATAGGGGACCGCCATGACCTACCTGTTCAAGAACAACGCCGCCTCTACGCTCGCAGCCACCTGCGCCATCTCCGATCTTTCGCTGACGGTTGCGGCTGGGCAGGGATCGCGATTTCCGGCGCCAGGGGCGGGCGAGAGTTTCCTCGTCACGATCCAGCAGGCGTCGAGCATCGAGGTCGTGGAGTGCACCTCGCGCGCGGCCGACGTGCTGACCATCCAGCGCGCGAAGGAAGGCACGTCCGCGCAGACGTGGACGGCGGGCGCGAGTGTGACTCTTCGAGTCACGGAGACTTCGCTCAACACCTTCGTGCAGCAAGCCGATGCCGATGCTGCCTACGCACCGATCAACGGGCCGATCTCGCTTTCGGCGGACCCCGTATCTTCGACGCAGGCGGCGCGCAAGGGCTATGTCGATAATCGCGAGACGGCGATTCGCACCGATCTTGGGCAGGACATCCTCAATCGCGGAGCACTCATCGGCGAGGTGAAGGAGTACCACGGCCTCGACCTGCCCGCGCGCTACCTTTGGGCTGATGGGGGCGAGTATTCCCGCACCACCTACTCGGCGCTGTTCGACGCGCTGACGCGCGCACTCGTAGCCACGGTGACGAGCGGCTCACCGACGATCACGATCACGAGCGGTTCGCTGGACCGGCTTGCCATCGGCATGCCGATCTCGTTCCCGACCTACTTCGCGCCGGGCACCACAATCACGAGCATCGGTGCGGGCACGTTGACGCTGAGCAGCAACGCACTGAGTTCAGGCACCGGACTCTCGTTTCGAGTCTGTCCGCATGGCGCCGGTAACAACACCACCACGTTCAACACGCCGGACCGGCGCGGGCGTGTCGGCGTTGGACGCGACGGCATGGGGGGTGCGACGGCGTCGCGCGTCACCACGGCCAATTCGGGGATACAGGGCACACGCCTCGGTGCCGGTGGCGGTGATGAGCGTACACCTGCGCATAACCACGGCGTCACCGATCCGGGACATAGCCACGGAGTTACTGATCCGGGGCACAACCATCAAATCTCGGGTATCCAGACAGACGGCACGTTCTCGGGTGGCGGTGCCGCTCCGTATCCTGGCGGCGTGTCGGTTACGGGCAATCGTGTTACGGGAATCACAGTGAACAGCAACACCACCGGCATCACGGTGAACACCGCAGGCGCGGGCACGTCGCAGAACGTGCAGCCGAGCTACATCTGCAACTACATCATCTTCGCCAACGTCTAAGGAGGGCATCATGGCACGCTCGCAGTCTTCGCTTCGCTACCGGGAAGGCATCGACTCGAACGGCCTGCCGGCCTTCGCGCTCGGTCAGCCGTCGCAGCGCACGCCGGCCGAGCAGCGCGCTCGCGCCATCGCCTTCGGCCGCACGGTGGGACCGTCCCCGACGGTGCTTCCGGCTGTCACCGGCACGCCCACGGTCGGGCAGACCCTCACCACCACGAATGGCACCTGGGATGGCGCCCCGAGCTTCGCCCGTCAGTGGTTCCGAGGCAACACGCCCATCGCGGGCGCAACGGCACTGACGTACCTGCTGGTCGCCGCCGATGCCGGCTATCCGATTTTCTGCCGCGTCACCGCGACGAACGGCAGTGGCGTCACCAACGCCGACTCGAACACCACCAACCGAGTCGCGCCGTAAAGGAGTCTGACCCATGGCCCTTCAGTACAGCACGGCGCTGCGCGACGCGCAGGCAAATGCCATCGAGACGACTGTCGGGACGGCGCCTCGACTGCAACTGCGCACGGGGGCTCCGCCTGCGGATTGCGCCGCTGCGGATTCCGGTACGCTTCTGGCCGAACTGACGCTGCCCTCGGATTGGCTCAATGCTTCCTCTGCCGGGCAGGTCACGCGCAACGGGACGTGGACGGGCACGGCCTCGGCTGCGGGCAACGTTGGGCATTTCCGCCTGAAGAACAACGCCGGTTCGGTCACGCACATGCAGGGCACGGTGACGGCGACCGGCGGTGGTGGCGACATGACGATGGACAACATCACGCTCGCCAACACGCAGCAGGTGGACGTGCCGACCTTTGCCATCACGCGCGCGAACGCGTAAGCAGGAGGGCGTGCCGTGGCGATCACGACCGGCGACCAGCTTCTCGATGCGCTGGGCAACAATTCTTCGCGAATAATATTCGACAAGGCCAGCATCGCGAACACGGTCGCTGGGCAGTACCATTCGCTCTGGCGCGCGACGGGCCAGCCCGCGCAGGGCGGTATCCCCGCCGCTGCGGCGCGTTGCACTCATCTGACGGTCGGCGCTGTTGGATTCACGCAGCAGACTGCGCCGGCCAAGTCGTATCTGTCATGGGCATCGGTCAACTGTTCCAACACAGCGCCGGGCCTCGAAATTCACGACCGTCTCATGCACATGGGCGGCTTGAACGGTACGCTCGCCACGGCGCAGACGGTTGCCCTCGACCTGTTCGCGAACCTCGCATCCGATAACCTCGACGCGCGAAAGGGCGATGCTAATTTCTCGGATGTGAACTGGTGGCTCGAATGGTACACCGATACGGGCGCAACGGGAGTCAACGCAACAGTCAACGTCACCTACAACGATGGCTCGTCCGGCAACCTGACGGTTATCGCGCTGGGCGCCACGCGCCGCGCCTCGTTCATGGTGTCGCTGAACGCATTCAACCCAACCAACGGTCTTTTCATCCGCGGCGTGAACACCGTCACGTTGTCTGCCACGACCGGCACGGCGGGTTCGTTCGGCGTCACGGCCACGCGGCATCGCACGTCGTTCCCGATGGTGCTGGCGAACAAGACGGAGAATATGGATTGGGCAATGCTCGGGCAGCCCGAGATTTTCAATTCGTCTTGTCTGTTTATGATCCAAATCGCCTCGACCACCAGTACGGGTACGGTTCGAGCGCAGGGCAAGATCGCGCACGGGTGACGCCATGACGGCGCTGCGCGTCCCGCTGCAATCCTATAGCCTGCGGGGCGGCAGCCCGGCCGTTTTCGGCTTTGCAGAAGACGAGTCTTCGACTGTCTTCCGCTGGCACTTTTTCGATGCGCCGGTTGGCGATCCGACTCGCTTCGCGTCGCTGAGTCTGACTGACGCCGCTGATACCCTCTCCGCCACCGGCAAGGCGGTAGCAAAG
>FRDC01000830.1_pt1 | contig 18112 bp, 32 predicted proteins | sample 1106171 | NCBI WGS metagenome assembly FRDC01 (sample SAMEA3930566, study PRJEB13176) | freshwater metagenome | biome: Drinking water system; feature: drinking water; material: water | place: Singapore | collected 2014-12-20 | reverse complement strand
CCCGATCAATCGCAAGTGCCGAGCGCGCCGCCGCTCAGCGGCCCGATCCGGCTCTGCTGCGGACCCGGCGTGGTCTCGCGCGTCTTCTGGCGGGGTGGCAGCGGGTTCCCCCGGATCGCTCCCGGGCCCGCCGCCCGGGGCGTCGCCGAAGCCAGCCAGCGCTGCATCAATCGCCGTAGCGTCGGTCGGCGCTTCCTCCTGCACCGGATCGCCCGCCTGCCAGCCCGGCGGGATCAGCGCCTCCAGGCGGCGTATCGAGCGCGAGCTCGGCGACCAGTCCGCTTGATCGAGATCTCGCGTCACCACCTCGGCCAACCCGGCCTGCCGGGCCAGCGTGGCCGGCTTCAGCTTGTTAGCTGAGGCCCAGGCCCGGATGCGATCGAGCACGGCCGACAAAGCGGGGACGGGGGGAGGCGACATGGCCGCGAGGGTCGTTTTTTTTCACGAGACTGTCAATAACGAAGTCGCATCAATAAACGGTCGTTATTTTAAACGACGCCGCCACAATCAGCGGATGGCCAAGGATCCCTACAACGCCGACGCCCGCCGCCGGGTGCTGCAGGGCTTCATCGACCGCAACAAGCTCAAGGTGCAGACCTGGACCAAGGCCAGCGGCCTTAGCGAAGCCGGCCTGCGCAACTTCCTCGCCGGCCGCTCAGATTCGATGTCCGATCGCGCCTATGCCCGCCTGGCCGCCGGCGCCACCAAGATCCTGGAGCGGCCGATCGATGCCTCGGCCCTGCGCGGCGACCCGCCTCCGCACATCGAGGTGCCGATCCATCACTACGTCGGCGCCGGCGACGAGGTCCACCTGTTCGAGGGCGACGAGGCGTTCGACTACACCGCTGCGCCACCGGGCTTCGAGACCGGCGCCGCCGGCATTGTGCGCGGCGATTCTATGCGGCCGATCTTCGAGCCGGGCGACGTCTTATTCTGGCGCCACCTCGAGCGGCCGCCGACCGAGCCGCCAAAACGGGCCGTCATCGTCAAGGTGAAGGATGGCCCGCTATTCGTAAAAAAGCTACTACCTGGCACCAAGAAGGGCCTGTTCTACCTGCTCAGCCTCAACCCCAACACCCCGCCGCTGAACGATCAGCCAGTCGAGGCGATCGCGCGCATCGGTTGGGTGAAGCCCGTCGCGGACTGATTTAAGAGCGCTTGGCTCGCATTGCTTGAGCCTCGGCAACCTTCGCCATGAACGGACGAATCGTAAAGCCCGGCAGCACGACGATACGCTCCTCGCCGCTCTTGCCGTAGATTTTCAAGCGCAGTCCGTCCGTCGTGCCGGCCTCAAGATCGGCGAGTGGCAGCATGATGTTGTAGGTCTCCGAGTAGACGCATGTCCCGGCGCCACAGCGCCCCACCGTGCGGTCAACCTGGTCAAACGACAACGGTTTGGCCTTGTCGGTGGACGCCCGATTATAGAAGCGCCAGTTACTATCCGTGTAGGCCTCGCTCCATTGTAGATAGGCCACCGTGGCGCCAGTGCTCTTGTTGATCTTGGCGTATAGCCCCAGCACCTCGATCCCATAGGGTGCCTGGCCTCGCTGGCCGGCTTCTGTCCGCACGTCGATGGTCGGCGAATAGCTATCGAACCCGATGGTCGGATCGTAGGGGAGAGTCGGCAGATACTTGGCATCATTGGCCGTCGACGGCACCGCGTAGTCGCAGCCCGCCGACAATATCGAGAGTGCCAAGCCGGCCAGCAGGACAGATCGCATGAGCCATCCGGACATGTGGCGCCATTCCATGGGGAGTATTGACCGCTTTTGCTCAACATAAGGTAGCGCCAGCACTGCCGGACCGGAAGGCGGAACGAATCACCGCGTTTCCGTTTTTTTTTCACGACATATGTTGACGTGTCGTTTTTTTTCACGATACTTCTGAGCCGCCGTCCCACCCCGGGCCGGCCGGCGTGCGGGCCGGAAAGCCTCACGATCTTTCCCTAAGGCCCGCCGCCGTCCTTCCTCCCAGAGGGCGGCATGCAGTCACCTCTTCCCGTCTACGACGAGCTCGTCGGCCTCGGCATCGATGAGATCGCCGCCGGCATGACGCCAGAGCGCCGGCGGCGCTTCCACGAGCAGCTCGTCGGCATCGCCGTCCCCGCGATCGTGCCGTCCGGGCTGCGGCCCTTCATGCGCCTGCCAGCGCCCGAGGCCGCGACGCTGACCCGCGCCCGCATGGCCTCGACGATCGCCAACCTGGTGGCGGCCAACGGCGCGGTCAGCCGCGACGACCTGATCGCCGCCGGATTCGACGAGGTCGACATCATCCGCCACTTCCGCGCGGCGCTGCGCGCGTCGGGCGCTGAGCGGATGGCGGTGTAGCCATGCGCGTCGGCACCCTGAGCCCCGTCCAGGCCGCCCGCCTTGTCGGCCACCTTCCTCCACTCCCTTCGGGAGCTCCGGAGGGCAGGCCCTCCGGAGCCTTGGCGCAGCAAGGCGAACGCCGTTCGCCTGTCCCCGCGAGCGAGCCCTCCCACGGCGACAACGTCCGCACCGTCACCGTCGATGTGCAGGACGCGAGCGACGAAGCCGTCGTGTCGTGGGACTTCGACGGGCATCACTATCACTTCTTCACCACGCTGCCGGCCATCGAGCCGCGCCTGGAGCGCCGCGGCATCGGCCGCCGGCGGTCCGACATCGCCAGGCCGACGATCTTTAAGAACCTGGCGAGCGACGCCCCGGAGGCGGATCGCCACGCCTTCCGGACCCGTTATCTCGATGCCAGCAAGTCGTCGGGCCGCCGGTTCCTTGACGACGTGCGCACCGTGATCGCGCGCGACGGGCTGGTCGACAAGGCCTACGCCGCCCGGACCGATCGGGTCCGGCGCGAGGCCCTGGAGCAGCACCTGAGTGACGTCGCCTACGCCAAGAGCGAAGCGGGCGAGGAACTGTACGACGCTCTCCTGCTGGCGCGCGACGAGATCCACAGCCCGGGCCTCGCGCGGCAGCGCGGGCGTGACGTCCTGGCCGAGATCGAGGCGGCGCTGGCCAAGGCACAACCCAAGCCACGGTGCCCGTCGTGAGCGACGGCGCACCAACATCGCCGCGCACCGACGACGAGATCGTCGAGAAGCTGCGCGACATGGACTATCGCAGCGGCTGGCTGCAGGCGGCGCTGGCGGTGGCGCGCGACGGCATGGCGTGGGCCGCGAGCAACCTTCCGCCGCCGTCGCGCGAGCGGCAGCTGCTCGAGAAGCGCATCCAGGAGACCGATCGCAAGCTGGCGCTGGTCGCCAGGGCCGACGCGCCCGCGATCGAGCGGGCCGCCGGAGAAGACCGCGGATGACGACGATCGATCGCCTCACGCTCGCCGTCGTCGCCCTCGGCCTGCCTGCAATGTCGCCCGCTGCACGTGCCAGCGCCGCGGATGGTGGTGCGATGACCCTGCTTCGCTGCTCCGCAGCTACGCAGCGCAAGCCATACGATGGCGGCCATGTCTCGCTGCATCCGCGAGACGACGGGCTGACCTGGACGGCGCGGTGGCGCGGCTGCCTGGTTGTCGGGGTCATCCGCATCGCCGGCAAGCGCTACGACTGGACCGCATTCGCCGTCGAGGCCTGCCTCAGCGGCCGGGCGTCGACGCTGGTCGAGGCGGCGGGGCAGCTGGTCTGCTGCCTCGAGGACCTGGGGCAGCCATGACCGGCGAAGCTGCCCGCGCCTGCTCGACCTGCGACAAGCCGACCGAAACCAGCGGCTACTACTGCCGCTCCTGCCGCGCCGCCTACATGAGGCGCTGGCGGATCAAGGTGCGGGACGCCCGGCTGCACGCCGTCGTGACCCGCACTCTTTCACGCGCTTCACGTGAAACAGAGAGGGCGCGGTGACCGACAAGCGCCCGCTCACCCTCAGAGGTTTCGACGTCGCGATCGAAGGACGCCGGCCCGACGGCCGCGCCCTGGTCGACGTCCTCGACGGCCGCGGCCGGCGCTCCGAGCGCTACACCCAGGCCTGGCCGCATGAGCTGCGCGGCATCGGCTGGGGCCTCTCCGACATCAAGGCGGCGATCGCGGCCGCACCCTTGGTCAGCCTGGCGTCCGACAAAGCTCCGGCCGCCTTGTCCTCCGACGCTCCGAAGGATCGGAGGAGGATGCTGTTCGCTCATCACGTCGCCGCGCGACAGGAGGATTGATGACGTCGTTCACCCAGCCGGTGCCGCGCGCGCCGGCGAACAGCGTGCCGCTGCCGGTCGTGCGCGGCACGATGCTGCGGTTGAAGCTGTCGCAGATCAGGCCCAGCAAGTTCAACCCGCGGCACGAGGAATCGTTCGACAAGCAGGGCCAGCTCGACCTCGAAGCGTCGATCGCCGAGCGCGGACTGCTGCAGAACCTGGTCGTCCGCCCGGTGTATGCGAAGCCCGACGACCTCCGGCCCGACCACTACGAGCTGCAGGGCGGCGAGCGCCGCTATCGCGCGCTCAAGAATCTCAAGGTCGACGAGGTCGACGTGCGCGTGATCGAGGGTGACGACGGCCAGTCGCTCGCCATCCAGCTCGTCGAAAACGTGGACCGCAAGAACCTGACGCCGATGGAGGAGGCCGAAGGGTTCGCCAAGCTGCAGGCGCTCGATCCCGAGCGATATACCACCGACGAGATCGCGCGCATGGTCGGCAAGACCCAGCGCTTCGTCCAGCAGCGGCTCGCGATGGCGCGCAACCTCGCGCCCGAGGCGCAGGAGCTGATCAAGAAGGGTGAGCTCAACGTCGAGGCGGCGCGGACACTGGCCACGGCGCCGCTCAGCACCCAGCGGCAGATCCTCGATGACGGTATCGGCTACTGGTCGGACGACTTCCACGGCGTGACGGCCGACGAGATCCGCGAGGAAATCCTGAAGCTCGCCGTGCCGATCGACAAGGCGGCCTTCGACACGGCCCTCTATGACGGCGAGTACATCGAGGAGGGCAAGAAGAAGCTGTTCGCCGACGTCGAGAAGTTCGACGCCCTGCAGCTCGACGCCGCCAAGGCGCTGGTCAAGAAGCTGAAGGCCGAGTGGCCGCGGGCGCAGATAATCAAGAGCTCGGCGCGCCACAACTGGGCTTGGGCCGACACCGGGAAGAACCTGCAGTACGAAAGCCGCAAAGGCACCAAGGCGAACACACCGTACAAGGTCGCCGAGGACAAGGTGACGGCGGTCGTCTGGATCGACCAGGACAAGTGCCTGCACCACGCCGAGGGCGTCACCCGGACCGACAACCTGCGCGGCAGCACAGCGATATCGACGGCGCCGCAGACGAAACCCGAGACGCCGGAGCACGCTGCGGCGCGCAAGCAGTTCGCCATCGACGTTCGCGCCGCGGCCCTGAAGAAGCCCGACCTGGTGCGCCGCCTGGTCGCGCTGGCGCTGCTGCAGGTCGAGTACCAGGACCTCGACGACGAAACCGAGAACGCCGTCAAGGACGCGCTGCCGGCGGTGCTGAAGCCGTTCGCCTTCCATTGGTTCCACGGTGACCAGACGGTCAAGGCGCTGAAGGCGATGGAAGGCGTCAAACCCGCCGAGCTCGACCGCGCGATCGCTGGCCTGGCCGTGGCGCAGATCGGCTGGGGCGACTGGCCGCGCAACATGCCGGCCGAGATCAAGGCGGTCGCCGCCACGGTCGGCGTCAAGTTCGTCGAGCCGCGCCCCGCACCGGAAAAGAAGCCGGACGCGGGCCCGGCCGACAAGGAGGCAAAGCCCGGCAAGACCAAGGCCGTGGCAAAGCCGAAGGTGAAAGTGAAGGCCAAGGCGAAGACGCCGGCGGCCAAGAAGAAGGCCGCGACGTCGCGGAAGCACCTGTGAACGCGGCCGACCAGGTGACGGCGGGCATGGACTTGCTGGGCCGGGACGTACGCTTCGCCCACGAGCCGGACGGGCCGGTCCATCGCGTGCTGGCCGTCGGCTCGAACGGCATGGTCACCCTGTACAACATGGCGGGCGAGTTCGCGCCGCACTTGTTCATTATGGCCGGCGGCCCAGAGGCGGCGTGTCCCGGACTGCTGCGCGACGTCGCATTGCTGCCCGCCGTCTCGCCCGACGGCGCCACCGCCGAGCTCAAGACCGGCGAGATCCTGCTGCTGCCGGCCGAGCTGTGGCAGGCGATCGACCGGGCGCTCGAGACCGCCGCCGCTGTCGACGACCAGGTCGCGGCGCGAACGGCGTTCGCCGGCGCCTTCGCCCAGGCCCTGCACCAGGCCGGCCTGCTGCTGGTCAAGGCCGCCGACCCCAAGTCGACGCGCACCGTCAGCGTGCAGACCTACAGCCTGGCGCTCGAGGGCAAGCATGTCGCCGAGGCCAAGCTCGGCTTCGTGCGTAGCCTGGTGATGGGCTGGCAGAGCGGCCACGGCGTGCCCGGCGCCGACGCCACGCTGCTCGACGAGCTCGCCCAGGGCGTGCTCGCCAACGCCGGCCGCGCGCCGCCCAACGACCGGCCGCGACTCGAGCAGGCCTTCCACCGCGTGCGCGCCCTGGTCGCCGTCGTCATGGGCAAGCCGACCGAAGGCTGGGACCTCAGCAAGGCGCCGCCGATTCCCATCGCCCTGGCGGCGATGTTCAACGGCGTTCTTCCCTCCGCAGGGCCTGACGGCGCCCCGGAGGGTGAACCCTCCGGCGACGGGGTGTCCGCATGAACGTCATGGAAGGCCTGGCGCGCCAGATCCGCCGCGTCGCCGGCTTGCGCCACTACTACGAGGAGATCGGCCCGGCCGGCCACATTGGCCTCCTCATGATCGATGCCGCGCTCGAGCAGGCGTGCACGGCGGCGGGCAGCGGCGATCCGGTGGCCATCATCGCTGCCGGGCAGCAACTCGAGGGGATCGAGTCATGAGCACGACGTCAATCGCCAATCCCTTCGAGCATACGATCGTCGTCCTCGACCTCGGCCGCCTGGGCGACCAGGCGCCCGACCTCCGGCGCTACGTCGAGGAGCGCTATCGCTGGGGCGTGACGCTCGGCGTGTTCCAGGAGCGCGTTGACGGGCCCGACGACGGCGCCGAGGTCCTGGTCGCGATCGAGCGTCGAACCGGCGGCCGCGCCGGCTTCGCCACCTTCTACGAGATCAACGACAACCGGCTGTGGGTCGGCCAGCTCTGGGTCGACGAGGCGTTCCGCCGCCAGGGCATCGCGCTCGAGATCCTCGACCGCGCGATCGACGTCGCCCGCGCCCGCGGCCTCGATGCCGTGCTGCTGGGCCGCGCCGAGACAAACGCGCCGATGCTGGCGCTGCTCGAGGGCGCGGGATGGAAGGTCGACCACGTCGTGCACAGCATCAAGGTGACGCCGTGAGCATCCCGACGAGGCCCGGCTTCTACTGGGCGAAGTGGATGATCGTTGACGATCATCTGCCGGATGACCTGACCGCCTACAAAACGTGGGAGCCAGTCGAGGTCTATCTGCGGGACATGTACGAAGATGCTGACCATCCCGACGAGCTACGCGTCTGGATGATCGGTCACGCCTTCAGCCAGAGCCTTGATTGCTTCCACTGGGGCAATGCACTCCTCACAGCGCCGCCCGATCAGACCGCACAGATAAGGAGCGAGACGCGGGATCGCGAACGCAAGGCGGCTATCTCCCGCTACCAAGCAATGACGCCTGACCAGCGCGAGGAATGGCTGCAGGCGAAGAGGAGGGGCAAGTGACCGCCATCACGATCGAGCTTTTGCACGACGAGAAGGGCCCTTGGCTCGGTGACCTCTCTCAGCTACCGCGCTCGACCAAGACTTGGGTACGGAGTGGACCGAACCACGGCCCTGAATATCGCTGCGCCGACTTCCCTGGCGTGGTGATCCGCCACTGCGGACATCCAACCGCGCATCGGCCGTACTTCTTCGAAGGCATCCGCACGCCGCGCAAGATCAAACTCCTAGCCGACGCCAAGGCAATCGTCGAGGCGGTGAAGGGCGGGCTGATCGACGTCAGCGTGCTCTGATGAGCGTCACCCTGACGGCCACACGAAATGCAGCGCCGGCGGCGCGGCACCAACAGAGGAGCAACCATGCTTATCCGCTTAACGCCCACAGGAGCTAGAGGTTGATGAAGCCGGACCAAATCAAGCACATGGTGAGCCGCTTTCTCGGGTGGCGGTTGCCGGAAAACTTCCGGCCGGACGCCGGGATCAGCTTCAGCCCGGAATTCAACGTGGAATACAACGCGAAGCGCCGGCTCCCGCCTCAGCGCCACGAGCCGACCGGCACCAACCTGTTCGACTATCAGCAGGCCGAGTCGATGGTTCGGCACATGATCGAGGGCATGCCACAGGGGTCTCATCTACTGGATGAGACCGCCGCGGAAATGCTGGCCGACTACATAACCAGCGAGCAACACCATCCAGACTACGTGCTGGCTCCGACTTCGGCGTTCAACAAGTTGCGCGACTGGCGGCTCGTAGCCGAAGGAACGCGGGATGGTGACCGCGTATTCAAAGATGGGCGATGGCAAGCCATTGGTGGTGGCCGTGGGAAACAATCGGATAGGCATAGGAGCAACCACATCGTGAGCACCGACAACCCGCACCTGGTCGACGGCGACTTCCAGTCCGACAAGTACCCGACGACACCGCGCGGCAAGGTCCCGCTCAGCACTAAGGACCCGATGGCGCAGGACCTGCTGTGGCAGTATGCCAAGCGGCGGCGTGCGGTGGATGCCGACTTTGCCGACGGCCTGGTCGAGGCCCTGCGCCTCAAAGGGTATGTCGGTGACGGCGAGGCGCCACTCACCGACGATCGACGCGAGGAGATTCGCGAGCGGGACAAGGAGCTGCGGGACGCGATCACGGCGATCAGGAAGGCCATGAAGCCTTTTGTCATCGCCACCGATGCCGTCGAAGCGATGCGCGATCGGCGGATCGAGGACAACAGCGCCTATATCGCCGGCAACTGCGAAGACTGCAGCAAGCTCCTGCTCGATGGGGACCTCGGCCACCGCTGCGAAGATGGCCCGCTGATGTGCGAGGCCTGCGCGCCGACCTGGAACGAGATGCGCCGGCAGTACGATGAGGACAAGGCGAGGGGAGGCACCGCGTTCGAGGACAGGTTCGAGACGGCCGAAGCCGCCGCCCAGGCCGATGGCCACGTCGACGAGCGCATCGCCGCCGGCGACGGCCACAAGAAGTGGGTGTGGCCGCTATGAAGCCCGTCCTGTTCGAGGGTCACGACGTCGTGCTTGGCGCGCCGCAGGGTTGGGACCCCGAGACGCAGGGCGAGTGCATCGGGTTGCCCGTCATGCGCGACAAGGGCGCCTGCATCAGCCTGTGGGAGCTCGACGCCGAGGAGCGCGCCAGGATCGCCGCCGGCGCGCATCTCTACCTGCAGGTGTTCAGCGGCGAGAGCCAGCCGCCGGTGATGCTGCATGTCGGCCGGCCGGCCGAGGCCGTGACGTCGGCACCGCAGCCGCTGCGCGTGCGGGGCGTTGGCCGCTCGGCCGAAGAGCCGCGCGCGATCATCCTCGCCATGACCGACGTGCCCACCGACGACGAACTGCGCGAGCTGCATGACCTGCTGCGCCACTGGCGAGGTGGCGCGTGAGCGAGAACCCGTTCCAGCGCGATCGCCTGTTCACCGCCGGCGCCTTCACCCTGCACGCCGATCGCAAGGCGACGCCGTTCATCAGCCTGCGCTCGGGCCTCAGCCACAAGGGCGGCAGCATCCAGCACATCCTGTCGATCGAGGAAGCGCGCGAGCTCGCGGCCGAGCTGCTGGCCGCGGCCGACTTCGCGGCGAAGCCCCTGCCTGGAGGCTCCTGATGCGCAACCCCTATCGCTCCACCCTGGTCGATATCGCCGGCATCGTCATCGAGCGCCGCGAGAAGGCGGTCTGGCTGAACGCCGGCGACACCAAGGCGTGGCTGCCGCTCAGCCAGGTCGAGCTCGATCCGGAGGATGCCGACGCCGGCAACAGCGTCACCGTAGCCATGCCGGAATGGCTCGCCAGGGAGAAGGGACTGATATGAAAGCGCTCACCATCTGGCAGCCGTGGGCCAGCCTGATCATGGCCGGCGCCAAGCCGTGGGAGTTCCGGGCGTGGGCCGCCTGGGACTCGGTCGTCGGCCAGCGCATCGTCATCCACGCCGGCGCGCCGATGATGGAGGCGGCGGAGATCTCCGCCCTGATCGAGCGGCTGCGCGGCCCTGACCACCGGTTCACCGGCTTGCTGCGTGACAAGGCGCTGCCGGTCCTCGAGCGCGCGCTGGCGGAGCCGAAAATGTTCCCGCGCAAGCACGGGCTCGGCTCGGCCATCCTGGGCCGGCCGGTGTTGGCCTGCGACCTGTGGCCGGAGGCCTTCACCTCGGATAGCTCGCGCCGGGAGCAGAGCAACTGGGCGTGGCCGCTCAGCAAGATCGAGTCCTTCGATCCGCCAATACCCAGCCGCGGCGCGCAGGGTTTTTGGGACTGGGGCGGACACTCGCCGAATACCCGACAGCATGGGTTACTGTAATGGGCGCCAACACCGCCATCGAATGGACCGATGCCACCTGGAATCCGGTCGGCGGCTGCTCGATCCGCTCGCCGGGCTGCAAGCCCTGCTATGCCATGGGGCTCGCCGGCACGCGGCTCGCCAACCATCCGCTCTATGCCGGCACGACGACCATCGAGAAGGGCCGGCCGGTGTTCAACGGCACGCTGACCGCGGCGCCCGACGATCACGACATCTGGTCCTGGCCGGTGCGCTGGCGCGGCGCGAAGACGCCAAAGCTCGGGCCGGGCAAGCCGTCGCTGATCTTCGTCGGCGACATGTCGGACCTCACGCATGAGAACCGGCCGACGGAGGTGATCGACCGTGCGATCGCCGGCATCGTCCACTCGCGCCACATCGGTCAGTTGCTGACCAAGCGGCCCGAGGTCCTGGCCGGCCATCTCCTGGAGCTCGAGCGCAGCGGCGGCTGGTTCGACCTCGTCCATCCGCTGCTCGGTAAGCCGAACTTCGCGCCCGAGGCCACTTTCGATCAGGCCGTGCTGCCGCGGTTGTGGTGCGGCGCCTCCACCGAGCGCCAGAAGGAGTTCGACGAGCGCTGGCCGCACCTGCGCTGGCTCGCCGAGCGCGGCTTCACGATCTTCATCTCCTACGAGCCGGCGATGGGGCCGCTGGTCCTGCCGGCCGACTTCCTGGCGCTCGGCAAGCGCGCCTGGGTGATCGCCGGCGGCGTTTCGGGCCGCTGGCCGTGGGCGCCGAGCCCGTTCTGGTTCAACCGCCTGCTCGACCAGTGCCTCGCCGCCGGCGTGCCGTTCTTCTTCAAGCAGTGGGGCGAATGGGCACCCAACGCCTATGCCGAAGCGGGCCAGGGAGTCGACGTCACCGACGTCGGCGAGGGCGAGGACCGCTATCGCATGGTGCGCGTCGGCAAGAAGGCCTCGGGCGCCAAGCTCCAAGGCCGCGAATGGCGGGAGTTCCCAGTCCATGTGTGAAGACCGCAGCCTACCCCAGGCGTCGGACGCAAACCGTCTCGGCGGCGCCGCGCTCAATCGCGTGAACGCGGCAGACCTTCGCGTCGTCAGTATCGACTGGAAGGATGGCAACTCCACAGAGCACATCGTCATCGCCGAGCAGCTCGATGTGTTCCTCGAGGCGTGCAAGCGCCTGCACTTCAGACCCGGGATCAATCCGCACAACGGCGTCGAGACCGCCCGCATGTGGCGCCTGCGCGTTGCCGAGCTGCGCGCGTACGGTCCCTACTGGTGGGCGAAGCCCGGGCTGGATGAAACGCCATCCGACGGCGCGTTCACGATTCGCGGGGGGATTAGCCGGACGGTTTGGCGGGACGAGACTCACGAGGCCGACGAATGATCGACAACCCCGTCGTCAATCGTTGCCTGAAGGACAAGGCGCTCGACCATATCGACCATGCCCTCGGCCGGCCGGTCTGGCCGCTGCGCGAGAGCTACCGCAACTACTTCGCTACCGACGTCGACAGCGATCATGCGCGCATCTTTGAGGCGTCGCCCCACTGGACGCTGCGCAATGTCGCCGGCGACATGGCCTGGTACAGCGTTACGGACGCCGGCCGTAAGGCGCTCGCTGACTATCTGGCGACAGTGCGCCGCGATCGCGCCTACGTGGTCACCTTTCAGGGGTACGACACGATCGTGCCGGCCCTCTCGCCGTCGAAGGCTCGCTACAGCCACTTCCTTGAGATCAGGGATTGTCTGGGCGACCTGACCTTCGGCGCGTTCGTCCGGCGCACCAGGGTTCGGAGGGCCGCATGAAGGCCCTAGAAGGCCGCAGCCTCCTCTACCACAGCCTGCAGCCGATCGGCGAGGCGACGCCAGTCGCCCTGGCCGGATCTGACGTAGCCGGCCGGCTCGTAAAGCTTCGGCAGCTCGGCCCTCGACATCGTCCGCTCACCCTCAGCGAAGCGTTCTTCCTCGAGGGCGGCGATCGCCGCCTCGACCTGGTCGAGCTGCCAGTCGGTCGGCTCGAGCGCGCCGGCGACCACCTTGCGCAGCATGGAGTCGATGCGCTGCGCCAGGTTCCGGCGCGCTGTCCTGACCGGTGTCGTCATGCCCCTTCGTCTAGCACGAGCGGGTGCTCATGACCGACTCGCTTTCTGAGGTCCGAGCGATCTACGCCGGCTCGAACGGCGAGGCGACCCGGGCGCTCTATGTCCGCCTCGAGGCGCAGGGCGTCGACGGCCAGCTCGCCGTCAACCTGCTGCGCGCGGTGAAGAACTCGACGCGCGCCAAGCTCTACCGCGGCCACGGCCACAAGGGCGCGGCCTACGACACCAAGGGCTGGGCGATCGGCAATCTCTGCCGCCTGCTCAGCGAGCAGCAGGCCGCGGCCGCCATCACACGCTGGGGCTGGGCGATCGACGACGCGCAGCCGCACCATCGCCATGTCCTCTATCTCGACCTGCCGACGGGCCAGGTCAGCTTCCATGCGGAGCATCGCGGCAGCGGCCCCGAGTATGCCGGCGCCTGGGACGGCGCCACGAGCTCGGCCGAGCGGATCCAGCGCTGGGCCGCCAACGTGCTGGACGGCCGCGCAGGCGCGATCGAATCGCCGGCGTCGTGGCCGCCGTCGATCGCGATCGGAGAAAAGGTCGACCATGTGCTGGGCGAGGCCAGGAAGGGCCAAGTGCGCGATCACCACTGCCACTGGCCAGGCTGCACCCGCCAGGTGCCGCCGGCGATGTGGGGCTGCAAGGAACACTGGGCGCGCGTGCCGCAGGCGATGCGGCGCAAGATCTGGCGCGCCTACCAGCCGGGCCAGGAAAAGACCCTCACGCCGTCGGCCGAGTACGTGGCGGCTGCGCGCGAGATCCGCGACTGGTGCCTCGAGCAGGAGCGCCAGGCGCAGCAAGGGAAGCTGCTGTGAGGGAGCCGCGGCGCCAGGAGCGCACCATCACCAACGAGCTCGGCAACGCCATCAAGGTGAGGGTTGCCGAGGGAGCGATCGGCCTGGCGCCCGCCGTCCGGATCGTGCTCGAGGGGCCGAGCAGCACGTCGGAGACCTGGATCACCCGGCAAGAGGCCCGGACCCTGCTCGAGCTGCTGTCGGGGGCGCTGGGCCCGGCGCCGCGCAGCGCGGGCCTGGTGCAGGAAGTCGTCGACGGCCTACGGCGCTTCACCTGGCGCGGCTGCGCCGGCGGCTGGCGGGTCTACGACAAGGATCGCCGCGAGTACGTCGACGGTCCTTTCGCGCGTGAAGCCGAGGCCTCGCGCCTCGCCCGCAAGAGGACGGCCGAGGCGATCATCGATCTGGTGCGCAGCGGGGAGGCCGACGCCTGATGCCTCTCCAAGCGCGCCCCGGCTTCGACTGGAGCCTGGTCAAATGGACCGGGCCCGACGATCCGCAGCCCGACATCTGCTCCTACTGCGAGGCGCCGATCGCCGAGACCAGCGTACCGCTGCGCTGCTGGTCTGAGGACAAGAGCGGCTGCGTGTTCTGCGACGACTGCTCGCGCGACATCTTCGGCCTGCAGACGTTCGGCGACCCTCCGTTCGACGTCGATCCGGACGACCTGCCGTGACGGTCCTCGCCGACGAACGCCGTTCGCGTTGGCCTGGCCTCATGCGCCCATCGACCGCGCGGGCCTACCTCGACGGGCTCTACAGCCGCGACGCCTTCGACGCGGAGGTGGCGCCGTTCCTCGAGGCGCGCACGGTGCACGGCCGGCTGGCCTACACCAAGAAATCGCTCGACGATTGGATTGACCGGCACGAGCCGGCGGGCGAGCTTCTGTCAAAGGCCGCGCTCCGGCGGCAACTGGAAGAAGATGACGACGATCAGGATCCCGGGCGTCAAGAGCTACGCCAGTAAGGGCGAGACCTATTACTACCTGCGCCGCACCGGCGAGCGCGTCGTCGACCCGGACACTCAGCAGCCGATCGACCCGGCGTGCGACCTCGCCGCGTTCGTCGCCCGCGTCGACCAGATGAAGGCCGCCCTGGCGGGCCTGCCCGCCGTAGCCTCGGCGAAGGCGGGGACTTTGCTAACCCTGATCGAGGCCTGGCGCGGCCACGATGGCCTGGACGGCCGGCCCAAGCGGGACCCGTCGCTCGAATGGACACAGCTGAAGCCCGCCACCCAGAAGAGCTACGAGCGCGTGATCCAACCCGCCGGCGGCATCGACAGGAAGGGCAACCCGTTCCCCGGCGGCTACCTGCAGCGCGCCATCAAGCCCAGGCTCGGCGCGATCGCGCTCGTCGACCTCGACCGGCCAATGATCGTGCGGATCCGCGACAAGGTGGCGAAGAAGTTCGGCTTCTGGACCGGCAACTACGTCGTCACCGTGCTGCGCATCCTGTTCAAGTTCGGCCTGCTGCACGGCCATATGGAAGGCGAGAATCCGGCCGAGGACGTGCCCGAGCTGAAGCGGCCGGCCGACATGCCGGTGCAGCACCCGTCGTGGACCGATCCCGAGTTCGAGACGATGCTGGCGGACGCGCGCCGGCGCGGCTGGACGGGCGTGGTGCGCGCGCTGGCGCTCGGCCGCTTCGCCGGCTGGCCGATGGGCGACGTCGTCAACCAGCCGCTGCACGCCTGGCAGGATCCGCGCCTGGTCTACGTGCGCCACAAGGCGCAGATGCCCAAGGTCAACAGCGTCAAGGCGCCGGAGCGGCTCGCCGAGATCCTGCGCGCGACGGCGCCGCCGGCCGGCGCGCCGCGCCTGGTGGTCAACCAGGCGGGCGAGCCGTACACCGAGGACGGCATGCGTACCATGGTGTGGCGGCTCTGCACCGAGCTCGCCAAGGCGGGCAAGGTACGCCGCGGCCTCAACATCCACGGCCTGCGCCACAGCCTCGGCAAGGAGCTCTACGATCTCGACCTCGAGCGCGACGCGCGCAAGGCGATGATGGCCCACGTCACCGACGAGGCCAGCATGGTCTACGAGCGCGACGGCGATCGCTCGCGCAAGGCCGACGTCGCCGTCCTGGCGGTCGACTTAAAGCATCGGAGGAAGAAGACGTGACCGCCGGCTGGCCGACGACCGGGGCGATCCCGGTCTTCAAGGGCGACGCCGATGCGCCCGAGCTCGCCGGCTACACGACGATGACCCTGGATCACTACCCAAGGGTCAGCCGGTTCATGATGTCGCGCCAGAACAAGGACAGCGAGATCGGTGACTTCACAATCGTCGGTGAGGCGATCGTGATCGAGCGCCAAGCCGCCGCCGGCAGTTACCTGGCATGGCTGGTGGTCCGAGGCGATCCGCGCGACATGCCCGAGTTCTGGCTCACTGGACAGTGACACAACTGACACGACCCATGGTACGAGTCCGAAAATACCGCGGGGGCGGGAATGGTTAAGAGGATTGTCAGCGTCTTGTTCGGTGCGCTCACGCTCGCCACATGGTTTGGCAGAGAAACCATCAAGGCGTGGTTCTTCGAAAAGGTCGTCCACATGATCGAGCCGGATAAATGGCTGGGTCTTGCCGTCGAGTATGGGCCGCCCCTGGCGTTTGCTTTGGCCGCGTTGTGGCTGTTGCTCAACTCGCGCGCGACCGCTCCTGTCGCGACCGCACCAGAGAGTGGTGCATGGCGTTGGCTTCGGTTGGGCAGCGCCTTCACCCGTCGTCCCAGCATCTACGACATCTCCGCCAAGGACTTTCTGAGACTCGGCCCGCAATACGGTTGGGACTTCGCCGGTTCGGAGGGGTGGCTCTACCTAGACATGCAAAACGCGTTGGTGGATGCGGCCGCGAACGGCTTGATTGCGGTCTGGGGTCGGGAGGTGAAGCGCAATTTCCCCGCATCGCTTCTGCATAAGATTCCCCTAGTGGCGATCCCAACGGCTCACTGGGTTGCGGGCCCGAACCTAAATATCCCCTTCAACATGAAGGGCGAGTTGATGCAGAGAGACACAGAGTCAGTGACGTCCGAAAGCCGAGAGGGGAAAGAGCGCTACGAGGATCTACATCTAGCCAAGCGTGAGGCGATGAGATGGGCGCGCGGGTCTCATGCGGCCAGATTCAAGGGGCAGCACGCTGCCGCTGCCGAAAAAAACAGAAAAGACTAGCCTGTCGGTCTAGGAAACCACGTCGCGACAGCTAAACAAAGGATTAGACAGTCTGCTCGTTATCCACCGAAATTAGACACCACCTCAGAAAGCTAAGTCCTTGATCTTGCTCGCCGGCCCGGCCGCCTGAAAATCGCAGTGTCGGTGGTTCGATCCCGCCCCTGGGCACCATTCCTCAAAATGCACGCCGGCTTGAAACGGATGGCCTTCCACAGCGTGTGGAAGAAGGGCCCAGCCAGGCGAGTTAGACACCCTCCGTCGCAGTAGTTAGACACCTTCCTGTTCTGTTCACGTTCCCGAAGCAGGCAACCGCCGTTCGCTGTCACCCTTCAAAGCGCCGCCACTGATCGGAGTGAGTCCTAACTGTAGCTTGGCTTGCGAGTGTCTAGGTACAATCGGCTCAACCGATGAGATTCTGCCCCAAGCTCCTTGTCATCAATTATCGAGTTGAGAGTATCGATGAGCAGCAGGCCGACAAATGCCGCCAACATCAAAGTATCGCCGAGCATATTCAGATCTCGGTCTGGCCCCCAGGATACAGTCGGCTCCTTGGTTTCGCTTCTCCAGATCGAATAGATCGACTGAATGTTAGGATGGGCGTCACTCGAGAGGACGCGATAGAGCCCGTCGTAGGTACACGCCATTCCAGCTTTCGTCGCAACGTCGGATATCGGCAATTTCCGACCGTCTGAATCACGGGCGTTCGACGCCGGCGTCGAAGTCGATCTTCACCCGCAGCGGCTCGGCCATACCCTCGACCGGCAGCCCGGGCAGCTCCATGCGCACGCTGCGCCGATCGGCGCTAAGCTGCCACATCCGCGCCTGGTCATGCTCGATCGGCATCATGTCGCTCGGTTTCATCGCCCTTCCTCTCGTCCTTCGAGGCCTCGACACCCGCATAGGGGCGCCGCTTCACGTGCGACAACTGATGCTTCAGCACCGGCATCGGCAGGTCGGGAACCTCGGCACCGCAGATCGAGCACTTGTAGGGCTTGGGTCGATGCATGGCACGGAGATGGCGACGGCCGTGACGCGTCCCCAGGAGGCGGTTTGCCGCGGTTCCCTGCTGCTGCTAGCGCAGCTTCGCAGGGCGAGCCGCCGCCAGGCCCTGTGCGGTCAGCATCACCAGCGGGCCCTGGGCGTGCACCACCAGGAACCCGGCGCGCTCTGCCGTCGACCAGGCCGTGACGATGTCGGCCGGATCGTCGATGCCTGCGCGGCGCGCGCAGTCGACGATCGAGCGGAACCGCCCGGGCCGGCCGGCGGTCGCGGCATAGAGGGCCTGGACGAAGCGGGCGGCGAGCTCGAGGTCGCGATCGACGGGCATGGCGGCAAGCCATAGCGCAAAAGAAAAAGGCCCGCCCGGTCGGTGAGACCGGGCGGGCCGTGGGGCGATACGCGAAGGGAAGATGTTGGGCGCCACGCCGCCGGCGTGGGGGTCGGCGGCGGCGCCAGGGTTGCCGGGCCCTGCACCTGACAGTGGGGAAGGGAGGGCCGGACAACGCGCTTTCGCCGCTGCGCGGCAAAACGCTTGGGGCGCGAACGGCGTTCGCTAGACCCTGGGCGGCCACTCCCAGTAGACCTTGGGATTGTCGCCGGCGGCATCTTTGCGCAAGCAGCTCGAGGCAACGAAGACCTCGTGTTGCCACGGCAGCAGCACCGCCAGGGTGCAGCAGGTGTCGG
>FRDC01000713.1_pt2 | contig 18115 bp, 24 predicted proteins | sample 1106171 | NCBI WGS metagenome assembly FRDC01 (sample SAMEA3930566, study PRJEB13176) | freshwater metagenome | biome: Drinking water system; feature: drinking water; material: water | place: Singapore | collected 2014-12-20 | reverse complement strand
CCGCGTAAGCATCGCATCTCTCGCACTTTTTCCACCATAAGTCATTGATTTCACAGGGCTTACGGATGAGCCGAACGGGACGTAAGGCGGACTGGCAGCCGAGCAAGGGCGGGGACGGGCCGCTGCCGTCCAAGGTGCGGCGGAAGACGCGGCGTCAGCGGCGGCGCGAGGATCCGCTGTTGGCGGATGTCGAGTTGCCGCCGCGTGGTGGGCAGCCACGGAACACGGATCGATACCTGACGCTCGCGCCGCCGTCGGCGTGTGTGGAGACGGTGTGCCCGTTCGACCGGGCGCACGGGGTGAAGGGCGAGGACGGGCGGCTGGTGCCGGCGGCGCGGGCTAGGCGGCGGGGCCGTGCTGGTCCACCGCTCCCCGAGAGCCGGGCGCGGCTGTATCCGCCGTCGGCGATGACCTCGCGCGGGGTGTCGCACGATTCGGCGTTCGACGCCCTGTACGAGCTTCAGCGCGAACTCGACGGCATCGACGGCATCGGCGCGTCGTCGGTGATGACGGTGGCGCAGGCGGTGCACACGGCTCTTGCGAGAAAATCGCCGCGTGCAATCCGCTCGGTGATTCTCGGATCGGATCGGCCCCGGCGGTGAGTGGTGGCGGGTGGTCGTGCTCGGTTTTGGGGCGCACAGAGCGCCATGAGGTAGAGGGGCCTGATGGCGAGCGTGACGTACATGACGACGGCGCTTCGGTGCCTGATCCGGGCGTGGGCTCGGAACGACGCGGCGAAGATCGAGGCTGTCACGCTGGTCAAGGTGCAGGGGATGACGGTGCTCGACGCGGCCCGGCACATGGGTCGCCGGCGGGAAACGGTGCGTCAGTGGATCCAGGGCTTCGAGTCCACGATGGTCGGGATCAGCCGGGCCGAGAAGATCGACGTGCGGACGCTGGTGCGGAGTGACGATGCGGTCGCGGCCTGAGGGTGTGACGGCGGAGGCGCTGGCGGCGGAGTTGGGGGTCAGCGCGCAGAGCGTGCGGAACTACCGGGCGGCGGGGATGCCGACACTGGGCCGCGGGCGGTATGACCTGGAGGCGTGCCGGGCGTGGGTGCGGGACAACCGGCCTCCGGTGACGGCGCAGGGCGGGCGGCGGCGTGGCGCGGGGCGACCAGCGAAGGTCGAGGCCCCCACTCCGGCGGGCGGGCTGAAGCTGTCTGGGCTCGACGAGGACGACGGGAAGAAAGACGACAAGGCGAACCTCGCGGAGGCGGAACTCCGGTACCAGCTCGCTCGGGCTGAGAAGGCCGAGATCGAGGTGGCGAAGACGCGGGGCGAACTGCTGTCGCGGGCCGAGTGCGAGGCGGCTTGGGGCGAGCTGCTGGCGTGGCTGAAGACTCGGCTCGATCAGCAAGCCCCCGAGCGGCTGACGCGGCAGATCGTGGGCGCTCTGAGCCTGGACGCGGCGGCGGCGAAGACGGTGCGGGACGAAGTGACGCGGTACATGCGGGCGACGCTGGAGGAACTGGCGGCTGACCCGCTGGAACTCCGGCAGGCGATGGTGGCGTGATGACGACGCGGCGAGTGGCATCGGCGGCGGCTCTGTGCCTGGCGGCGGTGGCCGCGCAGGCGCTGAAGCCGACGGAGGCCGTGCCGCTGGATCAGTGGGCCGATCGGTACCGGATCATCCCCGAGGGTACGAGCGAGGACGCGGGCCGGTGGGACACGGCGTCCGTGCCGTACCTGCGTGAGCCGATGCAGGCGCTGAGCGACCCGGACATCACCGAGTGGGTGATGATCAAGGGCTCGCAGGTCGGCGGGACCGAGTGCCTCATCAACTTCGCCCTGTGGGCCGTGGACTCTGAGCCGGGCCCGATGATCGCGGTCTACCCGAGCACGACCCTCGCGCAAGCGGTCAGTCAGGAGCGGTTGATCCCGAGCGTGCGGGCGTGCCCGCGGGTGACGGCGCGGCTGCGTGGCGAGGCTTCTGGCAAGGGAAGCCCGCGCGACCTGACGGCGCTCCAGCTCCGCTTCGACCGGATGAGCATCACGCTGGTCGGGTCGAACTCGCAGACCAACCTCGAATCGCGGGCCGCGCGGTACCTGATGATCGACGAGGTTGACTCGGCGGAGATGTCCGACCGGGCGATTGAGCTGGCGCTCCAGCGGCTCAAGGCGTACGTCCGCCGCAAGGCGTGCTTCGTCGGCAAGCCCGGGATGGCTGGCCGCGGGATCGACGCTCTGTATCAAGCCAGCGACCGGCGGCATTACCAAGTGCCGTGCCCGCGCTGCGATCGGTACCAGGAACTCATCTGGCGGCAGGTGCGGTGGTCCGGCGGGATGAAGGCTCGGCCGGAGGTGGTCGAGCGAGAGGCGTGGTACGAGTGCGTCCACTGCCGCGGGAAGATTCTGAGCCACGAGAAGCCGGCGATGCTGGCGCGGGGTCGGTGGATCCGCGACGGGCAGTCGATCAACGCCGACGGCGAGACGGTGGGCGAGGGCCGCGTCAGCCAGCGGGCGGGGTTCCGCGTGTCGTCGCTGTACGCCCCGAAGCTCGGCTTCGGCTACGTGGCCCGCCGCTATATCGAGGCGGGCGGTGCGACGCGGGACTGGGTGACCGGCGAACTCGGCGAGCCGTGGCAGCCGCCGGGCGACCGGGCCGATGCGAACCAGATCAAGGGCGCGTGTACGCCGGCGTCGCTCGGCGGGTACAAGCTCTGCGTGCCGGGGACCGACCGGCCGCGCGTGCCCGCGCCGGTGGTGGTGCTGATCGGCGGCATCGACGTTCAGCATGACCGCGTGTATTGGGAGGTCCGGGGGTTCAGCGAGCGCGGCACCGACAGCTACCTCGTCGCGCACGGGTCGAAGCCGTGCCCGATCGAGCGGGCCGGGGCGCTCCGCGTGTTGGACCCGCTGGTGACGGCCCGCCTGATCCACGCCCACGACGGGCTCCCGATCAACGTTGCCGCGTGGGGCATCGACTCGGGCGACGGGCGGCGGACGCTGGACATCTACGAGTGGGCCAAGGGCCACCCGAACGTCTACGCCACGAAGGGCCGCGACGGCACGAACGGGGCGATGGGGCAGGCGTTCACGCTGCGGATGCACACCTACGCACGCGAGGGGCAAGCGCCGGAGCAGGTGCGCCACCTTGGCATCAACACCGACTACTACAAAGGCGCGATCCTCACGCGGATTCAGCAGCGGATCGCGGAGCGCGAGAAGGATCAGACGCGGGTGCCGGTGTCCGAGCAGGCTGGGCGGATGTACTTCGCCGAGGACACCGGGGCCGACTACCTCGACCAGATCACGTCCGAGCAGTTGACGACGATCGTGGCGAAGCGGGGCCGGAAGGCCGGTCGCCCGGTGCTGGCGTGGACGCTGCGGCCCGGCCGGCGCGACAACCACCACCTCGACACATGCGTCATCACCCTTGCCCTCGCGGACGCGCTCGGGGTCCGCACCGTCACGAACGAGCAGTTTGCTGCGAGCCGCCCGCTGATCCGTCAGCAGGTGGCCCGCGAGAGCGATCAGCGACAGGGCGTGCCCGTGGTGGACGCGCCCACATCCACCCGACCTTCCTCATCGGCACCCTCTTCGCCTGGTTTTGTGGGCGAGATGTTCGGCGATGAGGGCTGGAGCGTGTCATGAGCACCGAGGATCCGACCGTTCCCCCCGTCCCCACCGACCCGGACCCCGTGCCCACGGATCCGACGGTCCCCCTTATCCCCGACGCCCCGCCCGCGCCCGAGCCGGCGGAGCCCGAGGCCGAGGCGCCGCCCGAGGCCCCCGCTGGCCCGACGGTGCAGGACCGGCTCAACGAGATCGACCTCGCGGTGATCGAGATCGACGATCAGCTCGCGGCGATGGGCGATGTCGAGAAGGACACCCGCGACCTCGCGGCGGCGCGGGCGGCGGCGATCGACAACCGGAAGGCGGCGATCGAGCAGATGGACCGCGAGATCGCGGACCTGAGCTACCGCCTGGAGCGGGCGACGGACAAGCGGCAGACCGATCTCGACGTGCATCACCGGCTGGTGCACCGGCGGACGGCGCTGCTCCGTGAGCGGGCGACGATCGCGGCGAGCTGACCGTGGCGACCTGGGCGTACGCAGACTGGCCCACCGTGAACACCACGGCCGGTCAGATTGCGCGCCTGCGGCAGCACATCGCGGAGGTCGGGGCGGCGATCGGGCCGAGCGTGTCGGCGGACGGCAAGAGCCGGAGCACGGGTGAGCTGGTGTCGTACCGGCAGCAGCTCATGAGTGACCTCAAGGCCCTTGAGGCCCGTCCCGATGCGGCGGGCGGTGTGGCCGGCGGCGTGAGCTACGCGAGCTTCAACGAACCCCTGAACTGATGGCTTCCAAGCGACCCAGCGAGACGGCGCGGCAGCGGGCCGAGCGGTTGACCGCGCAGCTCAATGCCGAGAAGGCGGCTTTCGCCCTGCGGGAGTTCCGCGCGGCGAAGCGCGAGATGTTGGCGCTGGGCGACTACAACGCCGCCCGGCGCACGCGGCTGAAGTCTGGCCGCCGCCCGTGGGTGGGCTCCGGCGATGCCCACCTGGATCAGCCGACGCTCACCGCCCTCCGCACCGAATCCCAGCGTGCGGCCCGGAACAACCCCGTGGCCCGCGCGATGCTCCGGCGTCTGCGGGACTGCGTGATCGGCCGGGGCATGACGCTCCAGGTGACGGCCAGCGACCGGGAGTGGGCTCTGAACGTTCAGGACCGGTTCACCGAGTGGTTCGAGACGCAGGCCGACGTGCGCGGGCTGCTCTCGGGCTCGGCGATGCAAGGCATGGTGTTCGAGGCGATGCTCCGCGACGGAGACGTGGGCACGCTCCAGTGTCTCACCGAGCGCGGGCATCAACTCCAGATCGTCGAGGGCGATCTGATCGGCAACCCCAACGGCGTCCGCGACTCGGACACGATGGTCAACGGGGTGGAGACGGATGCGTGGGGCCGCCCGGTGGCGTACCACGTCGCGCAGTACCAGCGGACGGGCTCGGGCATCAAGCCGGGCTCGTGGCGTCGGCTGGAGGCGTCGAACTTCATCTTCCTCGCCCACCTCCAGCGGCCCAGCCAGACCCGCGGCGAACCCGCCCTCGCGGCGTCGATCGACCTGCTGAACCACCTGGACCGGCTGATCGAGGCGGTGATCGTGGCGATGCGCGTGGCCGCGTGTCAGGCGATGGTCGTCAAGCGGAACTTCCCGGGCCTCGCGCAGAACTCGCTGCTGGGCGGCGTGGTCCAGCGGGGCGACGGGACGGTCGAGCGTCGGCTTGAGATTCAGCCCGGGGCCGTGACGCTGCTCAACCCGGGCGAGGAGATGGAGCAGTTCCGCCCCGAGCACCCGCACCAGCAGTTCGATCAGATGGCCCGCACGCTGATCCGGATGGTGGGGACCGACCTGTACCTCCCGCTGGAGCTGGTGCTGCTCGATTACTCGCAGACGAACTTCCACAGCGCTCGCTCCGCGTCGGCGCAGGCGTACCGGGGCTTTGACGCGATGGCCGATTGGTTCCGCTCGCGGTGGCTCCGCCCGATCTACCGGTGGTGGGTCGGGGAGCAGATGGCGATGGGCCGCATCGAGTGGCGCGAGGATTGGGCGGACCACAACTGGATCGCCCCGCCGCGGCCGGTGTTCGACCCGAAGGCCGAGGCCGAGGCGACGCTCACGCGGATCAACGGGAACCTCGAGACTCTGGATGAGGCGCTGAGCCGCGAGGGCCGCGACATCCGCGAGGTGCTGGTACAGCGGGCCCTTGAGGTTGCCGAGCAAGACCGGCTCAACATCACCCCGCCGGGCCTCCCCGGTCAGCAGCCGACGCAGGGCCCCGCGGCCGACGCGCAGCCCGCTCAGGCCCCCGCCGCGTCACCCGCCGCCCCGACGCCCCAAGGAACCCCCCAATGACCACCGACCCCAAGTGGATCGTGCGCGGTGCCGTCGGCATCGCCCCCGCGGCGCTCGCCGAGATGGGCGAGATGACCGCCGAGCGCCGGGCCCGGATCAGCGAGCGCCGTGCGCACCCGCGGGCCTTCTGGCCGGCGGACAGCTTCGGGCCGTTCGGGCTCGGCAAGCAGTCCGAGCCGGAGAAGCCGTACGCGGTCATCAACGGCGTCGCCGTGATCCGCGTCGAGGGGGCTCTCAGCTTCTCGGCCGGATGGTGGTGGTCCGAGGTCGATACCGGTCGGCTCGCGGCGACGATCCGCGCCGCCGGCCAGGACTTGGCCGCGCGGTCGATCCTGATCGACTGGCATTCCCCGGGCGGTGCGGTGGCTGGGCTGGCCGATCTGGTCGCCGCCATGAAGTTCGCTGGGAGCCGGAAGCGCCTCGTCAGCTACGCCCACGACATGCTCGGGTCGGCCGCGGCGTGGGCAGGGCTCCAGGGCGCCGAGGTCTATGTCACGCGGACGGCAATGCTCGGGAGCCTGGGCATCTACGTCGTGGTCGATGACGAGTCGGCGGCGTACGCGAAGATGGGTGTCACGCGGCACGTCGTGGCCGTCGGCCAGTACAAGGGCCTGAGCGTGCCGGGTCTGCCGGTGAGCGAGGCCCTGATCGCCCAGCAGATGGGCGAATGCCAGGCGATGTACGGCCTGATGACGGCGGACGTAGCGGCGGGCCGCAAGCGTGACGAGGCGTGGGCGCTGTCGGTCTGCGACGGCCGTGTCCACATCGGCGCGGAGGCGGTGAAGGTCGGGCTCGCCGATGGCGTGACGACCCCGGATGAACTGATCGCGGCGATGGCCGCTGGGCGGAAGCCCGGCGAGCGGGCCGCTGTGGTGAATGTCGGTCCCTCTGGCTCCGCGGCGGCGCGGCCGAGCGTGACCACGCCAAATCGCGCCGCCCCAAGGAAATTGGCCATGACTCTCGATGAACTGAAGCAGCAGTACCCGGACCTGGTGAAGCAGATCGAGGACGCGGCGGTGGAGTCGTACAAGACCACGCAGCAGTCCGCCGCCCCCAAGCCCGAGCCCGCGGCGACGCTGGCCCAGCTTGAGGCGGAGTTCACGGACGACGCCCCGTTCGTCCTCGCCCAGCTCAAGGCTGGCGCGAGCCTGAGCGCGGCGCGCGGTGCGTACATCCAGACGCTCCGCGGCGAGGTCGGCAAGCTCAAGGGCGAGCTGAAGACCTACGGCGAGGCGGCGAGCAAGGCGGACGCGATCCGCGCGAAGACGGGCACCACGCCCGGCGTCGCTCCGGTCGCCAACGCCAACGCGACCGAGAAGCAGCCCGAGAGCTTCGCGGCGAAGGCCCACGCCTACGCGGTCCAGAACAAGGTCCACCCCAAGGTCGCCGTCCACCGCGTGGCGCAGGCCGAGCCCGAGTCGTACCGAAAGTACCTCGCCGACCTCCGCGCCGGCAAGGTTTCCGCGATCGGCTGAGCCCCGATCGTCCGTCATCACTCATCCCCTGAACACCAACGCCGGACCACCGGCAGGAGAACATCACCATGAGTCTCAAGTACACCGACGGTCCCGTGACGCTGCCCACCGCGGCCGCGCTCGGCACCGGCATCCGCGCCGCTCTCAACTCGTCCAACCAGGTCGTCGCCGCCGGGGCCGGTCAGCGCGGCATCGGCCACCTGCTGGAAGACTGCTCCAACACCGTCGCTGGCCGCGATCGTGTCGCGGTCCGGCCGTGGAACTCGGCGGGCACCATGCCCGGCGTCGCCAACGGCGCGATCACCCCTGGCGTTTCGATCTACGCCGCGGGCTCGGGCAAGGTGACGGCGACGGCGATCGGCAACCCGATCGGCGTGGCGCTGTCGGCGGCTGGCGCTGACGGTGACATCATCGAGTTCTTCCCGCTGCCCGTCGATCCCGAACTGGTCACCATCTCGTACACCGCGACCAGCGCGGACGACACGGCCAACTCGGCGACCATCGACACCGGCTTCGGTGTGCAGCTCACCCGCATCGCCTCCGTGCAGATCGTCAACGGCTCCAACGTCCGGCGCGTGCCGGCTGGCGCTGTGACCATCGGCACCGGCGGCTCGGCCGGTCAGTTCACCGTGGCCGACGCCAACCTCGCGGTCAACGAGGTGATCGTGGCCGTCGTGCAGCGCTGATTCGTCATCCCCCCCGGGGCGTGCGCGGGTGAGAGCCCGCGCCGCCCTTTCCCGACACAACCCGCGACCCGCCCCGTGCCGGAACTTCCCAGCTCCGGGCGACGCGATCACTCCGAACACGGAGACGCCTTATGAATACGCCTGTTGGTGCGATCATCCGCGATGACCTCGCGGGGGCCGCCATGAGCTACAACGCGGCTCAGGCCGGTCTTGTCGCGACGAAGCTTCTCCCGCTGCGCCGCTCGACCAAGCGGAACATCGAGTTCTACCGCGTTCCCCCGGCCCACTTCCTCCGGCTGGAGTCCACCAAGCGCCGCCCCAAGGCCGCGCGTCAGGAACTCGAAGCGGCCCGCGTCCGCGACACCTTCTATGTCGAGGAGTACACGCTCGAGGACGTGGTTGACACGGCCGACGACTCCGGCACCAACACCGTCGAGCAGGATGAGACGAGCACGGCCACGCGGCTGGCCGGCACGATCCTCCGCGACTACGAGCGCGATGTCGCCAACGCGATCTTCAACACCACGACCTTCCCCCTCTCGGGCGACACCGGCCTGTCCGTGTCCACCCCGTGGGCTACGGCCGCGTCGGCGACCCCGATCGATGACGTGATGCGCGGGCACCGGTCGATCATCAACCGCACGGGGCAGAAGCCGAACACGCTGGTCATCACGCAGCTCGGCCTCCACAACCTGTCCCGGTGCGATCAGATCATCAGCCGCATCCGCAACGTCTCGACGGACGTTAAGAGCGGCGTGCTGCCCCTGACCGCGCTGGCGACGCTGTTCGACGTGGACCGCGTGCTGATCGCCCGCGGCCGGCGTCTGTCGTCCAACGTGGCGGTGACCAGCGTGACGACGGCGGGCCTGTGGGACGACGACAACGCCTTCCTCTGCTACGCCGAGATGTCGGAAGACCTGACCGTCCCGCAGATCGGCCGGACGTTCTACGTGGATCCCGACCCCGTTCCCGGTGCTGACCCGCTGGCCCCGGTGACGATCGATCAGGTGCCGGTCAACGTCTTCGAGTACCCGACGCCCAAGACGCGCGGTCGCACGATCGCGGTCGAAGCGTTCCTGGGCGCGAAGATCATTGAGCCGGCCAACGGGTACCTCTTCGGCAACCTCGACTAATCGTGCGGTGCGGGCGCTGACCTGGGCGGGGAAACCCGCCCGGTCGGTTTATCACGGAGCAACCCATGAAGACCCTGAGCATCGCGCAGGCGGCTGTCCTGTGCATCGTGTCCGTCCTCGCGGCCCTCGTCGTCGTCCACGCCCCCGGCTGCTCGGAGCCCGAGGTCACGGTCACGAAGGAAGACGGCACCACCGTCACGGCCCCCATCTCGCGGGCGCTGGCGGTGCTTGAGCGCGAGTCGGCGGACGCCAAGAAGAGCGCGGCGGAGGCGATCGAGGCCGAGCGGCGGGCGGCCGAGGCGGAGGCCCGCAAGGCTGAGGCGGAGGCGAAGACGGCCCGCGCCGAGGCCCAGCGGGAGGCCCTGAAGCTCCAGGCCAAGGCCGACGCGGCGGGCGTCGAACTGAAGGCCCAGCTCGCGGACCTCCAGATCCGCACCGACACCAGCACGGCGGAACTGGCCCAGCGGGCATCCGAGGTCCGAGCGGAGTTCCTCCGGCGGGTGGACGCGATCACCACGGCGGCGGCTGAGCGGGCCGACGCGATCAAGCGCGAGCGGGAGGCGGCGGAGGCCGAGGCGGACCGGATCGTGGCCCAGCGGCTCGCGGTGTTCAACGTGGTGAAGCCCCTGGTGGAGGCGGGCGCGTCGGCGGTCCCCGGTGGCGGGGCGCTGGCGGGCGTGCTGGGGACGGTCCTGGCGGGGGTGGGCGGGCTGGGTGCGTTCGGTTGGAGGCGGGCGAAGGCGGAGGCGGCGGAGGCCCGCGACGCGCACGCGGCTGACCTGACGGCCATGTCCCGCGTGATTGACTCGATCGACGTGCTCCGGCGGACGGTCCCGGCCGTGGAGCAGGCGATCCGCCAGCAGAAGACCGACCTCGACGAGTGGCAGGGCGAAGCGGGTAAGGCCCTCGTCGATCGACTCCAGAAGGGACAGGTGACTCCGTGAGTGAGCCGGAAGTGTCGATCGGCCGGGGCAGGCCCGGGCATCTGCGGCTGAGCCTGACGCTGACGGCGATCGTGTCGTCCATCGTCACGATCACGGCTGCCGGGGCCGCGTTCGGCGCGGGCTACGCGGCGATGATGGCCCGGCTGTCGGCGCTGGAGCGGGACGTAGAGAAAGGCCGCGCGGCGTTCCAGCAGGCCATGAACGAGAACGTCGCCCGCGACCGCGAGCGGGACCAGATCCTCAGCAACGTCGCGCAGACCCTCGCCAAGATTCAAGGGAAGCTGGAGCGGTGAGCCTCGATGCCGCAGTCAACCGGGTCGATCCCGATCAACCTCGCGCAGGTCGGCGGGGCCAGCGTGCTCACGGCCGGGCTGCTCGACGCCGGCGACCTCGCGTACTGGACGCTGGGCACGCTCAACCCGGGGCAGTCGCTGGTGATCTCAGGCGGGATCAGCGACCCCAGCGACTTCACGAGTCTCGAGACTTTCGGCGGGGTGCCCTACTCGGTGCCCCTGGGCACCTTGGCTGGGTGGGTGGTCACGGCTTACGTCCTGGCGACGGGTTTCGGCGGGCTGACGGTCACGCCCACGCTGACCGTGGACGCGACGATCAACGGCGGGTCGCTCCGGTCGGCATCGCTGGTCGTTACTCCCGGCTCGGGTCGGGCGGCTCTCTCGGTGGGCAGCCCGACCAGCACCGACGGATTCACTGACCTGATTGACCTGACGGCGACCGTGACGCTCGGGGCGACCAACACCCGCGGGCAGGCTGGACGACTGGACGTGGACGGGCTGACGCTGACCGTGTACACGGCGAGCGGGCTGGTGTTGACGCGACGGAAGAAGCTCATCCGCAGGGCGATGTAGATGCCGCGCGACTGGATTCCAACCGATCTCGGGCAGGGCTTCACCATCCGCTGGTGGGGTCGTGCGTCCGACGCGCTCAACGGGAGCGGCGTGGCGGCGGCGAACAACGATCGCGTCGCGTCCTGGCCGAGCGCCAACGCCGGGGGCGTGACGCTCTCGCAGGCGACGGCCGGGGCGCAGCCGCTGTTTGCAACCAACGTGCTCAACGGCTACCCGGTGCTCCGGTGTGATGACGTGGCGCGGGGGTTCCTGTTGCCGGCGGTGGTCTACGGGTCGAACGTGACGCTGCTGACGGTGGTGCGGACGATCACCGCGTGGACGCAGTACCGCCGGGTGATGGGCCGCACGGGTTCCCCGGCACTTCAGCTCGGGACCGGCAACCCGGGATCGTCGAACACCTACGGCCTCTCGTCCACGGGCTTCGCGTACAACGGGAACGTCGTGGGCTCGGCCCTGAACACCTGGGGCGTGCTGGCGGGCGTCGTCAACGGCACGTCGCGTCTTCTCCAGGCCAACGGCGGCACCAGCGAAGACCTCGCGGCGGGCACGGCGTGGGCCGGAGGCTCGCAAACGCTGGGCATCCTCAACGATGAAGTCCGCGACGCCGGTGCGATCACCGAAACCGCCGAGTGCCTGGTGGTCGAAGGCGACGTGCTCGCCAACTCCCGCGCCGGGCTGAATCTGCTGACCGGCTACCTCGCGTGGCGCTACGGGCTGCAAGCCCTGCTCCCCGGGTCGCACCCGTACGCCAACGCCGCCCCCTCTGTCCCCGACACCACCAGCCGGCGGAAGAAGCTGATTCGCCGCGCCCTCGCCTGAAAGGAACACCATGCCCGCGATCCCCATCGGTCAGGAGCGATACCTCGCCAACGGCTCAAACTCCAATGCCGCCGCGCTCACCGCCGGCCGCTGGGCCCCGACGATGGTGAACGGCCGTCTGTGCCTCAACAACGACGGGAATCTCCCGCTCGTGGACGTGGCCGGGGCGCTGTCCGCCGAGATCGGCTTCTTCGGTCCCGGCTCCGACAACGGGAGCTTCAATTTCCGCCTGTGGGCGGCGGACTGGGCCGTGGCCGGCGGGGGCCGCGAGCGCGGGCACCTTGAGTTGTGGCTGATGGGCACGGGCACGGCCACCCTGAGCACGCTTCAGGGGATCACCGGCGGGCAGGTCGTGCTCGCCACCGAGCGCATCGCCGACACGCTGACGTGGACCAAGAGCAGCGAATCGAGCACGCCCAAGGGCCCGATGACCAAGAAGGAGACGCAGTACTCCGAGGGCACGTCGGATGTCTACTCGCCGGCGGACAACACCCCGGCCCGGCTGATCCTTCCCACGCTCGGCCGCGCGTCGGCCCTGGTCATGGAGGTCACCAGCCGCACCAACGTCACCACCGGCAACTGCTGGATCGCACCCGCCCGGTACTGATCCATGTCCGCCTTCGACTCCGAGATGAGCGACATGCTGAGTGATGTCATGGCGACCTTCGGCCAGACCATCACCATCGAGCGCCGCACCCGCGGGGCGTTCAACGCCACCACGGGCCAGCGGGCCAGCACGACCACCACGATGACGGTCACCGCCCACCGGCTTCCCGTCGAGCGGGCGGCGGAGAGCGGCCGGTCGGTCCCGACCGACACCCGGCGGTTCTCGTTCCAGGCGGCTGGGCTGGCGTTCACGCCGACCGAGGGGGATGTGGTGGTGGACGCGGACGGGGCGCGGCGGGTCGTCGTCGGCAAGATGACCCAGTGCAACGGCCTTGAGATCGTCGTGGACACGCGGATCGTCGCGGAGAGCTGATCGTGGGCACGCGGATCGACCTGGGCATCGTGCATCGGCTGGTAGCGTCGCTGCTGGAGGTGATGCCCTCTCCGGTGGTCGTCGTCCAGTTGGGCGAGCCCGAGCCGCGCCCCGGTGACAACGTGGGGGCGTGGTGCCGGGTGGTCCGCGTGGACTATGCCGCCGACCCCGGGCCCGACGACGGCAAGAGCGGCGACTTCGGGACGGTGACGGTGGCCGTCAACTGCGCCGTCAGCACCGGGCAGACCCGCTTGAGCAGCTACGCCCTGTCCTCGCTGATGAGCATCGTCGGCCAGCAGCTTGACGGGCGGCGGGCGGCGGACGACGCCACCGGGCACGTCCTCATCATGCAGCGGCCTCAGATCACGGCGGACGAAGACCCCGAGGACCAGCGGGGCATCCGCACGGGCGTCGTCATCTGCACGGGCCTCGTCAGCCGGTCCGCCGGCAACTCGATTACCAGCTTCCTCACGACCAGCAAGCCCGCCGCCTGACGCGGCGCAAGGAGCACAGTCATGGCCGACATCAATGCGACGGCGAACATCATCCGGTTCAACGACGGCGGCGTCATCAAGATCGGGACGAAGTTCCTGCTGAACATCCAAGACGGCTCGCTCCAGTTCACGCCGGGGCTGTGGGAGCCGCTGCCGATCATGGACCGCGATGCGCACGTGGACGTGCCCCGCCGCGGTGCCGAGCGGTCCACCGAGCTGTCGGTCGATGTGAAGTTCACGAGCGCGGCGACCGCGACCGAGCTTTACGCCTACCTCGTTCAGTCGGGGACCGGCGGGAAGATCTTTAATTTCCCCGTCGAGATCGGGTACAAGACCAACAAGGATTCCACCGGCGGCGAGAAGCTGGTCTTCGCGAAGTGCTACCTGAAGACCTCGCCGCAGATCCAGTCGGGCACCGATTGGGACATCCTCAAGCTCCAGCTCACCGACCACGAGGCCAAGCCCACCGCCTCCACCGTCGCCGACTGGGCCGCGTACCTCGCGACCTGATCGAGCGCGGGCGCCGTCGTCCCTCACCCTTACCCGAGAAACCCATGTCCACCGAACCCATCGCCTTCACGCTGAGCGCGATCGCTGCCGCGCGGGCCTCCGGAACCGTCGTGGTCCGGGGGTCCGCGTACACGATCCACGCCCTGTCCGACGCCGAGCATCAGGCCATCCTCGAAGTGTTCCGGATGCCCCGGCCCCCGATGGTCAAGCCGCCGAACAAGGGCAGCCTGGCCCCGCTGGAGCCCGACCTCCGCGACCCGGAGTACGTGACCGCCGCGAACCGCTGGGGTCGCCAGACGCGGGCGGCTCAGGCGGCGATCGCCCTGCGGGCCGAGGGCTACCCGGGCGTCGCCGATCCTGCGACGTTCTCGGCGTGGGCTCAGCGGGTGGTGCCGCAGTTGCAGGGGCAGATGCACGCCACCGAGATCGAGCGCGTGGTCAAGGCGGCGGACGCGCTGATCGAGGCGGCGGCGATCGCGTTCGGCGGGGACGACGGCTCGGGAAACTGATGATCCGGCCGGTGGGGGCGGACACCACCACCGCGCCGGAGTTGCCCCAGCGGTACGCCCACACGGTGCTGTTCCAACGGCTTCGGGTGTGCGAGCGGTTCGGGATGCGGCCCGGCGAGTTCGACGCCCTGGACGTGGGGCAGCAAGTGATGCTGCTCACCTACGAGCGGATCCGCGAGCAGGAAGAGGCGCGGGCGGAATCATGAGCGACCAGGCGGTTACGGTGAAGGCGGACCTGAGCCAGCTTTACCGCAAGCTGGGGCGGTTCCGCGCCGCCACACCGAAGGCGACCGGGAACGCGCTGAAGGTGATGATGACCAGCGTGATGACGAAGGTGATTGACGCCACCGGGAACGACACCAACCGGATGGACCGTGCCTTTGCGGAGGCAGCGAATCAGGCCGGGCTCGGGCCGTTCCCCGTCCCGGTACTCCGCGAGTCGCGCTTCTTCGACGAGAACCGATCGTTCCTTGTCAAGCAGCTCAAGAAGTGGACGAAGCTGGAGGAGTTCTACCAGGAGACGGGAAAGAATCTGCTGAAGGGCCGCCCGCCGAACCGCGAGGACGCTGGCAAGGTGTCCCCGTACTTCAAGCTGATCCAGCGGCGTCGCCGGGCCGCGGCGGACAACCTCCGGAAGTTCACCGGCACGTCGATCTTTGTGGACGATCGCCGGAAGAACCGCCTCCGGTTCACGGTGCGCGTGACGCCCAACGGGGGCGAGGGGCGGTTCACGATCGTCGGGGACACGGCGGTCGTCGAGATCAAGAACAAGGAACCTCACGCGCTTCTCGTCGAGCGGAAGAACCGCACGGTGGCAAGCACGCTCAAGGGTGCCGAGCGGAAGGCGGGGCTCCGGCGTGGCAAGCGCGGGATGGTGGACGCGCTGAAGCGGGCTGCCGCCGGTGCAGGGCTTCAGGCGTAAAGGGGTAGACTCATGGCTGACCTCGACATCACGGCATCGCTGAACTCGGACCAGTTTGTCACCGGGCTCACGCGCATGCAGAAGGAAGCGCAGAAGACCGCCGCGTCCACCGAGCGGGCTCTGTCGTTTATCTCCGGCGGTCTGAAGTTCGGCCTCATCCGGCAGGGCCTGCGGATCATCACCGCCGGGAGCGACCGCTACGCCGAGTCGCTGGGCGACGCGGAAGAGGCCAGCCAGCGGCTCAGCGTTCAGATTGAGGAGCTTGAGAAAAAGTTTGGTCGGCTGTACTACACGATCGATCTTGTCGGCGGGCTCATTGCCAAGCAGATCACGTCAGGAGCGGGCTCCGTATTAGATGCTCTGTATAGGGGCTTTGACGAACTTCAGAACACGGTCTTTGACTTGGCGGGTTCGTCCCGCGACGAGGTTGCCGGACAAGAGGCACGCGCCAAGCGGCAGCGCGAAGCCGCCTCCCGCCGGGATGCGGCCCGCACGGGGCTCGGCACGCTGGAGAAGACGGTCGAAGATCAGTCCCGCCCGCTCAAGCTCAGCGAGTTTGCCCTTGACCGGCTGAAGATCGAAGAGCAGATCGCCGCACAGCTCGCCGAAGTGGACCGCCTCAGCGCCGGACTCACCGAGCAAGAGAAGCGGACGCTCGAAGTGGAGTCGCTCCGCCAAAAGATCATCGACAACCAGTACGCGATGATCGCCAAGATTGAGACGGCCGAGCAGGATCGCACCGCCGAGATCCAGAAGCAAGCCGACGAGCACCGCCGGCAGATCGAGGACCAGATGCGGGCCGACGCCGAGCGCGTCGCCAAGGCTCACGAGGCGCTCGACATCAACGAGCAGCAGAACGAAATCGGGCTGCTCCGCCTGCGCGGGCTGAAGGATGAAGCCGACCGGCAAGAGCTGATCCTGAAGTACAAGCGGGACATCGCCGAGATCGATTCCAACAAGGATCTCACGGACGCCGAGCGTGCCGCCCGGAAGGCGACGCTCATCCGCCAGCAGAACGAGGAACTCCAGTTGCGTGGGCTGTCGCCCGGCGAGGGCCGCGTGTCGTCCATCGCCTCCGGCCTGGCTGGCACCATCGCCCTCGCCGGGCTGTTCGGCGGCGGCGCCTCGGCCGTCGTCGAGCAGAAGAAGACCAACCGCGTCCTCGACGCCTCGCTCAAGGAACTCCAGGCGATCAAGGTCGCCATTCAGGGCGGGTCGGCCCGCTTCGCGTGACCAATGCCATTCACCGCACGCCTCAGGCTCGACGAGTCCTACGCCCCGGAGATCACGCGCGAGGCCGACGGCCTTCGCGGGATCAAGCATTACGAGGTGGACACCGCCGACGAAACCGGCGTGTGCGTCGGTCCCGTCTCCGGGCTCCCGGTCATCGGCGAGGCGTGGGGGCCCGACCTTGGATCACTCCGCGCGGTGCGGATCAACTACCGGTACATGGGCGGCTCGTGGACACTGGCCCGCGTGGAGTACGAGACGCCCAACCGCCGCGGCCGTCTACCCACGCCCGAGGTCAACCTCGCTTACACCGAGTGGCAGCCGTCGGTGGTCAGCGTCGTCCGGCGTGACGGCGTGGTCGATCCCGGCTTTGTCGGCCCCACGCTCCCCATCAACAACGGCGAGGGGACGCCGGTGGACGTGACGCAGGTGACGCTGCTGGTGCACCAGTTTCGGTCTATCGCCGATGACATCCCGCTCGACCTGTTCCTCCGTCTCGGCGGCGGGCTCGCGGACGGCGCTAAGGTGAACGCCAACCCCGTCATCCTGCCCCCGCTCTACGGGCACGCGCAGTACCTGGAGTTCGGGCCCGGCCAGCTTCGCTACCGGCAGGGCTACGCCAAGCCCGCCAGCGACACGATCATGGAGATCGTGCATGAGATGGTGGCGGCCCCGAACCCGTCCCGCCCCGGGGCCCCGCCGTACGCCGCCCACTTCGCCGTGTGGCGCGGCGAGGACGAGAAGGGCAACATCACCACGACCGAGCAGTGGTCGCAGGTGTACGAAACCGCCGTGTTCCCCTCCAACTTCTACTGATGCTCGTCTCCACTCCCACACTCCGCGAGGTTCAGCCGGGCGACCCGATCACCGCCGATCGGTTCAACGCGGTGGTCCGCGCTGTGCAATCGTTGGTGCGGGCCGTCGAGAAGATCCCCGCGCCCGGGCAGGTGCAAGACCAGATCGTGGAGTATGTGGTTGTCGCCCGCTACCCCGCGGGCTCGCCACCGCTCGCGGCGAACACCGTCACCTACGACCTGGACCCCGTGCGGCTCGGAGCGTCCGCTCAGCTTCGCAACGTCAAGCCCGACTGGGGCCGGCCGGTGGAGCACGGGACCACCGCCAAGATCATCCCGGCGGAGCCTGGCGACCGCGCGTTTCTGATGCGGTTCCCCGGGCCGGACGGCACGATCGTCACGCGGCTGTTCATCGACGAGAAGATCCGCTTCAGGGTGTGCTGATATGGGCTACCTCGTGACCCGTTCCGTACGCGCCGTGACCACGAAGGGCGCTGGCAGTTCGCCCGTCTACACGCCGTGGATCAACATCGGCTCGCTCGGGGCCGAGTTCCTATCGGTCACGATCGTCGGGGCGACCGAGCCGTGGAACGCGGCAGTGTGGACGCTGGAAGGGTCATCGAACCGGTCGGCGGCGCACGCCCTCCCCGCGGCGATCAGCCCTGGCGGGCTCACGATCACCGGGGCCGGCTCGCTGTCGTCGATCGACGTGCGCGGCCTGGCGTATGTCCGGCTGAAGCTGACCAACCCCGAGGCGTCGGCGGGGGGCAAGGTGGATGCGATCTTCGCCCTGCGGCGGAACACCTCACCGTTCGACCAGAACGTGGCGGACGAGGACGTGAAGGGCGTGGTGGCGGCGAGCGATCAGACGGTGACGCTGCCCGGTGGCGGCGGTG
>FRDC01003341.1_pt1 | contig 18135 bp, 23 predicted proteins | sample 1106171 | NCBI WGS metagenome assembly FRDC01 (sample SAMEA3930566, study PRJEB13176) | freshwater metagenome | biome: Drinking water system; feature: drinking water; material: water | place: Singapore | collected 2014-12-20 | reverse complement strand
GGCTGACGGTCGTATCGGGCCGAATATGAAGAACTCCGAGGGCGCGCTCGTGGCAAGGCCGTTTCAGGAGTACCCCAAAGTTGTTCGTCTTGTGACGGCGAACGGTGAACGGCTCAAGAAGACGTGCAAGACGCAGTCGGAGGAAATCGAGTTCAAGGCACTCGGCAATCTTGCCCCGAACGCAGCGATGCCGGGTGGCGCTGACCCCGAGAAACTCGCGCTCGTCGAGCGTGTCAGCAAGCAGGACCGCGAGCTGGCCGAGTTGCGTGAGATGCTGCTGAAAACTCAGCAGGCCAACGACCCGAAGGCCGCAGTCCCGGCTTCGGCGGTTGGCCCGATCACGCAGCAGCCCGGCAAAGATGCCGCAGCAATGAAGCTCGCCGACGCCAAGAGCGCCACCGCAGTTGCCGGAAACGCAACGCTCGGTGCTGCGGCGCTTGCAGCACTGGTGCCGAAGCAGTCGTAAGCGCGGAGTACTGCTATCGTGGCCATTGCAACACCCACTGCGAACGATCTGATCATGTTGGCGCTGACAGATGCGGGCATTCTTGGCGCAGGCCAGCCGATGTCCGCGTATGATGCGCAGAACGCGCTCACTCGTTTGCAGTGGATGATGTCACAATGGCAGGTCAAGCGGTGGCTCGTCTATAGGCTCGAAACTTTCGGTGTGGTCTCGACCGGGGCACTCAGCTATACCGTTGGCCCCGGCGGTGATATTGATGTGGAAGTACGCCCGGACAGGCTGGAGTCGGCGTTTTTCCGCCAGCTGATCCAATCGACACCAAATCAGATCGACTGTCCGCTGGAAATCCTCGAAAGCCGCGAGGATTACAACAACATTGCGCTCAAGAACCTCACCTCGTTCCCGAATTATATCTTTTACGACTCGAACTGGCCGCTCGGCACTATCTATCCGTGGCCAGTGCCGCAAGCGGCCAACTATAGCGTGTTTATTTCGCTGAAAACACTCCTCCAGCAGGTCGAAACGATCAATGATACGCTGGAATTGCCGCAGGAATACTATCTTGCGCTGCATTTGAGTCTCGCGGAGCTGCTGCGTGCGGCGTATCAGCTGCCGGAAGACCCGAGGCTTGTCAAAATGGCCAAGGATGCACGAGATACCATTCGAGGAGCAAACACACAGATCGCACGATTGCAGATGCCTGCGGAGCTAACGCGGCCGGGTATCTATAATCCGTACAGTGATCAGATCAGATAGAGCGGGGTGGATTGCCCCGCTGTAAATTGCGGCAACCAAGGAGACGAAACTATGGCACTTTACGGGAACTATCCTATTCAGCAGCTTCCGCTGAAACCGCAGGCTGAGGCCGCCACGCAGGAGCAGGTCTCTGGCGTTGGTGGCGTTGCCAATCGTACCATCACGACCCCGCCGGATTTCACCGCGCTCACATTCACGCCCGGCAACATCGCAGTCGTGGTCAATCCGTCGATGATGACGCCGGGGAATTTGCTCGACGCGCTCAACAACGCCGGTGTCACCGCAGACCTCGATAACTTCGGGCGGCTCGTGCTGCCGGATGCGACCGCCGTGAGCGGCAATGCCAATCTGAAAACTGCGCTCGGACTGGCGTAGTCGATGGGGCTAAGGCCCCTAACATCTGAATGAAGGCCACCGTGCCAATCAACAGCAATAGGAGACGACTGCTATGGCTACTTCGACTGCACTGAAACAGTTTTGGCCCAAAGGGTATGCGCTCTTTCAGGGCGATCAGCTCAACACCATTGTCGATACGGTCAATGCACTGACTGGCCAGTCAGGCTCGACTGCTGTTGACATCACCGCGAGTACGCTCTCTGCGGCAATCATCAATGGCACTGCTGCGACGTTTCCGATCACGGGACGAGCAGCTGCGCAGGGCGGCAGCGTTGCTGTTGCAGGTGGTGCAAGTAGCGCGAGCAACAACGCGGGTGGTGCGGCGTCCCTGACAGGCGGGGCGGGCAACGGTACGGGGGCCGGTGGCGCGGTTTCTATGGTCGGCGGTGCATCCGGCGCGGGCGCAACCGGCAACGGCGCAGCAGCGTCCGTCACTGGCGGCGCTGCACTGTCCACCAACGGCAACGGCGGCTCGGTGGTCCTGACGGGTGGTGTCAAGACCGGCACTGGTATTGCCGGTATGATCATCAAGCGCTCGATCGAGCTCGTTGCGCAGGGTGCTCCTGCGGCGAAGACGACCAGCGCGACGCTTACCGCAGCCGAGGTCAAAACCGGCATTATCACGGTCAATCAGGGCGCTGCAGGTGCGAGTGCGCAGCAGCTCCCCGACGGCACCGCGATGGATGCTGCGTTCCCTGATGCCGCGGTCGGAGATGCTTTCGACTTCTCGGTCATCAACATCTCGACTGTCGCTGCGGAGTCGGCTTCGCTGACCACGAATGCCGGCTGGACACTCGTGGGCAATATGGACATTGCCGCGAACAACGCAGCGACCACGAAGTCGGCCGGTCGGTTCCGCGCTCGTCGGACCGCCGCTGCAACTTGGTCGCTGTATCGTCTCAGCTAACGGAGCAGCTCAGATGCACAGACTGTTCAAGACCATCGGGGTGGCCCTCGCGGCCACCCTTCTGTGGACCGCAGCGGCATTTGCGCAGGCGACTTCGGCGAACATCAACTGCGACGGGGCGCTGCTCTACAATGCCAGTACCAACGGGGCTACGCGGCTGCTCAACGGCTCGCAGTCGGGCCAGCAGGGCATCACCTATGTCTGCGGTTATACGCTGTGGGCTGGTGGCACTGCCTCGGTGAGTCTCGTCTATGGCACCGGGACGAATTGTGCAACCGGTGAGACTGCGCTGACGCCGCCGTTTGCGCTCACCGCGCAGACTGGCGTGAATGACACCTCGCCTTTCTATCGTGGTCTGTCAGTCCCTGTTGGGAAAGACCTCTGCATCAAGACCAACGCAGGAGTCGCGGTGCAGGGGCTCGTTTACATTAAACGGCAAGGCCGCTAGGAACAACCGTCGTGCCGGGGCCGACTTCACCAGTCGCGCAGACACAGCAAATCCAGCTTACGGGCGGCTACTATGTCGCCCGTTCGCGGATTGCTAACTATCAAAAGTGTCTCAATCTCTACCCGGAGAAGAACCCCGAGGACAGCCCGGTTAAGTTTACCAACTATCCGAGGCCGGGTTTGAGGCAACTGCGACAAGCGGGAACTGCCAATGCGCCGCCCGTGGGAGTAAGCCGGGGCGGTTATGTGTCCTCGACAGGAGTGTTGTTTGTCTGTTGCGCATCGGATTTGAGCGGCATCAGCACGCTTTACATGGTCGATGAAGACTGGCGTTACCACGCGCTGGGAGACCTCACACTGGTTCTCAACAGCAGCGGCGTCCCAGCAACAAACCCGGTGAGCATGTTCGACAACGGGTTTGAACTCGTTCTCGTGGACGGCTCCGCCAACGGCTATCAGGTTTCACTGACGACGTTTGTGATGACTGCGATTGTCGATGCGGCCTTCTACGGGGCCGACAAGGTCGGCTATCTCGATACGAGATTGATTTTCAATCGCCCTGGAACGAAACGCTTCTATGCAGGGCCGGTAAACGCGGTTACGCCGTTTGATGCTACCTACACCGCATCGAAGACCGGCCTGCCTGACAACCTTGGCACGATTGCTGTCATGCATCGAGAGATTTGGCTTCTCGGGCAGCGTTGGAGCTCGGAAGTCTGGTACAACGCAGGTGGAAGCTCGTTCCCGTATCAGATTACTCCGGGGGTGTTTATCGAACAGGGCTGTATTGGTATTTATAGCGTAGCGCAGCATGATCTGTCGATCTTCTTCATGTCACGCGACCGCGATGGGCAGGTGACTGTCTGTGAGGGGACGAAGTATTCCGCTGTGCGAGTGAGCACACCGGCAATCGAAGTGCTGCTGTCAAGGCAAACAAACGCGGCCCTCGCTGCGGCGGTGGGGATGATTTACAAGCAGCAAGGGCATGTGTTCTATTTGCTCACTGTTGGTGATGTTACTGTTGTCTACGACAAGTCCGAAGGACTGTGGCATGAGGAGGCGTGGACTGACAACAACGGCGTGGACAGGCCACACAGGGCAAACTGGATAACCATGGCCTATGGCAAGGTCGTCGCCGGGGATAGGCTGAACGGTAATCTGTATCAGTTGGATCAGACGTGCTTCTTTGACGAGGTCGAAGGGACAAACCGATCTCCTGGTGAAGCCGACTCCGCGTCGCCGATTGTGCGGCGAAGGGGCTTCCCGCAATTGCAGAAAGACGGCGTAACTTGGCAACACGCAGGGGCACGGCTCGACATCGAAACTGGCATGGCCGACAGCGAAGTCGAAGAGCTCGATACTCAGATTTTTCTTCGATGGAGCGATGACCGAGGCAAGACATGGTCACAGCCTGTTCCACAGTCTATCGGGCTGATGGGGCAATATGCATTGTGGCCTCGATGGCCCCCGTTGGGGCTGTCACGAGCGCGTATTTATGAAGTCTTCTGGTCTACTCCTGCGGACACAGCACTGAATAGTCTGTGGGTTGACCTTGTGAAGACGCAGGGTGTCAACTGATGGCTGTTGACGCCGACCAGCAACAGTCTTTCCCGAATATGCCCGCGCCGGTTGTTGACGAGAACCGGCAGGTGACAGACTCGTGGCGGTTTTTCTTCGTCTCGCTGTGGAACCGTACAGGAGGCGCGAGCGGTGGGACTGTTGTTGGGCCTGAAAACAGCACAGTCGGCAACATTGCTACCTATGCTAATGAAGGTGGCACAGGGCTCGCCGACAGCGGCTACGGCATCGGCACTACCGGACACAACATCGGCGCGCTCGACGGGGCGAATACCTACAGTGCTCCGCAGCGAATGGACGCCGGAAGCGCCGCTGCTCCGGGCTTGGCTGTTGGCAGCGGTGCGAGTGGCTTCTACGCGCCGTCGGCGGGGCAGATTGGCCTAACGCTGCTCGGTACTATTGCGGCAATCTTCACCGCTGCTACAGCGGCGTTTCGCAGCGCTGTCAGCGCCAAAAGCGCCACAGCAACGCCTGCTGCGGCGACGGCCACGGCGGCGTTCTTGATTGGCGCTGATGGCATCGGCATTTATTGGGGCACTGGCACACCCAACGGGGTGGTGACTGCTGTGAAAGCGTCGCTTTACCTGCGCGCGGACGACGGCACCCTTTGGCAAAACACAGATGGAGCAACAGCATGGACGGCTCGTTAATCCGATACTATAGTGCAGACTTTATCAACTCGGTGCTGAACGATGATACTGTATTCCCGTGGTGCTTTCCGTATGGCACGAAGAAACCAGTGGACATTGGGCCGAGTTTGCTCGATGTGAAGAATGTCTTGCTGTGCAATGAGCATGGCGGGTTTGTGTTCCACTGGCGAGAAGCGGGCTGTTATGAAATCCACACGCAGTTCTTGCCGCCGGGGCGTGGCGCTGCAGCAGTCGAGGCAGTTTTCGAGGCCCTTGACTATATGTTCACGAAAACCGACTGCATGGAAGTCGTGACCCGTATTCCGGCGAACAATGACGCGGCGAGAACACTGGCGTTAGCCACGGGTTTCCGGCAGGACTTCATCGCACCGAAGGCATGGCGCGTTAGCGCGGAGGAAGTCCTCGATGTCGGTTGCTATGTGCTGACGTGGCGTGATTGGATGCGACGAGCACAGCGACTCGTCGAGCACGGAGAGTGGTTCCACGCGCAGCTGGAAGAACTTGGGCTGCACCCGGAACATGACGAGGACGTGGTGCACAACCGCGCCGTTGGGGCCACAATAGCAATGATCCAAGGTGGGCAGCTTGACAAAGCCATCACCCTGTATAACCGTTGGGCGAGGCTCGCCGCGTATATGCCAATCACGTTGCTTGCCCGAACGCCAGTCACGCTCGACATCGGCACTGCAGTAATCGTGCTCGAAACCGAAATTCGGCACATCTCGGTGCTCTTGAGGAGAACCTAATGCCTGTTGGAGCGATAATCGGGGCCGGTGCGCTTAGCGCTGGCGGGCAGATTTGGGGGGCGATGAACGCGGGCGATGCGCAGCGTGATGCAAGCGCTGGCGCTATCGCAGCGATGCGTGAGATGTTTGCGGAGGCAAAGAACCTCAACAAGCCGTTTATCGACGCCGGGAAAGACGCATGGTCGTTGCTGGCACCGCTGCTCGGCATGGGGGACAGCGCGGCACAGACTGATGCTTATGGCAACCCGGTCAAGTCCGGCTACGGAGCGCTGACCAATCCGTTCACGCCGACGCAGGAGTGGCTCGAAAACACGCCCGGCTTCAAGTTCCAACAGAAGGTCGGCACTGATGCAGCGCTGAATAGTGGCGCTGCGCGTGGGCTCGGCGACAGCCCGGCCACGTTGAAAGCAATCAGCGACTACAACACCGGCTTGGCCTCGACCACATGGGACAAGCAGTCTTCCACATATCTCAATCAGAACAAGCAGATTTATGATATGCTGTTCAATCCGACGCAGCTTGGCGCGGGTGCAGCACAGTCCACGGCCTCGGCTGCGATGGGCGCTGGGAGTGGCATTGTCAACGCGCTCGGCTATGGTGGCAACGCACAGGCGGCGATGTATAACAGCATCGGCAGCGCAGTTGGCAATTTCGGCAATAGTGCTGCGGGAGCGCTGCTCTACGGAAGCATGCTCCCGCAGTCTGCCTCGCCGGGGGCGAATAACGCGCTTGACTCGGCTGTCTGGAGTGGTGCCGGGAACAGCCCTACAGCCTTCGGGCCGAGCTGGACCAACCCGGATACTGCTTTTGGCAGCGGCGCTTCCCCCATTCCGTATCTCCGCTACTACCAGCCGTTCTCGAACAGGCCATAGGCCATGCAGATCGACACATCATCCTATGCACGCCCCGGCAATGGTGCCCCAGCAAGTCCGCTGGACATGGTGCACAAGATTGCCTCGACGCAAAATCTGATCAACCAGAACTCGCAATTTCAACAGCAATTCGCCGCTCGCCGGGCGCTTGGGCCGATCCTGCAGCAGTCTGTCGACCCGCAGACCGGACAGCTGGATTACAATAAAGCCTTCATCGGCATGGCTGGCAACCCGGATACGGCGTGGCTGGCATCGGACTTCCTCAATGCTGCCGTGCAACGTCAGTACACGCAGCAACAGATCGCTACGTCGANNACGTCGATGCTTGATCAGGAAATCAAGCGCAATACCGTGATCGGGACGGTTGCGGGGTCGCTGTTGGCACAGGGGCGCTCGCCCATTCCGGGGCCGAACGGGCAGCCGAGCGGGTTCACGACCAACGTGACCCCCGAGCAGTTCATGGCGCGCATGACTGATCCAGACATCGCACGGATCGTTTCGCCGAAGGACGCGGCGCTGATCACGGCCAAGTTCACCGCAATGTCGCCACAGGAACGGTATCAGTTCCTTGCGCAGCGCGCGCTGCAGGCCATGACTGCGAAAGAGTCCATGGAGAAGGTTCTCGGCTCGATCCACAATCAGCAGCTCGGTGGTGTTGTGCAGCCTGTGCAGCAGTCTGCCCTGACAGGCACCTCGACACCAACAGGCCCGGCAATGAGCGTGCAGCCGACAATCGCTGAGCGCATGACACCGATTGCAGGGAAAGACCCGCAGACCGGGGCAGAGACCACCAGTCCGGCGTATCAGGTGCCGGGGGCGGTGCCACCTGCACTAGGCTCGGCAGTTCCTGCAACTGCACCGCAGACTCCGGGCGGGCAACAGCCTCCGGCGGGGCCAACAACGGCGCAGTCTGCCAACGGCGGCGCCGTGACCGGAACGCCTGCTCCAAGTCCACAAGTGCCCACAGGAACGGGTGCTCGTGTGACCGGCCTCGGCCCCATCCGTGAAACGGGACTGAGAAAGTTCGCCGAGGTATACATTCCCGATCTGAACAAGCGCGTGCAAGACAGCAATCAGCTGCTCGCGCTGATGTCACAGGTCAAGTCGGAACTGAAAGACTTCAAACCCGGCAGCGGCGCTGCGCTGCGTGGGCAGTTTGCCGCGCTCGCACAGTCCATGGGTGCGCCACAGGAGATCGTTGACAAAGTGGCCAATGGCGATCTTGGCTCGTTGCAGGCAGCGCAGAAGCTCTTCATTGGCATTGGCACGACGCTCGCTGGGCAGTTGATCAAAGCCGGTGGCGGTCGCATGACTCAGGCTGAATGGGCGAAGTTCCTCTCCGAGGGCGCACCGAGCACGACAATGGACCCACGTGGTCTGCAGAAGGTGCTCAACGCGATGACCGAGTTGGCTCATTACACGCGGATGGAGCAGCAGACCTATAGCAAGTACGCCAAGCAGGGTGGCGATCCGCTAGATTGGCAGAACACATGGAGCGAAATCCTCGGCGGCGTGCTCGCAAAACGTGAGGGCAAGCACTAATGCCGCTTGACAGGGCCAAGTTCATCTCGGATGCTGTGACTGGTGACGGAGATCGTGGTGCTAATGGCCCGGTCACGCCAAAGGAGGCGATTACTGCGGAGGCCATTGCCGAAGCGCTGCGGTTGCTGCCTCCCGCGGAGCAGTCGCTTATTCGAGAACAGACTTCCTCGTGGAACGCTGGGGCCAATATGGCCAACGCAGCAACTGGCGGCGCGCTGCTGCCGGTCATGGAATGGCTCGCTGGCACCATGGGGTACCCGATGCCCGGCAGGTTCCGAGAGGCGAAAAAACAGTGGGAACAGGAAAATCCGCTCTACGGGGCAACGACCGAGATCATCGGTTCGTTGCCACTCGCGCTCGGTGCTGCTGCTGTTGGCCAGCACTACATCGCTGTCCCGGCGGCTCGCATTGCGGCAACGGCAGCGCCGAGGCTGCTCGAAGCCTTTCCAAGTGCGGCGCGTGTGCTTGGTGAAGCCTTTGGCGGTGGTGTTCAGGGCGCTGCAGGGGCACTCGCCACGTCGGGGCTGAGTGATCGCCCTGTCATGGATCAGATGCGCGAGGGGGCGGCCTTCGGTGCGGTTGCTAACCCGGTGATGTACGCCGGGCGGCGCGTTATCGGGCTCGAGAGCAGTTTCACGCCGGAGACACTCAACGCAGCTAAGGCTGCGCAGCGTGCGGGTATTCCGCTGCGGCCAGGGCAGTTGCAGGGTGCCAGCTGGGGCTTGCGACTGCAGGAAGCCCTCAGTGGCCAGCCGGGCCGCGAGCGGGCACTGTACAATCGACTCAGTGAGGCCCTCGGCAACCCCACAGGCGTAATCGACCAGCAGTGGCTGAACAGCACTCGCCGACAGCATGGCAACGTGATGGAAATAATCGAGATGGCGAACAAGTGGACGCCGGATCAACGGACACTCAATGAAATGAGCGCTCTGCGCAGCGCCCTCAGCAGTCGCATGGACACCGCGAATGAGCAGAAGGTCCGCGGGCTGATCGAGGACGTGGCCAAGAACATCATCTCGCATGGTGGGATGGCCGGCATCCCCGGCAAGGTGTTCAAGAACATGGTCGGTAAGGACGGCCTCGTTACACAGTTCACGAAGAACGAGAACCCCGCCGTGGCTGCGGCAGCGAAAGAGCTCAAGGAAATCCTTGAGGGCACCTACGGGCGCACGTTGCCGCAGTCTGAGCGTGAAGCATGGACCAAAGCTCGGCAGTCGTACAAGTTCCTTTCGGCCATTGACGAACAGCTGTCCACAGGCAAGCCGCTCGATCCGAATGCGTTGGTGAAGGCAGTCGAGTCGAGAACTGGCGGTGACTATACGAAAGCGCGCGTCGGTGATGTGAACCTCGGTGACATCGCCCACGGTGCGAGTGCGGTGATGAAGCCCGGTCAGGGAGTCTCGTTGCACCCGACGCACACCCAACGAACAGGGCTTGGCCTCGCTGCGAACCTCGCGCTCGCTGGCGGTGCCACCGGCGGACTTGGGGCTGCGTACTTGGCGCATGAACCGACTCGTGAAATGGCTCGTCAAATTGCTCACGATCCTATTGGCACGGCGGCGCCTGTGGCAGGCTCGGCACTTGCAACGCTGTTGGGGCTGAAACTGCTAGGCAGCCGCGTGAACACGCCAAAGGCACTAGAACGGACCATTGAGGCTGCACGCCGTGGAGCAGAGCCACAACACTTCGGCGGGGTTAATCCGCTGCTACAAGTGACTTCTCCGGAGGCTTGGAGGTAAAAATGACTGGTTGGAAAAACGTAGTGCGAAGGGCCACCTTCGTTGCAACTAACGTGGCCCGTGGCGCTATCATCGGCCTCCTCTCTGCCGCATTCATCCTCGGCCCCATTGCTGCAGCGAGGGCCGACGCGACGCTGCTGCCGAATGCGGTGCAGCAGTTCCTCGATAGCAGCGGGCGGCCACTGGCTTTCGGCAAGGTTTACCATTACGTTCCATCGACTACGACTACGAAAACGGTCTGGAGCGATAGCGGCGAAACAACCGCGCTGCCGAACCCGATTACGCTCGATGCTGGTGGGCGGCCGACCGACGGCTCGGCCCTTGTGTCGATCTATGGCAGTGGCACCTATAGGCAGAAGGTCACCAACAGCACCGGCTCGGTGACTGTTTGGGATACGCTCACGGCGAGCACCGGCGACGGTGGCGGCGGTGGCGGCACCACTGTGGGCGATGGCAACCTCGTGGGCACGATGCTCCCGTGGACCGGGCTCAGTGCGCCCAATCAGTACGTCTTCGCGTTCGGGCAGGCTATTGCTCGGGCGACGTACCCGGACTTCTACACCGCGATCACACTCACGCAGTCGGCAACTTGCATTAGCGGCAACAGCACGCTCGGCGGGCTCGCTAGCACCGAGTCCATCCCGGTGGGGGCTGTGATCGAGGGCTCCTGCGTGGTGCCGGGAAGCACTGTTGTGAGCAAAACCGCCTCCGCGGTTGTGATGAGCAACAACGCCTCGGCGAGCGGCACGATCAGTGCGACGTTCTTTCCGTGGGGTAATGGCGACGGTGCGACCACGTTTAACGTCCCTGATATGCGCGGGCGTGCGCCGTTCGGGCGCGATAACATGGGCGGCACCGCCGCATCGCGTCTGACAGCAACCTACTGTGCGACTGCAGGGCTCGGCGCTTCGTGCGGCGTGGAGTCACACAAGAACACCATCGCCGAGATGGCTGCGCACAACCATGGAGGTGCGACGGCCACTGGGACAACCGGCAAGTTCATTGCCAACAGCAACAGCACCGGTACGGCCGATCCTTGGACATATACGCAGGGGTCGCAGCTTGGCACAACGCCGACCACTGAGATCACCGTCCCAGCACTGACGATCAGCAGTCAGGGCAGCACTACTCCATACTCGATCATGAACCCGGCAATGGAGGTTAACTTCGTTGTCAAGGTCACGCCAGATGACAGCAGCGCCATCGCAACCGGCGTGGCGAGTCTCGGTGGCATGACCGGCGTGCTCGCTTGCGGCAGCGGCCTGCTCTGCACCGGGAATACGGTTTCCGTGACCGGGCTCGGTGTGAGCGCCGCCGCGAATACGGTGCTTGCCAATGCGACCTCGGGCACGGCGAATATGCTGCCGTTCTCGATGCCCTCGTGCAGCACCGCTTCGAGCGCCCTGACGTGGACCACAAACAGCGGCTTCGGCTGCAACACGATCAGCGGCAGTGGCTCGCTCGTCATCGGCACGACTACGATCACCAGCGGCACCAATGGGCGTATCCTGTACGATAACGCTGGTGTGCTCGGTGAGTACGCCATCCCGCTCGTCGTTGCCAATGGTGGCACCGGTGCGGCGACGTTTACTGCCAACTTGCCGCTGATCGGCAATGGAACCTCGGCACTCACGCAAGGCACTCGCAGCGGTAACACCACTGCATTCGTGACCACGACTGGCACACAGACTGCGGGCCGCTGCGTCGAGATCGACGCGAGCGGCAACCATATTGCAGCAGCTAGTGGTTGTGCTGGTGGCGGACTGACTGTCGGATCGACCACCATTTCGAGTGGTACGACTACACGCGTGCTGTACGACAACGCTGGTGTTTTGGGCGAGTATACCATCAGCGGCACCGGCTCTGTCGCGATGACCACGAGCCCAACATTTGTGACACCAACGCTTGGCGCTGCCACAGGTACGTCGCTCGCGCTGGGCGCTTGTACTCCCAACGCCCTGTGCACCGTCGGCGACCTTCGTGTCAACTCTGCAAATGCAAGCACGTTCGTTGTCGCACGATCTGCTGCGGCAACTGCCTTTGCTTTTGCGGTGGATACCAGCATAGCTTCGTCTGCTACGGGCGTGCAGATCTCGTCGAAGACTGCGGGTTCCGGTGTCAGCATTGACGTTATTAGCAGCGGCACTAACGAGTCGATCAACATCAACCCCAAGGGCAGTGGTGACGTAAACATCATCCCTGTCGGCAGCGGCAACGTCTCTATCGGTCGGCCAACTACCATCAGTGCCATCGGAGGGACTGACGTTCTGACCGTCTCTGGTGGTGCTCTTGTGGTGCAAGGAACCTACTCAGCGACTGCGTGGACAACTTCAGGTCGCCGGTTGAAGCTCGCGGCGGCGAGCTATACTGACACCAGCAGCAGCGGCACGGTCGCGACAGCGTACACAGACCTGTTCGGGGCCAGTACCATTCTTGCATCGTCCTCGACGACGTACACGAACTACTTCGGCAGCTATCACGTCGACCCTGTCGCCTCGACTAACGTCACGATGACGAACAAGTGGGCGCTTGGCGCGGATAGCCTGCGCGTAGGCACGAGTAACCAGCTGACCATTTCGACAGCTGGCGCATTGACCGTTGCTGGAACGGCGAATTTCACTGGCACGTTCCAAATCTCCGGCAATGCGATGACGTTCCCCGGAGCCGCGGCGACGCTGACGCGGACTATCGCAAGTGGTGCCAAAGCGCTCGCCACGTCGGCGATCAGCAGCGGTGCCTGCAGCAGCGCTCAGACCGACACCGCCACAGGCACCGCAACGACTGATGCGATTACTGTGGCGTTCTCGGCTGACCCGACCTCGACCACCGGTTACAGCGCGTCCACCTCGGGCATGCTGTCGATCATCTACTATCCGACAGCTGATACGGTGAACTTCAAAGTCTGTAACAATACTGCGTCGAGCATCACGCCTGGTGCGGTTACGATCAACTGGAGGGTCACCCGATGATCACTGCGATGCTTACAGCCTTCCGGCTGCTGCTTTGCCTGTCAATGCTGCTGGCGCCGTTGACGGCGCAGTCTATGAGCGTGATCATCCCCGGGCCGGGGGTGAAAGCCTACAGCGGTGGCGCGGATGCTACGGTGACGTGGCAGGGCGCGAAGACCGACAACAGCATTCAAACGACATATACCTATACGTCGTCGCCTGTTGGCAGTGGCACTCGCAAAATTGTCATTGTAGTTTTTTGCGAAGGAAACGGCAGTCAAACCATCAATAGCGCGACGGTTGCTGGTAATTCTATGACTGCTGCTACCGCTACAAACGGCGGCAGTGCTGAAACAACAAGACAATTTTATTACGACGCTACAGGTTCTGTGGGGTCTAGTGTCACAATTACAGTGACTTATTCCGGTGCTGTAGGCAGCAGCTACATCAGTATTTACACAATTCAAAACGCTGCGTTGGGCGGTCCTACATCAACCGTGCTTCAAAACTCAGCCGGTGTGTTGACTGTGACAATGAGCACAAACGTTAACGCCGGTGGTGTTGTCATTGGTTCAGCTCTTTCTCGAAACGGAACAGGCTCGGAAACCAACACATGGACGAATTTGACAAAAGACTGGGACGTTGACGTTGACGGTCCAGGCTCAGGAGCTCCGGGATCGTCAGCGTCAGCAGCGTTTGCTTCTGCCCAAACCGGATTGTCAATTACTGATACCCAAACCGGAAGCATTTCCGGTTCCCGTGGTATCTACGGCACTACGTCGTCATGGGCTAAACTCTAACAACAAAGGAGACCTCTAACGTGCAGAAAGACCAAATCACAGGCATTATCGAGCGGGTGATTTACGCACTCGCCATGGCGGTGCTGACCAAGCTCGTCGCCAAGGGCTACATCGACCAAGACATGGCCGCGTATATGGCTGGTGGCGCGGTGACACTATTCGGCGGTGCATGGGCATGGTGGATCAATCGGCCCAAGGCCCTGCTGCAGTCCGCCGCTGCTGTCCCCGGCACGACCGTGGTGACGACACCAGCGCTCGCCGCCGCAACGCCGAATGAGAGCAACATTCTCAGCAACCAGACCGTCGAGGTGAAAAACAAATGACTTGCAAGGCAACAACATTGGCACTCGTGGCTGCGCTCGGCGTAGCCGGGTGTGCCGCACTCGGTGAGAAGCCACTGCTCAACAACCCGGTCACGAAAGACCGAGTCGTGGTGATCAAGGAGGGCTTCGCCATTGCGAAGCTCGGTGCGGCGACCTATCGCGATCTCTGCGCCGACCGGATCATTCCGCCTGACTGTCGAGTCGTCGTTCCTCGGCTTGTCGCCGCGAACGCGAAGGCGAACATCGCGCTCAAGAAGGTCGAGTCTCTCCAGCGCCTCGGCCCAACCGTGGAACTGAACGAGGCGATCGACGTACTCAGCGATCTCGTCAATGAGTTCAAAATTCTCATTCCGGAGACCAAACGATGAACGTTGCAGACATCATCGCGCTCGTTGCGCAGGCTGTAGACCTCGCAGCGAAAACCGCCCCGATTGTCATTCGGACAGCCGAGGATGCGAAGCCCCTCGTCATGGACCTGTGGCAACGCCTCACCGGGCAGCCGGCATCGGCGATCACGGAGGCTGAAATCGACAAACTGCTCACTGAACTCGACAATCGGCTGAACAATCCGCTGCCGCCAGCGAAGCCCGGTGACCCCGACTACACGCCGCCGCCAGGGCACGACTGACTGCTGTTGACTGCATGCATCACCCCTATGGAGTGACATCGTGACCGAGACTGAGCAAAACAAAAAACTGGACAGCTTTGCTGATAACGTGCTGGCCAAGATCATCGCGCGGTATGTTGTACCGCCGATGGGGATTGCTGCAATTACGATCGGCAGCTGGTACTTGAACAAGCTCGACCACAATGTCACTCGCATTGGCGTGGAGATCAGCACCGCCAACGCAGATAACAGAATGCTGCGGAGTGAAATCGAACTCCGAGCAAAAGCACGAGACCGGGAACTGAGCGACATAAATACCAAGATTGTCGATCACGAAAACCGCATTCGCCCACTTGAGCGAGCACTGCGATAACACAGGGAACCCAACAGATGAAACTGATCATTGTCGCAGCCGCAGGGCTGCTCGTTACAGCTATGCCCGCTGATGCAGCACAAGTCTGCTCTCGTAGCGGTATCTGCGTCGGCGTCGCTCCGAGTGCCCGCGCGGCACTACAGTGTGTCGTTAACTACGTTGAGCGCCACGGAGTTCGTGTGCGAGCGATGCGTGGCTATGGCCATGGCACTGTCGCGGCGTCGCTGCACCCATCGGGGCAGGCACTGGACATCAACCAAACCGCCCGCAACGTCGCCCTCGGCGTCCCGCGCAACGTGGCCAACGCGGCTGGGCGCGTCTGCGGCGTGGTCAGCGGTGGCACTTGGCGGCACGCCGACAACGGGCACTGGAACGTCCGCACCCATCATCGCCGCTATCATATGGCACGTCGCTGAGGCTGTTGCCGAGGCGACTGATCCTCTGGTTGCCTCGGTTCTACTGGCGCTAGTACTGGTGTCACCGCTGGCGCTGTTGGTTGTTGTCTGCTGCGAATTATGACCTCCAGCGGTGAAACACCCAATGCAATAGCACGGCGAGCGCGCTGTCGTTCCTCGCGGCTCCCGTATTTGGCCTCGAAAGCCCGTGTCTGTGTGGTCCGATCTGTGAGCACGCCGTCAACACGCAGCCTGTCAAGGAACGTATTCATGACCTCGATGGCAGCCCGATGCTCAGGGCTGCCAATACGAAGTGCAAGCACTTCCTGTTTGACAATCTGGCGAGCCTCATTGAGCGCTTTGCGCTCCTCCAGCGTAGCATGATCAATGGCCATCGCAGGGTGCTGTTTCACACCGGGCTTCCTCCCCCGTTTCATTACAGCACCCGCAGGACAAGTTCGCCGAACTGCCCCGGCTTGAGGTCTGTCGGGCGCTCCTTGCCCACAAAAACGCTCATATAGCCGGGGTCGAGCACGGCGAAGAAGCCAATGCTCTGTTTCAGCGCGTGCCGCTTGCCCTCGTCGTCCTTCTCATAGCCTGCAGGCATGAAACGCTCCTCGATAGAGACGATCTTCACAGTGTAGGCTCTTTCAATCGCGTTTGGCATTTAGCTTACCCTCCTTGATGTACTCGTTGCGAAGTTCCCACAATTCAGTAGCTTGACAAACATGCCCCGTTTGCCCAAAACGGTCACTGAGCCCAGAGGCTTGTTCGAGCACAAGCAGCAACCTTGGATTTTCAATTAGATACTCTCGCCATAACTGCTTGTACAACAGTCGAACGTAAGGGCCATTAACAGGCATTCGGCCTTTGGCTTGTTTCCAGTCTAGCCCGGTAGTGCCATCAGCAAACACTTTGGCTGCTTGGTATAGCTCTTCAATCGCAGCAAAACCACGACTCTTAAGCCGTGCTCCGAATGCACTGAAGCGAATATCTCCACGGCTGCTGCATTCGAGGTATGGCGGCTTATCGTGTCTGATCATATTTCAGCTGCCTCGCCGTGATTGGCCTTTGGCAGTGGTTCGTACTGTGCGGTTCCTGCATGTCGTTTGATCATGTTACTGCGCTCGGCGAGCTCCAACAGCCGCATGACCTTTTCGGATGGTGCTTTGGCACTCAGAAATGACAATATCCTCGCTTCATGGATTGGCTTTTTATCCTTCATCCACAAGCGCCACAAGAAGAAATGCAGCTCTTGCAGCACTTGTCCGTCAGACCGCATAATCATATCGCGGAAGATGTCCGGCATCAATGTCTCCGCATGGAGCAGCCACCCTTTGGCTGTCTCGACATCGCGAAGCGTAATTCGCAGTTCCCGCTCGTTCTCAGACAAGAACGCGAGCCGCATGGCACAGGTAGTCATGCACAGCTTAATCATGTGCAGTCCGCGCCGACCAGAATAGTGCTGCAGTCGCGGGCTTTCAGGCACCGGCGGGCACCCCTGTCGTGCCCAATCTCCGAGATACTTCATAGCATCCTCGGTCCATTCCATCTTGCCCATTAGGCTGGACATCACCAGCAGCCCCCGGACAAGATTGCGTGCCTTAGCCTGCTGGGCTTGATCGGCTTCGAGGCTAACCGTGGGGAACAGCTCTACCGGAGGAGCACTATTGGCATAGATCATCACCAGCCGCGAAGTAAACCCCATGTGCCATGCTTCTTCCGGAAGCAGACTGCTCAGGAACCCCGGCTGCGCCCCGGCAAGAATGTTCACCTGTGGGTTGATAATCTCGCGCGTCTTCCCGCCGTGCTGATGACGGCGCTTTTGCGAAAAGACCCTTGGACAGTCGTAAATGTCATTGAGCTGAGCCATGAACTCTAGGTCGTGCGATGGGACTAGCACGCCGAACTCGCTGCTCTGCACAATCAGCGACTTGTATTCGACAAGCTGCGAGCCGTTCATGATCTTCCGATCGGCCTCGCCGATGGCGTCAATGAGTGAGGCCGAGGTCACGCTGCTTGGAGCGACGTGGAACTTTTTCACCTCTCGAATTAGGTCTTTTGCGTGGTCGATGCTGACAGACTTCCCCGAGGCTGGCGGCCCGACGAGCAGCACAAACATATTGGGGTAGAGCACTTTCCGCGCAGTCTCGACCCAACAGCGGCGTTCTAAGGAAGCCGCAGCTGTGGCGATGGCCGACCATTGCCGGAAAATACCCGGCGACGGGATGCCCTCTGTGTAGTCCATAAAGCAGTCGAGCCAATCCACTCGGCAAACCCCGTTTTCTTATTGCCCCCGACAGTGGCGTGATCAGTTAGGCTCGAAGGGGATGGCTTTGCTGAGTGCGCTGAGAATGGCTGCCTGTAGCTGTTGCCCGAAATGCTTGCTGATCCAATTCATGACTGTTCCTCCGTTTTGTTTGCCAACCGCAACAGCACATCCGCATGACAGCGTTCTGGGGCACAGTGGCAAATCAAGTGCTTCCCACGCAGTTCCGGCAACCTTCTTTGCAATCTTTTGTCTGCTGCGAGATATTTCTCGTAGGTGTCCACAACTACATCACGAGTACCATGAACACCCATGACATACGGA
>FRDC01000747.1_pt2 | contig 18186 bp, 25 predicted proteins | sample 1106171 | NCBI WGS metagenome assembly FRDC01 (sample SAMEA3930566, study PRJEB13176) | freshwater metagenome | biome: Drinking water system; feature: drinking water; material: water | place: Singapore | collected 2014-12-20 | reverse complement strand
TTGACAAATCGATCAAAGGAGGAAGCATGTATTTTGCTTTTACCTTCTTCACCGTTCCCGCAGAGCTAGAAGACAGATCAGTAATGCTGTTGAACATTACCTCATCGTTGCTCTGAACATAAAATCCGTTAGATGATGCTCCGGTAGCACTCAATCCATATTGGTCAAATAATCTAAAATCTACAATAGATCTATTAGACCCATCAGAAAATGTTCTTGTGTATAATCCGGGACCGGGATTTAAGGCGATGTCTAGAACTCCGTTATAGTTTCCGGGAGTTCCTGTGAGTCCTCTGAGACCAGAAGTGGCCCCGATAGTAATATCATAAATTTGAATAGGATTAATGGCATCTACTATTTGATTGGTCTTATCATACCAAGTTGAAAAGGTATCACTTAAAACCAAATTTGAAATATTAATCAAATTATCCGCCATTTATATTAATCCTTGATATTTTATAGAATAATTCATCCGTATTTATCTTAATTTATTCGAACGAAAGCCAAATCTCCAAATTCATTTGGCACAGAAAGATATAATCTAGACTCTAAAGTATTATAAAAAAATGAATTTGCTGCCGGACTAGCAGTAGTTCCGATAATTATCGATCCGGTTGCTCCGGCAGGACCAGCATCTCCCTGTACTCCGGCCGCTCCTTGTGGCCCAACCTGACCTTGTATGGTTGTGACCAAATTTCCGTCTACTGCACCCGGAACTCTACTAGACGCGGATTCTAAAAATTCTTGTGGTGTCATTAAAATGGGCTCGAAATACTTGAGGGTTCTATTCCAACTGGATTGAAATCTATTCTGGGGGCAGAAAGCACCATGTTTCCTTCACTTACAATTCCGCAGGCTCCCCCAATTTTATGAAAATGATTTCCCTTGGTTTCCATCGTACTATTTCCATTCACTAATATATTACAGTCACCCAAAATATGTATATTGAGGTTCTTGCCTACTTTTTGATTGTTATTACCATTTACGTTGGTTGAAGAGTCTCCCTTAATCAAAACCTTGTCGCCCGCCACAATTATTTCATAATTCGAGCCAACTATTTTTGTTACTTTGTCGCCTTTGGGATGAATTTCTTGAAAAGTTCCACTTTTATGATATGTGTGAATTCGTTCTTTGTTTGGAGTATCATCAAATTCTTGAATATGCCCGGATTCTGTTTCGTAAACATGGTTTTTTGGATATTCGGCGGCATACGGTGTTTCTGGCTCAGTCCATGTTTCCGCATTGAGGGCAGCAAACACCGATTTTTCTAAATTGGTTTTTTTAATTTGCACAACGGTCTCGGCTATCTTTTCATTTCTAGCCAGTCGATTTGTGTCGGGTTCATTTAAAAATTCTTGTTTTGGATATTTTTGTTTTGGATCCTGAAATCCTTTAGTTCCGTCTGCCGCCTGAGTTGGAATTCCCCCCAGAGTTCCCATGATAATAGGTTCCTGAGCAGAATTTCCATCTCTAAAAAATCCAATTACCCACGTTCCAGAAAGAATTCCGGTCGGAGATAGTCCAATGCCATTCATTGCGGCACTATTAATCGGTTGAATAACAGACGCCCAAGGAAGATGTTCTGTAACTACTTCATCGCGGTTTTCACTATGAAATCCAAGAATACGAACCCGACAACGACCGAGTTTTAAGGGATCGGCGGTATCTTCGACGACGCCTTGCCACCACACAAATGTATTCCCCATAAAATTTTCAGTTTCGGTGTTCATTATTAGGATTTATCCACGATATTTTTTTGTTCTGGGTACGCTTCGTTTAGAGAGTCCTTCTCTAATTGTAACTTCATTTTATACGAGGATTTGCTGAAAATATGCGTCACTCTAGTAATCAGATAATTTCCCGAAAGATATGGATCAAAAATATCCGGCATAGAAATGGGTTTTGGTTCTGTCGAAAATAACTTTACCTCAATGATGTCTCCGACTCGGCGATTGCTGTCTCCGTTGATTTGAATCTGAAGACGAAGGGTGTCAAAACTTCCCATATGAGCTAGTCTTTTCTGGACAAATACATCGTATTCATCGGAATCAATAATATCATCGTGTAGATAAGAATGTTTAGGATAAAAACTAAAATGCGAGTACGCCCGATCACTAAAGATATCACCATTTCTGGGTAAAATACCAGACTCGTTTATTCTGGTTAATTCAGCGAAATCTGGATTGTACGCAAAATTAGTGGTCGAGTATTTTTTAAAGGTAATGTCGTGTGTCAATAGTTTAGATGCAAACACACCACCAGCAATGTTATTTAGAGTGTTATTGAGGGAAATTATCTCGTAGCTTTCAATTCTAGAAAATTCTTCGTCGAGATTTCGTGTATCAAATCCATCTTTGTAATGGCCAGTGATATAATACTGATACGTTTTTATTGGTGTTTTTGATGTTTTTGCAGAATAGTTGATCGTATTAAAGAAAAACCCATCCATAGTTTCATAAAACAAATAAGAGAAGTCTTTTGTATCTTGTGATACGGCTCGTTTTGCTAACCAATTTATGGCAGACAGAGGGGATTGATAGGGAATCACAATATTTTTTGGGAACAAGGTGGTCTGGGCTATCAAAGATTTGGAAGAATCTGACTGGAGGTAGTTTTCATATATTACTCCAACCATTTCAGAAATTTTGGTGTTCTGAAAAGATTTAGAAATTTTAGATTGTTGCGAATTGATGAATTCTTGTGAACAAAATTTGAGAGTATAGACGTTTTGTTTTTCTCCCAGACTAAGTTTATTTTCTATTTTATAGATAAAAAACTTTTTAGAAATTTCATCTTCTCGGCTGGCGGTTTTGAATTGAACTTTTAATATTTCATTTCCAATCAATGGCACATGTTTTATTAAGTTTACATTTTCGCCGATAGTTAGCTGGCCGGATAAAGTATTCTGATATATGTCCTCGTGTAGAACAAATTCCAACAATAGAGGTTGCAGATCAATGGTAAATCCATTATAGGAAGTCAATACCAAAGAATTCAAATTGTAGTCGCCGGGGACGACCATTTTATCGTGATTTCGGGGTTTGTCGGGCATTTATGGTATCAATTCACTTTAATCTGGTTGCAAAATCTTCGGTAATTCTTGAAGAATTGCTTCGGCGTATTCTGACTTTAAAACACGAATCTTTCTTTTGGAATCGTTCTTAAATGATTCGTATTGTCTACATGACACGACATTTTCATTGCGGTTTTCATTTGTATACAGATTTAAAACAAAGTTGTTAGAAGACGATATTTGAGTATTTCCCTGTTGAACAATATTTTCGGAAGAATACACTTTCCCGTCCGGATATTTGGCAAAATCAATTTTTCCATATGGATCTAGAAAATTTCCGAAATCATCGATAAAATGTTTTACAGAATCTGCGTTAATGTATACGATTCTTTTTGCCGTGGCCTGTATGTCCTGTCCCTGATTATTTATTGAGATAACCGGAGAGGTCGTTTTAAAACTGTAATTTGGGTCACTAAATGATAAATTTTTTAATTCTAATTTGCGCAATGTAGAATCCCATCGATGTACAGTGCCGGTTACAGTTCCCTGAGTTACCGTTTCTCCAACCACAAAATTTGAATTTGAGATCGATAGTTGTGTGTTTGAGTTCTTTATGTAAAATCCGGTATTTCCTTGTGTGCAATCAAAGAACAAAGCAATTCCCGGATATGTTTCTGCTAGATACGCCTGCAATTCATTTTGAGATAGAGGCCAATCAAAATACGGATTAACAATACCATTTGACATTAGAAGAATCCAATGCAGATCAGGGCGTCCGTAAACTCGTTCGGCAATATGTTCCGGCCTTTCTCCATCTCTAATGAGGTAATCTACAAATATATTCTTGGTCTTATCGCTATCAAATGCCTCGATTATCTTTGCGCCTATGAGAATATTTCTAGCAGCCTTGGAGTTTTTTTGGTCCAGTTGAAATTTATAATTTAACAGAGGAAAATTCTTAAAATAACTCATTTTTAGAAATGTCCTTTATTTGCGTCAATCTTAGTATATAAGTCATCAACTGTATTTCCGTGTGGGATAATGTCGCTTCGACTCAAAAGTTCGAGTTCTGTAAAGCTGAGATCCATTGCTGTGCCAACAGGAGAGCTAAATGTATAGTCATCGTGGGATTTAAAATCGCCGGGATGCACACGTAAGTTAGACAACTTTCCTGTGTCTGTGTAGTTTATTCGGATGTCATCCAAAGAACAGAACTTCATTCTATTAAATGCCAGATTTTCTTTAAATCCTTGCCCGTCGAAATACATATGTTGTATTTTAAATACAGATGGCATATTCAAATATCTGGATTCTTCCATAATTTCAGGATGTGAATAATATTTCAATGCCGTTATTATCTTTCCGGTGTGTTCAATTTCTGTTTTTGATTTTGGATAAAACTGAAACGAAAAGTTAAACTTTCTTCTTTGGACACGATCAAACAAATATTCAAAATTTTGCAGAGGAATAGTTCTGGTTTTTAAATTAATTGCGGCCTGAAGATCAAAAATTTCTTTGTTGATTAGTCCCGAGATAAACCTAATGCCTAGTTGCTTCAAAGTATCAATAGACCCGCCGGAAAGCTCTCCTCCATTAGAAAGATCTCCAACAAAGTCCAGAATTTTCTCTGTAGATGTAAGATCTGGTTCATTATAATTAAATCCATAATTAGTCTCGATGTTATTCGGAGCATACAGATTTATCATTGCAACCGGTTTAGTGGTTATTTGTTTCTCGATCGTAGTAGTTGAAACAATACCTTTTACAAAATCACTAAATTCAGGGGATACAAATCTATCGAGTATTTTATCTTTTAGTCTTGCTAATATCGTGCCGTGTGTTCCATTTTGATTATCTTTAGTCGCTTCCTCCCACGCATCACTGGCAATATCTGCGGTTCCTTTAATTGGATGGGAATTCCAGAGATTGTTGTAAACAATTTCTGCGGCCGTTCCCTTGCCAGAATTTATTAAATATTTTCCTCTTTCGGTTGATAGTTTTCCGCCATCAACATCGTAAATAGATATTCTGATAATATTTTTGGGAACCGATGATCCGCCCAGATTGATGGCTTCTGGATAATACAAGTCCTGTATTATGCTAGGAGCGGGTTTTTGATTTAGATACGAAGTAGTTTTGTCGGTGTTGTACCGGTTGGAATTATTTGAAGAAACATCGGCATACGCCGTCAAACGATTTCTAAGCGGGACTCCATTTCCTGAAACATCATAATCAGTCTGGGCCTGAAGATCCAAGTCAACTGGATTTCCAACGTTGTTAATCGGAATGGCTCTGCCCAAAGAATCAACCCCAGTAATCGGTATCACCACATTTCTGGCTGGCTCTTCAAATCCCATTTATGAAATCTCACTGTTTTTGATAGGATAAATATACAAGTCTACAGTATTTATTCATAATTTCAACGGAGTTTTAAAATTTCCTATAAAGGAAGATATTCGGTTAAATTTCCAGAAAAATACAAAGGAGATTGTACAAAGATCTTCTATCGAAGTCTGTGGGAACGTCGAGCTTTCGTGTTGTGCGATACGAATTCAAACATTATAGAATGGTCTAGCGAGGAAACTATTATACCGTACTATAACCCAATAGATCACAAGACACATCGGTATTTTCCCGATTTGTTCGTGAAAACTAAAGAAAAAGACGGATCAATTACATGTAAACTGATTGAAATCAAGCCTCATAAACAAACAGTTCAGCCAGAAAAACCTGATAAAATAACGAAAAGATATCTAGCCGAAGCAACAACATGGGTAACAAATTCCTGTAAATGGCGAGCGGCCGAAGAATATTGCAAACTTCGTGGATGGAAATTTATGATTTTAACAGAAAAAGAACTCTTCGGAAAAAAGAAGCCTAAAAAATGACTATTAGCAAATTAGACGCTCTAAAATGGCTTCGAAAAACGATCAATACAAATAGAATGTTGAGAATGGAAAAACTTCGGGATGTGTCGTTTATTCAGGGAAAAATGCTGTTTATGACCTATAACGCAAAATGGAAAAAAGATCTTAAATACTGGGACAGAACCCCGGTTTTATTTTGCATAGATTCCTCTCCAAAAGGGTTTTTGGGTTTATCTTTGCATTATCTTCAACCAGATTTTAGAACCAGATTGTTTAATGCCCTATTAGAATACGAAAACGGAAATAAAAGAGCTTTGGATTTTACCTACGCAGAGATAGCCAGCTTTTCTCGGCACAAATATGCCAAGTTTGTTTTGAAGAAATATTTGTTTTCTCAAATTAAAAATTTATTGATAGTTGACCAAGCGGACTGGAAATTTGTATCGGCTTTGCCGGTTCATGATTTTCAAAAACAGCCCGTTCGAGAAGTATGGAGAGATGCCAGAAAATTCATCACCGGAGATTCCAAAAAGAATCCTAAGTAAAGGTAAGAATGTCTGTACAAGAGAACTTTATCAATAAACTGATTCAACAGGCGTCTAGCATTGGATATCAAAAATCCAATCGGTTTATCGCTCTAATTCACGGTCCCGGAATAGACTATTTAAAAAATTCTGATATTGGAGACAGGGATAAAAACGAACTCATAAAACCATTGGATTTAGACTCAAAAAAGCGATTGGCTCTATCTTGTGTAAATGCCACCCTTCCCGGAAGATCCGTATCAACCGTAGAGTTCGGTCCAATAGGTTCCGGACCTATTACGAAGCTTCCATATGCCAGAACCTTTACCAATGAACTAAGTCTTACTTTTAATGTTTCTTCAGATTTCTTCGAGAGACGCTATCTGTCTGGGTGGTTAGATCGAGTAATTTCTCCGGTTACAAACGAAGTTGAATTGTATAGTTCTTATGCCAAGCCTCATGCAATTTTGATTGTGATGTTGCCGAACAATATTGCATCATTTGATGCCTTGGATCAACCACTTGGAAATGCAGCAGATACTCTATATTCTGCCTTTGGAGAGGGGTCCGGAAAAAATCAACTTGATAAAGAAAGACCTCTGTTCTTCGTGAGGTTAGAGGAGTGCTATCCTATAGAAATTCAAGAAGAGGCCCTATCCGCAGAATCAACAACGGAAAATCATAAAGTAACTGTGAAATTTGCCTATAGAGAAGCAGTTGATCCAATAACAACGTATAATCGTATATTATCTTCTAGAAGAGACAGTGAAAGAAACGAAGTACTTACCCAAACAGGTATGGATATGGGTAATCCTTTTAATACTATAACAGATTTCAGACCAATTTCTGGGGATTTCGGTAATTCAGGAATCGTAACTCGATTAGATCCACCAGAAATAGATGGTCCTGTGGCCGAAGCCAAAGAAAAACTGTCGCCGTTTCAACAGTTTAAGAATATTGCCAGAGACATTGCACGATACGCGGATATCAATGAATTAAAACAATTAGCCATAGACAACGGCCTTGAAGTTTTAAATCAAGCCTTTGGCGTCGAAAATGTCGAGGCCGTGGCACAGGCTGGACAGATTCTTGATGTCTACAGCAAGATCGAAAAGACGTACAGAAATACAATTAACAGAGCCGTCGGGCCGCTCGGAAATATATTGAAATAATATAGGAGATTTTAGATTATGCCTTTACCAATCATTGATGTTCCTTTGTATACTATTGAACTACCCTCTACAGGAGAGCAAATTCAGTTCCGACCATTTTTGGTAAAAGAACAGAAAATTCTTCTGATGGCGCAGGAAAACGATTCAGTTGACGCAAAGTATGCCGCAGTTAAACAAATAATCACAAATTGTACCAGCGGAAAATTAGATCCAGAAAAACTTTCAAATTTGGACGTGCAATATTTGTTTATTCAGATTAGAGCTAAGTCTGTCGGAGAAACTTCAGATTTTACTATAGAGTGCCAAAATCCGGAATGCAAAACCCCAGTAAAGGCTCAGATAAATCTGGAAGGCATCAAAGTTAAAAAGACGGAGGGACATACAAAAAAGATCATGCTTTCATCTAAGGTTGGGGTTACGATGAAGTATCCCAGCTTGTCTACAGAAAGAATATACGTTGACACAAATAAGAAACCGTCTGAGAAAGAATACGACATTATCATTGATTGTATGGAAAATGTGTTTGATGAATCTTCGGTTTACCCTGTAAAAGACACTTCAAGGGAAGAAATGGTTAAATTCATTGATGGTCTAAGTACCGATCACTACACTAAAATTGAAAAATTCTTTGAAACCATGCCTAAACTAGAAGAAACCATAGTATATAAATGTCCAAAATGTGGTAAAGATGGGTCTATTACTGTAAATGATTTTTCAGATTTTTTCGGCTAAGCTGCATGGGTGAAACATTGGGAGATTACTATAATCTCAATTTTCAACTAATGCAGCATCATAAGTATAGTCTGACAGAATTAGATAATATGATTCCGTGGGAAAGAGAAGTCTATATTGGACTCCTAAAAACCCATATTGAAGAGGAAAACAAGAAGCTCAGAGAGCAGCAGCAACAAGGACACCGATGAGTCTGGATCCAGAAGACGCACCTCCCGGAACTTGGGGAGACGATAATGACGGTAAAAATAACGAAAGGGCTTCTAAAAATAGAACTGCCAAGAAATCTGTTTCTTTGCCTACTGTGTCCAACAAAAGAAAGTCAGGTAAATCACAAACTAAAAATGCTGCCCCGACCTTAGCCAAGGCCATTAGTCAGAATCTTTATGCAGATACCGAAAAATGGATGAAGAAGAACCCCAACATATGGGGGGGCGATTTTGATCCAGAAAAAGTTAAAAAGGTCGAAAAATTAGCCGCCGAAGAAAAGCGAGAGAAAAAAAGAAATCAGGCTAGAGATTCGTGGGATATTCTTAATTCCTTGTATAAGGCAACGGTATCTCATACCCAGATTCTCAAATCTATTGACAAAAATTTAAAAATGGATGTTGGGGCCAAGGAAACGGCCAAATCCATGACATCTCATGGGAAAATTCTAAAGACTATCAAGGTTGTTCTCAAAACATACGTTGAAAAGATATATGAGAACACCAAGGCTCTAAAGATAGACACCAAGAAAATGGTGCTTCGTCTTGATAAGATACTCAAAGAAACCGTTAAGACGAATAGTTCTGGACAGGCCAAAACATTAGTTTCAGTTTTGAAATCTAGTGGTGCAATGGTGACATCTGGATCCGGGGGTCCGATGTCTCACAATATTAGATTGGCTTTTAGCGAATTAATAAGAATTGGATATACTCAAACCGTTCTCTTAAAACGGCTAATTCGTTTAAACAGCGTAAAAGACCCGCTGGTTGAAACAGAAAATCTCCGCGAATCCGAAAGAAAAAAAACCACGGCGATGGATAAATTTATCGCCGGTCTAAACGCATTTTTCTATAAAGAAAGACATATATCAAGAGGATCTCCTACTGGCGGTCTACTTTCTGGATTTTTGTCTAGTGCCATAAACCTAATGATTCCGGCCTTTACGGGTCTTGCTAAACTAGTTGAAAAATTTGGGAAGTACATTCTGATGTCGCTTCTTCCGAGTTTGGCTAAAAAGCTATACGGAGGAGTTACCCTACTATTAGAAACCTTGGCCGAAAAAGGTTTTATGGGTGCGGGTGCCGCAGCAAGGGCGGCAAAATCAAAATCAGTTGTTCCGCCGATTCCTACTTCAGTTGGTTCTCCGAATACGTCTGCCGGATTGCCAAAAGCATCTGGAACAGGAGAGACCACAGTTACAGGTCCGGGCCTTCCTACACCCAAGGGGGAGACCTATTCTCCGTCGGCTCCAAAGCCTGTTGTCCCGACTTCATCTAGCAGATTTGGTGGAATTGGCAGCATCTTCAAAAATTTGAAGGGATTGATTTCAAAATCTTTGCCATCAATTCTGAAAAAGATGGCCGCCTCGTCGATATTTGCCTCAGCAATTCAAAGTATTTTTACTGGACTTGATATCTATAACCTTAAAGGCTCTGATCTTCCGATTGTAGAAAAGAAAAAACAAATCGGAAGAGCTTTGATGAAATTTTTTCCACAGGTAATGGGAACAGTCGGGGGTGGTGTAATAGGCTCGTTGATACCGGGGGCAGGAACCTTAGCCGGTGGATTTTTAGGTGGAATACTTGGAAATTATGCTGGAGACTGGGCTGGTGGGTATATTTCTGAACTTGTAGAAAAAAACTACGGCCCCGAATCTCTCTTTAATGTTTTCTCTTCAATTCCGGGCTTGTCAAGTCTAATTGGAGTAGAAGAAAACGACGAAGAGAAGGGATATACACACGCTAAGACATTTAAGGCATCAAACGATTCGGGTGTTCCTTGGATGTTGAGTGGTGCTTCTTATCAAGACTACAAAGATAAACTTGGGCAACCTCTAAATCAGTTCAAACCATCCGATTATCAAGACTACAAAGATAAACTTGGGCAACCTCTAAATCAGTTCAAACCATCCGACTCATCTTCAAAAATTGGACCAGTTTACAATTCGACATCCGACAAGAAAATGGTTCAAACTGGAATTATTGAAAACGCCAAACTAAAAATGAATGTCGATAAAGCCGGTGCGAATTTCGTTAATGCGCCTACGAGCAACGTAAACGTACAACAACAAGAAACTGTTTTAACTGCTCCCTCATATAATCGACGCATAGATCCCGAAATTAATCGGGTATCAGCCAGAAGAAGCTAATATTCCAAATGAAAAACCCAGCCTCATATTAGTGAGTTCTGGGTTTTCTCCCTTTGGCGAAGAAGCGGCCTACACGAATTAAATCGGTTTCAAGCTAGTTTAGTTTTCTTCGCCTAGTTTCTTTAAGAATGCCATTGCGTCATCATCTTCAGAGTCTGTTTTTACTTCAAAAGGCGGCTCTTCAGTTGTTGATTGGGCTTTAGCTTTGAAACTAGATACTGATTTACCCGAAGACCCAAATGATGGTTTTCCGCTGGATGCAGAACTAGAACTGTTCTTATTATCTCCAACTCCCATCACCTGATTGAACTTGGTTTCAAGAACATCGTAGCTCTTGAATTTATCAGCCGCAATGAATGGTTGTAGAGGATACTCTTTCTTCCAGATGGCTTCTAGCTTCTTGTCATCACCACCCATAAAAGGGCTGGGTACAGCAAAGGCAGATTTGTCATAATTGGCATAATCACCAATAGTTGTGGCCATTAGGTTGAAATCACATCCCTTCCAAAAATCAAATGGATTAACTCCGATCTGGCCGGGAATAAGAGGCTTAATACATTCTTGAATCTTATCAAAGATTTTCTTTCCGTATCTAAACAAGAATACTTTACCCTCATTTTCAGGATTTAGCGGATCCTTAATAACGTAAATATTTGAAATGTAACTTAATTTGCGTTTTCTGGATCTAGCAATGTCCTGATTCCCCTTGTCTTCAGTTTTCCAAAGAACCGAATTCGCCTCACAAACCGGACATTTTCCTCCGTGTGTGGTAGGACAGTTTTCAATATACCACGCTCCTCCGGGGCCTCGGAAACTATGAGAAAAATAACTTATAAATTGAGCATCTTCGCCTTCTGGGGCTGGCAGGAAGCGAATTTGAGCATATCCGTTTCCTGTCTTGTCTCTTTGAATTGACCACATTCGATCATCTTCAAAGTTAGTCTGTGGCTTATTTAAGCTCTCTAATGCTTTCGCCAAATCGTCGATCTTCTGACTCTGTGATGCTTTCTTAAAACTCTGAAACGACATATTGTATACTCCTTATTTTAGTTTTGTATGTCTGTGTTTCGTATAGCTGTATTTAGGTCGCCGATGTACCCAAAAAGACCTGTTTTAACGTGTTTTTCATGCTTTTCTTCTTGGTTTCAGACACCTTCAAAAATGCATAATACTTACTATATTTGGGTTTACATACCAACCAAACCGGGTCTTCCTTTAACATAACATCAAACACCGAGGAAAACCCTAGAATAGCGTCCATTATACAGTAAGTTTCCGGGGAAATGTTTTTTTGAAGAACTAATTTCAATAAAAGAGGATGTGATGAATTTTTGGCTTCTTTAAATAAGTCTTTAAAAGAAAGACCCTTAAAATCCAAATACTCTTTAATTTTTTTAACTTCTTCTGAAAAATTGTACTCCAATCCCTCTATATTCTTTTTCCATCGAAGATAATTATCTTCGGCATCAGAAGATATAAGATCTCCTGTCCATATATTCTCATCCATTATGAAATTAGCAACTAAAAACTCAATTATTTCTTTTGAGTTGTGTTTTTTAGCTAATTTTTCAAACATATACCGATCGGATCTTTTTTCATAAGTTTCAAATTTAAAGTTAATAGGTCCGTATTTGTGAAAATCAAACTCAAGTGTTTTGAAATGAGTTTTTAACCCAACATAATATTTGTAAACTTGATAGCCATCCATGTTTTATATTGGAAGTTGATTTGTTCTAGGAAGAAGTTTTAACTCTTGACCCTCTATTTGAAGTTTCTCTTTAATTGGTTTTGTTAATATTTTTGCTGCTGATTCTGGTTCAATTTTTTGTTCTTCACACAATGCCAATATGGCATCTATGTAACTAGAACCATTCTTTTTAACGTATTCTTCCACCGATTCAGAAAATATTTTACGATCCAGTTTAAAAGCACTACCCATAAATTTATAATCTTTCTTTAGTTAGAAATGGTGTGGGATTCTGAAAAATAGCTATTAAGCTGACGATTCACTTTTATGAATTGTCCTTGCTCATCAAAATCTGAAATATTCTGGGCGTTAATATAAGTTCCGCAAGATCTTAATCCGCCCAGAATATCTTGTATAGTATGTTTAACTGGTCCCCGAGCCGGGATTTTAACTACTTTACCTTCGGAAGTTCTGTATTCTTCAACCCCCCCAAAATGCTTATTCATGGCATGATTAGAAGACATTCCATAAGAATAGGAGTATCTATTTCCAGATTCATCTTCAGAAAATTCCAATTCACATTCATCATGTCCCGCAAGCATTCCGCCTAGCATCACAAAGTCGGCCCCCGCCACCAGAGCCTTCGCAACATCTCCGGGGCATGTGCAACCACCGTCAGACATGATATAGGCGTCTCGTTTGTGGGCCTCTTGAGAACACTCCATAATAGCAGATAGCTGAGGGAATCCAACTCCTGCCTTTTTTCTAGTAAGACAATTAGAATTATGGACTACTATGGTTTTATCCACACAATATGAGTGATTATCTTGAACCGTTAGATCATAAACTTTACAATTTTTAACTGATCGGGATTCTATCTTTTGTATCGGAATTAAGTTGAATTTCATCGATATCCTTTTTAATTTTTTCTAAAACAGTAAAATTTCCTGATAATATATCTGCTTCCCAGATTGTGAATAATTTTAACCCATGTTTTTCAGCAAACTCTGACTTAAGTGCATCTTTTTTAATATTGCTTTTTTGTATGTCATTTAATTTTTCAAAAGAATATTTGTTTGGATTTCCGTGCCAATAATCTCCATTTACTTCTAATAGTATTCTATATTTTTTAGATCCAAAATCATATTGTTTAAATCCTAAAATAACAGAGTACTTCATTTTAATTCCCAGTTCTTTTAATTTTAATTGCACGATTTTTTCAATGTTGTTTATTTTATATCTATTTCCCAGCAGAGCAGTGGCTTTTCCTCCTCTGCTTTTCAGTTCCTTGTAATACTCTGGTCTTTCTTTTAATAAATTCTTATGACCAATGCTTACATTTTGTCTCCATTGTTTCTTTTTCTCTTCTGGCATATTTCGAAGAGTAATGCGATACGATTCTAATTGTTTTTTCTTGGACACATTTGTATGTTTTTTACCAAAAAATCCATTTTTATCTCCTAGAGAAGCAATTCTATGATTTTCTCGATATTCAATAAATTTTATATCTGCTTTTTCTTTCCCATATTTTTCCACCCAATACTGATAAACACTTTTAGAATGCGGATTTGATCGTATTCCCGTCTTTTTTATAGATAATCGTTTCTTACATTCTTCGGTGTGTTGTTTTCCCTTAAATCCGTTGTTGTATGTACTGTGACATCTTATACAAATATATGGTTTTTTACATAGTCTAGAACCAAATTTTATTTTCTTTAAAACACCACATCTAGTACATTGTATTTCAATTATACCTAACTGGCAAGCTCTATATTTTTCTCCGGATTCTACAACATAGATTGATCTTTTGCTTCCCAAATTTTGTATGGATTCAATTTTCTTTCTATCTTTTAAAATTGTGTTTTCCATCTATAAAAACTCCTTAAATTACACAATTATGTATAAAATAGGAATTATTGATGGACTATTCTGTGATCTGTACTAAAAAATATTCCTCAGATAGATTCTCTGCCGACACCCATTTTGCATATTGGTGTATATTTTCTTTGGTTACATGATCTTTATGTTCAGTATGAATGACGTAAAATTCATGATTTTTCGTGCATTCTATATTGTTAATTTGCAAAATAACATCGTTTTCGAGACGATCCATTTTAGAAATAACTGGTTTATATTCTCCGGTGTGAGTTAAAACTTCCTCACCACATTGAATTTTTTCAATTTTTTTATATCCACTTTGAGTTTTGACCAATGTTCCCCCCACAAAACACCCCCCACCAATTCCAACCTTGACTATATCTGCTCCAGCTTTTATGAGATTAGATGTTCCTTCCGGAGTACATACATTACCAGCACAAATTATTGAATAAGGGTAATTGTCTCGTATATACTTTACTTGATCTAAGAGTTTTTCCATGTATCCATTTGCAACATCAATGCAAATCATAAAAATGTCATTCTTACTTTCGCCAAATACACCACGATGTACGTTTTTAAATTTATTTAAATCTTCTTGACTGGTGCCTATTGTATAAAATGTTTTACACTTATACCAAGCATCCCTAAAGTATTTTACTAGATGTTCTTCAGGATAATGCTTATGGATAGCTGTTAGCATATCATAGTTTGATAGTTCTTTGCCCATTGATATGGTTCCCACAGTATCCATATTAGCAGCAACTATGGGAACACAAGAAAACCATGTATTATTCTTAAATTTGAATTTTCTAGTCAAGTTAACATTTTTCCTGCTTTCCAGTTTTGATGGAATAGGAACTATTAAAACATCAGAAAAATCTAGTTTTGTTTCTTCAGATAAGAATTTCATTATTTACGTTCTTTCCATCCATAGGATTCTTTTAATTTTTTCCAACAATGTCTAGCATGTTCTTTAGAAATAAAATAATGGTAAAGGATTTCGCCCGATGAACTTTTAATAAAAACACTAACATTTGGATAATTTCTGTCTCTAATTCCAAATTCAATTCTACTAATAAAGCAATTTCTGTGTTTGTTTTTAACGCCAGAATTAAAAACTGTTAATTCTTTGATAATAAATTTATCAATATGAATAGACTGTGGTGAGAGTAAGACATGATATTTCATCCCACATGGAACCGTTGAATTTGTAGTTTCTTCTATAAACGAATCTCCATTCTTATTAGTACTAGAGGTAGTATAAGTATCGGTATAAGTATAGGACAATTAAGTTCTCCAATTCAATTTACACAGTCCATTCCACAAATTTCTAGCAGATTCCACTCCCAATATTTTAGTATAAAGAGTCGAATAGGGAATTTTAAAATGAAAAGTATTTTGTAATATTTTCACGTATACTATATTAGAATCTAAGTTCAAAATCTCAAAAGATAATTTCGAGATTTTAGGATATTCATGAAACGTTTTAATATGTTCTATGTGTCCTATTATATCACTTTCATCACTAGATAAATCTGTTAATCTAATACTTCCTGTTTTGTCGCATTTTACTTTTGGTGGATGTAAATAGTAAATTGGCATGTTAGTATTTTTTGATGTATACTCAGGAATTTTAAAGCTTCTGTGTGGTTTGAAAAAGCTTTCTACGATCTGCTTATCAAAAAACTTATTGATAGCTTGAATGGTTCTAATTTCTTGAGAAGTTTTAAATAATTCATCAGTAAAATCATACATAGCACTGAAATTTACTGATGGGTATTGTTCTACATTAAACATTAATTAAATCTTCTTGAATTTTATTAAAATTGACTGATCCCCAATAATTATCAATAGTGGTTTTTAAAGATTTTACATAATCTATAGTTTTTCTCTTAAACTCCTGAACTTCTCCACCTTCACATGAAATTAAAATGACTATTTGTTTAACTGGAACCTTTGTTCTTTCTTGGAACATTATAGAATAAGCAGTAGCCTGTTCAAAATAATTGGTAATCCATTCTTCTTTTTTTGGTTTCGTTGACCCCTTAAAGTCTATTACAGATAAAATTCCATCGTATTCACCAATACAATCCACTCTACCAGCCAATCTAAGATAGTCAGACCAAAGAGAATTTTCCTGAACAACAATATTTGAAATCTTGTCAATACTTGATTTTGCCGCTTCAAATATTATTTGATTGCTTGGTTCTATTCCTCTAGAAATATCTGATTCTTTTTTCAGATATCTTTCTGTCATAGTATGAAACTGAGTTCCGCGATTCGCCGCGCGTGTCATTTCTTTTTGATTTACTGGATCTTTTCTCCATTTTGCAAAAAAGTCTTTCTTTGCAAAGCCTGTTACAGTTGTTACAGAAGGATACCATAAACCAGTTTCTGGTGATTTGTAAAATCTACCATTTGATGTTTCTTTAGATTCCAAAGAAACTTCATTAAAATCAATCATTTAATATCTGTCCTTAATGTTGTGTCTTGGGTGGTGTTGTTTAATTTTAGACATAACTTCTTTAAATCCATTATCAACTTTTTTAATGCCCATTTTTACCGAATCGCCTATTGATGGAGCAGACATTACTCTATGCATTTTTTTATTTTTACATTTAGGACAAGGTTTCTTCGTTAGTTTATCCCGATTGGAAATAGACGTATTCATTTCAAATGTGTGTCCACACCCAGAGCAGCGATAATCATACGCTGGCATTTTTTTGTCCTTTTAGAAGACTTGGCATTGGTTCATACCACATTGGAGTTTTGGTATATTTCCATTTTGCAAATTTATTTTTCTCTCTATTATAGTAATTCTTGTACGCCAGTACAGCCGACAGAGAATTTTTATATTCTTCTGGCATACACTGAACAAAACCAGAATGTAATGAAGGAGTATTTGGGAAATTTTTTGGATTTTGAGATAAAGTATTAACTATTAAATTTTGACATTTATGAATTTTACCATATCTTATTGTGTACTGGAAACACAATTGTTCCCCTAGTTGGTATAACCAACTATAATTGGTTTTTCGATCTCTGGCCCAAACTGAACAAGGATGATTGACATGAGTGGCTTTATAAAGAATTGAATCTAACGTTGGATCCGACAAATGATATAGGGTTTTACCGTTCATCTTTTGCTCCCAGTAATTATCTAAAACTCTATGGGCAGTGCTAAGCAACTGGGTAGTTTCTACAATCATTTTACAGACATGCCGATCACAATGATATTCGGCACATTTTGCTGGATCATAATCTAATGCAAATATATTCATAAAAAATGAATGGGCATCCCCAGATTTGAACTGGGATTCTTTCCGTGTAGGGGAAAGCGATGAAGCCGTTCTCTTAGACGCCCTATAAAACCGTATTATTCTTCAGAAAACAAATCGTCGTCCGCGTCTTCGATGAATAGATCGTCATCTTTTTCGAATAAATCTTCATCTTCTTCATCAGAGCAAGAGCCCCCGTCTAAGCAATGGGCCGAATCTTCATTTAAATTTTCATCATCAAATTCAGATTTATCGTTCAACAAAAGATCTTCATCATCTTTATCTGTCCATGTTTCTTCGTTGTTTGGATTTTCGTCAGATAGATAATTTGAATCTTCAATTCCTTCTCCAACATCTTCAAATAAATTTCCTTGCTCTTCTAACATAGATTAAAACTCCATTTATACTTTGTAATGTGCCGGTTTAGTATCATCCAAACCGACACTATGTATTACTTGGCAAGACTTGGTGTTACAGGATTGATAGAAACTCTGGTATTAAGTAGACTATCAACTGCATTAGCAAAATTTCCACTCAAAAGGTTGACCGTCATTTTTTCTGGCAAGTATCCCCGAATTCCAGAAAATGCTGTAGCCATAGATTTTGAAATTTCAATTCTAGTGAAATTATCGGAACCTTGAACGGCATAGGCACTTAATTTCATTTTTTGTGCGTCGGC
>FRDC01003957.1_pt1 | contig 18190 bp, 12 predicted proteins | sample 1106171 | NCBI WGS metagenome assembly FRDC01 (sample SAMEA3930566, study PRJEB13176) | freshwater metagenome | biome: Drinking water system; feature: drinking water; material: water | place: Singapore | collected 2014-12-20 | reverse complement strand
GGCCGGATGTCGTCGGTCACTGCACGAACCTGAAGGATTCCGCGATGGGCCGTCGCCGTGCGACGACTTGGTCCGAGCAGCGGTGCGCGCCATCGCTGGAACTGGAAGGCTTCCCGTCGTTCTGACTCGCTGGCGCGACGAGAAACCGAGACTCGTCCCGATCAGGGAGAAATGCCATGGAGAAGCCCACCGGGTTCTGTGTTGCTGCAAGCCTAACGGCGACGCAATGGGCCGCGTGCCACGAGACCATCACGACGATCCTGCGCAATGCCCCGAAGGGCTCCTGCATGCACATCCCGCCGAGCCTGACGTTCTTTCGCGCTGCGGATGGCTACTGGGCGGCCCACGACATGGTCCGGTTCTTCAGGCACAACAACATCCCGACCGTGTTGACCCCGGTCCATGGCCCTCTGGCGGTCCACCTGTCGCCGGAGCACGAAAGGACCGTGCGGTCGCTCGGCATCGAAGTGCACAACGCATCCAACGAGATGGCCTGACGAACAGGTCCGGCAAGGCGCTAGTTGCCCAGCGGCAGACCGCGTTGGCGCACGTTTCGGTCGGGGCCCTACATCTTGTTGTTTTTATGGTGGGCAGTACTGGGATCGAACCAGTGACCCCTGCCGTGTGAAGGCAGTGCTCTACCGCTGAGCTAACTGCCCCGCCGAAAAGAGCCGCGGATTAGAGCACAGGGGCCGACGGCGGGTCAAACGCCGGGCGGGCAAGGGTACAATCGCGGGTTTTTCGGCCCCGGCCCGCCCCTCGAGCCCCATGATCCGCACCCGCTTCGCCCCCAGTCCCACGGGCTACCTCCACATCGGCGGCGCCCGCACGGCGTTGTTTTCGTGGGCATTCGCGCGCCGGCACGGCGGCACCTTCGTGCTGCGGATCGAAGATACGGACGTGGAGCGGTCCACGGCTGCGTCCACCCAGGCCATCCTGGACGCCATGGAATGGCTCGGCCTTGACTACGACGAAGGGCCGTTCTACCAGATGCAGCGGCTCGACCGGTACCGGGAGGTCTGCGCGCAGCTGATCGCCGCGGGCAAGGCGTACCACTGCTATGCCTCGAAGGAAGAGCTGGACGAGATGCGCGAGCAGCAGCGGGCGCGCGGCGAGAAGCCGCGCTACGATGGCCGCTGGCGGCCCGAGAATGCCAAGGGCCGGACCCCGCCGGCCGGGGTGCAGCCCATCGTGCGTTTCCGCAATCCGGACGACGGCGTGGTGACCTGGGACGATCTGGTGAAGGGCGAGATCAGCATCGCCAACACCGAGCTCGACGACCTGGTGATCATGCGCGCCGACGGTGTTCCCACCTACAACTTCGGGGTGGTGGTGGACGACATCGACATGAAGATGACCCACGTCATCCGGGGCGACGATCACGTCAACAACACTCCGCGGCAGATCAACATCTACCGGGCGCTGGGCGCGGAAGTGCCGCACTTCGGCCACGTGCCCATGATCCTGGGCGAGGACGGCGAGCGCCTGTCCAAACGCCACGGCGCCGTGAGCGTGATGCAGTACCTCGAAGACGGCTACCTGCCGGAAGCGATCGACAACTACTTCGCACGGTTGGGCTGGTCGCACGGCGACGACGAGATCTTCTCCATGAAGCAGTTCGTGGAATGGTTCGACCTGAGGCACATCAGCCGCAGCCCGGCCAAGTTCAACCCCGAGAAGCTGCTGTGGTTGAACGCGCACTACCTGAAGGCGGCGGACGACGTACGCCTCGCGGCCCTGGCCGAGCCGTTCCTGCGCAAGGACGGCTGCGACCCGTCGAACGGGCCGGCGCTGGAGAAGGTCGTGGGCCTGCTCAAGGAGCGGGTCAGCACCATCGTGGAGCTGGCCGATGCGGCGGTGTACTTCTATCGCCGGATCGAGCCCACGGAGGCGTTGCGCGAGCAGCACTACGCGGTCGGGTTGGGCACGGCCGTGGACGCGTTGCGCAAGCGCCTGGCTGACATCGACTGGAACCGCGTGGCGATCAGCGACAGCATGAAGGCCGTGGTGGCCGAGCGCGGGCTCAAGATGCCCAAGCTCGCGATGCCCCTGCGGGTCATGGTGACCGGCGAGCCGCAGACCCCGTCCATCGACGCGGTCCTCGAACTGCTAGGCCGCGAAACCACGCTGGCGCGCATCGATGCCGAACGCCTGCGCGTCCCCGACTGACTTTCCTTTACAGGGGGAGGGGCCATCCCTATAATGCGCGCCTCGTCCGGAGGGGGTATAGCTCAGCTGGGAGAGCGCTTGCATGGCATGCAAGAGGTCAGCGGTTCGATCCCGCTTACCTCCACCACCGATGCGACAAACCGACGAAGTCCCGTTCGTCTAGAGGCCTAGGACACTACCCTTTCACGGTAGGTACGCGGGTTCGAATCCCGCACGGGACGCCAATGAGGGATGAGGCTGGGCACTTCGCCCAGTCTTTTCTTTTCGAGCAGCCCGTACGCTTGCGCCAGCCGGTCGTAGCTGCCGCGAATCTTCAGCTCAGCGCCTTCGAGCCGAATCTCGTCAACGATGAGTCGCAGCCATGCCTTGCCGAGGCCCGAACTCGGGTCAGTGAACCGCCCCTTAAGCGCCTCGCTAAGTGCAGTGATATTGTTGTTATCGAGAAGTAATTCGCCAGTACGACGGTAGTCCTTCAACTGCGCCTGCTCCAGCAGAATCTCTGACCGCCGGGCCTCAAGCTTGTGGGCTCGCGCCCGCAGCGCTTCATTGCGCGGCAGCAGATCCTTTTCCACGGCCTCGAACAGACGCGCCTGTGCCGCTTCTGTTTCGCTCAACGCGCGGGTGAGCTTCAGCAGCCGGCCGTCCTCGACGGTGCTGCGAGCCCGCCGCTGCTGGTTGAACTCTTTGAGCATCAATCCGACGCGCTCCGGCGTCAGCACCTTCTCGGCGAGGGCGCGGAGAACCAAATTGTCTGTCTTTTCGCGGGGCAAGTTCCGGCCGTCGCAGGCGTCCGCCTGCTTGGCCATCCGTGTCACGCACTTGTAGTAGCGATACTTCCCACTCTTCCCCGTCGCCTGCGTCATGGCCGCGCCGCAGTGCCCGCACTTGAGAATTCCAACCAGTGGTGCGGGTGAACTAGCCGCCCTGGGGGCGTGCTTCTTGGGGTTGTTGTCCGAACGGCGCTTGGCCACGCGCTCGAATAGGTGGTCGGCGATGATGGCCGGAATTTCGACCGGGATCCATTCGCTCGTCGGCCGAATCCGTCGGCTACGGGTATCGCGGCGGTTGAAGTAGTAGCAGCCCGTATACAGGGAATCGCTCAGAATGGCGTTGACCTTCTGGATGCGCCATGGCCGCCCGCGCATGGTTATGCCCTGCTGGTTGAGATGGGCTGCAATCGCCTTCATGCCCATCACGTTTCCATCTCGCCCGTGCAAGTACAGGTCGTAGACCTTCATCACCATCTCGGCTTCGGCCGGATCGATCTCCAGGCGCTTCTTGACTCGTCCCCGCGTACCCGCCTGTCCAGTGGCAACTGCACGGTATCCAAATGGCGAAACGGAGCCGTTCCAGTAGCCTTGCCGGGCGTTCTCCTGCATCGCCCGGCTGGTGTGCTTCGCGTTCTCCTTGCTCTGGTATTCGTCGAACAAGCTGAAAAGCTTGCTCGCCATCTCGCCGGACGCGTCGTCCGTAGTCTGTTGTGTGATGGATAGGACCTTGACGCCCGCCTTCAGCAGCATGCGCTCGTACTTCAGGAACTCGTACAGCTCACGGAAGAAACGAGACCGACTGTGCACCACGATGGCCGTGTACGGGGCGGGGGACGCTGTGGCTTCGCCGATCATTCGCTGGAACGCGGGGCGGCGGTCGTCCGTGGCCGAAGCCCCCGGCTCTACGAACTCGTCGGCAATGTCGTGCCCCTGTGACGCGCACCACGCCCGCAATTGCTTCAACTGGTCGGGGATCGAGAGTTCGTTGTCCGCTTGACGGGTGGTAGACACCCGCGCGTAAATCGCCACCGCCATAGTGTGCTCCCATGCTGTCGTTACGTGCCTTGCTTACCTATGCGGCCTGGTCCGTTTCGGCCGCGAAAAGCTCCTGGATCAGTCCTGCCAAGTGGGTCTCAAACAACTCCAATTCTTCGGCAAACACCCGATCCTGGGGTACTTCTACCGCGAGAGTAACCAGGATCTCGCCCGGCTGCTGGCGGCTCCCCCACGCGCTTTGGCCGGACATCTCGGGTGGGTGCTCTCGGTCGGTTGGGTCGGTTGGACGCCGCCTCTTGCGACGCCGCAAAGGGACCCCGGGACTTGGCGGATTTCCGTGTCCGTCGTCGTCCGAGATGGCGTTGCCATTCGACAGAGTCTCTTGCTTGTCCACGGCTGCGTACAGTTATTGACAGAACTCCAAGGGGCCGTGCGCTTCGCGCACCGGCCCGAACGGAGTCCAATCGGAGGCGTCCAGTGCGCAACCGATTGGGAGTCGGATTGGGAAAAAGGAAGTGAATCGGCCCGAGCGCATCAGTCGCTTCGCTTCCCACAGCCCGAACGAACTACAGGTCAATGCTCGGAGCGTCATCGTCGTCGCCGTCTTCCAGCGCATCCATCCCGTCGATCAAAGAGACGCTTGTCCGGCTGATGGTCACCACGCGACCGTCATCGAGTTCGATGGCAAGCACCGGTCCATCCGAGGCACTTTCCGCCGTCTCGACGGCCTTCACAAAATCAAGATCTGAAAAGTTCACGTTGTTTCCCTTAAGAACGTTGGGACATCGGAAGCCACCGTTTGCGGCCTCCCGCGTAACGGGTGATCAAGAAACACCGCCCGGCCTGGAACCACTTGGAGCTCACGGGTCGTCCAGCGATTTGTCTTTGCGCTTCCTGACGCGCCATTGCTTGAAGCGCGTGGGAAAGAGCACGTTTCCGTGCATGAGTCCGATGGTGCGACGCGCCGCGTAGTCACCGTAGCGAGAGGGTGGCATCTCCGGCTGGCGTGCGATGCGAATGGGTCTGGCGGATCTGCGGGCTGTCGGCCCCCCCATCAATTGCGTGAATTCTGCCCAGTCACCCGAGTCTGCTGCTTGTCGGAACCGTTCCAGGTCACCCGAGCTTGCATCACGCAGGCGGCGAAGCTCCCGATACACGCCGACCGGTGGCCCGCCGATCTGCTGAAATTGCCGAATCCCCCATGTCGAAGCGAACGCCAGGACCCGCTCAGCGGTCGATGCGGCCGACATCCCGCCGTCTTCTTGTGCTCCTGGGTCGAACCCAAATCCGTCGATGTTCTTGGAGATGTACTTGGCCACGTAACCCACAGCAGACCCACGGGCGGGGTCGATCGCGACCTGCTTGAAGCGATGCTCCTGTGCGCCGGTCTCGGTGCTGTCCTCGCGTAAGGCATAGTCGCGCAGAGTCTCCCGAACGGGCTCTGCTGCGCCGGCCGGCATGAATAGCAAGAAATGCCAATGCGGAGTGCCGTCGTGATGGGGTTCTGCTATCCGAAAGCCATAGGGGTGCAGCCCCCGACGATGCAGCTTCGCACGTACCCGCTGCCACAGCGTCTGGAGGTAGGCTTGCGCGTCGCGCGGCGTTGAATGGTCGAACCCTGGGTTGCGTCCGCCGCTCCTTGAGCGCACCGCATGAAAGCGTGACGGGCAGGTGAGGGTATAGAACTCGGCAACATGCCCGAGCATGCGCGCAACTTCTTCGAGACCGGCAATGCGCGCCATGAGTTCATTGCGCCGATTGCGGGGGTTGGAAACCGAGCGGTCGTGCAACTCATCCAGCCCAATGACCTCGCCATGCTCGCTCACCGCCTCAAGCCTCTGGAGCATGCGGCGATTGGTTCGCCGCCGCTGTCTTTGACTCTGCAGCGTTCCGTCGCTGACATACAGTCCCTTGCGCCGGCTCACCTGGCCGAGGCGACGCATCCATTTCTCGTATGAGCGCAGGTGGAGCTTGCGCAGCGCGCCAATCCACCACACCGGGTCGCAGAGCCTCGCGACAATGCCGGCAACCGTGCGGAACTGGTCGAGGGCAGGCAGGTTGACGCCCACCGACTGCGCATATCGCGTTACTGCCTGTAGAGCCCTAAAGGGCTGGCGAGATACGAAGGCCAAGGCACCGCAGCGATCCGCGCAGAGCTTGGCCTGCGCCCGCAGCTCGCCTTCGTCCGTGGCCAGTGCGAGGCGCCTTGGATTGAGCTCCTCACGGACGTCCTGCAGCAGGATGTTTGCGTCGCGGTATCCGTGACGCCCGCCTTCCCACAGCCGACGGTACTCGGCCGCTATAGGGGCTGACAGGGAGTTCGGGAGGGACCGAAAAACCCGCCGACGCTTCCATCTGAAACCCGCATTGACCCAGTCGAGGTCCCATGTCAGCTGCTCGGCTTCGTTCTCCGGGGCAAAACCCTCCGGGTCTGGCACACGGTAGGGGCCGGCCAGCAGGCTCATGACTGACCGCCGCCAGATCGATCGCTGCGGCGCGACTCGATGAATGCATCGAGGTCGTCCAGCCGGTACCGGACTGCACGGGCCCCAACACGAATGTAGGGGATACGTTCGCCACGCCAGCGGTCGCGCTCCAGGAAGGCTTCGCTGACCGCCAGCAGTGCGGCTGCTTCCTTGGAAGTGAGTAGCCTGTTCACCATCTTCGTTCCTTTCTGTCCGAACGGAGCGGAGGCACCGTCACACAGGCGGTGCGCCCCGGCTTGGCACTTCAGCGGCCGTTGGGACCAGGAAGTGCCTAGCGGCAGATGGAACGAATAGTCGGGGTCTATGCAGGCCCGTTCGAGTACAAAAACCTCGCCGCAGCGACTATGGTTTTTGTACCTTGACGGCTTTGAGGATCAGGGCGTGAGGGTTCGCCAAGGGCATCCTGGCCTCGCGTAAGGCAATCTCCGCGATCTTGGCGAAAGGCCCGTCCTGCCCGGTTCCGGGTTCTCGATGGAAGTACGTCCGATAGCTTTCAGCGACGCGACGTACGAGTGCGAGCTTCAGCGGTTCCTTCTGGCGTCCGCCCGCTGGGCGGCGTTCCCCAAGTTGAGCAGCGACGGACACGACAGCATGGAGCGTCCTAAGGGCGGTGGTGCAGTCCCGCACGAGGTCGACCGATGCCCGTTGTACGAGAGTCCGAGCACCATGAACTTCGATGTCCTCGGCCAGATCATCGAGTGAGAAGTCCTGCGGAATGCATGCGCTGATGCGGGATTCGAGGGGATCGCTCTTGTGAAGCTCTTCGAGGTCTGTGGCGAAACTCTCAATCTTGGCCTCCCAATTCCGGAGGGCGCGGCGCGCTTGCTCGTCCGTCAGTTGAGCTCTATGCGCGTCACGCAGGACTTGGAACGCGCCGACGGCGCGCTCGACCTCATCGACAAAGCCTTCGACGGCAGCGGCGTCGACCTCACGCGGAGCGTGACGGCCCAATTCCTGCCGGGTGGGCGCGTCTAGCCGAAACGTGACCTCATGGGCTTGTTGGCCGCTGAGAGGTATGACGATTTGACGCGTCACGGGCGGGGTCCTCACGGTTGCTTATCACGTCCAACACGAGCAAGAGTGGGACCTGTTCCCACCGCGCACGCGACGGCGCTTGACACCGGGGCCCTGCGCGGCGCGCGCGTAGGCCGCACCCCGCCGGGGGTGACCTACCGGCCACCCCCGGCGGCGTGCTGAACGCTAGCGCACCGCGCCTCCCAGTATCAAGCGCCGTCGCGTGCGCTACCGGATTTCCCAGGAACCGGGGAGTGATCCGGGGGGTACGGCTGGGGGCCCCGGAATGCAACCCCCTTCCGAGCCGGTCAGGATCCGGCCACAATCCCCGGCACAGAACCAAAATAACGAGGATTACGGGTCATGCCAGGCCGAATTGAAGACGCCCTGTTTGAGTTGGTACCTTCGGATGGAAGCGCCATCGGCAACATCGCCCTTCACAGAGCCCTGTCGGCAGCCCTGAGGCGAGAAGTCTCCGACGGTGAGTTTGCGACGCTGCGGGACGAACTGTTGAGACGAGGGCTGCTGGCGAAAGGCCCCGGCCGTGGAGGATCGGTGCGTCGCGCGGCACTGGGGAGTAGCGCGACCACCCTTGTGGCAAAGGACTTCGACCTCGCCCACCCCGTGGCACCGGAGCCTTCCAGCGCGACGGCTAAACCCGCGAGAGGGGCTGCGCAGCCAAGGCCGCACAGCGGCCGCGCGAACTCCGCATCCGGTGGCCCACAGGTCATCAGTTATCGACACCTCGACAAGCGGGTCAACAACCCCGAGGTCGGGATGGTCACGCCCGACACCGATCCCGACGAAGGCAAGACCACGTGGGCCTACGACCCGCATCTCGACCCGGCCCTCCAATTTGACGTCGGCCGGGCAAAGATCGAGAAGATCATCGACGACGCCTTGGCGAGCGGTGATGAGGCTGCGATGCGCTCGGCGCTGGAAACCCTGCGACGCATGCAGTCACCCTATCTCGCCTGGACCGGAAAGGCCGAACGCACCAGCTTCGACGTGGACCTCGTGTCGCTCCATGTCCACGAGCGCATCGACCCGGCTAGCATCCTCGCAGCCGTCCGCAAGAAACTGAAGGGGGAGAAGTCATCGGCAGGGAGCTTTCAACCGGACTTGTTCGCTGCACCCTTCGAGAACCTGCCGCTTCGAGACGCGATCGACTTCTACCGCCACGAGAAAGGCTGGTCGAATCGCTTGATCGCCGGTGATTCGCTGCTGGTCATGAATTCACTGCTGCAAAAGGAAGGCATGGCCGGGCAGGTGCAGATGATCTACATCGACCCGCCCTATGGCATCAAGTACGGGTCGAACTTCCAGCCCTTCGTAAACAAGCGGGACGTAAAGGACCGCAGCGACGAGGACCTCACGCAGGAACCGGAGATGATCAAGGCGTTCCGGGATACGTGGGAGTTGGGGATTCACTCGTACCTTACGTACCTGCGGGATCGCCTGCTCCTGGCGCGCGAGCTGTTGAGTGCGTCGGGGAGTGTGTTTGTACAGATCTCCGATGAAAATCTCCATCACGTTCGCGAGATGTTGGATGACGCATTTGGGAATCAGAATTTCGTCAGCGTCATTACGGTCGCGAAGACGAGCAGTGCAACCAGCGAATTGCTTCCTGGTGTTTCTGACTACGTGGTTTGGTACGCGCGAGATGTCGGTATGGTTAAGTACAGAGAGCTGTATCAGCGCAAAGAAATCGGCGGGGCGGGCGCTGGTCAGTACACATCGCTCGAATTCCCTGACGGCCGGCGAGCGCGCGTGACCGATCCGCAGGGCGTATTGGCCGAGTCACCGCCCGGTACACGTGTCTACAGACTCGACAATATGACCAGCCAGCGTCCACCAGGAAGCTTTACCGTAGAAATTGAAGGCCAATCTGTCAAGCCGACCAACGGATACTGGAAAACCGGCGAGTCCGGGATGAAAGCGCTTGCGAAATCGAGCAGGCTAGAACTTGTAGGCAATACCCTCTGCTATGTTCGGTACATAGAAGATTTCCCTGTTTATCCGTTTTCGAATTTGTGGACCGACACCGTCACATCCGGTTTCGCTGACAAGAAGGTCTACGTCGTGCAAACGAACGTGAGCATTGTGGAACGCTGCCTCCTCATGACCACCGATCCCAGCGACCTCGTCCTCGACCCGACCTGCGGTTCCGGCACAACCGCCTTTGTTGCCGAGAAGTGGGGCCGTCGTTGGATCACGTGCGACACCTCACGCGTGGCCGTCACGCTGGCCAAACAGCGGCTGATGACCGCGAGCTACGATTACTTCGAGTTGAAGTACCCGCACGAAGGGCTGAAGAGCGGCTTCATCTACAAGACCGTGCCGCACGTGATGCTCAAATCCATCGCCAACAATCGCGAGATCGACGAGATCTACGAACGGATGCATCCGGCGATCGAGGAGGCCCTCGCGACGTTGAATGGCGCCCTCAAGGTGAGCATCACTTTCACCGTCACCGGAGGAGGTCGCAAGGGCCAGACGCTCAAGGTCGGGAAGGGCGATGCGCTGCTCGAATGGGAGGTGCCCTTCGACTTTCCTGATGACTGGCCTGCGGACGTCCGGACCGCCTTCGACGCCTTCCACGCCGCGCGGCGGACGATGCACAAGCAGATGGACGCCTCCATTGCCGCCCACGCCGACCAGGAGACACTCTACGACCAGCCGCAGGTATCGAAGAACAAGCTGCGCATCACTGGACCGTTCTCGGTGGAAGCGGTGCCTTTTCCAACGGTGCTCGCACTGGACGAAGCGCAATCGCCGCAGGAAGCGGACGTTGCCATCGCCCGCTCGGGCGAATCGTCGCGGCAACACGGCTGGCGCGACGAACTGGTCAAGACCGGCATCCGCGGCAAGGGAGGACAGATGCTCAAGTTCGCGGAGCTGAACACGCTACCGGGCACCCGGCATCTGCACTGCGCCGGCACGCTGGCGGACACGGGTGAGCGCGTGGTGGTGAGCTTCGGCCCCGAGCATGCGGCGCTGGAGCAGCGGCAGGTGGAGATGGCGCTGCGCGAGGCGGGTGAGCTGTTTCCTCGACCGACGATGATCGTGTACTGCGCCTTCACCTTCGATCCGGAAGCGGCCAAGGACATCGACAACCTCAAGGGCATTACGGCGCTCAAGGCGCAGATGAATACCGACCTGCTCACCGAGGACCTCAAGAAGGCCCGAGCCAGCAATCAGAGTTTCTGGCTCATGGGCCAGCCCGACGTGGAGGTGCGCAAGCGCCCAGACGGACTGTGGGAGGTAGAGGTGCACGGCTTCGATTATTTCGATACCGTGAAAGGCGATCTCGTCTCTGGTGGTAAGAGCCGGATTGCACTATGGCTGCTCGACACGGACTACGACGAGCGCTCGCTCTTTCCGAAACAGGTCTTCTTCCCGATGGCCGGCAAGGACGACGGCTGGTTCAAGCTCAAGAAGGACATCCGCGCCGAGCTCAACGAGGACCTGTTGACGCAGTTCCACGGGACCGTCTCACTGCCATTTGAAGCAGGGGACAACCGCAAGGCGGCGGTAAAGATTGTGGACGACCGGGGAATCGAGTCTCTCAAGGTCATCGCGCTAGATGATCCGAAATGATTCGCTGGGCGCGTGCAATTAAAGGCGAACCGGCAGGGGTAAAACCCGCCTTCAGTACGGGGATCTTTTCGTGACAGGTCCAGCGTCCCTCATCATCAACTCGCCCTACGAGCGTCCAGCTCGGCACTGGGGGCAGACGACGACTGGCTCGCTTGTTGAAGTCAGCACCCGCCGTGAAGCCGGGTACGAGATTTATGACACGCGCAGTAACACGCGGCGCGTCGAGAACCTGCCGTTGGTCAACATGATCCGTGAGCGAATCGACGCGTGGCGAAGTGCCGGCTGGCCCGGCATCACCAGCGTGACCCGTAGCCTGCTGGAGCATTGGAACGACCGCTCGGTCTCGGCACGCAACTATCCGTTCTACTTCTGCCAACTCGAAGCCATCGAGACGCTGATCTGGTGGGTCGAGGCGCCATCTGAGTTCAAGCAGGGAATCCATGTTCCTGGAGATGGCGGCCCGTGGCAGCGCATCTGCAACAAGATGGCCACGGGCACCGGCAAGACAACGGTCATGGCCATGATCGTGACATGGCAGGTGCTCAACGCCTTGGCCTACCCGAAGCGGAACAAGGATTTCTCTCGGGCCATCTTCATCGTAGCGCCAGGGCTCACGGTCAAGGAGCGACTCCGGGTTCTCTACCCTGGGGAATCCGAAAACTACTACGACGCGTTCGCGCTGTGCCCCTCGCTAGCGTTGCGGCAGCGGCTGAATCAGGCGGAGATCCTGATCGACAACTGGCATAGCCTCATGCCGCTGAAGGAGGCGGACCGCTCAGTGGTCAAGAAAGGCGCTGAGAGCGACGAGGTGTACACCCGACGCGTTCTTGGCCGACTTGCCCTACACAGGGATCTCGTCGTGATCAACGATGAGGCCCACCATGCTTATCGGGTGCCCGCAGACATCAAGGTGAAGCGCACCGAGGGTTTTGACCCCAAAGAGGCCACGCGCTGGATCGAGGGGCTGGACCGCATTCACACGACACGCCGACTCCAGCGTTGCTTTGATTTGTCGGCCACGCCCTTCGCGCCCACGGGCAAGGCCAATGCTGAGGAAGGCCTGTTCGCCTGGATCGTGTCCGACTTCGGCCTCAACGACGCCATCGAAGCCGGGCTAGTCAAGACGCCCAGGGTAGTGGTTCGCGACGGTGCCGTACCGAACACGCGCGATCTCCGACCGAAGCTGTATCACCTCTATCGTGAGACAGAAGTCGGCGAGGATCTCAACCGGCGAGGTGCGCAGCCCCACGAGCCCTTGCCGGCCCTGGTGCAGCAGGCGTACACCCTGTTGGGGGCGGACTGGAAAGAGACCATGCGGACGTGGAAGTCCCTTGGTCACGTCTCACCTCCGGTCATGCTGACAGTCTGCAACCGGACCGAAACTGCAGCTCGTATCGAGCACTACTTCAATCAGGGCGATGCGCAGATCGCGGAGCTGCACGCGCCGACCAAAACGCTGCGAGTCGACTCGAAGGTACTGGAGAAGGCAGAGATCGGCGAAAGCGCTGGAACCGACAAGGCCTACGAAGCGCGACTGCATGAGATTGTGGAGGCCGCCGGGATTCAGGGGGAGCGGAAGAAGCGACTCACGGACTTGAAGAAGGAAGATCTGCTGCGTGAGATCGTAGACAACGTCGGCAAGCCTGGCACCGGCGGCCAGGATCTGCAGAACGTAATTTCCGTCGCAATGCTCTCTGAAGGATGGGACGCGAAGAACGTGACTCACATCATGGGTCTCCGCGCTTTCACCAGCCAACTCCTGTGCGAACAGGTGATCGGGCGCGGACTACGGCGCGTGTCCTACGACACGGACGAGAATGGACTCTTCAGGCCGGAATTCGTGAATGTGTTCGGCGTGCCGCTTGCGATCTTTCTCCAGTCCGATGCGGACGGCCCTGCGCCACCACCGCCAAAGCCGTCCACGCAGATTCAGTCCCTGGAGGAACGCAACGCCCTGGAGATCCGATGGCCGAACGTGCTTCGGATCGACACAGTGTTTCGGCCAACGCTAGTGGTGGACTGGGACAAGGTTAAGGTCCTCGAGCTCGACCCAGCACAGACCCGCATCACAGCCGAGGTGGCTCCCGCACTCCAGGGTGTAGAAGACTGGGACCGAATCCACGTCATCGATCTGGAGAAACTACCGGACGAGTTCCGGCAACAGCGACTGGTGTTCAAAGCGGCGCGCAAGGCCTTCGAGACGGTCGAGCACGCCTTCCGGGGCAATCGTGAGTTTTTGTTGGTGCAACTTGTCCGGCTCACCGAGCAATTCCTTGCCTCTGACAAGCTCGTGATTCCGTCACTGTTCCACAACGAACCTCTTCGCAAGCGCATTCTCGTGTCGCTGAACATGGACCGAGTGGTGCAGCACTTGCTACGTCACGTCAGCGAGCAGAACCTGGAGCGACTGGAGCCTGTTTTTGACGAGGCGTTTCCAATTGGTTCAACGCGGAACATGCGCGCGTGGTACACGACCCGCGAGTGCCGTCCGACGCGACGCTCTCAGATCAGCCATATGCTGGCCGACAGCGCTTGGGAACAGCATGCCGCCAACATTCTCGAAACCAACCCGCTGGTTGAGGCCTACGCCAAGAACGATCACTTGGGATTCCAGATCTGGTATCTCTGGAAGGGTTCCAAGCGACGGTACATCCCCGATTTCTTGATCCGCCTAGCCAACGGGCGAACACTGGTGTTGGAGATCAAGGGGCAGGACACGGACCAGGATAAGGAGAAGAGGGCTGCGCTAGATTCCTGGGTCAGGGCAATCAACGCCAAAGGGGGGTTTGGACTCTGGGCGTGGGATGTGGCCTTCGAGCCGGGCATGATTCAGGACGTGCTTACCAAGCAGCCCCCGCCGTTGATTTGAATGGAACATGCGCTTTGGAGCACGAGCGGATACGCAGCACGCCGGGGAGTCGCACTCGCGGGGTCCTCTGTGCTGGGACTCGGTCTAAGTCATTCACCGCCCGACTGTGTCAGTAGACGCTAGTGCGTTTGAATTGCGTCCTTTTTCTTGATCGTCGCGCGAATCGGTACGCCTCAATCAGCGGGGATGGTCCACGGGCGAGGAAACAGGCGTCAGATGCGGTGGCAGTTAGAATTCACGACTCGGCGCTGTTCTGTTAGCGAAAGGCTAAGGTTGCAGGCTCGTTACGGAGACGATTTCTGAACTCAACGCAAGAACGATGACGCGCCTATCACACAGACTAGCCAAGTGGGCCGCGCACCCGGTCGCGCGCCGCAGAATCGCTGCAGTCTATGCGCTTGTACTGGCCGTAGTTGGGATTTTCATAGCGATTTCTTGGCGTAACTCGGTGTGGGTCATCAGTACCACCCAAGAGGCATTTAGGTGGATCGGTGGCGCGCAAATGCCATGGTCACTGATCGATGCCCTGGTCAATCTGTTCGTGATCATGAGCGCGTTTGTGGTGGTCAGACATGGCGTCCTTGTCCTGGCATACAAGATTCGCCGATCGGCAAGCCCTTCCTCCTCAAAAAGGCCGGTCGTCATATCAGACAGCCCAATCTTGACGCTAGATCAAGACGTATTGTCCCGCTCTCCCTTCGCTCGGAGCGTTGCAGATCTCCTGCTGTCCAGTTCTGCACATGGCAGCACCGTCATTGCCATTGAAGGGCAATGGGGTGAGGGCAAGACATGCCTCCTGCAGCTCGTTAAGTGCATACTGGAGAATAGCGATGCTGCACCCATTATTGTCGAGTTTGATCCATGGCCGGAGGACTCGAAGCGAGGCGTGGTCGCACGTCTGCTGGATTCCATCGCGAGTGCTGTTCAAAGAGCTCCCGGCGTGCATCCAAGTCATCGAGCGGAGACCATTCGACTGCTGCGCTCGTTGGCCGATGCTGTGGCACACGATCTGGGCTTAAGTTACGTCGTAGCAGTAAGGGGCCTCACCCGATGGATCGACCCGACGTCCGCGGGTATTGGGAGTACCCCGCTTAGTTCCTTGAGCGCAGACCGGGACCTAATGAGACGCGTGATGTCACGGCTTGACCGGCCGCTAGTCATCATCGTCGACGATCTCGATCGCGTGGATGCCGAGGAGCTTCGCGCAACCCTTCTGGCTGTGCACGCCTTGGCCCAACTGCCGAACACCAGCTTTCTACTTGCGTACGACCCGATTGTCGTTGACGGGCTGTTGCGAGAGGTTCACTTAGGTGGGACGGATAGATCGTTCCGAGAGAAGATCGTCACAGTGGCTTGCCCGCTTCCAACTGTTCCCTACGTCGACCGGGTCCGTCTCTTTCAACAATCTTTGGATGCGGTGCTACAGAACCGCGAGCTCGGACAAGATTGGAGCTTCTGGAATCGAGAATCTAGGAACGAAGCCGTCACTCTCGCGGTGCGTCTATCTAAATCACCAAGAAGCTTGAAGCGCTTAGCCAACCACGCTGGAGTTCTGCTGTCGCGTTTGGGCCGAGAGGTCAACGGGCCAGATGTCGTATTGCTGGAGGTAGTGCGCGCCGAGTTCCCCGAGGCGTGGAGCGCTATCCGTCAGCGTCGAAACGCACTGGACAGATATGACATCTACTCGGAGGGAGATGTTCCGAGCGATTTCACCGCTGGTTTCCGCGAGTCTCTGGAAGATGATGCGGACAGTAGTGAAAAGCGCTCCGCCTTCGAGGAAGAGGTTAGGAAGCTAGTTCCCACCGAACGACAAACGGAAGTCACGCAGGTGCTCGAAGTCCTCTTCCCTCACGCAATGAGGGTCGAACGCGGTATCGACAATCGGGATGACCTTGTAAGGGATTCAAGAGTTGCGATAGGACGAAATCTTCGCAAGTACTTCTCGATGGGAGTCGATGGAGGGAACATCGCGGACGAAGACGTGCGTGCCGCTCTATCCAATCCAAAGCTGCGCGAATCGGTCCTAGCTGATGCGCTCCAGACTGGCGTGGTGGCGGGATTCCTGGGCACGATGAGTGCGCACATAGGGGCGGGAAGCCCGGTACAGGATGTTGGGCAACTCACGACTACGATCCTAGCCATGGCGAACTCTGCGTGGCTGGACCGTCGGGAAAACGTAACGGAAGAGGCAGCGAGCTGCATTCTCGCGGCAGTAGCAGCGGTGAGTTCAGGCGAACGAGGACCAATCTTGCGAAGTGTCGTGGCCTCCGACACCAGCATCTCGACGAGTCACAATGTGTTGGTTGAGCTTCTTCGAAGAGCGGGGTGGTGGAAACAAGGGAATTTCACAGAACCAAACGCGGCGGCGAGGTCGCCGCGTCTTGATCAACAACTGGTGTTGGATGCCGAGCTCCTGAAACTCAAAGATACATGGCTGGAGGTGGCGTGGCACTGCGACCTAGAGCGGCTCTTTGACGAAGAACCGAAGCCTTTGGCCGTGTTGCATCGCATGGGCCAACTCGAGGCGAGCGGTACTGACTACACGCGAGTGCAGATCGCACTGAAACAGTTTCTGGAGAGGGACGAGAATCTATTAAGAGTAGTTAGTCAGTTCTCCGTTCGTGCGACAGGCCAGTCGAGCGCAGTTGATGGATTGGAGAAGCTCATACCTGAGTGGAAGGAATTCGTAGGGCGTGTCAGAGCGCTCAAGGAACCCAGCGACGCGATCGAGAAGATCACGGAGTATTACGGTGAGCGCACTGACGTTGGTGAGTAGAAGTCACCAGGTTGTGTGGAAGTGGACCCCTCCCATTACATCGGATGGTCATTGAGAACAGGGAGCGGAGTTTGAGTACTAGCTGGTGCGGATCTAGGAGGGGCACGGCGGTGTTATCCAAGAAAGGCGGGTAGCATTGCTAAGAGTTGCACTGTTCAAGCTCAGGGCGCCCCGAATTGTCGAAAAGGAAGCGAAGAATGGCGAGAATCCTATTGCTGATGTTCCTACTAATCGTTGTAGCGGGCTGCGGCTGCAAGAAGTATGTACAGTATCAAGGGCGGTCGATAGACATTCAGGCACTCCAGGCGAAGACAGGAAAAGTGGACGTCGGCGTCGGAAAGATCGCAATCGAGCCAAAATTCCGGCAGGTGTCGCATAGAGTTGAGGAGCTTGATCTACTTCAAGTCAATACGTGCAATGAGATCAGTAGCATGAAGGATGGGCCACCGAAAGAGAATCTCCGCGCCAAGTATGTGGAGCGGCTCCTTCAATTGCAGCTAATAGCGGTAGAGCACTACGAGAAAGTGAATTCTTCATCCGAGAAGCAAGATCGTGTGTGCAAGGATTTCTCTGGAGTGTGGGAGCTCAAGGCAGACCCGCGGCGTCCGCACCTAGTGATCGTGCAAAATGATTGCGAATTCACGGGTGTAATGGATGTGCCAGGGGTTCATCACGCATTCTCAGGGACTATCGTCGGAAGGAGGTCTGACGCAAGAATGGTTCGGACTGCGGACTGTGGTGTCCAGGTGTGGAATCTAACGCTGGAGCGAACAGTCGATACGCTACAGCAGTCCGTTACATCGTCACAGTTAACGAGCGGAAGTTGCGTACAGGTTGGGGCAACGATGAATCCGCTGATTTACGACAAGTCGGGTGGCGACCAAGGCAAATAGCCGACATTTGTCCTCGTAAGCGAGGAGTGGCGCTTTGGGGTTTTATTCGGGCGGTCACGATAGGGCAACGACCTCACGCCAGTGCCGAGATTCATCTTGTCCGGCACGCCAACGAAACGGACGCCACCATACGGTGGCGTTTCTCTTCTCACTTCCCATGCTCGCACTTCGGAACTCGAAGATTCGATAAGGTAGAATCGGGTCCGCTGCCGACAGACCGAAAACGGCCAGACGCGGACGTCCGGGAAACTGAGCCTGGGACCTCCGTGCCAGATGTGGTCCGCGAAAGCATCGAGAGCTACGGGTGGTACGCTGCCACCAAGGTCAAGATCGCCCCTAGCTGTGAAGCGTCAAGAGGTTGTTTCTTGACTTGGGAAGCCGAGACATGGGCACCGCTCCACCAATACCCTGGTGAGGGCGGTGCCAGTTGTAGTGGTGTTGCCAGTAGGCCAGGGCTTGAGTGCGCTGGGCGGAGTTCTGATAGGTCCAACCGTAGGCCCATTCGCGCAGCGCCGATTGGATGAAGCGCTCGGCCTTGCTGTCAATGGGAACCCAAGTTTCCCCAGTTGCGGGAATCGAAAATTCCCCACCCGGTTCACGGTTCGGCCTCTTCGGAA
>FRDC01000279.1_pt1 | contig 18199 bp, 21 predicted proteins | sample 1106171 | NCBI WGS metagenome assembly FRDC01 (sample SAMEA3930566, study PRJEB13176) | freshwater metagenome | biome: Drinking water system; feature: drinking water; material: water | place: Singapore | collected 2014-12-20 | reverse complement strand
GGAACCTATCCCAATGTCGCTATTCACTTCGCTATTGGTGATGCCGTGATGGCCGGACAGAACATGCTGATCGCGGCGGAGATGATGGGCTATCGAGGTTGCTGGATCGGTGGGGTCCTGAACGGACTTGAGAAGGTCGCCTCTCTGGCGCGCCTTCCTGAGGGCGTCTTTCCTTTTGCCGCACTGACGATCGGAGTTCCCGACGAGCCAGAGCAGTATCGTCCGCGGTTACCTCGAAACCAAGTGATTCATGAGAACTTTTATCGTAGCCCCTCCACTGAGGAGCTGTGCGAAGGCGCCGTGGCGATGTCCGGAATTACTGCAAGAGGAAACTGGCCTCAGACTTTGGCAAGATACTTTGGTTCGGGCGGAAGTATGGAAGCTCGAGAGCCTGTGTTGAAGGCTCATCTTGATCGAAAAATTCGGGGGCGAGTTTGAAAACAGATCCGCTCTATGTGCCACCGCTTTTGGATCCGCGTACGGCCGAGCCAAAAACTCGAGTTGGTCGATGGCTTTGCAATCCGGAATTGTCTTCGGGACACATCGACTATTTGAAAGCCCACCATGCTCACGTCGAGGAGCCATGGTACAAGGTGCTTTGGTTGACCGGGGTCGATTATTTTTCCACCTTGGGTTATCAGCCGGGGATCGCATTGCTTGCTGCGGGGGCGCTTTCTCCGATCGCGACTCTGTTTCTGATCGCAGTGACACTCTTGTGCGCGCTTCCGACCTATATTCAGGTGTCCCGGAGGTCTTTCGCGGGCCAAGGGTCTATTGCGATGCTCGAATCCCTGCTGAAGGGGTGGTCTTCGAAGTTATTTGTGCTGGTGCTGCTTGGGTTTGCAGCGACGGACTTTATTATCACAATGACTCTCTCTGCTGCGGATGCGGCACTTCATATGGCGGAGAACCCCCTTCTCCATCAACATTTGGAGCATGCTCAGGTCGGACTCACCATTTTCCTGTTGATCGTATTAGCTGCGGTCTTCTTGAAGGGTTTTTCTGAAGCCATTGATCTTGCGATGTTCATCGCGATTCCCTATATCGCGCTGAACTTGGTCGTTCTGATCGGCGGGTTTTGGGAGGTCTTTCAGCATCCGGAAGTGTTGTCAGAGTGGAAGCGTGCGCTGGAATTGCGTGGAGATTGGAGTTCAATTTTATTGGTTTCGGCGTTGGTCTTTCCCAAGCTGGCCTTGGGAATGAGTGGTTTTGAAACTGGGGTGTCGGTCATGCCACTGGTCAAGGGTGACAAACAGGATCGGGATTTGCCGGCACCAAGGAGGCGAATCAGGAACACGCGAAAGCTTCTCACCTCTGCGGCGCTGATCATGTCGAGTATGCTGTTGATGTCTAGCTTCGTGACAACGATCTTGATTCCCGAAGCGGCATTTCTTCCCGGAGGTGAGGCCAATGGCCGTGCGCTATCCTATTTAGGCCATCGGATTTGGGGTCACGGGTTTGGTTCAATTTATGATTTCTCGACGATCATGGTCCTTTGGTTCGCGGGCGCGTCGGCCATGGCAGGTATGTTGAATCTGATTCCTCGGTACCTCCCGCGGTTCGGTATGGCTCCACGTTGGATCGCTTATCGTCGCCCTCTAGTTCTTGTGTTGTTTTTGATCGCTGCTTTTGTGACCTGGATTTTTGATGCCAATGTGGATGCGCAAGGAAGTGCTTATGCCACTGGGGTTCTGGCTTTAATGCTTTCTGCGGCCGTGGCAGTTTCGATTTCCTACTGGCGCGAGGTCGAGCGCTTGAAGAGTTTGTACTTCTGGCTTGTCGCTTTGGTCTTTGCTTACACGCTGATTGATAATGTCATCGTCAAACCCGAGGGGATTTTGATCGCGGGCACGTTTGTGATTGGGATTCTTTTGTTCGGCGCCCTCAGTCGTTGGCAGCGAGCGTTGGATTTGCGCGTGGGAGAGGCGCGGTTTAATGACCAAAAGACTGCGGACCTTTGGTCAGAGATTTCATATAAGAAAGTTCATCTGGTCCCACTTGCCAGTATGGATTTAGATCGCAGAATTCGGAAAGGGGTTGAGATCCGAAAGGATTACAATTTTGAAGGTCCAATTGCCTATCTCTATGTGGAGCTGATCGACAATCGTAGTGAGTTTATCTCTCCGCTTCGAATAGAGGCGGAGCGAATCGAAAATAACGATGTCCTGATTGTGGTTCGGGGAGCCAGCGTTATTGCCAACACCATCGCCTATGTGAGTGAGCTTTTGAATCCGATCAGCCTGTTCATTGGTTTGACCCGGACCAATTTGATGGGTCAGTCCGTGCGTTACCTTCTGTGGGGAGAGGGCGAGACCGGACTGATGGTCTATCGAGTTCTTTTGCGCTATTGGGATTGGACGCCCGAAGACGACGTGCGTCCCAATATTTTCCTCATGAGCAAATAGCCCCTATTCCAGTTTCAGACCTTTTGTTTTGGTCAGATACTCTTCATAGGTCATGTGGTCATCAAACACGATTTGGGTATCGATCTCGATGATGCGATTTGCTACGGTCTGAATAAACTCGTGATCGTGGGAGGTGAAAATGACGTTGCCTTTGAAGCGCTGAATTCCCTCATTCACCGCGGTGATGCTTTCTAAGTCGAGGTGATTGGTTGGACCGTCAAAGAGAAGGACATTAGCGCCTGAGAGCATGAGTTTTGAAAGCATGCAGCGGACCTTTTCGCCACCGGAAAGGACCGTCGGCTTCTTTAGGGCTTCTTGGCCACTAAATAACATTTTTCCAAGGAAGCCTCGGATGAATGTCTCATCTTTTTCTGTTGAGTATTGCCGTAGCCAATCGACAAGCGACTCTTCGTTCCCTGAAAAATATTTCGAGTTGTCGGTCGGGAAATACCCACGCGACGTCGTGATTCCCCATGTGAGACTTCCCGAGTCCGGCTGAATTTCTCCGCCCAGAATGTCCATAAGCATTGTCTTTGCCAGATCGTCTTTTCCGAGCAGAGCGATTTTATCGCCTTTTTTCATCGTGAAGCTGATGTTCTTCAGAAGGGGCTTTCCCTCGAACGAGTGGGACAAATGATTGACCGTCAAAACGTCGTTTCCAAGTTCCCGTTTTACATCAAAACCGACGAAAGGTTTTTTGCGAGAAGACTGGGGAAGGTCTATGAACTCCAATTTCTCGAGCTGCTTCTGACGTGACGATGCCTGCTTTGATTTTGATGCGTTGGCGCTAAATCTCTGAATGAAGGCTTTCAACTCTTCTGCTTTGTCCGCACTTTTCTTATTCTGGTTTGCGATGAGCCGCTGACTGAGCTCACTGGCTTGCCGCCAAAAATCATAGTTTCCCGTGTAGGTAGTAACCTTACCGAAATCAATGTCCGCGATGTGAGAGCAAACTTTGTTTAAAAAGTGGCGATCATGAGAAATCACGATCACCGTATTCTTGAATGCCAAGAGGAATTCTTCAAGCCAACGAATTGCGTAGATGTCCAGGTGGTTAGTTGGCTCATCCAAAAGAAGAATGTCGGGCTGGCCGAAGAGGGCCTGGGCCAAGAGGACCTTGATTTTGTTCCCACCCGTGAGCATCTTCATTTGTTGGGAGTGTAGAGGTTCAGGAATTCCGAGACCCGCAAGCATCACTCCTGCCTCCGACTCCGCTTCCCATCCCCCAAGTTCCGCAAACAGAGTTTCCAGTTCTCCCGAGATGACGCCGTCGGCTTCGGAAAAGTCAGGTTTTGCGTAGAGCTTTTCGCGCTCCTCGATGACTTTATAGAGGCGGTCATTCCCCATGAGAACCGTCTTCAGTACGGTGTGCTCGTCAAAGGCATAGTGGTCTTGTTTTAGGACAGAGAGTCTCAGGCTTCTATCCATGATGACTTCTCCGGTCTGAGGCTCGATTTCTCCCGCCAGAACTTTGAGGAAAGTGGATTTCCCAGCGCCGTTTGCGCCAATGAGTCCGTAGCAATTCCCGGGAGTGAATTTGACATTCACTCCTTCAAAGATCTTGCGACCACCAAACTGAAGACTGATGTTGGAGGTACTGATCATCGTGAGCGCGGAACCGCGCCGGTCCAATCTGTGATTTTTTTCTCTAGGCGCCGAAAGAAGGAAATTTTTTCAAGGGGGTAATTCATCACTCCGAGGGTGATGCAATAGTGCTGGTTGAATTCACCGGAGTGATGTTTTGCATGGTGGTCCGGAGAGAGTAAAAGGCCTCGGCGTTGGAGGAAGTTTAAAACGGGTCCGCGCGATGGGGCGTGGGACCACTTGTGAACCTGATTGGTGATCGAGATGCCGATCGCGAAAGTCAGGAGAAAAAGGGAGAGCAAAGGGTACGTCGACAAGAAAAAATGTGCGGGGAGAATGAGCACGACCCCTCCGGCGGAATTGGCGCCGTTGGTCTCGATAAAGCCGTGGCGAACAATAGAAAGGGGGTCGGCGTGGTGTTCACGGAAGCTGCGAATGAGCCAGGGCCCAAAAAACGGCGTCGTGAAATTGCCCCAAGTATCGGCGGCCCAATGAACCAGTCCCGAGACAACATCTGCGGCGATCAACCCGAGCACGCAAGCAACGATGATACTGAGCCAAGATTGGGGAAAGGACATTTCCAGCAATCTGAGTAGAAACAATCCGAGGCAAAGGACAAAGACGAAAAGGGTCAGCCCCTCAAAAACGAGGTGGGACAGTTTGTAGGGTGGTGGAGTTTCCTGAGCTCTGGCCTCGGAAATTTTCTGGTCTTGTATCATACCTAATCTTTCTCAAGAATGGGCCTATGGTATCCTCGGAGTTCGTCTTCGGACAAGGAAAAGTCAGTGGTTATTTGGGTTTCTTTTTTGCGTCTTTATGCCTTGCGGGTGTTCTCTGTTTTCGCTTTCCAGAGTATCTAACCTCACCTGAGCTCAGAGCGGTTTACCAGGTCTCTTTCATGAGGACCCTCCTGGCATTTTTCCTTTGCGTCGCCTTTGGCCTATCGGTTGTGAGTTTCTTTCTCGCGAAGAAAAAAATCCTCAGTCTGATCTCAATGTTGCTCGTATTGATCTCGGTTTTGCTGGGTGGATCGCAGGTTCCTGTTCCAGAGACGGTAAAATCATCGCCCGCGTTTGGTTTGGATTGGTTTGTTCTGGATCTCTTGGTTTTAACCCTGGTGTTTGTGCCTTTGGAGAGACTCCTCGCTCGGCTTCCCGAGCAGCGCGTTTTCCGCACGGGTTGGAAGGTGGACTTGGTTCATTTCTTCGTTAGCCACATGCTTGTTCAGGTGACGACATTCCTGATTCTGGCCCCGGCGTTGTTTGCGGCCCGATTTCTGGGGCCGCTGGCTTTGCAAACCTGGGTCGCTTCCCAACCTTTTTTGGTTCAGGTGCTAGAGATTGTGGTCATCGCGGATTTTACTCAATATTGGATTCATAGAACCTTTCATGAGATTCCGTGGCTATGGCGATTTCATCAAGTCCATCACTCTACAGTGGAAATGGATTGGCTCGCGGGTTCGCGTCTTCATTTGGTGGACATTTTGGTCACGCGGAGTGTGACCCTCATACCTCTATTTTTGTTTGGCTTTGAAACGACCGCTTTGAAGGCGTACCTTGTTTTTGTCGCTGTGTTTGCAACTTTTATCCATACCAATTTTCGCTATGAACTGAGTTGGCTTGGGCGCTGGATTGTTACACCTTTCTTTCATCATTGGCATCATGCGATTGAGCCGGAAGCGATCAATAAAAACTATGGTGTTCATATTCCGTGGTTTGATCGGATGTTTGGGACAAACTATGAGCCTCCGGGAAAGTGGCCCCCGGGTTACGGCGTTCACGGAGTGCAGCTCCCTGTGAACTATCTGCTCCAGCTGATATTGCCCTTTCGACCCGGGAGGGGTTGACGGCCGCAGAGTTCGTCCCCAGGTTTCTCTAGGACTACGTCAATGGAGTCAACTATGAGAAAAGTCCGTTTGAGACAGAAAACGCAGAGTCGGCATTGGGTCGGAGATGGGTTTCCCGTTCAGAACATTTTTAGTTACAACGATCTCGCGAAAGACATCTCGCCGTTCTTGATGATGGACTACATTGGGCCCGCTCAGTTTCCTCCGACTTCTGAGAAGAAGGGAGTGGGTGCCCATCCCCATCGCGGCTTTGAGACCGTCACTCTGGTTTACTCCGGTGAAGTTGAGCATCGAGATTCCTCTGGCGGCGGCGGGCGCATTGGGCCCGATGAGGTTCAGTGGATGACGGCCGCCTCAGGTGTGGTGCATGAGGAATTTCACGGGCGCGAGTTTGCTAAACGGGGTGGAACCTTCGAAGCCGTGCAACTTTGGGTGAACCTTCCCAAGAAGGACAAGATGGCGAAGCCCCGTTATCAGGAATTGACTCGCGATAAGATACCCTTAGTTCCGGTAACGGGCGGAGTTGTTCGCGTGGTTGCAGGAGAGTTTGGGGGTGCGCTGGGCCCGGCATCGACTTTCACTCCGATCAACCTTTGGGACGTGCGTCTTGAGAAGGGTGCCCGCGTGGATTTTCGCACTCCCACGTCTCATACGACCTCCCTCTTTGTGTTGAGTGGCGGAGTGCGATTGGGCTCCGGAGAGGACGTTGTGGCCGCTGAGCTTGTCAGTCTTGATGGATCTGAGGAGGCATTTGTTGTTGAGGCAAACGCACCTACGAAGCTTTTGATCATGAGTGGTCAGCCCTTGAACGAGCCCATCGTCGGCTACGGTCCTTTTGTGATGAATACTGTAGAGGAAATCAAGCAGGCCTTTCTTGATTTCGAAGCCGGCCGGATGGGTCAGCTCGTCGAGTTTTGAGATCAGGTACATAAAACGGCGGGGATCACTTTAGACAAGAAGCCAGTGGGATTATGACTAGAAATTTTCAGATGATCTGGCCGCCTCTCGGCGGCCTTACTTGTTCGAGAGAAGTGGCGACTAATTCATAAGTCCCGGATGGATAGTCTTTCAATTTGCTGCGGAAATCCTCGCAGGAAATAACACCGCTTAACAGATTTTTTAGATCGTTGATTATTGATAAACGCATAAATAAAGCCATGCTGGACGCGCCTTCTTCGGCTGCAAAATCGCGTACTCGAAAAACCTCCTCGACGTGGCTTTGGCCACGCCTCTGGGGGTTTTTCTCCGTGCGCGATTTATCGCTCGAAGAATCCTTCGTCGAACCTGGCTTTATTTATGCGTTTATCAATAGGTACTCATACATGTTTTAACTTCCGGTCTTAAGGATTTGAAAAACAGTTTCAATAGTGGGGTTTGCATTTTCCTTGATGGCCGAATAGATCGTACTCTTAGTTAAATGCGTTCTTTCAATAATGTTTTGAACACCCACAGCCTTAACGTGGGCGCTGAGGATTTCCCGGAAAGCATCCATATCGCCTTCTTCCATTGCCTCCGTTAAAGCCTGACGAATCTTAGCACGATCTTTCAGAAATTCATCTGGATCGTGTGGGACACTCTCTAGCCCATTTTTAAGTTTGACTATAGGTGCATCATCCATGGAGAAGGTTTTTCGCTTTTTTAATGTCGCGGTCTTGGCCATTTTTATTTCCTCCTAGAATCAGCGTTAATTCGTTCTTGCCAGTGCGGGCGTAGTAAATTCGATTACCATTATTAAACTTCAGTTCCCAAAGTCCATCCTTCAAATCTTTAATACTTCCAAAGTGGCCCTCTTCTGCAATCCGCCTAAGTCTCGCTTCAATTTGCCCAACTTCTTTTAACTTCAAACCTTCCAGCCAATTCAAATAAACAGTCAGCTTTCTGAGCGTCCACTTCATGAGATACATGGTACGATATAATGGACACAAAAACAATAGAAAAGTACGATATATTGGACTTCTAATGGCACTTTTCTAAGTAGATGTTGACCAAAACCAAACGGCAATTGGCAGCAGAATGCCGATAAACGTCCGCGTTTTACGATTGCGGCGCTTTCGGCCAACACGTTCAATAGGCCATGCATATTTTTGAACGGCTTTGGTGCGAACCAGGCAGGTCGCCATTTTGTTACGTGCTCTTAGAGATATTTGAAAGACATAGGAATCTTAATATTCGGGTTGAGACTTCTGTGAACTGGGCACGTGCGCGCAATCTCTTCGATACGAGCGCGCTGGTGTGGTGCGAGATGCGCCTTCAGTGTGATATCGACCCTGAGAGTCTCTATTCGCCGTGGATCGTTGGCCATGATTTTTTCCACATGGGCCTTCATTTCGCCGACGGGAATTCCTTCCTTCTCAGCAAGAATAGCAATTGTCGTTAAGATGCAGCTTCCGAGTGCCGCCCCCATGAGATCCGTTGGGGAGAAACTCTCTCCACGCCCGTGATTGTCCTTGGGCGCGTCTGTCTCTATTGTCGTGGAAGACGGGCTGTGGGTCAGCAAACAGTGTTTCTCGCCTTGATACTCTATCGTCATTGTGACCATTTGTACCTCTTACGACGCACAGTAGAGTAGCGCTGGATATCCGGAAATCCAAGCAAACAAAAAACGATTCAAACCAAAAGTCACTCCATTGGCGAGATGAAAAAAAACACCAGCGCAAATGTAAAGATATGCAAGGGAAGGGCTGATAAAGGCCAGGGGAAATGTCAGTTCAAAGAGAACGAGGATCCAGGAGCTAATTTTGAGAGCTGCACCTGATTTTGTTATTGCGTCGATTGCGGTGGCCTTCTCATATTGTGAAGAGACAAGGAATTCTTTAAGCGCGATACCTTGGCGCCATTCTTTGGTACTGATCTTTGCCAGCCCCGCTCTGAAGTAAGAAAAGACAAGAACTGCGCTGATTCCCCAAAGAGCGCTCTTAGACGTGACGAAGTCCCCGGTTTCGGACGTCAGTCCCGCGATTGCGATCAAAAGAAAATACAGCGTTAAGGAATCGCTGCCACCATTGAAGCTCCCTCGAAAGCGGAGCACTGTGAACAGGTGCACGAAAAGAATCATGGCAAGAGGAAGGGGGCCAGGCTGGAAAAACCAGAGGAACGACGCCGCGATCCGCAAGAGCTGTAAAAACGCAAAGCAGCGGTGATCAAAAACGAGAGCGATGATCCTACGCCCAAATGGAGCCTCTTCAGCGAGATCCTGGCCGCGCCAAATCCCATTTGGGCCCAGGGCAGAGAGAAAGCTCAGGAACTCAAGGCTGTGGATAAGAGAGGCAATTGACAGCAGAGCCCCGACTTGAAAGAGAGCTATCTTGGCCGTGAGACCAGCGTGCGCGTCAAAGATCATGGGTGGGCGACTCTATCAGGATCTGCGAGGAGCGTTCTTCCCGAACCCGAAACTGGTAAGAGCGGTGGGTTTGGCGATCAGTGGGAAGAAAAAAACGCACCATGTTGTGGGTGATTTGATAGCTGATGAGAGACGCAGGGTCGGCGTTGGCTGGGAGCTTTTCGATGTCCTGAGCCAGGTGAAGAAGGTTGTTGTGGCATGCGTGGAGCAGGTTTCCCCGGGGATTGAAGAATGTTGTGAGGAAGGTTCTTGGGATTTTTTCCAGGCTTGAAATCCACGGCCCCTGGGAGAAGCGATACTCCAGGGTGAGGCACGGGCCTGGTTCCACAAAGAACTTCCACGATGGGAAAAAGGCGCGAAGCAAAAAGATCCACTTTGCCATGAGCCAATCTTAGACTCTGTGAAATATTGGTGTCATTACAGTTATCTGGATTGGGGGAACAATGTTGCATAAAATGACAGTTACGCAGTTTTCGAAGATGCTGAGAAATTTGGATGAGATCTTGGCGAAGGGCGCGGCTTTGGCCGACGGGAAAAAGGTTGATTTTGAAGTCCTTCTGAATTCTCGGCTTGCGGTGGATCAGTTCCCTTTGATTCGGCAAATTCAAATTGCAACCGATACGGCAAAGCTGGGTGTTTTTCGGCTGACAGGTAAGGAGGCTCCCGCACATGCGGACAAAGAAAAAACGCTTTCTGAGTTGCGTGCCCGTATTCAAGATGTGATTTCTTATCTGTCGACGGTGACTCCCAATGACTTCTCGGGAGCGGAGACTTGCAAGGTGTCCCAGCCGCGCTGGGAGGGCAAATATCTGACCGGCGAGGAGTTCGCGATCCAGCATCTGATTCCGAATTTCTATTTTCATATTACGACCGCTTACTCGATACTGAGACACAATGGTGTCGATATCGGAAAGAAAGATTATCTCGGGCAGATGCCGTTTAAAATGCCATCGTAGGGCAAATTGATGCTGACGCTCACCCCTTTTTCTTCCAAGGCCATCGACTTGATCCAAAAGATTCCCGCAGGCAAGGTTGCGACCTATGGTCAGATTGCACAGCTGGCTGGTAAGCCCCACGGAGCCCGTGGTGTGGCCTGGCTGCTGCACTCGTGTTCCCGGAGATTTAAGTTGCCTTGGCATCGGGTCATTAACTCCCAGGGTGGAATTTCCTTTGAGCGTGGCACGTTTAACTTTGCGGAACAAAAACGTCGGCTCCGTAAAGAGGGCGTCGCAGTTCTCGACAACGGAGACATCGATTTAGAAAAATATAAATGGTCCAAGGGACCGAGAAAGAAGTGACTCCTCTTCGGGGTCACATCAAGAATGGAGAGCTATGATTCACGCGAAAGCCTATGCTGCAACCTCTGCAACGGCTCCTCTTGGTCCCTACACTTTTCAACGCCGCGAACCAAAATCCGACGACGTGGTCATCGAGATTGCGTTTTCTGGGATTTGTCATTCCGATATCCACACGGTCAGAGGTGAATGGGGGGACGTCCAATATCCTTGCGTTCCGGGGCACGAGATCGTCGGACGCGTGATCCGGGTTGGAAAGAAGGTCAAGAAATTCAAAGTAGGAGATCTGGCTGGCGTTGGGTGTTTTGTCGATTCGTGCGGGAAATGTGCAAGCTGCAAGGGCCATGAGGAACAGTACTGCCAAACCCACACGGCGTTCACCTATGGCAGTACGGAAATGGACGGGAAAACTCCGACTCAAGGGGGATACTCCTCGCACATCACGGTCAAAGAAAAGTTTGTACTGAAGATCAAGAAAGGTCAGCCCCTGGAGCGCATTGCTCCTTTGTTGTGTGCGGGTATTACAACTTACTCTCCGCTCAAACGTTTCGGTGCAGGTAAAGGGCGAAAAGTTGGAGTTGTTGGCCTTGGGGGGCTGGGCCACATGGCAGTGAAACTTGCCAAGGCCATGGGAGCTGAAGTGACGGTGTTTAGTACCTCCCCCACGAAAGAAGCAGATGCACGTCGCCTGGGCGCTAAGAACTTTGTTGTGACAAGTGATCCTCAGAGTTTGAAGGCCTGGGTGGGGCGTCTGGACCTCATTGTTGACACCGTTTCGGCGAATCATGATCTCAGTCCCTATCTGGGCGCGCTTAAAACCGGAGGAGTCCTTGCTCTGGTCGGAGCGGCTCCAGAGCCAAATCAAGTTCAGGCTTTTTCGCTGATCTCGGGTCGAAAGATTCTTGCTGGTTCACTGATTGGTGGAATGAAGGAAACTCAGCAGATGCTTGATTTTTGTGCGAAGAAAAAAGTATTTGCAGATATTGAGTTGATCCCCGCATCAGAAATCAACGCAGCCTATGAGCGGACCGTCCGGGGTCAGGTGAAGTATCGATTTGTGATCGACGCAAAAACTTTTTGATGAGTTATTGAGAGGAGTTTCTATGGCAGCTACGGCGTGCCCATGTGGTTCTAGTCAGAAGATAGCGGATTGCTGCGGCCCCTTTTTAAGCGGAGATCGTCTTCCAGAGACAGCCGAGCAATTGATGCGCTCCAGGTACACGGCTTACACCCTTGTGGATATAGGTTACCTCAGAAAAACCCTCGCACCGGAATCCCGAACAGATTTTGATGCGGCCACCACAAAGACGTGGGCGGAGCAATCCTTGTGGAAGGGGTTGACGATCTTGTCCACGAAGTTTGGAACAGCTTCGGATAGGAAGGGCACGGTCGAGTTTGTTGCGAAGTTTGAACAGAATGGTCAGGTCGTTGAGCACCACGAGGTGTCCCAGTTCCGTAAGAGCGACAAAGGGCAGTGGTTCTTTGTTGATGGCGAGGCTCACACTCACAAAGAGGGGGAGGGGCACCACCATCATCATCCGAAACAGACCACAGTCACCAGAGATGCTCCCAAGGTCGGGCGCAACGATCCGTGCACATGTGGAAGTGGGAAAAAGTACAAGAAATGCTGCGGGGTCAACGCCGAGGCATAGAGCGCGCTCTTATTGATCTCCGTACCCAATTTTTCGCTCGATGTGTCCTTCGTCGAATATGTCTTTATTTTTGCGGAGATCAATAAAACCTGCGCAGCTTCCACTTTTCGAGCTGGCCGCTCATTTGCTGAGCGAGGGTCCCGGTGACTTCTTTCAGTACCCGGCCTGTCGCTGAAACACAAAAATTTCCGACTGATGAGACGACCGAAACTGCCCCAAGAAATGCTCCGCTGGATTGGGTGAAGGAGGCCTTGATCGTGGACCCATCAGGAGACGTGTCCTGAATTTCAGTAAGGAGCGAATTGATGGCATTGCGGATTTCATAGGAAGGATCAAAATCCTGAAATTGAACAACAACATCTTGTAGCATGACAGCCTCCGTTGCTGGGAGATGAGAGATCCCGGTTTTTTCGACAATGTACTGCGAATCTGATTTTGTGAGTAGAACTGTCAAGTTCGTCCCGAGAAATTCATATCCATAAATAATTCTTCTTCCAGCACAAGCTTTCTCTTGTGCGCGGTTCTCTTGACCCAGAAAGGCAGGGTGGGTCTTGAAATTTTTTGGCAATAAGGTCAAGCTCGGGGGTCATGTCGAAAACAGCTTACGAAGTCAGTCTTTCTATTGATGCCGAGATCGCGGATGCATACTCGCGTTGGCTTCCCGGGCACGTGCGGCGCATGCTGGAGATCGACGGTTTTGAGACAGCCCAGGTCTTCCAGGAAGAGACCTCAGATGCCTCGCGAACCCATTTGACGGTGATGTACATTGTGAGCAGCCGAGCACACCTCGAGAGGTATTTTGAGTCTCAGGCGGCCTCGATGCGTCAGGAGGCTATTGATCTTTTTGGGACTCAGTTCTCAGCTCGTCGCCGAATTTTTCTTGTTCTCGAGTGATGGAATCATTTTTGAATTGAGCGCAGAAAAAGCATCGATGGTTTATGAACTGCATGAGAGCATCGATGAGCCAGGGCGATGGCGCGCTCTCTCGGGCCGCTTGACACAGAGATGTGGTAGTCTTGCTTTGTAGGGGTCTCGCAGCGCAAGTTCGAGTTCTTCCAAAAGAGAGCGGTCCCCTCGGGAAAGCGCATCGTCCGCATCTTGAGTCAGGTAATTTCTCAGAATGAACGCGGGATTCACTTGATTCATTTCCCACTTGAGTTCTTCTTTAGAAGAGTCTCTCAGGCTGTGACGCCACTTTTTCAGCCAACTTTCCCAGCGTGTTCGGAGTTCTTCCGGTAACTCCTCGTAGAAGACATCACCCAGAAATCCTGAAGTCAGAATCTCAGCCAGCTCTCGGTAGAACAGAGTCATATCCGTTTCCGTTTCCTGCAGCAGGGAATCGAGCTCACGAACCAGATCGTGGTCATAGGTTTTGAGCCCGAGCTTCTTGGACATCATTGATTTCCAATCAGAAGTGAAAGTGCTTTCGTACGCTTGAAGCCCCGAGGTTGGGTCTAATCCCAAAAGAGCCAGGGCTGTTGCCAGTCGCTCCAAGTTCCATCGTGCGATTGATGGCTGTGCACCAAAGCGATATCTCTTGTGTTCGCGGTCCGTTGTATTTGGGGTCCAGGAGGGATCATAGACGTCCTGCCAACCGTAGGGACCGTAGTCAATAGTGAGACCCAGCAGGGACATGTTATCCGTGTTCATCACGCCGTGAACAAAACCCACCCGCGTCCAATCGACCATCAGCCGCGCCGTACGCTCGCACAGCTCAATGAAAAACTCTTCGGTGTTTTTTCCAGGGTAGAAGCCCAGCACATAAGCGAGCATTTCCTTCATGCCTTCAAAATCCTGGTCCGCTGCCAGAATTTCGAAGTGACCGAAGCGGAGAAATGAAGGCGCGACACGCGTGCAGATGGCTCCGGGTTCTTCTTCCGGATGACCATCGTAAAACAGATCGCGCACGACGGTGTCTCCAGTTTCCACCAGAGCGAGCGCGCGGGTGGTGGGTATCCCTAAGAAGTGCATCGCCTCACTGCACAAGTATTCTCTCAGCGAGGACCTTCTGACGGCACGCCCATCTCCCCGGCGCGAATAGGGTGTGCGACCGGCCCCTTTTAGCTGAATCTCATACCCATTGGACTCCGCGATGATGAGCGCTCTGCCATCGCCGAGCTGGCCCGCCCAATGCCCAAATTGATGCCCTCCATAGCGGGTGGCGAAGGGGATCTGTCCGTCCATAAAAGTGTTTCCCGCCAAGGCTTGAACTTTGTCGTTCGGATTGCCCCAGCCGATCAACTGCGCGACCTCCGGGGACCATGCGATCAATCGCGGATTCGAAACGGGCGTGGGCATGGTCAAAGAGAAGTGGCGGTCAGAAAGATGTCGAAGGTATGAGGGCTTCACCGTGTCAACGTCTACCGGATGATAGGGTCTTTTTCAATTCGGCTCAAAGGCTGGCTCTCTTTTAGCCAGTTCCATAGCAACGCCAAGGTTTGGCTTGGAGCGATGCGCTGCCTTGCCATTTCCCCCGTGAGCGTGATGTTGTTCTTCGCCGAAGACTGGCGGAGGACCCTTCAATGGAGGAGTTGATTTTCAATCGCATTCGAGATTTTGCAGTATCTGAAATTGAGAAAATTTTTGATCCAAGCCATGACGTCCACCATCTGGATCGGGTGGTGCGATCCTGTCGTTGGCTTGCTCCAGAGAAGTGCAATATGCGCGTCCTTTTGGCCGCCGCGCTTCTTCACGATATCGTCAACGTGCCAAAGAACCATCCCGAGAGAGCCCAGGCCAGTCGCATGGCGGCACAGCGCGCCGGGGACTATTTAAGCTCGCTGAACTTTTCTGTCGTTGAAATTGAGCACGTCCAGGCCGTTATCCGCGAGCATAGTTTTTCTGCGGGGCTGAAACCAACGTCGGTTGAGTCGGAAGTTCTTCAAGATGCGGATCGCTTGGACGCCCTGGGTGCCATCGGAATCATGAGGACAGTGAGCTGTGGAATGAAAATGGGATCGCGCTACTACTCGGCGACAGAGCCGCTTCCTGAGTCCCGTCCGCTTGATGACCGCACCTATACGATAGATCATTTCTACGTCAAATTATTCAGGCTTGTTGAGACCATGAATACTCCCAAGGGAAAGCAGGAAGCACTCAGGCGAATGGATTTTATGAGGGAGTTTTTGAATCAGCTTCAGAGCGAAGTCGTCGTAAGTGAAGATGTTGGCGCGGCGGAGTGGATGCCTTCTTCGCCTCCGGTGCTTTCGTAGAAGCGCGAATCGAATCTGAGGTCTGCGTATTGAGTGAAGTGGTTGGTCTCAAAAACTGAGGAAGATGGCCCCGGGGTTGCGATAGCCGATAGTCTTCAATCATTTGGTTCCGGAGATCCTCCGAAGGTATCCCGAAGCCTTGGGCAAACTCGAGGAGTCCTTGAGCGAGCCGATCCGGATGAATGGCATAGAGCGCATTAAACCGCCGTTCGAAGTTTTCCGTGAGCAACCACCAAAAATCGAACCAGCCATCAGCAGGGAGAGCGGATTGAATCATCTCAACAGATCGGGCGAAGCGCCCCTGGTTTGCGACAAGATTCCACACCCTTGAGAAGCGTTCCAGTCGCTGAACGGTTTCATAGTCCATTGTGCTGGATCTCAGAATTTGAAAAGGGGGATGGTCCTGGTATTGGAGTTGGAAGAGGGCTTCCTTCTTCGTGATCGGGGTTCCTTTCAGGCGTTTCAGGAGGCCCACCTGAATTTCATGGGGTTGCAGCTGAGAAAGCGCATTGAACCCCTGTCGAAAAGAATCCAAGGTTTCACCCGGTAAACCAACAATGAGATCCGCATGAAGATGCACTTTTGTCTTCTTGGTCAGATGCTCAAAGTTGGCACGGATGCGATCATAGTTCTGGTTTCTAGAGATGTTTTTTGCAACTTCGGGGCTCCAGGTTTGTATTCCGATCTCGAACTGCAGGCTTCCCGACGGGAATTTTTCGATCAGCGATTTGAGTGCGTCTGGAAGACGGTCCGGAACCATCTCAAAGTGAAGGAAGAGCCCGAGCTCAACATGGTCCAAAAAAAATTGCAAAATTCGAGAGCTGATGTCGGGGCTGAGGTTGAAGGTACGGTCCACGAACTTGAACTGCCTAACGCCTCGGTGAAGCAGTTTTTTCATTTCTGCAAGAAACGAATCGATCGGGAAATTTCGGACGCCTTTGTCCAGCGAGGATAAACAGTACTCACAGCGATACGGGCAACCGCGGGAGGCTTCAACATAGATAACTCGATTTTTGATGTCTTCATCGGAGTAGTGGTCGTAGGGTGAGACAACTTCGGAAACTTCTGGCAGCGGGCCTGAAATAATCTTGGCCAGGGGTTTTTGGTCCCTGAGCAGCAGGCTCTCACACAGTTCACGGAATAAAAAGTCGGCTTCGCCAGTGATCACATAATCCGCCGCTTTTACAATCTCCTGCTCCGAGACCTCGTGACTGACCTCGGGGCCGCCAAGAATCACGGGTAGGGATGGAGCTAGTTTCTTCAGAAGGCGGACAAGGTAAAGAGTCTCTGCCGTGTTCCAGACATAAACTCCCAGTCCAACAATTTTTGGTTTGAGAGCTAGAATTTTTTCCGCAATGTCACGAGTGCTTGCGTGAATGGTCCATTCCAAAATGCGCGCCCGCGGTTGAAGCACGGGCCCTAGGTTTGCCAGAAGGTAGCGTAGTCCAAAAGACGCGTGCTGATAGGTAGAGTTTAGCGTGACAAGAAGGATATCCGAGGCATTTGAGTTCGTAGGGCCGGCCAGCATGGCCTTCATCTAACAAGTTTTTGATTTGGATGCCAGTGCCGGCGCGTAAGAAACTGGATTGCGTACTTGGTGGAGCCGCCTTAGGGGCAAGTCGGATTTACTCCACCGCAAGAATACCACTGAACATTGCAAGAGTTTCCGACAGGAACCGACGAATCAGGTATGGATTGGAACGAAGGATACGGAGTCGGACTTGAGTTGCAGCAAGCCTGGCCGACGCCAGGAGGTGGCATTGTGCCGGAGGTTCCGCAGCACCGCCATCTGTTCGCTGCAATCATTTCACAACCGGCGGGGGCACCGTAAGGATTTGGCGGTTCCCCTACGGAGGTGCTGACAGAGCACCCTCTGACGGGATGGAAGCCATTCGGCCAGCATGGCTGAGTTGTTGAAGTTGTCGTTGTGGGCGTCGATCCGACGGTCATACAGGCGCGGCTCAGTCCGCCACCGCAAGCAGGTTGAGTGGTGCAAGCCATGTCCGGGAAGTTCATCGCGCAATTAGAATGAGGCGACCCAGCGTTCAAGCACTGCTCTCCAAGCGGCAGACCGATGTCTCTGCAAACACATGATCCTGTGGCGCACGGGACCGTGGTGGGCGTCGTACAGACGGAAGGGCTGCAGCTTGGGCGACCGGCACCGCCGCAAGCAATGCCCCCGACAGAGCAGCTTCCTCCACCGGTCACGAGTCCCGGGTTATTGGAGTGAACCGCCGGAGCCGTTGGCGTGTTGCAGCAGTTATTGATTGCTGGAGCGGCTGCAGTGCCACAGCAGCGATAGAATCCGGGCGACACGAGTGTGCATGGCCCCACGGGACTAAACGGGGTGGACGCCGCGCACACGCCCACACATTCGTAGGTCGAGTAATAGCCATTGGGTAAGCAGGGCTGCGTGGTTGTTGTGGTCGGCCCTGTGGAAGTGGTTGTTGAAGTGGTTGTTGTTGAAGAAGTTGATGATGTGGATGTCGTCGATGTTGTCGTGTTACAGCACTGTCCCGGGAATAATGCTGAAGCAATTGTGACAAAGCAATCGCCGATGGAGCCAACGGGGCTCGCGCAGCTTGCCGGAGGGTAAGCGCAGGTTGTCATGCCTGGGCAAGTCGAGATCGTGGTTGTCGTCGTGGTTCCGGAGGTTGTCGAAGTGGTTGTCGAGGTCGAGGTGCCCGTCGTTGAAGACGATGAACTGGAGGACGAAGAGGAAGACGAGGAGCTTGACGAGGACGACGTCGATGTTGTCGTGGTCATGGTTGTCGTGGTTGAACCACCGCAGAACCCGGGGTTCCGAGTCGCGCAGGCACCGTTGACGCTAGCATCAGTGTTTTGTACGACCGCGAAGACGCAGCC
>FRDC01003129.1_pt1 | contig 18213 bp, 21 predicted proteins | sample 1106171 | NCBI WGS metagenome assembly FRDC01 (sample SAMEA3930566, study PRJEB13176) | freshwater metagenome | biome: Drinking water system; feature: drinking water; material: water | place: Singapore | collected 2014-12-20 | reverse complement strand
CTTAGTGATCCGGTGGTTCTGTGTGGAAGGGCCATCGCTCAACGGATAAAAGGTACGCCGGGGATAACAGGCTGATCTCCCCCAAGAGTTCACATCGACGGGGAGGTTTGGCACCTCGATGTCGACTCATCGCATCCTGGGGCTGAAGCTGGTCCCAAGGGTTAGGCTGTTCGCCTATTAAAGCGGTACGAGAGTTGGGTTCAGAACGTCGTGAGACAGTTCGGTCCCTATCTGTTGTGGGCGGAGGAGAGTTGAGAGGGGCTTTCACTAGTACGAGAGGACTGTGAAGGACGGACCGCTAGTGTGCCGGTTGTCCCGCCAGGGGCAGTGCCGGGTAGCTATGTCCGGTGGCGATAATCGCTGAAAGCATCTAAGCGAGAAGCGTGCCTCAAGATAAGCTCTCCCGGGGCGCAAGCCCCCTAAAGACCACTCGTAGACCACGAGTTTGATAGGCTGGGTGTGGAAGGCGCGTGAGCGCTGTAGCTAACCAGTACTAATCGGTCGTGCGGTTTAACATCATCTTTGCTCCTGATAGACATGGTCTTCAACAACGAGCCGTCAGCCATCAGCTGACAGCCTTCAGCTCCGAATCCGGATGCTGAGAGCTGAACGCCGAGAGCTGATAGCCAAGACGTATTCAGTTCGATGTTCCCGGTGGCCATACCGGAGGGGCCACACCCGTTCCCATACCGAACACGGAAGTTAAGCCCTCCAAGGCCGATGCTACTGCTGCCGTGAGGCAGTGGGAAAGTAGGACGCTGCCGGGTTTCAAAAAAGCCTGCTGGAGAAATCCAGCAGGCTTTTTCATTTTCTGCTATCGAAGGCGAGGGCGAGCCTGGTCATCCCCTGTGCTCGCGCGACCCGCACGCAGGACTAATCGCATTTGTATCAAAGCGGGCGGTGCTCGTCGCATGCGCGCACGACGGGGATCAACCAGGCTGCCCTCGCGGAAGTAAAAGAAAATGAAGTCAGCCGCTGGAAAGCTTCACTACATCAGGCTTTCCATTCACAAGGCAGCGTTGGAGAAGCGTGAAGAAGGTGTCCGCCTGGAATGGCTGATCCATCGCAGCGATTGTGAAATCAGGGGTACTCGCTCCTCTAAGGAGCCAATTTGGCACCTTGAAGACAGTATGTTTTCTAAGGTCACATTTTGTGACCTTAGATCACTTCACGACCTGAGATTGTCTCGCCCCGTTCGCCACGCCACCCGCAAGGAAGATGGATTCACCCGTCCGCTAAGGAACGGACACGCGCTGCGATCGCTTCGAAGCCGCAGTGCTTTTGGCTTCAAATCACAATTTGGGATGTCAAGTATGTGGTAGTGGTTCCATTGGAAGCTGCGTTTGAACGAAGCTGTGCGGATGCGCCAACGAGAACAACGCTGGAGACTGGTTGAAACGGCTATCGTATTGGGATACCGTTATGGAGCTGATTTGGCGCGGGCGGAGCCAAAATGGGCCTATTGTTCGAATGGGACGAGGAGAAGAATCGGGCGAACATCCGCAAGCACGGCGTCTCGTTCGATGAAGCCTCGACGATCTTTGGCGATCCGCTCTCAGTGACGGTGGATGATTCTCAGCACTCAATCCAGGAGTCACGATGGGTGACGCTCGGCCATTCGGCCAGACACAGGTTGCTGGTGGTCGTTCATGCGGATAGAGGTAAGCGCGTGCGCATCATCAGTGCCCGTATAGCTACCCGTTTTGAAAGGGAGACCTATGAAGAAGGCGAGACGTAAAACGCAGGACGATATACTCCCAGAGTATGATTTCAGTAAAGGTGTTCGTGGGAAGTACGCGAAGCGATACGCGGAAGGGAGTAACGTCGTCGTCCTTTCTCCCGATATGGCCAAGGTGTTCCCAACCTCTGAGTCTGTAAATGAGGCGTTACGGACCTTGGTTCGTGTTGGGAAGAAGAGGTCGAGGAAATTGTCGGCATAACTAGGCCGTGAAGAGTTCCGTGCAGGCCTGCGAGCGTACGTTCGCAGGCCTTTTCTTTTGAAAGTCGGCAGCGCTACTTTCCGCAAAGCAAGTCGAAGGGTCTTATCCTGCGACATCAATCACGATGAGACAATAAAGAGTCGCCGGCACGAGCGAGCTTGGTTTGGTCCAGCCGCTGACCAGCCCGGCCGGCTTCGCACCCCGCCCGGTGTAGGAAAGGGAAGGGCGGCCCGATTGCCTCTTGTGCTCGCCGAATGCGCACGCGGGAATAATCTGACTTCCAAATGGTGGGCGGTGCTCATTCGATGCGCGCACGTGTGAGGCTAATCGGGCCACCCGGAGGAAATTACGAAGGCAAAGAGCGCGAGCCGAGCGATCGGCGCCACCCGCAACTGAGATGGGTTCACCCGTCCGCTAAAAAGCCAACCACGCACTGCGATCGCATATGGATCGCAGTGCTTTACATGGAAAATAGCACCAGGCAGCCGGTGCTCGGCGCATGCGCGCACGACGGGGATCAACCCGGCTGCCCTCGCGGAAGTAAAAGAAAATGAAGTCGCCTACTGGGAAAGCATCTTCTCCAGCAGGCTTTCGATTCACAAGGCAGCGTGGGGAGAGCGTGTGTACTCGTTCCGTTAGAAGCTGCGCTTGAACGGAACTGCGCAGAGATCGCGGCGGTACGAGCAAGCCATGGGGAAAGAGTCTGTCTCGGCAGGCTCGGGTTGGTGGGTGAGAAGGTGGGACCGTTGCCCTGTGCCGAAGAAGCAGAGACGCAGGAGATTGCAGGCGCGGTGTGTTTAGTATATACATAACAGGTGTTTGAGTGGGATGAGAAGAAGGCGGCGAGCAACGAGGCGAAACACGGTGTCTCTTTTGAAGAAGCGGCTACCGCGTTCTTCGATCCTTCTGGAATTGATGGCGAGGATCTTGAGCATTCGATCAAAGAGGCGCGGCGGTATCGGCTGGCTCGATCGGCGGCAGACAGCCTCCTCGTCGTTGTGTATACAGTAAGGAGCCACGGCCATGAAAAAAATATCAGAGTCATCAGCGCGCGGCTGGCGAATCGAAAAGAAAAGAGGCGTTACCAAGAAGCGCAAGATTGATTACTCGGATATCCCCCCACTGTCTGACGAGCAGTTGGCGTCTATGCGTCGGATTGGACGACCGCCGCTTGGCGATGAGCCGCGGCAACTGATTGCGATTCGGTTAGACCCAAAAGTTCTTCGGTGGCTCAAGGCCCTTGCAGCGAAACGACATGTGCCATACCAGTCGCTTATCAACGACATGCTGGCGAGTGAGATGAAGAAGGTGGGGTAGGCAGTGCTGGGTTGTATCAAGGGCCTGCTAGAGCAATCTAGCAGGCCCTTTTATTTTGAAAGCCGGCAACGACGACTACTTTCCACAAAGAAAGTCGAAAGAGTGATAAAGAGCGGATCCTGTCCTGGCAAACAGCCCCGCCGTGCTCGCACCCCCGCCCGGTGTGGGGACCCCCGCTGCGCGCGGTGGGGCGCGCCGTTCGCCATGCCACCTGCAACAAGAGCAGGCTCAACCGTCCGCTAAGAAGCAGACGCGCGCTGCAATCGCTTATGGATCGCAGCGCTTTAAAGGCATTGCCGCGATTTGATCGAAGCGGGCGGTACGAGCAAGCTCGTTTGAGCCTCTGCCGGTTTAAAGAGCCTACGAGAGAAATCTCGTGAGCTCTTGAAGGATGATGCTAGCAGACACCCCAGAAGGCCGATGCTCCAGCCACGGATCTGGGGTGCGATGCCATGAAGGCAACGGTTTGCTAAACCGATTTTCGATGGGCCCATAAACCTGTTAAAAACGCATCAATCACGCATGAACACAGGGGAATGAGCGTTTTGACTTGTTCCCCTGTTTTCTCAGAATTCCCCCCGGTTTCCTCACTCATTTCATAACGCTATTCACAATACAGAAATATCTAAATCTTGCCTACACAGGACATTTTACTTTCCATGGGAAAGCTTCTAGACTCGGCCCCCAAGGGAGTGTCCTATGGCACATTTTCCCTTCCCCCCTCAAAGTCCTGACACGCAGCTTGAACCTTCCTCCTCCGCCACTCGACTTCAGACAGGACCCAATGCAACAGTCCACTCTCATACGCAGAGTGCTCCTGATGAGGTCTGCCAGGTATGTCACTTCCTAAATACTCACATCAGAGGAGGATAGCATGAGAGCCATTATTTTGGTTGCAGTGGTAATGCTGACTGCGCTCGCGGCCAATATCGTGCAAGCCGACAGGCGCATTTACATTTTCGATCTTGTGGGGCAACGCTGGGTTCCAGTTGGTAGAGAATCTAGCTTTTTTGATTCAGCGACTCTGTGTCTGGTAGGGCAATGCTTTGGCGGCATAGATTGCAATGCATGTCACAGCCAAGCCGTTGACCGGAACCGCTATGCCCAAGACCGAGAGATGAGGCATGAAAAAATTCACTTTCCCAAATATGCCTTGCGTCTCGCTGAATCCCAGACGGTACCTGTCGGTACAGTTACGGTGACACGCACCAAGGGGTTGCTCGTTTTACGTGATCAGCAGGGTCGGACGTTCCAACTCCCCCCTGACGCATTGCTCGTTACCGGCAAAGATGGTAAACCGGCATTCATCACGTATATGGGCGTGAACCCGCCTCAGCCTGTGAAGTAAGAACTGCTACCCCCTGAACCAGGAAGCTGGGGGAATGGCGCCGTCAGCGGGCTGAAAACGGCGGGTAAATTTTCCTTTAAACGTGCGCTGCAATCGCTTGCAGATCGCAGCGCTAAAAGTCACGTTCAGAGCTACGCTATAGTCGGCCATGACTCAGGATAATGACAGAACTTCATTGACTCCCTATGAAGCGCGATGGCTGCGCCGAGCTAGAATGATGAATCGCGTGGTGTGGTCGGCAATTGCATGCTTTGCAATAGGAGTTGTCCTGTCAAAGGCTCAGTTCCCAGAGATTATCGTTCGACTTCTGGTTTTCCCACATGACGCATGACGGGGTCAGGTTGAGGTGGCCCGGATTTGACAGACGCCTTTGAAGGGGGACAGGATCCCTCAGGAGGTGTCCGATGGGCGCACGCAAACAGTTGACCCCTGAGTTTAAACGTGAAGCGGTCCAGTTGCTGGAAAGTGGGAGCCGGCCCGCCTCCGAAATCGCACGCGAACTCGGCATCGCCCGCAATCAACTCTACAAATGGCAGACCGAGCTCCGGGCGCGTGGCGCCGGGGCGTTTCCGGGGTCCGGGGCACGGAAGGAACGCACTACCGAGATTGCGCGGCTCAAACGGGAGTTGCTCGCAGCAAAGAGCGGGGTCAGTTCTTGACCTTGCACTTGTTGAAGGCTTGGATTTGCTCAGGTGTAAGCGGTGTCCGCTCGATTACCTGTTGAATTTTCGAGATACGCGACGGCGAGATACGAAAGCGAATGGCCACCGTCTGTAACGGTTCATTTGCCGCACGGCGTAACAAGTACACGGCAGTTTGATAGGCCTCGCGATGTGAGCGATCGAGGAGGGCACCTAGACGGACTTGATAAGCGGTGGCAACCTGTTTGAGTACTTCGTCGGCAGAAAGTCGAGTAGGGCGGCCCTGTGCCGACGGGACATTCACCAGAGATTTGCCGCGCACCATGCGGTCGATCCGCTCGAGAAATTCCGGACTGCCAAGGTAGATCTGCCCGGTCACGTCTCCCCACGGCGAGGGGCGGTTCACTCCCTCCGCGACGAATCGGCGGTAGGCCGCTTGTGCTGTGCGAACCGAGGCATCAAAGAAGGCGAGCACGGATTGCACATCGAGCCAATCGGGCGCCTGCTGCCTGCCGGCAATTGCACGGTAGCTACTCCACTCCCAGTCATCGGCCTCCTGCACCATGCCGGCTCTCACTGGATTCAGTACGACATAGCGACAGAGTTCCAGCAAGTAGCTGTCCTTCTCCACTAACAAACTTTTGAAACGACCCTGCAAGACATGTCCGACCCGTTGATGACGCCGGTTGAACCACTGCGTGTAGGTCCCGTGCAGTCGTCGCAATCCGCGACTGAGGTTGGGCTCCGGGGTTTCAACCACCAGGTGGTAGTGATTGCCCATTAAACAGTAAACGTAGCACCGCCAGTGTTGCTGCTGAATTTCACGGCCGAGGAGGCGGAGGAACTGCTGGCGGTCCGTGTCGTCGAGAAAGATCGGTTGTTGGGCATTGCCCCGCGCGGTCAGGTGATAAAGCGCACCGGAAAATTCGAGACGTAGCGGCCGAGCCATGAGACGGGAAGGTAGGCCGAACGAGGTGCAAAGTCAAGAACTGACCCCCTCTCACTTATACATTGGCTTTGAATCAACCGCCGAGATCGACATCCTGGCTGGGATAGCAGGGACATTTTCTCTGGTCCTGCTCATCCTCTGGTTGGGCTATTTCACGGCAGATTGGGTGCGTACCCCTGCGGAGAGCTATGCGGAACGGCTATGCGAGGCCATCGAGATTCTGCTTCCATAGTCATTGAGCGTTCTTAGTCGTGAAGGCAAACCGGAGCCAACTTCCAACAATACCCTGCTCTCTATGAAGAGGGGGAAGCTGCGGTGACATTAGAAAACAGATTTAACCAATTTATCAGTTCACTTTCTGGGGTCGAGTCCATTGACAGGCTGAAGCAAGCGGGAGGCAGAAAAAACAGGGACATTCTACTTTTTTGGATCTACGAGAGTGAAAAACAGGGACATTCTACTTTTTCGAATTCATCTGGGTCGCGTGACGTTGTGGAGCTTACAGCTGTCCCGTCGCCACATCAGGGACAAAGCAAATCAACCCATACCTCCCCCGTGGAAGAAAGAACAGGGACATTCTGGATTGTTTGATGATTCGACCAGACTTGAAGAGAAATTATTCAGAATGTCCCCATTCTTCTTCCTCGCATGAAGACGCGAGAATACGTCAGCATATTTGTTGTAGCGTTCGATTAATACATAGGCTTGATCCAATGACTCCTTGTGTTCAGGTTTTTCGTCTGACCTAGGCTGCCTTGTTGTGCCCTCCCCCACATAGCCAAAAGAGCTACGCATTGCTTCAATCGCATCTTTCGCTTGATAAAAGAGCGCAAGCACATCTTCGGCTAACTCGATCCTGCGCTTGCCTATAAACTCGACCCTCCATGCACTAATTCCATAAATGGCGACGATACTCGCTATTGTGACGGCACCGCTTTGAATGATATCGGTCAAGTCCTTAAGTGCCATCGGCTTATTTAGTGGAGATAGAGGCGAACGCCTAATCTATTGTAGGAGGGATGGATATGGGGCACAAGGCCCTAACCGTTTATTGGGCTACGCCCTACCTCACATTCAGGCCGAGGCGGGAGAAGATTCAAGAACGCAGGCGCGTCGCAATTCTCGAATCTGCTGCGGAAGCCCAGCCGGCGTCGAAGGGATGGCCGGGGCCGTCAATGTCGACGACCAGCGGTGCGTGATCCGAGGGTATAGCCGAGCAGGTGATCGATGCGCATGCCGAAGTTTTTATGGAAATTGTCGGCGCAATAGTCCAATTACGTGTAGCGCCCGGGTTCCGGGTGATGCAACCGGTACGTATCGACGCATCCCGCGCTCGAAGACTGCCCGAAAGGCTTGCCGCTCGCGCGTATCGCCTTTAACAGGCGTGAGGGCAAAGAAAATGGGATACGCTGATTAAATGGAGGGGCCGCATCTGATCGCAAACCCATGTCGGAACCTCTGCAATCCCCGACGAGAGGTCCTACATCTCGATTGGAAACGCCTTCATCTGAGTGAAAACATGAGCCGAGTTCCGTTAGCGAGAGTTCTCCTGACCTTCGTTCGAAGTTGCATGACTCATATTAGTTATTGCAAACAGGCGCCGAATCGAAGGGCCCCGTGACCGAAAGGCTACTGAGCCTTGCGAGCAACTTGACAAAGCAGGCTTCTGCCTCGGGTGGCAGTCTATCAGGCAGGTCGGGAAGAGCTTTGTTCTGGCTGGAGTCTAACTCGTGTATTGCGTAACTCAACGCAGCCACATAGGCTTTGACCTGGGAGTTATCTTTGAAAGGACCCTTGTATACAAGCTTGTGTGACACGTCGGCAAGCAACGTGCTGCGTCTCGTGTGAACCTGAAGCTCCCCACGACGCCCATCTAAAGTTATGTCGTAATGTACTGCTCGATATTCTGATTGTTGGTCCGAACTTATTTGATTATCGATTTTGTCAATCACAAAATTTGACTTTATAGCCTTATCTATGTCTGGCAGGCCTGAATAATCGGGGACAATAATCCTGAGTCCGATAATGTCTCCGATATCACGAAAACAACGATAGGTCTTCTTCTCAGCACGTTTTCGCTCAATCTTTTCCCGTATAGAGCTTATGGATTTGAGCCGCCCATCGGCAACGATGTCAGGTCCAGGAAACAGCTCTTTCAAATTAATGCGAGCTATCTCGTACGTGAAACTGAATCCTTGTCGGTATTGATCGACGAATTTGGCTTGTTGCGATTCGTCGAGGCTTAAATACCAGTCGATAGACGGATCACCGACATGACAGCGGGGAGCGGCATTTACTGGCTGAGCAATGGCGGTTGGAACCGGGGTGAAGAAAGCGCAGAGACTCAGGAGAACGATTCTAAATTCCATGACTCACCTCTCAGATGAAACAGAACGGCGGATAGAATAGGACCTTGGGAACCAAGGATGGGGTCAGGTTGAGGTGGCCCCGAAAAACAGACACGTGATTAGGTCCCACTCTTCTGCTGCTCGAACTCTTCTGGACTGCGATAGCCCAGCGCCTGATGGAGGCGCTCACGATTATAGAACACCTCGATATACTCGGCGATGGCATAGCGGGCTTCGGCCTGATGCGCGAAGCGCCGATGCCGGACCAATTCATTCTTCAACGAACTGAAGAAGCTTTCCACGGGTGCATTGTCGTAGCAGTTACCTTTGCGACTCATGCTCGGCACCACGCCTCGTCGAGCTAAGAGCTGCTGATAGAGTCCTGCGCGATACTGATTGCCTTGATCGCTGTGATGCACGAGCCCGGGTGCCGGCCGGCGTCGCTGCCAGGCCATCCACCAGGCTTCCGCCACGACGGTCAGAGTTTGGCGGGCACTCATGGCCCAGCCGACGATCCGGCGCGAGTACAGATCGAGGATGACGGCGACGTAGAGCCAGCCGGTGCGTGTCGGCACGAAGGTATAATCGGCCGCCCAGACGCGATTCTTCATCGAGACCGCAAACTGCTGATTCAACCGATTGGGAATCGAGATGCCGTCCTGCTGTCGCGCCTGCACGGTGCGGACATACCGCCGACGACGTAACGCAATGATCCCGGCCTCCCGACGCAGTCGGGCCACGCGATGCCGCCCACACCGGATCCCTTCCCGGTTCAGCAAGCGCCACATCTTCCGCGCCCCATAGGCTTCGCGGGTCTGCTGATGGAGGGCGCGCATCCGTTCGATGAGCTGCTGGTTCGCCTGGCTTCGGGCACTCGGCGCGCGCCGACACCAGTCTTCACTTTCTTCCATACGTCAAGTTGAATGTCTTAGGTGTATAAGCTGCCCTTGGACGAAGGCTTCAGGCAGCGACATCGTATAATCAGTTTGGTTTAGGTGGCGTTAAGCGCAGTTTAACTTCTTTTTCACTAGCTTCGACAATTGTGGTATTAATATTTGTCTTTTTGAGAGTCCTTTCTATCCAACCCTTGTAAGTATCAATTCCCTGTTCCTCTTTGGTTAGTTGTGCGCCTGCTTTTGTAGCTAGAGCAATTTCAACGCTCGGCGGATCTTGATACACCGCAACAGTGATTGGCAGTTTGATTTTCTCTTTTAGGCTAGCACCCAAAGCATCGAAATTTGCTTCTAGCAATTTTTTCAACTCATCGCTCTCGTTGGCATCAAGGGTGTCCTTTTTACTCCCCTGGTCGACCGAACTATCGCCTGGAGAAGGGGCCGTATTTCCGGACACTAGATCGACAAGCATGCTGTGAGTCGGACTCGCGGAGTCAGCAATGTAAAGACGATACTTTGTACCGGCCGGCAAGTCTTCGGTGGCTTCGATGAGGATTTGATTTCCGAACGCGATCGGTTTCGTGACCGAAATGCCTTTCGCTCTATCGATGAGATCGGCAGTGTACGGAGCCTTCCCGCCTTCCACTATCAGTAATTGGGGTTGCGCTTTGTGGAGGGTTAACGGGCCCGGCGGCTGAATTTTAAAACTAGTATCGATCGCAGTGACGCCGCATTCCTTTAGAGCTTCTAATGGTTTGGCTGATGCGACTCTAGTGATGAAGGCATTCACCCCATGAATTGACTTTCGGAGAGCTTCTTTGGGGTCATCTATCATCGGAACAAAGCCTTTCGCTGACGAAGATGCGGCCTTAAGCGGATCTTGAGTGGCAGTAAAGCGTGCAGCGGTTTGGGCCAACCCGCCAATGATCGTAGAGACAGATTGCAATTCTCCTGTAGTAGATTCGATAGCGAGGTCCACATCGATAACTATTTTGTCGATCGCCGTAATCAATGCACCGCTAGCTCCCTTTAGCTCTCCATCCAACTGTTGGCCTTGTCTGAACACCTCTTTAGACTTGTCAAGCAGCGCTTTGTCATCATCATCTTTCGGGTCCTTCCCTCGCATATCGTCCATGGCATTTTCTAAGAGACGCAGTTGGTGTTTGAAAGCTGTATAATCGCTATCGCTAAAGTCTAGCGGCAGAACCGCGGCTTTCGCACAGTTAATGGCTTTAGCACCAGCACCATACACAAGTTGTCGCGGTTGGCTGGTCAAGAAATTCCCTACGCCGAAAGTTGCCGCACCAGTTAGCCCTAAAGCTGCGATCGCTGTGGCATTCGCTCCATCGATACCCATTGCAAGAGCGGCTGCACTTAACGGAATCAGAAATAGCGCAAGGTAGTTCTTAAATTGAGTTTGCTCAGACATCTTCGCCTTATAAGCGTCGATGCCGAGCTCTGCGTACCTGAGTCCTTCTGCTAAAGTAGAGTGAGGCGGTGCAATTTTGGCGTCTTCTCGCTTCCATGAAACGTGAGGATTCATAAAACACCCTGAAACACTTACAAGTAATGTTGTCCCAATGACAACGCAGCAAATCCTACGCAAGCGAGAAAAAGATGAGGTCAGTTCTTGACTTTGCACACGATGTTGTCGATCGACTGCGGATGCGGACGACGAAGAATCATGCCTCTTCCTCAGGATTGAGGTCAGGTCTTGCAATCTGACACAGAATTCTCTGCGAGGTTCAATGTGTGATGCCCCGCTGGGAGTAACGCTAGAAGAAAGCAAGGAGGATCGTGCTAGCTGTCTCGCTGACGATGTAGTGATTGACGAATGCATCGAACCTCCTTGCGGCGGCAGAAGGCAATGATTCATCGACGGGTAAATGCGCGCGCAAACTAGCGCTAGTATTCTGTTGCTGTCAAAGTATTTTTCTAAATACGTGCATTTCACAGCTGCTGTAGCAGTAATTGTGCGTTGGGACCAAACGGCCCTCCCGTATTTTGTGGATAGGTAGTTGGTCTAGGGCCGCGGCTTGCTCGAAGACGGACGACGATCGGTCAACGGTGTTGCGGCGACATCGGTACTGAAAAAGCGCCGTGGCGTGAAAAAGCGCACAAGCGTAGGATCATTTCCGTTTGCGCAGGTATGCGCTTGATGAATGGACTGTCGGGTACTTCTCCAATGCTCATTGCATAGGAGGCGTCGTATGAAAACCAGACGAGCAGCCGCAACAAGCGCAGTGACCATGCTGGCGTTGTGGATTGCGTCGTCGACTGGGTTGGTGGAGGCGAAGGCGAAGGATGCCTGTGAGTTGTTGACGGCGGTGGAGATTGCGAAGGCGCTGAACGTCCTGGTGGTAAAGAAAGATGAGGTGAATTCCGATCAACATCTCATGGGGCACGTCGACATCTGTAGCTGGTACGTGAAAGAGAATAGTCCTGAAGGCTTGGAAAGCCGCTGGTGGCACGGCAAGCCAGGCGCTGGCGAGCCGCCTGCGGAGTTCATCGCGGCGAAGGGGCATGCCTTCGAGCATGACTCTGCGCGGTCGGACAAGGCGCAGCCGGTGAGCGGTGTCGGGGCGGAAGCCGTGTATGGACCTTTCCCAGACGGCACAGGCGGAAGCTTGGCGTTTCGCACCCGCACGGGTGCGGTGGCATTAGTCGGTTCGGCGGGGAAAGAGGCTTTGACCTCGTTGGCCAAACTCGCCGCTTCCCGCATGTGAGGAACTTGAGAGTTTCTCACGGATGGGCCGGGCCTGCCGATGTCGGGCCCACCAGGGCGTGATCCGAAAGCATCGGTTTTCCCTTCCGCGCCTCGCGATCGATTTCTGCCCAGAAAACACGGTGCCTTCGATATTTAGAGGGGGAAACTCGGTTGCCACACTCCCTTCTTTGACGTTCTCCCCCCCACATCGGGTAGTATCTACGCCGTATCTACACTCAGATATGCAGGAGAGGCTATGAAAACGACGGTTTGCAAGTGGGGGAACAGCTTGGCGATACGAGTGCCGAAGCGAGTGGTCGAGGAAGCGGGGTTGCGAGAGAAGGACTCGGTCGATATTGAAGTGCACGAGGGTACGCTAGTTATCCGGCCACATCTGCGGCGAGTGTATCGGCTCGAAGATCTGGTGAAGCGTATTACGCCTCGCAATGTGCATGACGAGATTGATTTTGGTGGGCCTGTCGGCGCAGAAACCCTGAGCAAGCTTCAAGCGCTCCTGTAAGGAACATGTATCAATGGGCCGGTCTTGTCCGGCACACGATACTCCACAGTTCGATTGTAGTGATTGCAGAAGGACTGCACGCATCCGTCACACGGCGGAGGATGGACGCATCGAGCTCGCGTCGACCGTCTTGGTAGACAGGCTGGAGTCAGACGTCGAACTGGTACTGAAGGCCCTGGGCCATCCGGAGGCCTTGGTAACTGATCTCAGTACGGTCGGCGACTTCGGTCTGGATGAAAATGAATGCGCCGCTGCAAGCGCCGCGTTGGGAGTCACGTTGTCGGATGATGATTATATCTATGAAATCGCGCAACGCCTCCGTGACGAGATGTCCTTACGTAGTGTCTATGGCACCAGGTTCCATTTTCAAGTTGAACCTTCCTCTACTTACCGACGACTAGAATTAAGCGGTGTCATCATCCCATCACCCGAGGAGGCTCACTATGCGTCCCTTTGCGTTGTTGATTGTCATGGGTTCATTCCTCCTGAGTCTCACAAGCTTCGCGTCATCTGAGCTTCTGAATGCATCCGTTATTGAACAAGAAGGGAATGTATCGCGACAAGTTTTCCTAGCCGCAGCAGAGGTTCCTCCAACCCCTCCTGCCGGTGAGGCGGAACAAAAGGAGGAAGCGTCTGGTGACGTCCAGGAGCGCGGCCTGCTGGGGGAATTATCAGGAATAAAAGGTGATACCCTCAAGATCGCGCCACCCACTACGACCACAACGGCGCCATGTCCAACCATATTGCCAGCCACACCCCCCTCCCCTTCTTGGACATACAAGATCATGGGTTTCAATGGGAACGTTAACACGCTTCCGACCCCCCATTGGCTGTCTGAAAATGGCTCTAACGCTTGTACGGGCTGCACTTACTTTGGGACGAGCCTCTGGAAATCGAAGGTCGGAGGAGGCATTGAGAATGTTGCCTTCGGTCAATCTGCTCTCTATGAGACCAATTGTGGCACGAGAAACACCGCTTTTGGATTTCAGGCGCTCAATGGAAATATCTCGGGCTCAGGGAATACCGCCGCCGGACATCAGGCGCTTCTCAGAAATGTCTCAGGCGCGCAGAATACAGCCATAGGAAAAGGTGCACTGTATAACGTGACCACCGGCATCAACAATACGGCCTTGGGATATGCAGCCGGTTTCTACCAATTAACCGGTAGCAACAATATTTACATTGGCAACTCTGGCGAAAATGGGGAATCGCGTACTATCCGCATTGGCACCGGTACGAGTGCCACGATCCCAGGACACACTCGCATCTTTCTGGCAGGTATCGACAGTCCCCTGACCGCCGGTAATGCTCTTTTTGGGGTTGGTGGCCAGGTCGGTATCATGCCATCCTCACGCCGATTCAAAGAGGACATTCACGACCTGGGGAAGGCGAGTGAAGGGCTGCAACGGCTCAGGCCCGTGGCATTTCGATACAAGGCCGACGCAGTCGCAGGCGGAGGTGCGCAGGACTATGGGCTCATCGCCGAGGAAGTCGCGGAGGTGTATCCAGAATTGGTGGGACGGAATGCCGAGGGGGAGATCATCACGGTGCACTACCACAAGTTAATCCCCATGCTGCTGAACGAACTACAGCAGCAGCAGACCCAAATTCTGCGGCAGCAGCGGAAGAATGAGGAATTGGAAGCCCGCCTAACGAAGTTGGAATCGAAATAGGCGAGCGTTGCGGACAAGGGCTTGTATTTAACCACGGACAGTGCCTATGTGAGACGAGCTAAACGCAAAGGGCATATTTTGGGCTCGTGAATGAATGGCAGGGTCCGTAACCATGGTCATTAAAACGCATTTCTAACGTCTTGGGGAAGGAAACGGTGCCAGGAACCGTTTCCTCACTCCACCATGACCAAGGGGATGATCCAAAGGTACGGGTTTTCCCTTCCGCGCCTCGCGATCGATTGCCACCAAGACCATGCGGGGGCAGCCTTGCGGTTGTCTTTCGAAACCTCCTAGAATACCCTTCCCTACGAGACTCTCATGCCAGTAAGGTCTGTCGGTATTGTTGGTCAAATGAACAACAAAAAATGGACATTGGGGTTTACGCCTGAGGATTAGGTGAGCAACTCTTTCACGGGAGGGAATACCGATGTGGAGGCAGGACAAACAGGAAGGTAAGCGGACAACCGAGGAGCCGACAGACGGCCAGTCCGAAGAAGGCACGTTCGCCGCCACGGAAGAGACGAAGGACATCAGTGCCTTCGTGGGAAGGGGCGTGGAGTTCAAGGGCACCATCTCGTACAGGGGCACGGTGAGGATCGACGGTTCGCTCGAAGGAGAAATTCGTACCGACGGAACGTTGTTAATCGGTGAAAATGCGGTCATCCAAGCTAAGGTCTCGGCTGGTACGATCGTTTGCAAGGGGAAAATCACGGGCGACGTGATGGCCAGAGAATGCATGAAGCTTCGTGCTCCAGCCGTCGTCACCGGGAGCGTCAAGACTCCTATGCTTTCCATGGAAGATGGCGTGGTCTTTAACGGCGGCCTTGAAATGAGCCAGGGCGTCCGTGAAGTGCCGCAAGGCGCCACCGTACATTCGATCAGCACGGTTGTGGCAGAAGCGATCGAGGCCATGGGGGACAGTCCGAAACACGAGCGGGAAGAAACGCTAGTAGAAAAGGGCGTAAAGGTAGTGCGCTAAGATTAGAGAACAGGTGACAGGCTTTTGTGGGGGAGCCTCGGTTCCCACGCGCGATGGCTTTGCTGTCGATGCCGACGACCAGCAGGGCGTGATCTGATGATAACGGGTTGGCTCTTCCGGGCCTCGCGACTGATTGCGGCCCGGACGACGCCAAGGCCTGGCAGAGGACTTACTCGCGCTCTTCTTTCTTGACTGGCCGCGCCGGGCTTCCGACCACTGTGACCCCTGCGGCGACATCTCGGGTTACGACACTGCCGGCGCCAATAATGGCATCATCGCCGAGGGTCACGCCCGAGAGGATGATCGCTCCTCCACCAATCCACACATTTCGTCCGATCCGCACCGGCCTCCTGTTTTCCAGGCGTAGCCTCCGCAAGTCCGCCTCACGCGAGGTCTGCCGCCAATACTTGAACGTAGGGTCCTATTTGGCAACCGTCCCACATCAATCCGGACGACGTCCAGGAACACGCAGCCAAAGTTGAGAAACACGTCGTGGCCTAGAACAATGTTGTAGCTGCCAGCATCTTGTCTTTTTCCGTACGGTACCCCATGTATCTTTCACTGTATCTGCCTGGTTTCAACGTAGCAGGCGTGAACGCGATTCCTCACTCGCTTCAACCCTGGGCAATTCATGGGGCATTGCAGTTCCCCCCGATCTGTGTCACGTACTCGCCGCTGCATTGGCGGATCGATGTGAATCCACAGGGAGAATGCGATGGCATACACACGACGTGAGGTGATGAAGCACATGGGGCTAGCCCTGGCCTGCTCGCTCATGGCAGGGACGACCTTGATCAAGTGCGCAGGCGCGGCAAGACCGCCGCGTATCAAGGTTGGTCAGATCGGCGTCGGCCATGTTCATGCCTACAAGCTCTCGGTGTATCGAGCCTCGCCAGATTACGAGGTGGTCGGCATTGTCGAGCCGGATCCAGAACTGCGCCGGCGGGTTGAGAAGGAACCGGCCTATCGTGGCCTCCCGTGGATGACACAAGAGCAGCTGCTCAACGAGGCAGGCCTCCAGGCGGTGCTCGTCGAGACGCGTGTCCGCCATCTTCTGGATGTGGCCGAGGCCTGCGTGGGAGCAGGCAAGCATATCCATCTCGACAAGCCGGCCGGTGAATCGCTCCCTCAGCTCCGGCGCATTCTTGACACGGCGGCCAGGAACCATCTGCTCGTCCAGATGGGCTACATGTATCGCTACAATCCCGGCGTGGTCTTATTGCGCGAGTTTTTAAAGCACGGTCGGCTGGGTGAGGTGTTCGCAATCGATGCCGTGATCAGCAGAGTCGTCCAACCGGCGGAGCGTTTAGGGATGGCCGAATACCGAGGCGGCATGATGTTCGAGCTCGGGTGTCACTTCATTGATCTCCTCGTCGGTCTGATGGGGAAGCCCACGAGCATCACACCCTTCCAGCAACATGTCGCAAAGATAGAAGACCGGCTCCAGGACAATACGCTGGCCGTGTTCGAGTATCCCCACACCTTGGCGACGGTCAAGTCCAGCGCAGTGGAGGTCGAAGGCTTTGCGCGACGGCACTTCACGGTCTGCGGCACGGAAGGGACGTTCCACATTCAGCCGCTGGACGATCTCGGCCCCCATCTTCCGAGCACCGGCTCTGTCGGACCGACAGCCGTACGAGTGGCTTTGTCCACCGCAGGCGACCAGTATCGAAAGGGCTACCAGGACATCTCGCTTCCCACATACACGCGGTATGTGGACGACGCCGCGGACATGGCCAAGATCATACGAGGTGAGAAAGCGGCCGACTTCTCCTATGAGCATGATCTCACGGTTCAAGCCGCCATACTGCAGGCCTGCGGGCTTGGATTGGAAACGTGAAGATCTCGGTGTGTGAAGAAGGGCTTGTGACGTCGGAATCGGTGAAAGCATAAGGGCCTGTATTCCGCAGCGGACGATTTCAGAAGACAGCGGCGCTTAGTTTCTCGGTCAGCCCGGCGCTCGCGAAAGAATATGAGCAGCTTGCGGCGAGGGAAGGAACCACAAAAAGAGGGAGAAGTGCGCCTCCGCGCGCTTGGGTTGTCCGCCTCACAAGAGACTTCACCTAGACATCATCCTATGTGGGCCTGCGACAGCAGGTCGCAGTTGCGACATTGACAGGTCTTCCCCCCCTTGAGTAGCCTCGGGGAATCAATCCATACGGGTCAGGCTGTGCTCACATCGGCGACTGGAACGATGTGGGAAAGGAGGCCCCATGAAACGGCGATTGATCGTGCTGTTCGACGGGACGTGGAATACCAGCGAGGACAGAACGAATGTCGAGCTGATGCGGGGAGCTCTCGTCAAACAAGGAGCGGACGGCGTGCCGCAGCTGTGGTGGTACGATCAGGGGCCGGGAACCAATTGGTATGACCGGATCAGAGGCGGGGCCTTCGGCTTCGGGGTGTCGAAGAATATCCAGCAGGGGTATCGGTGGCTGGCGACTGAATGGCAAGAGGCTGACGAGAACGAGTTCTATGTGTTCGGGTTCAGCCGAGGAGCCTACACGGCTCGCAGTTTGGTCGGGTTGATCCGCAAGTGCGGGCTGTTGAAACAGCCCGACAAGGAATTGATCGAGCAGGCCTATGACTTGTATCGCAAGAAGGACCTCAGCCCGGACAGCGCGGAGGCCGTCGCGTTTCGCGCGGCCCATTCACGGGAGATCCGTGTGAAGTTCATCGGGGTGTGGGACACGGTGGGCAGTCTCGGCGTGCCGTTGACCGGCGCCTTGATTCCCTTTGGGCGGGATCGGTACCAGTTTCACGATGCCGAACTCAGCAAGATCGTGGATTATGCGTACCATGCCGTGGCAACGGACGAAAACCGCAAGGACTACGACGCCACGGTGTGGACGAAACGGAAGCCCGAGAACAAGGATGTCGAGCAGCGGTGGTTTATCG
>FRDC01002152.1_pt2 | contig 18266 bp, 12 predicted proteins | sample 1106171 | NCBI WGS metagenome assembly FRDC01 (sample SAMEA3930566, study PRJEB13176) | freshwater metagenome | biome: Drinking water system; feature: drinking water; material: water | place: Singapore | collected 2014-12-20 | reverse complement strand
AGCAGCTGCTGATGACGCGCGGCTCGCTCACCACCTTCTCGATCGCCAACGACGTCTCGAAGTACTTCGCCATCATCCCGGCGATGTTCGTCAGCACCTACCCGCAACTGTCGGCACTGAACGTGATGGTGCTGGCCAGCCCACAGTCGGCCATCTTGTCGGCGGTGATCTTCAACGCGATCGTCATCGTGTTCCTGATCCCGCTGGCGCTCAAGGGCGTGGCCTACCGCGCCATTGGTGCGGCCGCACTGCTGCGCCGCAACGTGCTGATCTACGGGTTGGGCGGTCTGATCGTGCCGTTCGTCGGCATCAAGCTGATCGACCTGCTGCTGTCGTCCCTGCACCTGGTTTGAAGGAGTTGCCATGCATTCCCTCGTTCGTCCGGCGCTGGTCCTGTTCGTCGCATTGACCGTGCTGACCGGCATCGCCTACCCCCTGGCCGTCACCTGCATCGGCCAGGCTGTCTTTCCGGAGCAGGCCGCAGGCAGCCTGATCCTGAAGAACGGCCAGCCCATCGGCTCATCGCTGATCGGTCAATCGTTCGACGACCCGAAGTACCTCTGGGGCCGCCCGTCGGCCACCAGCCCGGTGCCCTACAACGCCAGCGGCTCCGGTGGCTCGAATCTGGGCCCGTTGAACCCAGCGCTTGCCGACGCGGTCCAGGCGCGCATCGAGGCGCTGCGGGCAGCCGACCCTGGCAACACGGCGCCTGTTCCCATCGACCTGGTCACGGCGTCAGCCAGCGGCCTCGACCCGCACCTCAGCGTCGCGGGCGCGCAGTTCCAGGCGGCCCGCATCGCGCGGGTGCGGCAACTGCCGTTGCCAGCGGTCGAGCAGCTCATCGGCCAGCACACCGAAGGGCGGCTGCTCGGCCTGCTCGGCGAGCCGCGCATCAACGTGCTGCAGTTCAACCTCGCACTCGACGCCCTGAAGCCGTGAACCAGCCTGCCAGAGCGCGCAGCCCGGTCGGCTGTGCCACCATTCCCGCGTGACGACCGAACCGCAGCGCCCCGATCCCGACGCCCTGCTGGCGCAGCTGCACGAGGCCCGGCAGCGCGAGGGCCGCGGCAGGCTGCGCATCTACTTCGGTGCCTCTGCCGGCGTGGGCAAGACCTGCGCCATGCTCGAAGCCGCGCAGCAGCTGAAGGCCGACGGCGTGGACGTGGTCGCGGGCGTGGTCGAAACCCACGGCCGCAGCCACACCGCCGCGCTGCTCGAAGGCTTGCCGGTGCTGCCCGCCACGCAGGTCGAGTACCGCGGCAAACGCCTCGCCGAGTTCGACCTCGACGGCGCCCTCGCGCGCCGGCCCAGCCTGCTATTGGTCGATGAACTCGCGCACTCCAACGTGCCGGGTTCGCGCCACCCCAAGCGCTGGCAGGACGTCGAGGAACTGCTGGCCGCGGGCATCGATGTCTACAGCACGCTCAACGTGCAGCACCTCGAAAGCCTGAACGACGTGGTCGGCGGCATCACCGGCATCGCGGTGCACGAGACGCTGCCCGACACCTTCTTCGATTCGGCCGCCGAAGTGGTGCTGGTCGACACGCCGGCCGACGAGCTGATCGAGCGGCTGGCCGCCGGCAAGGTGTACCTGCCTGCGCAGGCCGAGCGGGCCGCGAAGAACTTCTTCCGCAAGGGCAACCTGATGGCGCTGCGCGAGCTGGCGCTGCGCCGCACCGCCGACCGGGTGGAAGACGACGTGCAGGCCTGGCGCCATGACCGCCGCATCACGCAGGTGTGGCAGACCGAGGGCGCGCTGCTGTGCGGCATCGGCCCGCACGAGGGGGCCGAGCATGTGGTGCGCAGCACCGCGCGGCTGGCGCAGCAGCTGGCCGTGAGCTGGCACGCGGTGTATGTCGAAACGCCCGCGCTGCAGCGGCTGGCGCCCGCACACCGCGAACGCATCCTGCAAACCGTCAAGCTGGCCGAAGCGCTCGGTGCGCGCACGGTGGTGCTGTCCGCACAGGGCGTGGCGCAGGCGCTGATCGACCACGCACGCGCCCACAACCTGTCGAAGCTGGTGCTGGGCACCGGCCAGCGACAGCGCGGGTGGCCGGGGCGCTCGCTGGCCGAAGCGATTGCGCGGCGCGCGCCCGACATCGACCGCATCGAGGTCGGGCAACCCAAGGCCTCGCGTCCGATGCCATCGCTGCAGGCCGCACCCGATGCCGGCGCCGCCGACGGCAACGCACCGACCCGCCGCTACCTGCTGGCTGCTGCGGCCTGCGCCGTCACCACGCTGCTGACCCACCTGCTGGTGCCCTACTTCGATCTGGCCAACATCGTCATGGTGTTCCTGCTGGCGGTGGTGGGCATCGGCGTGTGGCTGGGGCGCGGGCCGGCGGTGCTGGCGGCGTTCGTCAACGTGGCCGCGTTCGACTTCTTCTTCGTGCCCCCGCGTGGCACCTTCGGGGTGTCCGATGCGCAGTACCTGCTGACCTTCGCGATCATGCTGATCGTCGGCCTGGTCACCGGCCAGCTCACGGCCGGGCTGCGCTTCCAGGCCAGCGTGGCCACCCACCGCGAGGCCCGGTCGCGGGCCTTGTTCGAGGCCGCACGCGATCTGTCGAACATGCTCACGCGCGAGCAGGTCATCGAGGTGGCGCGCGCGGTCATCGGCCGCGAGTTCAGGGCGCAGGTGGCGATCTACGTGCTCGATGCGAACGACACCCTGCAGCCCCCCGAGGCCGGCCCGGGCGAGCCGGGGAAGCCAGGTCTGGACACCGGCACCGCGCAGTGGTCGCTCGACCATGTGCTGCCTGCCGGGCTCGGCACAGACACCCTGGCCGGCAGCGCCTGGCTCTACCTGCCGCTGAAGGCCACGATGCGCGCGCGCGGGGTGCTGGCGGTGCGCCCCGAGGTGACGCGCTTCCTGCTGATCCCCGAACAGCGCCAGCAGCTGGACACCTTCGCGGCGCTCACGGCGATGGCGCTGGAACGGGTGCACTACATCGAGGTGGCGCAGGCCGCCACGGTTCAGATGGAATCCGAGCGGCTGCGCAACTCGCTGCTGTCGGCGCTGTCGCACGACCTGCGCACCCCGCTGGCGGCGCTGGTGGGTCTGGCCGACACACTGGCCGGCAGCCAGCCCGCGCTGAGTGCCGACCAACAGGCACTCGCGCGTGCCATGGCCGACAAGACCCAGCGCATGACGGCCATGGTCACCAACCTGCTCGACATGGCGCGCATCCAGAGCGGCGAGATCCGGCTGCGGGTGGAATGGCACTCGCTCGAAGAGATCATCGGCAGTGCCCTGAAGGCCGCGCAGGGCACGCTGGGGCCGCGCCCCATCAGCGTGCGCATCGCCCCGGCGATGCCGCTGGTCGAATGCGACGCGGTGCTGATCGAGCGGGTGCTGGCCAACCTGCTCGAAAACGCCGGCAAGTACACGCCCGCGGGCTCGCCGCTCGAGATCACCGTGCGCCCCGAGGGCGCAGTCGCCCGCATCGAGGTGCGCGACCACGGCCCGGGCGTGCCTGCCGGCCAGCAAGAGGCGATCTTCGACAAGTTCACCCGCGGGCAGGCCGAGTCGGCGACGCCGGGCATGGGGCTGGGCCTGGCGATCTGCCGAGCGATCATCGAGGCCCACCGCGGACGCATCGGCGTGGAGCCGGCCCCGTCGGACAGCCCCGCACACGGCGCCACCTTCACCTTCACCCTGCCACTGGGCACGCCCCCCTCGCCACCCCCGATGGAGCCTTGATGCCACACCCGGCCACCCCCTCGACACCTGCCACCACCGCGCCCATCGCGCTGGTGCTCGAAGACGAGCGCGAGATTCGCCACTTCGTCCGCAGTTCGCTGGAGGCCGAAGGCTGGCAGGTGGTCGAGGCCGAGACCGTGAAGCAAGGCCTGATCGAAGCCGGCACCCGGCGCCCCGATCTCGTCATTGCCGACCTCGGGCTGCCCGATGGCGATGGCGTCGACTTCATCCGCGAAGTGCGCACCTGGTCGGGCGTGCCGATCATCGTGCTGTCGGCCCGCACGCACGAGAACGACAAGGTGAAGGCGCTCGACGCCGGTGCTGATGACTACATCACCAAGCCCTTCGGCACCGCCGAGCTGCTGGCCCGCACCCGCGCCAACATGCGCCGCATGCGTGCGGGGCGCAGCACGCAGAGCTCAACCTTCCGGTTCGGCGACAACGAGGTCGATCTGGCCGCCCGCATCGTGCGCCGCGGTGGCGCCGAGGTGCACCTGACGCCGATCGAGTACCGCCTGCTCGGCGTGCTGATCGCCAACGCCGACCGCGTGCTGACGCACCCTTACCTGCTACGCGAAGTGTGGGGGCCCACGCACTCACAGAGCACGCACTACCTGCGCGTGTTCATGGGCAACCTGCGCCAGAAGCTCGAAGACGATCCGGCGCAGCCCCAGCACTTCATCACAGAAACCGGCGTTGGCTACCGGCTGCTCGCCGACGGCTGACGAGCCGTCAGCGGCAGGATCAGAACGCCACTTCGTTGCGGCCCTTCAGACCCAGCATCTGCCGCGCCTCGGCCGGTGTGGCCACTTGCAGCGACAGCGCCTCGATGATGGTGCGCATGCGCTGCACCTGCGCGGCATTGGTCTTGGCCAGCTGACCCGGGCCGTCCCACAGCGAATCTTCAAGCCCCACGCGCACATGCCCGCCGATCGAGGCCGACACCGTGGCCAGCGGAATCTGGTGGCGGCCCGCGCCCAGCACCGACCACACATAGTCCTTGCCGAACAGCCGGTCGGCCGTGCGGCGCATGTGCATCAGGTCTTCGACATGGCCGCCGATGCCGCCGCGCAGGCCGAACACCGACTGGATCAACAGCGGCGGCGTCAGCAGCGCGCGGTCGAGAAAGTGCGCCGCGGTGTACAGGTGGCTGATGTCGTAGCACTCGATCTCGAAGCGGGTCTGGTTCTCGCTGCACGACTGCAGGATGTGCGCGATGTCCTTGAAGGTGTTCTTGAACACCCGGTCGTCGCTGCCGGCCAGGTAGGGCCGCTCCCAGTCGTGCTTGAAGTCCTTGAAGCGGCCGAGCATCTCGTAGAGCCCGAAGTTCATCGAGCCCATGTTCAGCGAGGCCACTTCGGGCCGCAGTTGCAGCGCTGGCTGCAGCCGTTCTTCCACCGTCATCGTCGGCGCGCCGCCGGTGGTGATGTTGATCACCACGTCTGAGGCCGCCTTGATGCGCGGCACGAACTGCCGGAACAACGCCGGGTCTTGCGATGGCCGGCCGTCTTTCGGGTCGCGCGCGTGCAGGTGCACGATGGCCGCGCCCGCCTCGGCCGCACCGATCGCCGACTCGGTGATCTCGTCGGCCGTCACCGGCAGATGGGGTGACATCGAGGGGGTGTGAATCGACCCGGTGATCGCGCAGGTGATGATGACTTTGTTCATGTGCTTAGCGTACCCGCTCCAGGATGCTGACGTAATTGGCAACACCCGCACCCCCCATGTTGAAAACGCCGCCCAGGCGCGCGTTCTTCACCGTGATCGCCTCGGGCATCTGGTCGGCGAGCTGCATCGCCGCCATCACATGCATCGACACGCCGGTGGCGCCCACCGGGTGGCCCTTGGCCTTCAGGCCGCCCGACGCATTGACCGGCAGCTTGCCGCCCACCTGCGTCCAGCCTTCGCGGATGGCGGTGGCGCCCTCGCCTGCCGGCGTCAGGCCCATCGCCTCGTACTCGAGCAGTTCGGCCACGGTGAAGCAGTCGTGCGTCTCGACGAACGACAGGTCGCTCAGCTGCAGCTGGGCCGAATCGAGCGCTTGGCGCCAGGCCAGCGCGCAGCCTTCGAGCTTCATCACCTCACGCCGCGACATCGGCAGAAAGTCCTGCACATGCGCCACGCTGCGGATGGCGATCTCGCGCTGCATGCCGCGCGCCGTGGCCGCGTCGGTCAGGATCACGGCCGCCGCGCCGTCCGACACCGGCGAGCAATCGGTGCGCTTGAGCGGGCCGGCCACGAACGGGTTCTTCTCGCTCACTTGCCGGCAGAAGTCGTAGCCCAGGTCTTTGCGCAGGTGCGCCAGCGGGTTGGCGGCGCCGTTGCGGTGGTTCTTGGCGGCGATCATCGCCAGCGCATCGGATTGGTCACCGTACTTGTCGAAGTAGGCGGTGGCGATCTGGCCGAACAGGCCGGCAAAGCCGCCCTGGATGTCGCTTTCCTCGCGCAGGTACGAGGCTCGCAGCAGGTTGGTTCCGACCTCGGGGCCGGGCGTCTGCGTCATCTGCTCGACGCCCACCGCCAGCACGATCTTGGCGCGGCCAGCCTGGATCGACTTGATGCCCTGGTGGATGGCGGCCGAGCCGGTGGCGCAGGCGTTCTCGACCCGCGTGGCGGGCTTGAAGCGGAAGGCATCGTCGGCCTGCAGCACCAGCGAGGCGGTGAAGTCTTGTTTGGAGAAGCCGGCATTGAAGTGGCCGAGGTAGATCTCGTCGACATCGGCCGCCGAGAGGCCCGCCGATTCGAGCGCGCCGTGCACCGCCTTGACGATCAGGCTCTCGACGCTTTCGTTGTCGAACTTGCCGAAGGGGGTTTGAGCCCAGCCGACGATGGAGACGTTCACGCTCATGGTTTCACTCCTGGGTTGCTCGCCAACAGCTTGCGCAGCTCGCTCTTCAACACCTTGCCGTAGTTGCTGGTGGGCAGCTCGTCGACAAAGCGGTATTCCTTCGGCCGCTTGAAGCGGGCGATGTGGTCCAGGCAGTGGGCATCGAGCTCGCGCTCGGTGACGGCCACGCCCGGCGTGCGCACCACGAAGGCCACCAGCACCTCGCCCCACTCGGGGTCGGGCCGGCCGACGATGCTGACCTTGGTGACGGCCGGGTGGGTTTGCAGCACCTCCTCGACCTCGCGCGGGTAGATATTGCTGCCACCGCTGATCACCACATCCTTCGAGCGATCGCGCAGCGTCAGGCAGCCATGCGCGTCGAACGCGCCCATGTCGCCGGTGTGTAGCCAGCCGTGTTTAAGCGCCTGGCCGGTCGCATCGGGGTTGCGCCAGTAGCCCGACATCACCACATCGCCGCGGCAGACGATCTCGCCCACCTCGCCCGGCGGCACCGGCACCCCCAGCGCATCGATCACCCGCACCTCGACCCCGCTGCGCGGCCAGCCCACCGAGCCGAGGATGGCGTCGTCGTTCGTGGCGTGTGCTTGGGCGTGAGCAGCCAGGTCGAGCCCGGTGATCGTCATCGGCGCCTCGCCCTGGCCGTAGATCTGCGCGAACACCGGGCCCAGCACCGCGGTGGATTTGCGCAGCTCTTCCACATACATCGGCCCGCCGCCGTAGACGATGCAGCGCAGGTTGGCAGGCGGCGCGCGGCGCTGGGCCTCGGCCTCCAGCCGCAGGCGCTGCACCATCGTGGGCGCGAGGAAGGCGCCACAGCCGGGGTGCACCTCGCACAGGTCGAGAAACTCGGCCGGATCGAACGCGCCCGAGGCCGGCACCACCTGCCGCGCACCACGCGCCACCGAGCTCAGCATGTACATGCCCGAGCCGTGCGACATGGGCGCCACATGGATCTGGCTGCAGTGCACGTTCATCGCCTCGATGTCGGCCAGGTGCGCCACCGTCATCGCCAGCAGATTGCGGTGCGACAGCATGGCGCCCTTGGAGCGGCCGGTGGTGCCGCTGGTATAGAACAGCCAGGCCAGGGATTGCGGATCGATGCTGGGCGGCACCAGCGCATCGGCCTGCAGCATGCCGAGGTAGTCGGCCTCACCGATCACTACCAAGCGCTCGGCGTGCGCCGCCGCGGTGTGCGACAAGTCAGGCAGCAGCTTCGGCGAGGCGAACACCAGCGACACGTCGGCGTCGTCCAGGATCTGCAGCACTTCCTTGTCGTGCAGCTTGAAGTTGATGGGCACGATGGTCGCCTCGGCCGCCCAGGCGGCGAACAGCAACTCGGGGAACTCCACCCGGTTTTCGCTGACGAGCGCGATGCGGTCACCGGCCGTGCAGCGCTGGCGGATGCCCGCCGCCAGGCTCAGCGCACGGGCGCGTAACGCACGCCAGGTGTGCACCTGCTCGAGGCCCCGAAACACCGCCCCATGGTCTGGGTAGCGCAGCGCCGTCTGATCGAGCAGGGAAAACAGGTTCATGTCGGGGCATCCCTGGCAAGGTGCACGGCAGACCTGCGGCCCACCTGTGACAGCACTCTAGTGTCCGACTTTGCGGGCGGTTCTGACCTGCGTCAAACCATGAGGCGATGGCAGGGCAGACAAGCGCTTCGGACATTACGTTGCCGTAGAGGGAGTGCCACGGCGTAGCGAGGCCTATTTGGCTCTCGTACTAATTTAGCCATCCCGCTGGGCTCACCGGGCTGTCGACGCTAGCCGCCAAGCTGCCTTGAGCGGCAGGTCTGCAGCGGTTGGTGTCGATGGTCCGCAGACTTCGTCAGTCCTATTCCGGCCATCAACGGGCATTCGCTCGCGCAAAGTGAGCGGCAGCAGCATGTTGCAAACCAACGCTCGTCTTGGCATGGTCAAAATCGGTGGTCCCAGTTTGCAGTCACAAATTTTCTAGCGGACTGCTCGGCCGGAGTAGGCTACTGACCAGTCGTTCACGGTATTCGAAGGCTGTAAGTCAGCGCTACTCGCCGTTGCCGCGCACGTCCTCGCCGTAGGAAAGGCGCCGCATCGCTATGTCTATCTCGGCCCTGCGTGTCTCCGACGCAATGGTCGCGTCGAGTTCACGTATGCGCTTCCGCCCAAAGGCACTGACCTTGTCGTTCTCGTCTTCAAGCCAAGGCTGAATCCAGCGCCGCCTCTGGGCGTTGAGCTCGGCATAGCCGAACTCGCCATGCACGACGCCTGACTGCTCAAAGACACGCGCCACGACCTTCAGTAAGGCGTCGTCGTGCTCCAGTCGGGCGACCAAGACCCGCAGGATGGCGTACAGGAACTGCTGGCCGTTGTAGGCCTCCATCAGCGCCACCAAGAAAGCGAGGTCGCCCCGGTCGCCCTCGGTCGCGATCTGCATCAGGCAAGTCGCCAGCTCGCCGTCCACAGCCGGAAAAACCGACACCACCATCCGGGCGCCTCCATATGGGAAGCGCAGGCGGTCGGCCTGGAACCAGGCCTGCGCCTCCTTGAGCATCGCGTCAGGTGCCTTGGTGAGCTGTGCCTGCAGCGCTTCCTTGAGCATGTGAGGGTCGAAGGGGACCGCGTCATAGGCCGCCGGTGCCTCTTCGCTCTTGCCCAGCCGGATGCGCTCGCCGATGAAGCGCAGCACCTTGATCGGGAAATTCTTGGCGACCGAGGCCACCATGTATTCGCAGTTGTGTTCCAGTTCCGGGCAGCGCACCAGCGCCTGTAACAGACGCTCGGCGCTAGCCTCATCCAGCCCTTCGATGATGCCCTTGCCGAGCCACGAGGTCCACTGCCAGCGCAGCCAGTCGTATTGGCCAGAGGCCTCCAGGAAGACGATGGCTGGCATGAACACTTCCGAGATCAGCATACCGGGATGTGCGTCGAACTGGTCGGCCGAGGCGATCAGCACGTTGGTCACGGTGGCCATCTCATTGACCGCGATGGCGCGCTGCAGGATCCGACTGAGCAGTCCCTCATCGAACGGATCAGCCACACGCTGCTGCCAAGCGAGTAGCGCCAGGTTTTGCCCGGCGGCGATCCAGTCGTCTATCACCGCGAGCGTCTGCGGCCTCAGGTCGGTCTTCAGCAGCCCATTCAACATCACGGGCAGGAAGGTTTTGAGGGGCCCGTCGACGCGCGGTAGGTAGCCCAGCACGATCTCCGGCTTGGCTTCCGCCAGCTGCCCAAGGAACTTGCCGAAGGAAGAAAACGTTGCCCCATCCGCCCCATCGACCCGCGCGAAAAGGTCCAACCGACGAAGCCACGCCTCGGCGGTGGCGTCAGTCACCGAGTCGATCAGCTCAGGAAAGACGGTCTGCCGATAGGCCTCGGCCTCCGCGTAATGGAAGCTCCTATTGGCCCAAGCGGGCGGGAAGACCGACTCGTACCCCACCAGGGTCTTGAAGATCACGTATTCGGGATCGGCGTTGACGGCGTCCCTGAACCCCAGGCCCGCGGCGATCAGTGGCGCCTGGGCGTCGACGAGCCGAGGCTGCGCCCGCATGTTGTCCGGCAGCTCCATGTAGGACAGGTAGAGCCGGTTGACCCAGGCCTCGCAGGCTTGCCTCAGCTCCAGGCTAAGCCCGGGGAGGATCTGGGTGTGAAACTCGATGACCTCGGCGGCGCCGCGCATGATCAATTCCTGGGTCGCATCGCTGTAGCCACCCTGGATCGGCACACGGGTCGCGGTTCGAATCGCTTGCAGCGCTGCCCGGCGCTGAGCGTCAGTTTCCGCCCGCACAAAGATCGCCTTTAGCAGGTGGACCGCACGCTCGCGGAGGTCCTTGAGCTCGGCCGACGCCGGCAGCGTGCCGCGCTTGAACTCAACCTTGGCTGAATGGTGCGTGGTGCCGCTCACTTCAAGGCTGAGCATGTTGCCGAGCATGGGCATCAGTAGCCGACGGTGGGCGTCCTGGCCTTCCGGCCCGAGAGCATCGATGGCGTCAAGCAGGGTCGCCTGGACACGCAGACCATGGTCTGTAAGGTGAAAACTAAACTTAGTCAACACCTCGGCCAAGTCTGTCACGCCTTTCACGGCATCGCGCGCCTCGGCCAAGTCATCAAGTGCCAACGCTGCGGCAAAGGTCTTCGCCGGATTTACATAGCGGTAGTACGAGAGGATCTCGCCGATGGGGATGAGCACCTGCTCGAAGGTCTTGCCCGCGTAGTTGCCGTAAGGGGTCTCAATGGAGACCGGGGCCGTAGCCCGGGCGGCCTGCGCGGCGGTGATGAGCCGGTCCACGACCACCGGGTAGGACTCGGCCATGTTGTCGTACAGCGGCAGAACCAAGTCCTTGAAGCGAACCAGGGCGTCGAAGCGCACGTTGTTGTCTGGGGCCGCCACGATGGCGTCTAGCGGCTTCTCGTCCGCAAGGGCCTTGCCCTCGATCAGACGGTCATAGTCGGCCGCGACCTTCTGGAACTCATAGCCCGCCGGCACCAGATATTCCTGGGCAATCCGGCGCATGCGCGCCTTAATCTCTTCCAGGGTCCGTGTGCCAAGGGCGTCGAGCTCAGGCGACTTGTAGACCGTGTCATGCGCCATCTCCGACCAAGCGTGGTTGAGGATGGTCTGCACCTGGATCTCGCACCGCATTCCGGCGAACTGGCCGAAGCCGCGCTGCGCGAGCCTGTCCACGGTGAGCTTCACTACAAAGTGGTTCGACGTGTACAGCTCACTGCCTTCGACGTCGCGCTCGGGATGGTGAACCTTGTAGTCGACGACCTCGAAGTTTTCGTGAATCAGGCCAGAGCTGAGCAGCCGCGATACGTCCGTGTTCGTGTAGAAGATGACGCGGCAGCCCGCCAGGTCCTTGATCTCGTTCTCAACGGCGCTGGAAGCCTCCAGTCCTCGGTCGCGCAGCTTCTTCCGTAGCGAGTCAGGTTCCTTCGCCCTAGAGCGGACTTCCTGCAGGCGGTACTTGTCTTCAGCGACGATCGCCTCTTTCAGCAGGGCCGCCACCGCTTCGGCGAATTCCTTGTAGGCGTTAAAGCCCTCGCGCGCGTATTCAGCGAAGTTCATGACTCTCCCTGCTGTCCAGACGTCGCCAAGAGTGGCGAGGTCAACCAACTCCAGATGGTCTCGGGGACGATGGCAAGTGCCAAGTGTCTCCTGTAGCTCGCAGAACGGCCGCTTGGTGTCCGCCCGAAGGCTGGCCCTCAATGAGCACTGCGGTATCGACGGCAGCCTGCTTGACGCAACTATTGAACGGCAGCATCCGCTGCACAGCAGCTGTCGAGGTCCCCGGCGGCTACGACCGAGATGGGTCGGATGCGGACGTTGGACATCGACCTGCCGGCCGGCCGTAATCAGTCTTGATCGGAGCCTCACCCTCGCTCTGAATTACAGGCATGGCTACCTATCAGCCAGAGGGATCTCCTGCTCCGCCAATGCCCTACATCAACACAATGTCATACCGCTCCGGCGAGCCCGCGTTCTCGGCGCGCAGCGAGATGGGTTTGCCGATGAAATCGCTCAGGCCGGCCAGGTGCTGGCTTTCCTCGTCGAGCAGCATCTCGATGACGGCGGGCGTGGCGATGATGCGGAATTCCTTCGGGTTGAACTGCTTGGCCTCGCGCAGGATCTCGCGCAGGATGTCGTAGCAGACGCTTCGCGCGGTCTTCACCTGGCCCTTGCCTTCGCAGGTGGGGCACGGCTCGCACAGCATGTGGGCCAGCGATTCGCGGGTGCGCTTGCGGGTCAGCTCCACGAGCCCCAGCTGGGTGAAGCCGCTCACCGTCACCTTGGTGCGGTCGCGCGCCAGCTGCTTCTTGAATTCGGCCAGCACCGCGGCCTGGTGCTCTTCGCGCGTCATGTCGATGAAGTCGACGATGATGATGCCGCCCAGGTTGCGCAGCCGCAGCTGGCGGGCAATGGTCTGCGTGGCTTCGAGGTTGGTCTTGAAGATGGTGTCGTCGAAGTTGCGCGCGCCCACATAGCCGCCGGTGTTCACGTCCACCGTGGTCAGCGCCTCGGTCTGGTCGATGACGAGGTAGCCGCCTGATTTCAAATCGACCCGCCGCGCCAGCGCGCGCGCGATTTCTTCGTCGATGTTGAACAGGTCGAAGATGGGCCGCTCGCCCTTGTACAGGCTCAGCTTGTCGACCGAGGTGGGCGTGAAGGCTTCGCCAAAGGCCTTGAGCGCGTCGTACTGCTGCTGCGAGTCGATGCGGATGGATTGCGTGGCCTCGTGCGCCAGGTCGCGCAGCACACGCTCGACCAGGCTCAGGTCCTGGTGCAGCAAGGTGCCAGGCGGCGACTTGAAGCTGCGCTCGCGGATGGCCTTCCAGGTCTTGCGCAGGTAGGCGATGTCGTCGGCCAGTTCGGCGTCGGTGGCTTCTTCGGCATTGGTGCGCAGGATGAAGCCGCCGGTGGGGCCGCTGCCCTCGGGCAGCTCGGCCAGCACCTTCATGCGGGCGCGCAGTTGCTCGCGCAGCTCGGGCGAGCCGATCTTCTGGCTGATGCCGATGTGGTCGTCTTGCGGCAAAAACACCAGCAGGCGCCCGGCAATGCTGATCTGCGTGGACAGCCGCGCGCCCTTGGTGCCAATCGGGTCCTTGATGACCTGCACGGTCAGCGTCTGGCCTTCGAACACCAGGCGCTCGATCGGCGGGGGTGGCGTCACCACGGTGCCGGCAGCCACGGCGTGGCGCGGAGGCTCGCCGATCAGCTGCACATCGGCGGCATGCAGGAAGGCCGCGCGCTCGAGCCCGATGTCGATGAAGGCCGATTGCATGCCCGGCAGCACGCGCACCACCTTGCCCGCGTAGATGTTGCCCACCAGCCCGCGCTCCAGCGTGCGCTCGATGTGCAGGTCCTGCACCGCTCCGCCTTCAATCACCGCGACGCGTGTTTCTTGCGGGGTCCAGTTGATCAGGATGTCTTGCATGCGGTCGATGGTATTCGAGCGCGGCGCGCGATCGGCTGCCGGCAAACGCGCATCACCAGCCTCAGACTCACCAGCGCACGCCCACCGCGCGCAGCAGCTCGGCGGTTTCATAGAGCGGCAAACCCATGATGCCGGTGTAGCTGCCGTCGATGCGTTTCACCCAGGCGCCCGCCGCGCCCTGAATGCCATACGCGCCGGCCTTGCCGAACGGCTCGCCGCTGGCGATGTAGCGCTCGAGGGTGTCGGCACTCAGCTCGGCAAAGCTCACGCGCGAGGTGCTCACAGCCAGGTGCTCGGCCGTACCCGAAGCCACCGCCACGGCGGTGATCACGCGGTGGGTGCGGCCGCTCAGCTGCTGCAGGATGGCCGTGGCATCGGCAGCGTCTTGCGGCTTGCCGTAGATGCGCCGGCCCAGTGCCACCGTGGTGTCTGAACACAAGATGGGCGCGGGCGGCAGCTGGCGTTGTGTCAGGCGCTGTTGCGCGGCGTGCAGCTTGGCGCGGGTGACGCGCTGCACATAGGCCAGCGGCAGTTCGCCTTGGCGCTCGGCTTCCAATGCTTCGGCGTCTTCAGTCGCATCAGCCAGCAGCAACTCGCAGCGCACGCCGATCTGCTCCAGCAGCTGGCGCCGGCGTGGGCTTTGCGATGCGAGGTAGATGAAGTCGTGTGCGGTGGCCATGCGCTTCATTCGCGGTGTGTCATTCACGGTGATACGGATGGTTGATGGTCACCGTCCACGCGCGGTACAGCGCCTCGGCCAGCAGCACCCGCACGAAGGCATGCGGCAGGGTCAGGTCAGACAGGCGCAGCGTTTCGTCGGCACTGGCTTTCAAGGGCGGGGCCAGCCCGTCGGGGCCGCCCACGATCAGGGCCACATCGCGGCCGTCGTGCGTCCAGGCGGTGAGGCGCTGGGCCAGTTGCACCGTGGTGAGCCGGGTGCCGTGTTCATCGAGCACCACGCGGCGCGCACCCTTGGGCAAGGCCGCCTCGATGCGCGCGGCTTCGGCGGCCATCAACTGCTCGGCCGTCTTGCCGCTGCGCGGCTCGGCCTTCACGGCTTTCAGCTCCAGCCGCAGGTCGGGCGGAAAGCGCTTGGCGTAGTCCTGGTAGGCCTCGTCGGCCCACGCCGGCTGCCGCTGACCGACGGCGACCAGCAGCAGCTTCACGCGCTGCGCGGGGCTCTTTTGGGTGGTGCCTTGGGTGCTGCCTTGACCGCAGGCTTGACCGTGCTTTTACCGGCAGCAGGCCGCTTGGCCGGCGCGGCCTTGACGGCAGCGCGTGCGGTGGCGGCCTTCTTGGTGGTCGGCTTGTTGACCGCAATGGTCTGGATCGGCGCCTTCTTCGCTCCGCGGGCTGAAGGGGCCAACGCGGTCTTGCGGGCGGGGGCCTTGGCGCCCTCGCCTGCACCGGACTTCACGCCCACGGTGCGGGTGACGCCGGTCTTCGCAGGTGCGGCACGCTTGGCGGGCGCTGCGGTCTTGGTGGCCACGGTGCGGCGCTTGGCAGCAGGTGCAGCGGCCTCGGGCTCGGCTGCGCGCGCAGGCGTCTTGCGGGCGGGGGCCTTTTTCGCTGGCGCTTCTGCGGGGGCAGCGGCTGCGGCCTTGCGCGCAGGGGCCTTCTTCTTGGGCTCGGCCGGCGCTTCTTCGGCTTTCACCAAGCGCTTCGGTGCGGTGTCGAGCTTGAGCTTGACGGGCTTGTCGCCCCAGATTTCTTCGAGGTGGTAGTACTCGCGGATGTTGGGCTGCATCAGGTGCACCACCGCCGCGCCGCAGTCGACGATGATCCATTCACCGTTGACTTCGCCTTCGGTGCGCGGCACCGGAAAGCCTGCCTGCTTGACCGCGTCACGAACGCTGCTGGCCAGCGATTTCGTCTGCCGATTGCTGGTGCCCGAGGCGATGATCACGCGCTCGAACAGCGACGACAGGTGTTCGGTGTCGAACACGAGGATGTTCTGGCCCTTGACGTCTTCCAGACCATCGACGATGGCGCGTTGCAGTTTCTTGATGTCCATTCAACTCCTGATGCGCCAGCCGGCGCGTGCCTCGAAATGCGTGAGCCGCGGTGGGGTCACCGGTACAGCCCATGTTGATCAATATAGCGCGCCACCTTCTCGGGCACCATCTGGTTGATGGGCAGGCCCGCAGCACAACGCGCGCGCACCTCGGTGGAAGACAGGTTCATCGGCGGCAATTCAATGGTGTGCACCGCGCCTGCGGCGGCTGAAACCTGTGGCACGCCGGGGCGCTGCGCCACGGCCAGTGTGACCAGGCCCAGCAGTTCGTCCACGCCGTGCCAGGTGGGCAAACCCGCCTGCTGGTCCTGCCCGAGGATCAAAAACCACTGCGCACCAGGCTGTGCGGCTTGCAGCGCGCGCACAGTGTCGAGCGTGTAGCTCGGGCCGGGGCGGTCGAGCTCGATGCGATCGAGCACGAAGCGCGGTTCGCCTTCGATGGCGAGTGCGACCATGGCCTCGCGGTGCGCAGCGTCGGCGAGCCGACGCGTCTTTTGCCAGGGCTGGCCGGCCGGGATCCAGCGCACCTGATCAAGTGCCAGCGTTTTCAATGCTGCCTGTGCCAGCGACAGGTGCGCGTGGTGCACCGGATCGAAGCTGCCGCCGAACAGGCCGATGCGCTTCAAGCGGACCAGTCCGCCCAATCACGCGGCCGCAGGAAGTCGCTGTACAGCCGCGCTTCGGGCGTGCCGGCCTCGGGCTTCCAGTCGTAGCGCCACTTCACGATCGGCGGCATCGACATCAGGATGCTTTCGGTGCGTCCGCCCGACTGCAGCCCAAACAGCGTGCCGCGGTCGAACACCAGGTTGAACTCGACATAGCGCCCGCGGCGGTAGGCCTGGAAGTCGCGCTCGCGCTCGGTGTACGCGGTGTTCTTGCGGCGCTGCACGATGGGCAGGTAAGCATCGACCATGGCGTCGCCAACGGCTTGCATCATCTGGAAGCTGCGGTCGAAGCCCAGCTCGGCGAAGTCGTCGAAGAACACACCGCCCACACCGCGCGGCTCGTCGCGGTGCTTCAAAAAGAAGTATTCGTCGCACCACTGCTTGAAGCGCGGGTACTTGTCGTCGCCGAACGGGGCGAGCGCGTCGCGGTTGACGCGGTGGAAGTGCGCGGCGTCTTCCTCGAAGCCGTAGTACGGCGTGAGGTCCATGCCGCCACCGAACCAGACCACCGGCTCCTTGCCTTCGGGCAGCGCGGCGAACGAGCGCACGTTCATGTGCACCGTGGGCACATACGGGTTGCGTGGGTGAAACACCAGCGACACGCCCATGGCCTCGAACGGCGCGCCGGCCAGCTCGGGCCGGTGCTGCGTGGCCGATGGGGGCAGCTTGGGGCCGCGCACATGCGAGAAGTTGCAGCCACCGCGCTCGAGCAGGTCGCCGTCTTCAATCAGCCGCGAGAGCCCGTCGCCCTGCAGTCGCTCGCCCGGCGCGCGGACCCAGCCGTCGGTGCGGAACGGCTGCCCGCCCTCGCTCTCCATCGCGCTGATGATGCGTTCCTGCAGACCCAGCAGGTAGTCTCGAACGGCTTGTGTGCTCATGGTCAGGTGCGGGTTAACGTTTCAGCGCGCGGTGGCCGATGTCTTTGCGGTACTGCATGCCGTCGAAGCGGATGGCCTGCAGCAATTCATAGGCGCGGGGCTGGGCCTGCTTGACCGAATCGGCCAGCACCGTCACGCACAGCACGCGGCCGCCGGAGGTCAGCAACTGGCCGTCGCGCAACTCGGTGCCGGCGTGGAACACGATGCCGTCGGCCGCTTCGGCCGGGATGCCCCGGATGGCATCGCCCTTGCGCGGCGTGCCGGGGTAGCCGGCGGCAGCCACCACCACGCCGAGCGCGACGCGGCGGTCCCAGTGCAGCTCGACCTCGTCGAGCGTGCCGTCGGTGGCGTGCGCGAACAGATCGAACAGATCGCTTTTCAGGCGCATCAGGATCGGCTGCGTTTCGGGGTCGCCGAGGCGGCAGTTGAACTCCACCGTGCGCGGCTGGCCGTGCGCATCGATCATCAGGCCGGCATACAGGAAGCCGGTGAACGGCACGCCGTCTTTCGCCATGCCGTGGATGGTGGGCAGGATGATCTCGTGCATCGCCTTCGCATGCACATTGGGCGTGACCACCGGCGCGGGCGAGTACGCGCCCATGCCGCCGGTGTTCGGGCCCTCGTCGCCGTCGAGCAGGCGCTTGTGGTCCTGGCTGGTGGCGAGCGACACCACGTTCTTGCCGTCGCACATCACGATGAAACTGGCTTCCTCGCCTTCGAGGAACTGCTCGATCACGACGCGCGGCACATCGTTGTGTTTCACATCAAGGCTGACCCCACTGGCATCGGTGCCGAGCATCCAGTCGATCGCTTCATGCGCCTGCGCCAGCGTGGTGGCGACCACCACGCCCTTGCCGGCGGCCAGGCCATCGGCCTTGATGACGATGGGCGCGCCCTGCTGGTCGACGTAGGCGTGGGCGAGCGCGGCGTCGGTGTAGGTCTCGTAGGCGGCGGTCGGAATCTGGTGCCGCTTCATGAAGGCCTTGGCAAAGGCCTTCGAGCTTTCGAGCTGCGCCGCTGCCTTGGTGGGGCCGAAGATGCGCAGCCCGCGTGCACGGAAGAAATCGACGATGCCGCCGGCGAGTGGGCCTTCGGGGCCGACCACGGTGAGGGCGATCTTTTCGCGCTCGGCGAAGTCGGCCAGGTCATTGAAGTCGGTCAGGGCCAGGTTGTGCAGCCGGTGGTCACTGGCGGTGCCGCCATTGCCCGGGGCCACGTACACCGTCTGGATCTTGGGCGACTGCAGCA
>FRDC01001427.1_pt1 | contig 18270 bp, 8 predicted proteins | sample 1106171 | NCBI WGS metagenome assembly FRDC01 (sample SAMEA3930566, study PRJEB13176) | freshwater metagenome | biome: Drinking water system; feature: drinking water; material: water | place: Singapore | collected 2014-12-20 | reverse complement strand
TTTTTTTGAGTCATAAGACGGCCTGACGGCCTTCCAGACCCCCGCGCAAGGCGGGGGAGACAGCATTTTTTCAAATGTCGATTGGTCCTAGCGTTCATGCAAAGCATTTTCGAAAGGCTTTTTGAAGCGTGACAAAAGGTATCCCATGATTGTTTTCTTGCCCGTCAGAATATCCACGTTTGCAATCATGCCCGGAATGATCGGCAACGTCTCGCCTTTATAGACCATTGACTTCTCATCGCTTTGAAGCTTGACGCGATAGAAACTTTCATCCTTTTCGTTTTTGATGGCGTCGGCGCTGATCTCCAGGACCCGCGCATCAAGCCCGCCGTAGACCGAGTAATCGTAAGCCGTCAGCTTGATCATGGCCTTCTGTCCCGGATAAAGAAAAGCCACGTCGGCGGGATTGACGCTGGCCTCGACAATAAGCGTATCGTCGGCCGGCACAACCTCCATAATGGCCTCTCCCGGCTGGACGACCGTCCCGGCCCTTTTATTCATGATGTCCTTGACCTTGCCCTTGCCGATCGCGCGTATTTCCGTCCTGTCCGAGCGATCCTTGAACGCATTCAAAGCTTCTTCCAAAGCGTCAAGTTCCACCGTTTTTTCGGATAAAACGCGGCGGGCTTCTGCCTCGCGGGCGCTGGAATGCCGCTGGATTTTTTCTTCAATCTCCGCAATGCCGGCCGCGGTTTTTGCAAGATCGGCATGCAGATTGTCAAGATCGGCCTCCTGCGCGGTTACCTTGCTTTCAAGCTGAAGAAGCTCAACCTTCGAGACCGTGCCGCGCTTTGCCAGCGGCTCGATCAGGGAAAGCTCCTCCTGACCAAGTTCCAAAACCCTTGACAATCCCTCGATTCTCTCCTCGATTCCTATTTTTTCCTGCCTTTGCTGATCCAGCTGCTGGAGAAGAACCGCTATTTCATCCTTATGTTGGCGAAGGGCTGAAAAGTAAAGCGCGTTTTCGCGTTCGACCGCCTGCGGAGCGCTTTGCACAAGATCCTCGGGAAAAACCGGATCACTGCCGCCAGCCTCGGCCTGCAGCCGGATGACTGTCGCCCGAAGGCTCAGGTATCTTTTTAGGTTGGCCTGGTATTCAGACCCAAGTTCGATATTGCTCATGCGCAGAAGAACCTGGCCTTCCTCCACGGCATCCCCTTCCTTAACAAGAAAAGCGTCGATAATGCCGCCCTCCAGGTTCTGAATGACCTGAACCTCGCTTGACGGGATAACCCTGCCGATCCCGCGCGCAAGTTCATCAACCTCGGCGACATTCGCCCAGACAAGAAAAAAGGCGACGAAAGCCGTCACGGAGAAAAGCAGGGCGTCATCCCTCCAGCCGATCTCGCCGTAGCTTAAAAGCCGGTCGCCGTATTTTTCGCTGATGTCCGCGTATTTCCGCTTCAGGGTTTCTATTGTTTTTTGCGAAATCATCATGATGGACGCTCCCCATCACCCGCGCCCCCGGCCGGCGCGATTTTTTTCTCCGTAAGCGCCTTTAAAACGGCATCGCGCGGCCCGGCCGCCACAACCTGCCCCTTGTCCATCAGGACCAGTTTTCCAACCAGCCCCAGGATTTCATAGCGATGCGTGTTCATGAGGACCGTCTTTCCCTCGCACGCCTGAAGCAGGCGCTGGAAGAGGAATTTTTCCGATTTTGGATCCATGGAAGCCGTGGGTTCGTCCAGAATCAGGATCGGCGGGTCGTAAAGCAGCGCCCGGGCGACGGAAATTGACTGACGCTGCCCGCCCGAAAGCTTTTCGCCGCGCTCGCCAACCGGGGTTGCAAGCCCGGCGGGCGAGTCGCGGAAAAACTCGCCCAGCCCCGCAAGATTGGCCGCGCGCACGACCATTTCGTCCGAAACGCTTTCATCACCCAGCGTAATGTTGTCGCGGACCGACCCGAAAAACATGTAAGCATCCTGCTGCGCCACGCCGATGGCGCGGCGCAAATTGCCCGGTTCCATCTGCCGGACATCCATGCCGTCTATTTCAACCGCGCCCTGATCGGGCTGGTAAAGGTTCATGACCAGACGCTGCAACGTCGTCTTTCCCGATCCCACGGAACCGATGATGCCGACACGTTCCCCCGGCAGGACGTCGAAAGAAACTTTGTTCAAAGCGATGCCCTGCTGACCCGGATAGCGAAAGGTAATGTCGCGGAACGTGATTTTCCCCGAAAACGAGGATTTAGGAACAAGCGGTACGCCCCGCGCCCTTTCCGTCGGCGCCTGCATAACCATGTCAAGACGCAAAAGCGCCGAACGCGACTGGCTTAAACGCGTCAGCACGCTTGCCACCTGCGCCAAGGGCGCAATAACGCGCCCGGCCAAGATAACGCAGGCCACCAGCGCGCCCATTGTCATGCGCCCATCCGCAAAAAGATGGGCGCCGTAAACGATGATTGCCACCGTTCCAAGATTGGTGACCAGCCCGGTGAAATTAACCCCAAGCGCCGCCAGGGTGCGCGCCTTGACGCCGCTGAGCGAGGCCTGCTCGACGATTTCTTCCCATTTGCGCTGATTAAAGCTTTCAGCGGCGCGCAGCCGAAGCGTTTCAAGGCCGCTGAGAGTTTCCATCAGGAGGCTGTTTTTATACGACGTTTCGCGCGTGTTTTGATCCACCACCTGCGAAAGCGGCTTTTGCAGGATATGGCCGAACAGAAGAATAAGACCGATCAAAACGATCGGGATCAGGACAATGGGACCGCCGATCATGCCGATCAGGATGATAAACAGAAGAATAAACGGAAGATCCACCAGCGTTACGATCGTCGACGATGTAAAAAACTCGCGCAGCGTTTCAAAGCCGCGCATGGCATCGACCAGGATGCCGCTGTTGGCGGGACGGGCGTTCATTTTCATGGCCTGAATCTGGGCAAAAATTTCCGCCGAGATGCGCACATCCGCCTTGCGCCCGGCCACATCCAGAAACCGCGCGCGCAGGTTTTTAATGACAAATTCGAAAATGGCCGCGATCACCACGCCGGCGGAAAGCACCCAGAGCGTGTCAAAAGCCAGATTTGGCAGGATGCGATCGTAAACCGTCATCGTGAAAAGCGGCACGGCCAAGGCAAAAAGATTGATCAGGAGCGAAGCCAGAACCACGCGCCTGTAGGTGTTGCGGTGTTTGCGGATATTACCCCAGAACCATTCCATCGGCGTCGCAATGACGGCAGGCCCCGCGCGGTCATCAACCGTAATGCTGGGCCGGAAAAGAAACGCATGACCGTCATATTTTTTTTCCAGTTCAGACTGCGGCAAAAGCGTGCCGCTGTCGGGCTTGTCAGGAAAGATGACAAGGAAGCCCGTTGAGGAAACGGATTTAAGAACGCAGAATTTTTTGTCCTTTAACGCCAGGATGCAGGGCAAGGCCTGTTCCGAGACAATGTCATCAAGCAAAATTCTTTCATGACGGGACAACATGCCGATACGCTCGGCGGCGCGCGCCAGAAACGCAGGTGTGACCGCCCCTTCCTTGGCCGACGGCAAGCCGGCGGTCAGGGTGTCAAGATTTGTCCTGCGGCCGGTCTCGCGCGCAAGAATGACAAGCGAGACAAGCAAGGGATCCGCCGATGACGGCGGACGGATTCCCGGCGCTTGAGTTTTCTTCAAACTCCCCTCAGGGTTTGACAATGATGCATCCTCCCAGATTACGCTCGCCCAGCTCTTTGCAGAGCGCGCGCCCGGCGCTTTTGGTCACCGGCCCCACCCTTAGACGATAATAAACGCCTTCCTTGCCCAAATCCACATGCTGGATCAGCTTCTCGGCGCCTTGCAAAAGGTCCGCCCCGCTCTCCATCAGCATTTTCCATCTTTCTTCAAGTTCGGGCAGAGTGCGATACGCTCCTAGTTGAACCAATCTTGATTTGGGAACAGCGCGCGCCGCCACGGAAGGAATAACAGTTTTTTCGGCTTTATGCGCCGTTTTAACCGGTGCAGGAGCGGCTTCACCGGCTTCCGGCACAACGGCAAGCGCCTGTTTTTTCATTTCTTCAGCCCCCGCATCAGCGGAAACCGGCTCTTTTATGGCTTTTGCCGCCTTCCCCGGCCGCAAAGTGGGGGCCAGATCGCCGCGCAAGGCCAGCAGCTGATAGCCGGAAAAGAGAGCGCTGTAGAAAAGATTTATCTGGTTGCTTTTAGAAACAAACAACTCGTTCTGGGCATTAAGTAAATCGAGCAGGGTCCGGCGGTTAAGCTGGAACTGATCGCGGTAGACCTCAAAAACCTTGGTATTGGCCCGGACCTGGCGGCGGAACTCCTCCAACTGCGCAAAAGCCGAGCGCCGGGCAGCCCAGGCTTTGCGAATGTCGTTTTCAAGAACGCGCTCGGCATCAAGCTGGTCGTCGCCGGCCGCGGCCTTGCGGTAATAGGCTTCTTGCATCCGCGCCACATCCGCTCCGCCCCGGAAAAGATCCCAGCGTGCAACGACCAGCGCCGAACCGGACTCCTCGCTGCCTTCAATCCCGCCGACATCCAGTCCCCGGGTGCCGGAAACCTGCAACGACACTTCCGGCAGAAAATTCGATTTTTTACCGTGGTAGTCCGCCTCGGCGGCCTTAAGATCGGCGCGGAATGTCGCAAGCGCGGGACTTGAATTTTTTGCCGCGGCAATAAATTCCTCAACCGTCTTGGGCAAAATTTCCGCCGGAAAATCAGGCACGATCATATCCGGCGGCGGCAACGCGCCAACGGAACGCAAATAGGATGCCTCGGCTTCGGCAAGGTTTTGTTGCGCGACATCAAGCCCCGCGCGGGCGCGGGCAAGGCGCGAGCGCGCCTGCGCAAGATCCCCCTGGTTGAATTTTCCGTTATTGGCGCCGTCTTTTATTTTTTCAAAAATTACCCGGTGATCGTCGACGCTTTTTTTTGCCTCGTCAAGCAGCGCGCGGCGGCGCAACACGCTGAGAAAACCATCGGTAATGTTTAAAGCTGTCAGTTCCGCCGCTTTAACGCTGTTGTATTCCGCCGAATCCTTGCGCGCCTGTCTTTTACGGACTTCATTGACCGTTTCAAAACCATTGAATAAAAGCTGTGTCAATGTCAGCGAAACGCGTCTGCGGTTAAGCTCTTCCTCATCAATGACCGGGGTTGTTGTCGATTCGTAGCCGCCTTGCGCCTCAAGGGACACCGAGGGCAGGTAAAACTCACGCGCCTGCTTGAGCTGTTCTTCCACCGCCTTTTGAGTATTGACCGCGCGGCTGATCTCAGGATTGGCTGAAAATCCGTGTTCAATGGCTTCCTGCAGGCTTAGCCCTGCCGCCGCTTCTCCAACGGACGGAGACAGGTTTATTACCAAAAACAGCGCAAATATTAATAAAGGGTTAACAGCGAAACCCAACCCGCGCGAAGCCGTCTTAAGCCGTGCCATGACCAAAAGTGTCTTCCCTGAAACTAATGCTTTGGATTCTAACGTAAAAACTGTGATTGAGGCAAGACAAACCCTTTGTCGGAAAACCATTATCTCCTTGAATCAAAAGAAAGATAATTCGTTAAATAAAACCCCGTCATAAAATGCCATAAAATTTTATTACTCTTTGATTCAACAGGCTTTTTCTTCGGCACTGGAAGAACGCCTAAGCTTTTGTTTTTTATAATTGTTTAACCTTTATTCCTTAAAATTAAAGTAGGGAGGACTCTTGATATGGCAACCTGCGCGCCATGCAGAGATATGAAGGGGGATCAGGACGTTGAATAGTTTTTATCTCACCGTTGACGCAAGTTCGGTATACGGCACGACCGCTCCGACACTGGAGATACTGGTCGATGGCGTTGTCGTGGCGTCCGCCCAGATCACGGCCAGCGGGGGTTATTCTTTCCTGCTGGAATTTCCGTTCGGCGATAATTTTCCCAGCCTTCTGAGCATGCAATTCAATGACGGCTCGGGCGAAGGCGGCCGCAGCATCTCCCTGAACAGCGTCAGCATCAACGGGCAAGTGATCGACAACTCGCATATTTCTCAAATGGTTCTTCTCCAGACGCAGTCAGCCAGCGTGGATACCGCTGCCATAGACCATCTGTTCGGGCAAGTCCAACCGACGGCCTTTGATATTGGAACACCCACCATCACAGGCACGGCAGGCGATGACCGAATTGATCCCGATGGCGGCACGGATCATGTCATTGACGGCATGGACGGCAACAACTGGATCTGGGTCCGCGACGGCGATAACAAAATCAGCACAGGAACCGGCGACGATACGGTCAACGGCGGAACCGGGAACGACATGATTGCCGGCGGCGACGGAAATAATAGACTCTACGGCAACGGCGGCGATGATTATATCACCGCAGGCTCGGGAACGGATTTCATGTCCGGCGGCGCGGGCAATGACGTTCTGGCAGGTTTTGGCGGCGCCGACACAATCCTCGGCGCTGCCGGAAACGATATCCTCTATGGCGGCGCGGGCGCCGACACGCTCGTCGGCGGTATCGGCGACGATCAAATGTACGGCAACGATGATGCCGATATCCTTTCCGCGGGCGCGGGCGCCGATACGCTTTATGGCGGCGCGGGCGCCGACAGCCTCTACGGCAACGCCGGGAACGACACAATCTATGGCGAATCCGAGGATGATTTCATAATGGGTGACGCCGGTACCGACACACTTTACGGCGACGCCGGGAACGACTTCCTTTTTGGCGGACTTGATAACGATACGATCCACGGCGGCACGGGCGCCGACCGTCTTTATGGCGATGAGGGCAACGACACCCTTAACGGTAACGATGACGCCGACCTGATCGTGGGCGGCAACGGCAGCGATACGATCGACGGCGGCAATGGGGCTGACATCATCTACGCCAACGGCCTGAGCGCCTCCCAGATTTCAGCCATCATCAACGCCAATACCGGCGTCGTCTTCAACGAACAAACCAACAGCTTCTACAAATACGTCGCCATAAACACGACCTGGGGCGTTGCTCATGCCGCCGCCACGGCCAATACCTTAAGCGGCGTGGCCGGACACCTGATCGCCATCAATTCAGCCACCGAGAACTCTTATGCCCTGACGCTCACCGGCGGCGCGCTGACCTGGATCGGCGGCAGCGATGCGGCGGTTGAAAGTCAATGGTCCTGGATGGGCGGCCTTGAAGCGGGAACGCCTTACTGGCAAGCCGGCGTCGGCGTCAATAACCAGTACGCCAACTGGGCAGCCGGCGAACCCAATGGCGGCGCGGGTATTGATGCCGCCATGATGGATGCGGCCGGAACCTGGCAGGACCGCAGCTCGGCCGAAGTGCATGGATACATTATTGAGTGGGAAGCGGCGCGCTTTAGTGACGATGGCGTTGCCAATACGCTGAACGGCGGCGCGAACGACGACATCATTTACGGCGGTTCCGGCGCTGATGTGATCAACGGCGGTTCTGGAGCTGACCAGCTTATCGGGGGCGCGGGCGCGGACATTATGACCGGCGGCACCGGTGACGATTTTTACTCGGTTGACAATGCGGGAGATGCCGTCTCGGAAAATACCGGGGAAGGCGCCGATACCGTTCTTTCCACCATTACTTATACCCTGACCGCCGATGTTGAAAACCTTTCTCTTGGCGGCACTAACAACATCAACGGCACGGGAAACGCTCTTTCCAACATCATTACGGGCAATACCGGCAACAACGTGCTTGACGGGGCCGGGGGCGCCGACGGCATGGCTGGCGGCACGGGCAATGACACTTATGTCGTCGATGATGCCGGCGATGTGATAACCGAGAACGCGGCCGAGGGCACGGATCTCGTCCAGTCCAGCATTACACATACCTTGTCTGCCAATCTTGAAAACCTGACGCTTACCGGCGGCAGCAATATCAACGGCACGGGCAATACGCTCGACAACACCATCACCGGAAATACCGGCAACAACACTTTAAGCGGCGGCGCCGGGGCGGATATTCTGGACGGCGGCGCCGGCACCGATACGCTTATCGGCGGCACAGGCAATGATACTTTCATTGTCGATACGGCAACCGATACGATCACCGAGAACGCGGCCGAAGGCACGGATCTCGTCCAGTCCAGCGTCACTTTCTCTCTGGCCACAATGGGTAACGTTGAAAACCTGACCCTGACCGGCAGCGGCAACATCAACGGCACGGGTAACGGCGGCAATAACACCATCACCGGCAATACCGGCCATAACGTTCTTGACGGCGGTGCAGGTACCGATACGCTCGTGGGAGGGGCAGGTAACGATACCTATATCGTTGACAGCACGACCGACACTATCACCGAGAATGCCGGCCAGGGAACCGACTTGGTTCAGTCAAGCGTGACGTTCAGTCTGTCAGCAATGGGCGAGGTCGAAAATTTAACCCTGACCGGCGCGGGTAACATCAACGGCACGGGTAACACCGGCAATAACACAATCACCGGCAACACCGGCAATAACGTGCTTGACGGCGGCGCCGGCACGGATACTTTGGCCGGCGGCACTGGTAACGACACTTACGTTGTTGACAGCCTGACCGATACGATCACCGAGAACGCGGCCGAGGGTACGGACCTGATTGAATCAAGCATTACGTTCACGATCGCCTCGCTTGGCAACATCGAAAACCTGACGCTCACGGGTACGGGCAATATCAACGGCACCGGCAACACAGGAAATAACGTCATTACCGGCAACACGGGCAATAACGTAATCGACGGCGGCGCGGGCGACGACACCATGGTGGGCGGCGCCGGAAACGACACCTACACGGTCGACAGCACCAGCGATGTCATCACCGAGAACGCGGCCGAGGGTACGGATCTGGTTTACTCCGGCGCGACCTACACCCTCTCGGCCAACCTTGAAGACCTGACCCTGACCGGATCGGGCAACATCAACGGTACGGGCAACGCGTCGGCGAACGTCATTCTGGGCAACACCGGCAACAACGTGCTTGACGGCGCGGGCGGCGCCGACAGCATGTCCGGTGGCGCTGGCAACGACACCTATATCGTCGATAACGCCGGTGATTCAACCAGCGAGAATGCCGCGGAAGGCACGGACCTTGTCCAGTCCAGCGTCACTCACACCATTGGCAGCAACATCGAAAATCTGACGCTCACGGGCGCGGGCAATATCAACGGCACGGGCAATACGCTCGACAACACCATCACCGGCAACACCGGCAACAACGTTCTGAACGGCGGCACCGGGATTGACACGCTTGTCGGCGGTACGGGCAACGACACCTATATCGTTGATGCCCTGACGGACGTCATCACCGAGAACGCGGCCGAAGGCACGGACACCGTTCAAACGAACATTACTTACACGCTTGCCTCTCTTGGAAACCTTGAGAACCTGACCCTGACCGGATCTGGAAACGTCAACGGCACCGGAAACGGCAACAACAACACGATTACGGGCAACACGGGCAACAACGTTCTCGATGGCGGCGCCGGCACGGATACGCTGGTTGGCGGCGCGGGTAACGATACTTACGTCGTTGACAATACACTAGATACAATTACCGAGAATGCGGCCGAAGGCATGGACCTGGTGCAGGCTAGCGCCACCTTTACCCTGGGCGCGGAAATCGAAAACCTGACGCTCACCGGCGGCAGCAATATCAACGGCACGGGCAATACGCTCGACAACACCATCACCGGAAATACCGGCAACAACACCTTAAGCGGCGGCGCGGGCGCGGACATTCTGGACGGTGGCGCCGGCACCGATACGCTTATCGGCGGTACGGGCAATGATACTTTCATTGTCGATACGGCAACCGATACGATCACCGAGAACGCGGCTGAAGGCACGGATCTCGTCCAGTCCAGCGTTACTTTCACTCTGGCGGCCATGGCCAACGTCGAAAACCTGACCCTGACCGGCAGCGGCAACATCAACGGCACGGGTAACGGCAGCAGCAACACCATTACCGGCAACACCGGGAACAACGTGCTGGACGGCGGCGCGGGCGCGGACACGATGGTCGGTGGCACGGGCAACGATACCTATGTTGTCGATAACGCAGGCGATGCTGTTACCGAAAACGCGGCCGAAGGCACGGACCTTGTCCAGTCCAGCGTGACCTATACCCTTTCCGCCGATGTTGAAAACCTGACGCTGACCGGCGGCGGGAATATCAACGGCACGGGCAACACGCTCAGCAATACGATCACCGGCAACACGGGTGCCAATATCCTTGACGGCGGCGCCGGCATTGACAGCCTGATCGGCGGCACGGGCAACGATACGTACATTGTCGACGATACCTCCGACACCATTACCGAGAACGTCGGCGAAGGTACGGACCTCGTCCAGTCCAGCGCCACCTACACGCTGGGCAACAACCTTGAGAATCTGACGCTCACAGGTTCGGGCAACATCAATGGCACGGGCAACACGCTCAACAACACAATCACCGGCAACACGGGCAACAACACGCTCGACGGCGGCGCGGGCACGGACACCCTGGTGGGCGGCGCGGGTAACGATACTTACGTTGTGGACAGCACGACGGACACCATCACCGAGAACGCGGCCGAAGGCACGGATCTCGTCCAATCCAGTGTTACCTTCACATTGGCCGCCATGGCCAACGTCGAGAACCTGACCCTGACGGGGGTCGGAAACATCAACGGTACCGGAAACGGAAGCAACAACACAATCACCGGCAACACGGGCAACAACGTGATTGACGGCGGCACTGGTAACGACACCCTGATCGGCGGCGCCGGAAACGATACCTATATCGTTGACAGTACGACAGATACGATCACCGAAAACGCGGCCGAGGGCACGGACCTCGTCCAGTCCAGCGTTACCTATACTCTGTCGGCCGACATCGAAAACCTGACCTTGACCGGCGCGGGCAACATCAACGGCACCGGAAATGCCAGCAACAATACGATTACCGGCAACACGGGCAACAACGTTCTGAACGGCTCCGGCGGCACGGATACCCTGATCGGCGGCACGGGCAACGACACCTATATTGTTGACAGCACGGGCGATACGATTACCGAGAACGCCGGCGAAGGCACAGACCTCGTCCAGTCCAGCGTCACTTTCACGATCGCGGCCCTGGCCAACATCGAGAACCTGACACTGACCAGCAGCGCCAACATCAACGGCACCGGAAACGCCGGCAACAATACGATCACCGGCAACAGCGGCAACAACACTCTTGACGGCGGCGGCGGCACAGACACCCTGATCGGCGGCCTGGGCAACGACACTTACGTCGTGGACACGACAACCGACACGATCACCGAGAACGCGGCCGAAGGCACGGATCTTGTCCAGTCCAGCGCCACCTATACCCTGGGCAATAACCTTGAAAACCTGACCTTGACGGGCGCAGGCAACATCAACGGAACCGGCAATACTCTTGACAATACGATTACCGGCAACAGCGGGACGAACACGCTCTCAGGCGGTGCCGGAAACGATGTCCTTGACGGCGGCACCGGCGCCGACAGCATGTCCGGCGGCACGGGCAACGATACCTTTGTCATCGATAACGCCGGTGATACCGTCACTGAAAACGTCTCGGAAGGCACGGATCTTATCCAGTCAAGCATTACCTATACTCTGGGCAGCAATATCGAGAACCTGACCCTTACCGGATCCTCGAACATCAACGGAACGGGCAACGCCAGCGTAAATACCATCACCGGCAACAGCGGTAACAATACGCTCGACGGCGGCGGAGGCGCAGACACGATATACGGCGGCGCGGGCAACGATACGATCGTGGGCGGGTCGGGCGACGTCCTGCTGAGCGGCGATGGCGACAACGACATCATCACCTCCGGCTCGACCTCTTCAAGCGGCTGGGTTCAGGCCATCTTGGATGCCAACCCGGGGGTCATGTATTTCTCGACCACCGGAAATTTCTACCAGTACATTACAACAACGGTTTCAGCCACCACGGCGTTTGCCAATGCCGCGGCCGCAATGCTCGAAGGCGTGGCCGGTCACCTGATTACAATCACTTCGGTAGATGAAAACAGCTTCATGGACGCCCAGCTTTCAGCGCAGGGCTGGATCGCCGCCTACGATCAGGGCAACACCAACAACTGGATCTGGAATGCCGGCCCAGAAACGGGCCAGGCCATCGTCTACGAAAACTGGAAGGCGGGCGAGCCCAATAACACAGCGCCCGGCGGCGGCGGTGCGGTCATTTACGCCCGCATGGACACCAACGGCGAATGGCTGGATACGAATGACAGCGGCACTCTCTACGGCTATGTGATCGAATGGGAGGGCACCGATCTGGCGCCGGCCTCCAACGGAACGACCGTCGATGGCGGCGATGGCAACGATACCATCACCGGCGGCGCGGGCGGTGACACACTGAACGGCGGCAACGGCACGGATACGATCACGGCCACCGGATCGGATCTTGTATCGCTCATGGCCGCCGATTTCAGCGTGGATAACGACAGTTTTGCCTATGCCGACGGCGGCTTCGGCGGCAGCGACCCTGCCAACGCCGATGTGACCGGCACCCGGATCACGACCGATGGCAACAACGGCAACGGCAGCCTTGAGGTCTATGTTGACGGCCTGAACGCGTCTTCGTCGACGAACATTTCCGGCAACTGGAGCCGGACCATAAACCTCGCCAATGCCGCAACCGGGGTTGAACTGGATATATCCTATCGCCATGTCCATGACGCCAACAACGACAATGGCGAAAACTCCTATGTCTACATCCAGGTTGACGGCGTTTATTACGGTGTTGGCGGCAACAACTGGGTCAGCGAAGCGCTAGGCAGCGGCGGCGCAACCGACACGGGATGGGTATCCATTACCCTGAACATTGCCAATCTTTCAGTCGGGAACCATACGATCACGATGGGCATTTTCCACACGGCCGAAAACAACGGCAACGAGGATTCCTACGTGCGCTTTGACGATCTCAGCCTGACCGGCTACACGACGCACGGCAATACCACGATCCTTAACGGCGGCGATGGCCTTGACACACTGGTCGGCTCGGCCAGCGAAGACCACTTTGTTTTCGAGGCTGCCAGCGCCTTCAACAACGTCGATATCGTCCAGAACTTCAGCACGGCCACGGCCGACGCGCTCGACATCAGCGACATCCTGGCCGGCACAAGCTATGTCGCGGGCGTCAGCAGTATCACCAACTTCCTGCAAATCACCGATAGCGGCGCGGATTCAGTCGTCCGCGTGGATGTAACGGGCACCGGAACCTTCGGCGCCGGCACGCAAATAGCGACGCTGCAGGGCGTTACGGGCCTCACCAACGAAGCCCTTCTGCTCTCCAACGGAAATATCATCGACACCTGATTTTACTGGAAAACCGCCGTGATCGTAACGGTTCCCTGATAGGTTCCCGACGTGGGCGCGGCGCCGGTGTTGACGCGGCATCCGATTGGAACGTTGGCAAAAGGCCCCGATGTCGTGAAGGTACGGCCGTTTGCGTTCGTCATCAGATTGAAGTTGTTAAGCGCCATCGTCTGGGGCCCCGCCGTGCGGGTCAGCTGATCGGCCGCGGGCGCCGTGATCTTGATGCTCTGGAACGGAAAATTCTGCGACACGTTGCACGAACCATTGGAAAAAGGCCCGGGTCCCGCGATCAGGCATCCCGTCGTGCTGCGCGTGCCGTCTGGGTTGATGGTCGCGGTCGCAGCCACGGGGCAGCTCACGCTGAATGTGCCGAAAACGATCGGCTGGGCGCAGGTGATGTTTTGCGCCCGCAAAGGAGACGACCAGAGGCTGGCCAGAACGAAGGCCGAAAGACGCACATAGGTCAGAAAGTCTTTTTTGCCGTCTTTTGTCATTCAACTTTGGCCGAGGAAATCAAGGCCCCCTTGAAAAAACGGTCGTCAGGCCGCGACTTGTAATCCACGCGCAGGCTTTTGCACGCGTCTTTCATGGTCTCCGGCACGTTCAGCGCAAAAGAAAGCTTGCGCTGGCTGACCTCGGGATAAACCGCGATACCCCCCACCTGCTTGACCATCGTTTCCTTTTCGCCGTCCAGGCAGATAAATTCGAAATCGCCGAAAACGCTGCTGTTGCCCTGGCGTTTCAAGGTCATTTCCAGCTTCTCGCCCCCGCCCTCTTTAAGAACACGGTTAAGATCTGCAATCTCGGCCGCCGCCGTCATTTCGCCAATGCGTATGAAAACAGGAAGCGAGATGGCCGGAAACATGGAAAGCCGCGTTCCCTTCTCTTTAACTTCAGCATCGGCCGCTGCGGCCACCCGCTCGGCCCTCACCCAAAGATGGGTGCGGTATTCGCCCTGCGCGGCCGTTTCAATGTTTTTGACCGTAAGACGGACTTCACCCTGCTCGCCCGGCTTGACCGTCAGGCGCTCGGGCTCAACCGTCAGCATGGAATCGGCCCAGGGAATTTCCTTGGTATCTTTTTCGGGTTCAATTCTCTCAAGCCCTTTCACTTCGCGCATCTTGTAATGCTGCCAGCCCAAACTGTAGGTCTGGTCTTCATTCGAGGTGTTTTTGATAAGAAGAGTCTCGCTCTTTTTTTCAGCTTCGAAAATAATCCGGCGGTGCGATACATCCATGGCGTTCGCCGTCGCTGCCTGAAAAACCGGGGCGGAGATAATCGCAATTATTGCTGCCCATCTTGCAATCATATGAAAACGTCCTTTGATATAGCTCTTCAAGCTCCGTACCATTATATATATCATACCCTTTATAGCAATAAGGATGAAATTCGCGTGACCCCGTCGCTTGCGCCAAAAATGACGCTTGAACAGGCCTTCGACATCGCCCGCCAGCAGATGCAAAGCGGTAATTTTCGCATTGCTGAAATGGCGTTTTGCGACATTCTGGCGGCCGCGCCGGATCATTTCAACAGTCTTCATTTCCTGGGCCTGGCCCGTTATTACCTGGGGAATATCCACGATGCCATTGAAACCCTGCAAAAAGCGGCCAATCACCCCAACGCCACGGCCGAATGCTGGACCAATCTGGGGGGACTTCTGCTGCACGGCGGTCATGTGACAAAGGCGCTGGAAAGTTTTGACCGCGCGCTTGCAATCGACTCCGGCTTTGCGCCGGCATGGTGGAACAAATCCAACGCGCTTTGGGTTTCCAGACGCTTTGAAGACGCTGAAAAGGCTGGACAAGCCGCCGTCGAAAAAGCGCCCCAAAGCCCGGACGCCTGGAACAATCTGGGCATGGCGCAGGCAGGACTTGGCAAGACCGGCGACGCCATCGAATGCTGGCGCAAGGCCGTCGGGATCAACCCCGGTTTTTCTGCCGCCTGGAACAATCTCGCCCACGCCCTGCGTGAAAGCGGAAACTTGCCCGAGGCAAAAAATTGCGGCGAAAAGGCGGTCGATCTCGACCCGCGCAACACGCATGCGCTGAACAACCTTGCCAATATCCGGCTCGACCTGGGCGAAACCGAAAAGGCGGAAGATCTTTATAAAAGGGCGTTGGCCGAAAAGCCCGATTTCGCCGAGGCGCATAATAACCTCGCGCTCTGCCTTATTCTGCAGGGGCGCTATGAAGAAGCGGTATCCGCCGCGCGGTTCGCCGCTTTGTTCAAAAAGGATTTCGCCGAAGCCCATATGAACACAGGATCAGCCCTAAGATCTCTCGGGCGCCTGGACGAGGCTGAAAAAGCTCTGCAACAAGCCAGCACGCTGGCCCCCGCAAGCGCCGAGGTCAGGATCGAACTGGCCGAAACACTGATCGCTCTGGAACGCTACCCCGATGCCGACATTGTCTTGTCCTCCGTGCCGCAAGCAGGACTTTCGACCCCGCGGCACTGGCTTAAGTTTTCAGCCGCTCTCGAAAGGTTGAACAAATCCGCCGAGGCGCTTGACGCCGCGCAAAAGGCAACCGACCTTGCCCCCGCGCAGCCCGAAGGGCCGATCCGCAAAGGCCAAATACACCACCTGAACGGCGATACGGACCGGGCCCTTTCCTGCTATCAGGCGGCGCTTGCGCTGTCCCCGGACATGCCCGCGCTCCATGTGGCATTGGCCGAACTTTTCCAGACAACGGGCGAGATGGACAAAGCGCGCGCGGCGCTGGAACGCGCGCAGGCACTCGACCCCGCCATGCCTGAAATCTACACATCCCTTGTCAAGCTCAAGAAATTTATGCCCGGCGACACGGATTTTCAAAGACTCCGCGCGCTTGAAAAGGAAGCGTCGCGCCATCCGCCTGAAACGCAAGCAGCGCTTCACTTCGCCCTTTTTTCGGCTTTCGACCATGCTGGCGACTGCAAAACCGCCTTTGGCCATCTGCAAAAAGCCAACGCCCTCAAGCGTAGCGTCACCCCCTATCACCACGAAAAACAGGCAGCCAGCCTCTTAGCCATCCGCGAAAGCCATGCGGCCCTTTCAGGACAGGTTTTCAAAGATCGCGGCTTTTCATCCCCTATCCCGGTTTTCATCATCGGCATGCCGCGTTCGGGCACAACGCTGACCGAGCAGATCATGGCCGCCCACCCGGATGTTTTCGCCGCGGGCGAGATTCACGATTTCTCGACGGCGGCGCTGGAAATGGGCGGCGCCCTGACGCCGGACAACGCGTCATCCATAGGCGGGCGCTATGTCGAAAAAATACAAAAGCGCGATCCGACGGGCCGGGCTTTGCGCATCACGAACAAGATGCCGGGCAATTTCATGCATCTGGGGCAGATCGCGCTTTGCCTGCCCGAAGCCAAAGTCATCCACTGCCGCCGCGATCCGATGGACACCATTTTTTCATGCTATAAACAAAACTTCGCGCGCGGGCATGGATGGTCCTATGACCTTGACGACGCAAAGGCCTATTACGGGATTTACGACGAACTCATGTCTTATTGGCGCGAAGCCCTGCCGGGACGCTTTCTCGAGATTGATTACGAGGAAACGGTCACGAATTTTGAGGCGCAAGCGCGCAAGATCATCGGCCATATCGGGCTTGAGTGGAACGACGCCTGCCTTCGCCCGCACGAGCACAAACGCGCCGTCCTGACCGCGTCGAAAACCCAGGTCGTCAAGCCCGTCTATGCGTCGTCGGTCGGGGGGTGGAAAAAATATGAAGAATGGCTGCACGAAACAGCCTCACAGCTCTAAAGGATACGATATATGTTTCATCTGCTTCTGACTCTTCCGCTTCTGGCTCTTCTCTACGCGCTCTATTTCATGGGCGCGGTCGCTTTTTCGGCATATCCCCGAAGCCGTCCGAAAATCAACCTTCCCGCCTATCTGGGCATGGGGCTTCTGGCCCTGATCCCCGCCCTGTTTCTGGTCGATTTTTTCACGGAAATGTCCGCCGACTTCGATCATCGCGTGCCCGGCTGGATCGGATTGCCCGCCATTATTATTCTTCTGGCTGTTCCCTGGAAATACTCGACCGGTGAGAAGATTGCGGAACGTTTGAAAGGACCGGCCCCCTTCTCAAAACCGGACCTGGAGCTCTCGGGCGCGCATTCGGAAAAAAATCGGAAGTATCTGGCCTTCGCCTGCCTTTTGGTCGCGCTGGGATTTGTGACGCAGCTGAACATGACGGTGTCGCGGTCCTATGCCGAGGGTGTCGTGGTCAGCCGCATTCCTTACGTCACCCGCTCCACAGGCATCTCCGGCAGGCAGAGAATTGTCGTGACCGTCGCTTTCCCGGACGACGCGGGCAAGAAGCACTTTTTTTCCGACGAAACGCAGCATGTTCCCCATCTTCCGGGAGCGGCCATCGGCGTGTTTTACAGCCCGGCGGCGCCGGACCGCAAGCCTCTGCCCGATCTTGGCGGCTGGGAACATTCCCGCGATCTGGCCACGCTTTTCATCATTTTCATTTTCGGCTGCGTCGCCTTTACCGGGCTTGGGCTTGCAACAGGAAAGAAGAAGGCGCCCCCTTCTCCCACGCCCGCGCCGCCGCCCTCACCTGCGCTCCCTGAGGCGGTCGATTTCGACCGTCCCCACCATCCGCTGACGCCCGTTCTGGACAGGGCGAAGGAAGACCTAAGACAGGCCATCCTTGACATGGGCTACAGCTGCGATTCCATTTTTTACGCCGGCGCTTACGACATAGCCCCGCATCATCTTTTTTTCGGCGTACAGGTCAAAACCGACAGCGAGCGCGAGCGCATGAATGCGGATATAAGGATCGACAGGACCGTGCGCCGGATCCTGCGCGAACGCGGCTATCCGGCGGAAGCCATCCCGAAAATCGGAGCGCGCTGCGAATCTCAAGAAACCGTCGACCGCGACTGGGAAGGAAACTGGTACCAGGCCTGGCGTTAGGCGTTAAGGGTGCCCGGCTGCGGAAACGGAGGGTTCGTCCACCTCTCCCTTTCGCCATACAAAAGGCCCCGCAAGGGGGCCTTTTGTATGGCGG
>FRDC01001951.1_pt1 | contig 18273 bp, 11 predicted proteins | sample 1106171 | NCBI WGS metagenome assembly FRDC01 (sample SAMEA3930566, study PRJEB13176) | freshwater metagenome | biome: Drinking water system; feature: drinking water; material: water | place: Singapore | collected 2014-12-20 | reverse complement strand
TTGCCAAGTAGGCATGTTCTTTTTATTTGCTGGCAGGTCTGGTTCGGTACCAGAGTGACCGCCGTGTATAGCCGTATTGTAGACAGCACTCTGCATTCGTCCTAACCCACTCTGGTCGGGTTTGTTACAATAATTGAGTCTAAACACTATATGGCTGCACCCAAAGGAAACAAAAATGCGCTCGGTAATAAAGGCGGGGGTCGTAAAAGTGCCTACCAAGAACGGTTTGAAGCTCAACTTTTGTATGATCTTTTTACTACACCAGTCAATATGCGCGCTTTGGAGAAAAAGATATCTAGTCGTAAATATACTCTTCGGGATATTATAATATACAAAGTAATGACTGGTAACGACAGACTTTTAGCAGCCATGTTCAATAAGATCTTTCCATCACCTCCTCGACACAAACAAACGCGCTCAAAAAAATGGCCTAAGGGGCGAGATCTGCAATCTTTAAACAAAAGACTTCATAAACTTGCAATGATTTCTAAGACGAAGGATCGGATGGGGGTGAATTGAGTTTAGATTTTAGTTCCAATAACTCCCGTTTCATTTTTCCTCGATGTTTCGGCTCCAACCTTCTGAGTGCGTATTCATAACTATCTTCCAAGACTACAAACTCTTCCTCTCTGTCTTCAGAAAGACGAACCTTAGCATCGAGATAATGTGAATGTGCGGTTACCAAAAACTCAAGATTTTTAATACGTTTCATCAAAAAGAGAAGACTAAGCGGAAAGACAACAATTATTAATGCGATCAGGCCGAAGATGAGAATGTATTCCATATAACTTGAACTTCTGTACGTTAGCTTCGGCTCAGGAATAGTCGTAATAGGTTATCCACTCCCCTAAAAGCATGTGTGTGAGCCACGTATTCAAGCTTAGCATAAATATCTAAAGTTTGGATATTCAATATTTGGATAGAGCCTTAAGGGATGGGAAAGTCCATCCACACTAAGGAATACAAAATATTTGTTGAAAGATTAAAGAAAGCCCGACTAGAAGCCGGACTGACACAGGTTGAAGTTGCTGAAAAGCTCGGCCGCCCTCAGTCTCATATTTCAAACGTCGAGAACGGCCAACAGCGCGTTGATGTCGTTGAACTTAAACGCTTTGCGAAACTATACGGGAAGAGTGTGCACTACTTTCTGTAAGCCTTTAGCTTCCTTTAAGGAGGTGAGAGATTTACTTACTGAATGTCAGACTTTGCCGCGCCTTATTGTAGATTTCCACTCTGGTTCCAACATCAACGCGATTTACAAGCCACCCGCGCAGTTCACACTGGCGGATAAAGTCGTTAATCCTGTTTACGCCATTGATTTCCTTTAACGTTATTACAAGACCAAACCGAATACCACCGTTACGTTTACTCAACCTCTCTTTTCCCTTAATACTCAGCCCCCACATACCGTTTCCATAAGCATCTCGCGCTCGAACTCTATTCGTCAAATATTCATTTATGTGTTTCGTGTTGTCCCACTTTCGATATAACGCCCGAGCACTGCCTTCGTACAAATAATGCTTTTCGCCATCATCGACGCTTTGAGTATTTTTATTTATGGGTTTTATCCCCTTTTCCGTAACACGACCAAAATATATGTCTAACTCGGTATTGGTGTAGTCAACACCCTGATTAATTGAGCAGTTGGGAAAATAACACAAAGTAGCCTTTGCAACGAACGGGTGTTTATCTTTATGGATTGGAACGGGAAGGTTGTAAGTATATGTATCCCATTTTTCTGAAATACCGCTTACCACAAATTTAATTTCATCATCACTCGACTTAACTAAGTCCTCGATCCTCTTTGGAACGACACCATGTCCCACGAGCGGTGCAAGTTTCTCATCCTTTCCTACACTCCTCCACCCAGCTGCAGCATCAACAACTAGCGCTTTCGCAACTTCTCGGCTCAATCCGAGAACCTCTATTAAATACGCAATCTTACGAGTGACCCATGGCGCAGCTACTGATGTACCTGTGCGAAACGCTTCACCGGTCGGAGTGCATACTCGGATGTAATTGCCAGCATCTCCACCATAACAACTGACGTCAGGTTTATTGAAGAACGACAAAACTAGACCTTTTCTTGAGTAAGACGCGGGGGCCCCAGCATTGTTGACTGCATTTACAACAACTGAATTAATTGAATCGGCTGGTGAGCCGATCATTTTCTCAACTTTCACTTCGGCATTGCTCTTGTTCGTACCGGCTACAATGAAAATCACATCGTTTTCGTATTGAATTTTGTCCAAAATAGCTGCTTCGGGTGAAATAAAATTCTGGTTAATTTCCCTTTCAGAACCAAGAGAGAGGTTCCAAACTTTTATGTCAGGGTTGGATTTAACGATTTCTCTTATAGCTTTCATAATAGAAAAAGCACTGTATCGGCCGCCAGACGCTACACCGAAATGCCTTACTCTAAACCTGCCACACCCATCATCTAGGTCAGGGTTAATGGATGGCCCATCAACGATAATTGAACTTACAGCCGTTCCGTGTTCATAGTCTTTTTGGTCCGTCGGTATTTCCTCACCGATCATCTTTCTAAAATCAACCCATTCCGAGAAATAAACTGAAGTATCGAAAAGGGTGTCAATAACACCGATAATCGGTTCTCCGTTCGGGGAAGGTATTGCCATTTTAGTTGAGTCTTCATTCGTCTTAACTATATCCTCGGGACTGAGTTTCGATATGTCTTCTGTCACCATGGCTATCAAGTAAGGAGCTTTTTCTGAAAGGCGAGTGATTTGATCTGGGTATAGTAATAGAGTTGTCTCACTCAATACGTTAGCCGGTTGAACATCTATACCGATGGTTTTCATTAATTCGACCAAGTTTGTACTGGTTCTATACACTGTGATTATCGACTGACCTCCGATATTTGCGCTATTGTCTGGGGTCTTAAAGCCCTCGATGTAGTGAGAATCGACGATAATATTTTGAAACGTCGTTTTAGCCATACCGTATCGGGTAAAATCAACTTTTTTTTCACTTATACTTGCGAGCGAGCGGTAAGTTATCGCACCCTCAAACTCTTCGTCGAGTAATCTGGCACAGGCACGGAGCCGAGAGACGGCTTCCTTGACCGCATCGTCGTTTACATAATGCGTAATGATGTGCTTTATCTTTTTCCCTTTCCCAAATCTCGCACCCACTACTGATCCATTTGCTGAACCACTCTTAGAAAAAAACCCCTGCAATCTATTACTCTTAGCAATGACGTCGATGTAGTAAACATCAATCAAACACCCTTTTATAACGGTTTGGCTTTCCCAATACGCGCCAAGTCTTTCAAGTTCATTTGCTAAGGATTCGAGTTTGCCTGATGTTATTGCCTCTGCATTTTTAGGTAAATTCCGAGCACCCGGTTGGCTGCTGTGCGGTCGCTCCTGTAGACTCCCCTTTAGTTGTAATATATCGTTCATAGTTTTATCCGCTTAGCTCTCTCGAAGCTTGACTCTTGGAAACACCTGTCAGCATTTCTATTTCTCGCATCGTAAAGCCCCTATTCTGTAATGTTTTGAGATCTGTAATGTTATTTTTTGGATCTATCGATTCGTACAGTTTTTTCAGGTAGTCGTATTCACTATTCGGGTCGCTGAATGCGAGTGATGTTTTAATCATGTTCTTTAGATCACCTGGGTATGGAATATGATCCATGGTCGTAAGAATTTTTCTAAAAAGCCTCAGGTCGCGCGATGCAGATTTAAACCTACTCAAGAAGTTGTTTAGTATTGACTCTGCAACTTCGATCAATTCATCCGTACTGTACCGATTGAAGTTAACGACTGAATCAAAACGTCTAATGAGCGCTTTATCGAGTTGTTCAAAAAGATTTGTAGTTGCTATAAGAACAACACTGTCACTGAGCCCATCGAGCCCTTTAAGCATCGCGGAAGTTACGCGTCCCATCTCTCGTACATCGTTAGAATTTATCCTATCAAGAGCAATGGCATCGATTTCATCAAATAAAACGATAACTTTTTCAGGATTAGGTAAACTACTGAGTTCTTCAAAAACGAGGGCTAGGTTCTTTGAAGTTTGTCCAAGTTTGCTGTCAACAACAGTATCGAAGTCGATCATATACAGCTCGCGCTCTAGAATACGTGCGATCTGTTTTACCGTTTCTGTTTTACCAGTTCCGGGTTCACCAATAAATAAAAACTTATTTACCCCTACCTTGTGTCCAATGGAATTTATTATCCCAACAACGTCATTTTTTATCTGGGTTGGCAGCGGCAGCGGAGCTTCAGTAGTTAAATTTACTTTCGTAAAAAAAGGTAGGTTGTACTCGTTGTCTTGGGGTACAAACGTATTAGTACCTGACAACAAAGCCATAATATATTGGGCCAGCTCTGAATCCCCTACAGAATCAAAATAGCGGGCTATATCATAGGCTTCAGTCTTAAAACCATACTCATTTCTTTCGGCGTGGTACTTAATCAGGTTCAAAATGTTCTTTTTGCGTATCTGGTCTGTCATGCATGTACCATACCATAATTATTTATGGGACAGAATATCTATTTTTGGGACAAAAGTGGATAACCTTAGAAAGGCTGCGTTTATCCCCTTTGGGTTGTATGGACTTCTCCAACCTTCTCCGGCATGTGTGTGGTGTATGGAAGTAATTAACCCGCTTGAGCTTTCAGCTGAACCCACTACCCCCGTAGAAGCACCTAAATATTGCCTGTATGCCCGCAAATCGAGCGAATCTGACGAGAAGCAGGCTTTATCCATAGATGCCCAAATCAAGGAAATGTTACAGCTCGCCCAACGCGACAGCCTGAACGTAGTCGAGATTAAGCGTGAGTCCCATTCGGCGAAAGAAACTGCCGGGCGACCTGTTTTTAATCAACTGATTCAGCAGATACGCGAAGGTAAATTTAACGCCATACTTGCCTGGCATCCGGATCGACTCTCACGTAATGCTGGCGATCTGGGAACCATCGTGGACTTGATGGACCAACAAAAGATAGTCCAAGTAAAAACATATGGGCAATCATTCACCAACACGCCGAGTGAAAAGTTCCTGCTGATGATTCTTTGTTCTCAGGCAAAGCTCGATAACGACAACAAAAGCGTGAACGTCAAGCGTGGGCTACGCTCTCGCATTGAAATGGGGCTTTGGCCCGGGCCAGCCCCTACCGGATATTTAAACCATCCCGACAGAAGCAAGAAGTGTTACGTAATTCCCGACCCACAACGCATCCACGTCATCAAATTAATGTTCGAAAAGGTGGCCTACGAAAAATGGACCGGGCGTAAGTTGTTCTATTGGCTTCGTGATGATCTCAAATTCAAAACCATAGGCGGAAAATCAATGGCGCTTAGTAACGTCTTTGTGATCCTGCGAAACCCCTTCTATTGCGGTTTGATGGAGTATCCAAAGAAAAGCGGCAAATGGTACGTAGGTAGGCATGAGCCGTGCATCAGCAAGGAACTCTTTAAGAAGGTCCAAGAAAAGCTTGATTCACATAAGCCACACGGACCTGCGGTAAAAGAGTTTGCTTTCACTCGATTAATGAAGTGTGGTCTCTGCAACTCTGGAATTACTGCTGATGAGAAGTTCAAAGACCTCGTGGACGGATCAAGGAATCGGTATGTGTATTACGGATGTACGAAGTTTTACGACAAACAATGTAAAAATAAATATTTGCGGGAAGATGATTTAATTTCCCAGCTGACTGAGATTATAGATAAGATCGATTTGGATAAGATTGGGGTGAAAAAGAAGTTAAAACAAGAACTCGAGCGTATGAATAAATTCCGTGGCAACGTGCTTGGTTTAAGCGAAGACGAAATTCAAGCACAAAACAAAACTGACGTTCGTGCTTACGCAAAATATCTTCTCAAAGAAGGTTCAATCGAAGAAAAACGAGAGTTAATGCAGTCAGTGAAAAGTAAGCTAGTTTTAATAGAAAAGAACGTTATTTTGAGTGAATAGCACAACAAATTTAAAAAGAAGGAATTATGCTACTTTTATTCTTTTGAATCATTGAACTGTCCATATGAAATAAAAATGCATAGATCAAAAAGATTGATATCTTTCCCTTAACGTATAATGATTAAATAGAAATATGGGCTCTCAAAAAGAAATACCGTTATCAGAGGTCGTCGAGGATATTGATAAGTCTTTTTCAATAAACATTATTAGCCTTGAAGATACCCACGAATTTATACGCTACTTTGTCGCCTCAGCAATTGCTCTTGCGGTCGATTTTAGCGCATTGTGGATTCTGACAAGTGTTTTTCTCGTACCGTATCTTGTATCAGGCTCTCTCGCCTTTACACTTGGACTGGTGGTTATTTATATACTCAGCACTCAATGGGTTTTTACGAGACGGTCGATGCAAAACAAAAAACTTGAGTTCTTGCTCTTTGCTTCTATTGGAATTGTGGGACTGACGGCGAATCATTTCATACTATGGTTTTTTACCGAGGTTGTTGACTTATTCTATATAGTCTCAAAAGTGGTGAGTGTAGGGGTAGTATTTTTGTGGAATTTTTCTGCACGAAAACTATTTCTATTTTCAGTATGAAGAAAAAAACAGCCGTTATTATCGGAGCAGGTCCGGCAGGTCTCACCGCAGCGTATGAGTTGCTTCGTCGAACCGAAATACATCCAATAGTGATCGAGAAAGATCCACACTACGTGGGAGGAATTTCTAAAACAGTAAATTACAAGGGAAATCGCATCGACATCGGCGGTCATCGGTTTTTCTCCAAATCAGACCGAGTGATGCGGTGGTGGAGCGAGATATTACCCGTACGGCTTCCACACGACTCAGAAAATGTTTCAATTACCTACCACCGTTCTGTGAAGGCACTCACCGAAGGAATGCGACACGCTACAGAAAAAGACGGGATACACGTATTTGAAGTACGACCACGCAAAACACGAATTATCCATAAAAATAAGTTTTATACATATCCGATTGAACTTTCTGTTGGAACGTTGTCGAAACTCGGAATTGCAAAAACAATTCGAATCGGGTTCACCTACCTGTGGTCGACGCTTTTCCCTCGTCGGCCTGAAACCACCCTCGAGGATTTTTTCATAAATCGTTTCGGCTCTGAACTCTACCAAACATTTTTTAAGTCTTACACAGAAAAAGTGTGGGGAGTTTCTTGTAAAGAAATGTCGTCAGAATGGGGAGCACAGCGTGTGAAAGGTCTCTCTATTTTAAAAGCGATCGCCCACGCGGTAAAGAAAACTTTCAGTACAAATGCTCTTTCAGGTAAAGGTGTAGAAACATCACTGATTGAACAATTTCTCTACCCGCCCCTTGGACCGGGTCAACTGTGGGAGCGCGTTGCTGAATCGGTTCGCAACGAGGGAGGAGACATACGAATGGGCTCTGAAGTAGTTGGTTGTGTTTGGTCAGGAAATCGGATCCAAGCAGTATCGGTACGCACCCAAGACGGCGTTGTGGAAGAGGTAGCCAGCGACTACGTGTTTTCAACAACCGATATTCCAGCGCTCATTCAAATGCTCGGAAAGAATGTCCCCAAGAGCGCTCAGACAGTTGCTGACGGCTTAGAGTTTAGAGACTTTCTTACCGTTGGACTCCTCCTCGAAAAAAAACCTGAGGAGTCAGACGGAACTCCCCTACTCGATACGTGGATGTACGTGCACGAAGACAATGTGCACGTGGGGCGCATTCAGTTTTTCCATAACTGGCACCCGTCGCTCGTTTCACATACACAACACGGGTGGATAGGATTAGAGTATTTTTGTAACACAACTGACTCTCTCTGGCGTATGTCAGATGCAAACCTTATCGAACTTGCAAAACAAGAGCTGAACACGATTGGAATAGGAAAGGGGTTGCATGTTCTTGATGGAACCGTGATTAGAGAACCGAAAGCGTATCCAGGTTATTTTGGATCATATAAAAATTTTGATACCGTGCGAAATTTTCTTGATGGCATTACAAACCTCTATCCTATCGGGCGAAACGGGATGCACCGTTACAACAACCAAGACCACTCGATGCTCGCCGCATTCACTGCAGTTGATCTCATCGTTTCAAACAACGAAAATAAATCGGTGTTGTGGAACATTAACACCGAAGAGGAATACCACGAACAAAAAAATTAATTACGGTTCACGTCCAAAAACGTGAATAAGACATAGGTTGTCAGAACATCGTTCAAGGACCGCCGAATACTCTGCGCCGTATCCAGCACCGCTCTCAATAAATGCCGTTACGTCGTTGGCATACACTTTGGGAAGAATAATGTAGTCAGTAAGCGGTGCACCATCATCAAACAAAAATCCCTCTATTCCGTTTCGCCCCGTGTAATAGGTAATATTTGGATTTACAAACCAGTCGAGTGCTAGTGGATTTTCGTTGAGAGTGATAATAATTTCTGACTCCGGAATATCTTTTAAAGATTGAAGTAATGCGACGTCGGTTTTATTGCCCCAAGAGTTTACAAAGAGAAGTTTGGAGTATTCATGGATGGTAGTTACTGCACTCACGCCAAAAATAACTAGAGTAATCGCGATGAGCAACGAGTGTCTTTTTTGTGATTTAAAAAATCGTGTCATCCATTCAGCAAAAAAGACAAGCCCTACTGCTAGAGGTACGCTCCAGTAAAACTGAAAGTACACGTGAATTGCGCTCGCCTGCGGCACGGCGAGCATATATAACGTACTTGCCACAAAGACGCCGAGTATCACAATAAAAAATTGCTGAACTTTTTTTTCACTTCCTACAACGGCTGTTCTAAATCCTTTAAAAAATCCAAGCACACCGGCAAGGAATAACGGGATACCAAAATTGACGAGGAGAAAATTAATTTGATTAACGGGCCACGCCCATAACGTAAAGCCGCTCGTCGTGACACCAGTTCTATATTGCCAAAGGGTTATATACCCGCTCAAAAAGTCGGCGAAGGAAGATGCGGAAGACTGCAGAAAACTCTGAAACAGAAATAATACCAAACCAAACACCGAGGCGACGCCGGAGACAAACGTGAAAAGAATGATATCTTTCTTTCTCTCTTTCCAACCCCACATTAAAAATACTGAAACTGCAATAACGAGCGAGAAAACTGCACCAGACCAATCAGAGAGCATCATGCCGAGTGATCCAAGTCCCGCAAGAATGAGTCCGAGCCATTTTGACCGATCAAACAACCCAATACCCCACAGGTGGAGCCCAAGGAAAACCATCACCAAAAGTTCTTGATCAAGCTTTTTTCCATAGATGTACACAAGCGGTAACGAGGCAAAAAATAATAAAAATATAAGTGCCCTTCTTCCCCCGACAAACGCCCGCACAGCAAGTGTCAACAACGCGGTCGCCAAAATAGTTAATGAGAGCGCAAGAAGACGAATGGACGCTTCAGAATACCCAAACGCTTGTGTCCAGTACGCTATAACCGGGCCAATCAGCTGTGGGTGACTTGCATAGTCTTTGAGTCCAAAATAAGTGTTCTCTAACCCAAGTTCGTTAATAGTCTCTGCATGCATCAACCAAAAGGGAGGACCCCAGTTGTAGTGGTATCTTCCATCCGTGAAAGGATAGTCGATATGCCACAGTCCGAATAAAAACTGTAGTATCAACAACACTGAAAAAAGAACGAAAAAGGTCTTTTTCGAGATATCGCTCATAACGCTTTAAAAACAATCTACCACGCGTTTTTCTAAAAATACAGCAATACAATTTCACTCCGCGTTCTGCACAATAAAACGTTTTGATAGGGAGAAACAATATTTTTTAATCTAAAAAGGTCCATAGCGCAAAAGCAAGAAACATGAGACCCAAAATAATACCACCAATTCCTGTTACATATCGGTCATATATATATCCGTCTCTCTCAGAAAAAAAAGATATTTTACCCGGTTTCCAAATAGTTTTGTGGAGCATTTCCAAAAATCTTTTTGAAAAAAGGACTAGAGATCCAAGAATTATTAAAATAATGCCTCCGACCAACAAACTGAATATGAAAATGAAGCGGATGTCCATACGTTATTGTTTTTTGCTAAAGGCATTAATAACTCCCTGAAGTGCTGAAGACTGTGCAGTATTTGTTGGTACAAATGATTTTTGAATACCCGACAGTGCCGAAGATTGGGAAGAACGTACTGTTTGATTTGGCGAAAAATTTAACTGGGTGTTAGTTTTTTGCGATGAGTTGTTGCGGTTGAATCGCGTCCTGTCATATACACCTGGGGCAAAGAGGTGGTCTAAGATGTCCAAGCTGGTAGAGAATGTCGAAATCGCAGTTCTTGATGTTCTTTCACCCACAGCGCCCGCGCCACCTATCAGTAAACCGACCCCGAGTGTGCCTGCTGTAAATATCTTTTCTTGTCTCGAAAACTGTTGCGGGTAATCAATAAACGTTGTTTTGAAATCATAGAAGTTAACTCCGGTCTGAGCAAAACCGTACAAAAGCATAATCGCGGGAAGAAACGGAAGATTCCCCTCCGGATCTTTCAATCGGATTGGATTGTTTCTCGCATAAGAGTACGAGTTTGCAAGTTGTGGATCAGCGAGAAACTGTTCTTGTGTGAGTTTTGTTTTTTCTCGTAGATTTTTTGAGTCACTGACGGTAAGAAAGACCGGGTCTTGTGAAAGGAACTGTCCTTTAGTGCCTTTGTAGTAGCGGGCGTTTAGGTAGTTGAGGTTGGTTTCAGCATCGAACCGTTCCCCTATGAAATGTCTTTCGGTGGTGTTGGTTCCTGTACTGATGCGCTCTGCACCGTATGGGTAGTAGTCAAGGGTTTGGGTGATGGCACCTGTGGTGTCAGTCACCACATTGGTACTGCCGAGGTGGTCAGGATGGATGTATTGGATAGTGGTTGAAGAAGTACCGGAGGTGGTGTAGAAGACCTTCACCGTGACGTGGTCAACGTAGAGGGTGTCAGAAGAGTCTGACTTGTCGAGCTTGAGTCTAAAGTTTGCGTTAGAAAGTTCAGTGTCGCTCCATGTTCTGCCCCAGGTGTCGGTGGAGTTTCCTGCAGTATAGACGCTGTCAGTAGTGCCATCGACGGTGATTGATTTGGTAGAGGTGAAGTTAGTGCCGTTGTTCCAGGAGAGGGAAAAGAGGGTGCCGATGTTGCCTGAGGAAGAACCTTCTGCCATTTCTGCTTTCACTTCAATACCATTAATGGTAGCGCCGGCTGGAATGTTAAAGGTAAAGGTGCCGAGGTGTCCGTTGTCTGTGTTGTCGCACGTTGAGTTGCACGATGCATCGGAGTTGTCCGATGTGCCAAGACGAGTGGTGGTAAAATTTGACCAGCCTGTTGTTGAGGGTGTTGCGCCAGCAGTTTTTGCTCCACTGTCCCCTGCGCCGCCACTGGACGTAGTTTCAACGGTGGCAATAAGATCATTTCCCGCAAAGACATGCTTGGTTTTTGTACCTGACGCGCTCACGGTGTAATACTTGTTGGGGTACGTGGTGGTGGCAGTCCCTGTACCTTTAGAGACACGCTGTACTGAATGATCGTATGTGACGAAGGTTGACGGAGAGGAAGACGCATAGACTGCCGAGAGGCGATTTCTATAATCCCACGTGTTAGTGGTTGAAGCGAAGTTAGTTAGGTTGCCGTTTCGGTCGTAGCTATGTGTCACACCGTTGATTGAGGTCGGCGCATGGGGGTTGGCATACCCTGTTTCGGCGTAAGTGTAAGTGCCATTCCCCGTCATGGAGAGGAGATTGCCGAGTTTGTTGTAGGTGTAGGTATGTGAGTATGGGGTTGAAGAAGCGATGGTGGTTGAGGCAGAGGTGAGGCGGTAGAGGTCGTCGTAGGCGTAGAGAACTGTTCTAGTTAGGGTGGTGCTTGTTGCGCTATCGCTAATTTCAGTTATGTTTCCTACTGCATCGTAGACAAAGGAAATATTTTGGATTCCGCCAACACCAGCTGGAGGAGGGCTGTATCCTGCTTCAAGAGAAAATGTTGACGTTGCCGTACTCCACGGACTTGACGCATCTACTGAATCCCAAAACTTAATACGCCAGTAGTAAGTAGTACTTGAGGCGAGTGTTGCTCCGGTGTAAGGAACATCAGCAATTCTCATACCAGGAGGTGTGGAGCTTGCGAGTAAGGTTTTAGTGCTATCCCAATGTGTTGTTGAAAATGTTGAGGAGGTAGCGACCTGAATTTGATAGTACTGCGCAACATCTGCGCTATTCGTGTCATTAAAAATCGCTGAAAACTCTGGTGTCGAGTCTGTAACATTCACTGGATTTGTTTGACCTTCTGCCAGGAGCGATGTTGGTTCTGTTGGGGCGTCGTTAGGGAATGTGTGTTCAATAACCAACTTAGGATCTTGGCTCGTGCCTGACTGTTCTGCAAAATATATATTTATACCGCTCCATGCACCATTTTGTTGTGTCGGTTGTACATTATCTACATCGGCAGTGTGTCTAAAACCAAATTTTGTTATTCCAGTTTTGTTAATCCAGCTGAGTCCATTTGAATTCAAAACGACATCATTTCTTTGATTCATCGTAAAATCGTTATTAATATGGTAACGATTTGAACCTTCAGTCGGAGAATTCAACAATCCAACTTGGTCGTAATCGCCGTCGACTAGAGTATTGGTTGCTGCTGGTGAAGACTGGAGGAGAACAATTGAATGATCGGATGTTGTGGCAAGAGGTTGAGAAGTTGACCGAGCAGTCATATAGAGGGAAATTGAAGCATTCGAAATAACATCCGTGTCAGGTAATGAGACTGTGTCGAAAAGAAAAAATGAACGGATGATGACGTATGTATTATCTGTCTGATTCGCTGCTATCTGAACTACACTTCCTGCTGATGAGTCAGGTGAGGAATAGTTACCAGTAGATGCACTTCGAACTGTGCTCCAAGACACACCAGAGCCACCAGCGTTCTGAATCGTTCCATCAACTGGGCTATTTAAGTACCCAGATGCCGGGAAATAAGTACTCGTTGTATTACCACGCTTTTCTGAAACAATATTTTCTGGTCCGTGTATGTTCTTCATCACCGACAGGTTGTGCTCAAGAACTTGAAGCATTGCTTCGTGGGGGTCTTCACGGAGTGTCCTGGTACGTGTCACGAACGTGTCGGTGACGACATCGTGCTCCTCCCACGTTTGCACAATATCCCCTTTCTCATCCGGCACTAAAATAGGGGGGTTAAAGATTCTGAACCGCTCCATATCAACCGTTCCATCAGTCCCAAACCCTATCTGACTTCCGTCTTTTCTCCATGCGCGTACAAACGCCTGTACCCCTCCTTCAATCGCTTCAATAGACACCACTTCGATGTCATACCCGTCGCGCGACACACGGCCGAGTGATGCTCGTTTTGCTATCTCCTCACCTTTAATTGAGGCCCGTTCTTCTGGTGTCTTTTCTTCCAAGAGTGATCGGATAGATGGGGTTGGGACCGAAATAGTGAGTGCTTCTGTTGGAGTCTCCTCCGGGAGAGGTTTTTGCGTTTCTTCGACAAGCAATTTTTGCGGTTCTTCCTCAGCTGTCACTATCTCTACTTCTGCGGTGACAACAACTTCCTCCGACTCTAACGGAGTTGAGGTGCTATCTTCGGCAACAGTTCCTTCGGTCACTATTTCTGCACTGATTGCAGTATTAACCGGTTCTGACGCTGGTTCACTCGGTGTTTCTTCAAGGGGCTGCTCGTCAATGGTTTCTTCAGTATCACCAAACGTCTCCAGAGCGAGCTTCAAAGCAAACGGTAGCTCTTCCACCGCTTTGGCGAGGGTTCCCCAAAAGTTGTTTTGGAGTAAGGCAAACCCTCCTCCCCCTCCCTCGGGTGCGGTGGTATAGATGTTGGTAAGGCGGTATAGCTCGTTCGGGTTATAGGTATAGGTACTCTGGACACCGTTGGCAAATGATTTGAACGCCACTTGTTCGGTCGGCGCATAATCGAGGTCAGAGACGAGGTTTAGGAAAGAGCCACCGCTCTCTTTGTGGGCGATGCTCTCTAAAAGTCCGGCAGTGTTGTACGTGTACGAAACTTCAGCGTTGTCAGGGTACACAATCCCGGTCGTATTCCCCTGTCGGTCGTAGGTGAAGGAGGTGATGTACGGAGTGTTGGCAATGGTTTTCTTTTCTGAAGCAGTTAATCCGAGAGCGTTGTAGGTAGAGGAAGAAACCGCTCCCGTTGAAGTGGCGACACAGAGTTTCCCAATACCATTGGTACAAGAATCGTACGCATACTCCACTTCGTTCCCTGCCACGCCTGTATGATTTTCAATGGTGACACGGTTGAGGTCGTCATAGGTGTAGTCAACGACTGAACCCAACGGATCGGTGGATGAGGCGAGGTTGCTGGACGCGTCATACACGTAGGACCAGGTGCCGAAAGTGCCGTCAGCAACATCGTGGAGGTCTTCTGCAGAGAGGCGGCGCGAGAGGCCGTCGTAGGTGAAGTTTCTGATGTTTGAATCAGCATCGGTGATTTTGGTGAGGTTCCCCAGAGGGTCGTATGTATACGAAGTGGTGTAGGGAGTGCCGTCGTTGTATTCAACTACTTCAGCGAGACGCCCGTAAGCGTCATACGAGAAGTCTTTGCTGTTCCCAAGGGGGTCAGTGGTGGTGGTTTTCCACTGATCGTATGTGTTGGTGGTGGTGCCCACTGCATTCGCCATAGTACCCACGCGTTTGAGTGCGTCATAGGTGTACCGAGTAAATAACTGTTCGTTTGGTGAAGCGGTGGTGCGGGAGGTGCCGTTTGAGAAATACGGGAGCGATTCCCTTTTCAAAAGGCCTACTTTATCGTACCCAAAATCTTTCACTGAAAATTGATCTGTTTCTTCGGCCTCTTTTCTAGTTTGGATTACACGATCAAGTCCATCAAAATATTTGTACAGCGTTGATTCAGTTGAACTATCGAGGTGATTTGTTTCAATAATCCTCCGTGCCCCGATAGTATCGGTATACACATATGTTTTCTTAGTTACAGAGGTTGATGGAGTTAAAAGATCAGGCTGTTTTTCTGCAAGTGGGCGATCAATACCGTCGTATGCGGTTTCAAACACGTGACCATTCGGATCGGTGGTTTGTTTTGGTTTTCCGACTGAATAGTCGTAGTAAAATTGTGTTTGGTGAGAGAGCGGATTTGTTGACGACGCTACATAAAGACTCAATGAATCATAGGTATAGGCGGTGGTCTTTCCGCGTGGATCAGTGGAAGAAGCAATGAGTCCGTACGTGTTGTATGCTTTTTGTTCAGAGACGTACGTGCTCCCTGTTTTTAATTTTTCTATTTTTGTTTGATTTCCTTTTGTGACACTACCGAGCGCAAGACTATCGTAATAGTACCGTTCGTCAGTCGTGGTTGCAGAAAAATTGTCTAATAGTGTCTTCCCTTTGGGGAGACTCATGTTCACCGTAGTGCTTGCGACGTAGCTAAAAATGGTAGTTCTTTTATCGCTTCCAATGTCGGTAAAAGTGCCAGCTACTGACCCGGTCACTTCTCCATATTCAATCATTTGAGTTACGTCACGTGTGCCAGAGCTATAAGCATAAGTTGTTGCCTTATCTTTATGAGTTCCTCCTGAGCCAAAATTGAAACTCATTTCACTTCCTAAACCGGTGAAAATACTTCCACTTGCATCGCTGGTATCCCACCGATAATACGTTCGCTGTATTGGATTCAAGGTGAGGTCAAAAATATCTTTCCTGAATGGTTTGTTAATATGCGCAAAACTGTCATTTTGTTCCCCGAGTGACGACTGAAGCCCGTCTGCCTGACTGAAGTAGGTCGCCGTGATTGAATCCGGTGCCGTAGTGGTGGAAATGGCAAACCCTGAAAACTTTTTGTCTTTAATGCCATCATCCAGATAGATTTTTCCTCCCGCATACGAATAAGTCGTACTTGCTACAGTTCCAAATCCATCGTCTTCTGCAGTTTCAGTAACAACGAGAAGGGAAACGGGTAGTTCGGGATTGGTAGATAATTGCGTTGATGGCGTATAAATAACATTTTTCTTTCCTCCTGTTGAATAACCAATCTGAGTAATAACATCTTGATTCATTTGGCCATTGCCAATCCAATTTGCATATTCTTGGTGATTGAAGACTCCACTAAAATTGCAAGGATTCGGAGCCCCGTTTACCTGAGCAACGGTAATGTGTTGGGGCAATGTATATGCAGTGGAGGTTGCCCAACCATTGCCAGTATTCAAAAGTACCACCTGTATATTTCCAACTTCAGTGTTTGCTGCCCCAGCACAAGCATTGTGTGGAGATGCAGAGTATGAACGTACAAAATCTACAAGAGCATCCCCATTAATATCAAAAAACCGAATTCCACGATCATAATATACCTCTGTTCCTCCTTGTCCACCTGCAAGTGCGTAATACAGCGTCGAGGTTGCAATAGTCCACTGAGAACTCGCTGTTGATTCCCACGTTGTCCCAGTGTTTAAACGAACAAAAGTACTATAACGATCAGAAGACATCCAATCATCAAGTCCATCACCGTTGACGTCAACGAGCTGAGAAGCGATGTCGGTTGGCTGTGTGGTAGGCATACTATACGGGGCACCAAAGAGTGTCGTGGTTGATGTCCACGATGATCCGTTACCTAAATATGTTGCAGAGCCTGTGTACGATGGCAGAGACATTACATAATCAGGAGTTCCATCACCGTTAATCTCTCCGAAAAGACCGCTAGTCATTGTGTAGTTACCATTCACCGTACGATACCCAAACGGTGGAATCACTCCGCTAAACGTAGTCGATGCAATCCAGGAGTACGATCCTGTTGAGGTGGAGAAGGTATTGATATACAAATTTGTTGTTGTGGTTCCCGCTTGGTCGTTTTGAAAACCTTTTAAGAGATCAGTCTTTCCATCTCCGTTGACATCGAGAAAACGGACCCCGCGTTCTTGCGCAGTGCTCAAGTACCCCCAGTAGTCTGGTGGAACATATCCTGATACTTCAGTTGTCTGATCAATATACAAAAGAGCATGCGACCCTGTTCCATTATTATTATCGTAAAAATATGCAACGTCGTTTATACCATTACCATTAACGTCAGCAGGTATATACGCCTGACTTGTAAGAGACATTCCCCCTGAATTACCGGGAGCATAAAACATCGTTGGGGAATTTTTGTATGTAAAGGTTGTCGCTGGGAGAACGGTCAGTGTGTCGTCTTCAGCATAGCCTTGACGTTGCACTGATGAGAGGAGTGAACGACTCCCATTTGAACCCGTGGTATATGAGAGAATATATTTTGTAAGGATATCTCCTGAAATATCTGACGAAATTTCACTTATTCTAAATTTGGTAGTGACTTTAAATCCTAATTTATAACTTTCACGAATATCAGAACGAGTAGAAGTTGCGAATGTCACCGAAAATGGACCGTCTAGCGCGCCCGACCCTGTATAAATAATTTTGTAAGGATAGAGCGCGTTACTATCTTTCGAATACGTAAATTTTACGTAGTTATTATTGGTGTCACGTATTTCCTGGAGCATCCATTTATACGTCTTTGTTGAGCTAGTTGCAGTATCAAATTGCCTACCTTCATCAGTTGACCCGAAGAGATATCGGGTTCCTTTTTTGTCATACATGGTCCAAGTGTTTCCCGAAAATGAATACGCATTGTAGGCCCCAGTATCTACACGAGCACGATGTGTCACTCCGGTCGGAGAAACTTGCACCAGCTCTCCATCGAGGGATGATGTAAAGGTGGCGCTGGACGTGTAAAGGTCTTGTGTTCCTGTTTTATTAAGGCGTTGAATATAAGGAATAGAAAGAGACCATCCATACCCTACAATGCTATCTTCTGTTACTTGGCTGTTGTAATCAAGAGTAAGGTCTGGCTGAACTCCATTACGCCCCGGTGGAAGAATGATGGGGATACTCTGAGTAAGTGCACCTGTTTGCCCTTCAACACGGAGCAAAGAAGATTGATCAGTGAACACGTCGGGATTAAAAACGGTCGGCTCTCCTCCACCATAAGTAGCAAGAGAAGTCAGTGGTGATGCTAAAACAAAAACTGCCAGTAATCCTACTGGCAGTTTAATCAAAAAAAACTTGCGGTGGAGATTAGTTTTTAAACTTAACATCCGAAAAACTTTCATAAGTTCATAATTGTCGACCAAAGCTGATATGTCAAACATTGTCTGTGTTGATAAATACAGAGAAAAGATACAAACAAACTAAAATCACCCCAATCGGGGTGATTTTAGTTTTGGATACCGGACTCACCGGCTTGCTGTTTCAGAATAGATTCTGGAACGTTTGACCCACTTAGGTCAGAAACAACGTTGTCCAGATTGGCTGGGGGACAGGGACTCGAACCCCGATACC
>FRDC01002807.1_pt1 | contig 18282 bp, 14 predicted proteins | sample 1106171 | NCBI WGS metagenome assembly FRDC01 (sample SAMEA3930566, study PRJEB13176) | freshwater metagenome | biome: Drinking water system; feature: drinking water; material: water | place: Singapore | collected 2014-12-20 | reverse complement strand
CGCGGCCCGGCCGGGCCCGGCTAGGCCCGGGGGGCCGGGCGCCGGTTCCGTCCGGCGCGGAACCGGCCTATCCTGACGGCCCTGGCCTGCGGCCCTGGCGGCCGCCATGCGACGGAGGAAACCATGGCCCGCAACGTCACCGCCGAGATGGCCGCCTATTGCGCAACGCTCGACTTCGCCACGCTGCCGGCCGAGGTGCGGGAGCGCACGCGCTTCCTCGTGCTCGACCTGGTCGGCAACATGGTGCGCGGCCGCCACGACGCGGAGAGCACCCCTGCCCTGCTGGCCGCCGCCCGCGCCCTGGGGCTGGCGGCGGGCAGCGCCGCCGTCTTCGGTGACAGCGCGCGCTACACCCCGGCCGGCGCCGCCTTCCTGAACGGGGCGCTGGCGCACAGCCTCGACTTCGACGACACCCATGCCGCCGGCACGCTGCACCCCGGCGCGCCGGTGATTCCCGCCGCGCTGGCCGCGGCCGAGATGGTCGGCGCCGATGGCCGCACCGTGCTCTCGGCCATCGTCGCGGGCTACGAGGTGACCTGCCGCCTCGCGCTCGCGCTGCCGGGCGGCGACCACTACGACCGCGGCTATCATCCCACCGCGACCTGCGGCGCCTTCGGCGCGGCGGCGGCGGCGGCGCGGGTCTTCGGGCTCGATGCGAAGGGGATGGAGGATGCCTTCGGCATCGCCCTCTCCCAGGCCGCGGGCAGCCTGCAATTCCTGGCCAACGGCGCCTGGACGAAGCGCTTCCAGGTCGGCTGGTCGGCGATGAACGGCCTCGCCGCCGCGACCCTGGCGCGGGAGGGCTTCCGCGGCGCGGCCGAGGCCTTCGAGGGCAAGGCCGGCTTCCTCCGCGCCTATGCGCCGAACCCGGTGCCGGAACGCGCGCTGCAGGGTCTCGGCGAGCAGTTCGAGCTGATGAACACGGCGGTGAAGCCCTATCCCTCCTGCCGCTACGGCCATGCCGGCGTCGATGCGGCGATTTCGCTGCGCGCGAAGCACGGGATCAAGCCGGAGGAGGTGGAGAGCATCACCATGGGCCTGCCCAACAAGGGCATGCTGCTGGTCGGCACGCCGCTGGCCTACAAGCAGAACCCGCAGAACGTGGTGGATGGCCAGTTCAGCGGGCCTTTCGTGGTGTCCTGCGGCCTGGCGACCGGCCATATGGGCTGGGACAGCTACGCCCTGCTGAACGACAACACCGTCCGCTCCCTGCTGCCGAAGGTGGTGTGCGAGGAGGACCCGGACGCGCAGGCGCTCTTCCCGACCTACATGGCCGGCAAGCTGACCGTGAAGGCGCGCGGCCAGACCTTCGTCGAGATGGTGAAGATCGCCAAGGGCGAGCCCGAGAACTTCCTGACCGAGGCCGAGATCCGCGCGAAGTTCCACGGCCTGGCCGATGCGGTGCTGGGCACGGAGCGGGCGACGCAGCTCGCCGATGCCGTGATCGGGCTCGACAAGGCGCCGGACGTGAACGCGCTGATGCGCCTCGGTGCGCCGATCATGGCGGCGCGGCTGGCGGGCGAGTGATCCGGCGGGCCGCCCTGGTCGTGGGCCTGTTGCTGTCGCTGCCGGGTGCGGCGGCGGCGCAGGGGATCGGCCGGGGCTGCCAGCCCGGGGTGACGGACGACACGCTGCGGCCGCTGCCGGCGGGGATGGTCGATCGCTTCCGGCAGGCCTTCGACCTGCCGAGGCTGCCGGCGGACGTGGCGCAGCAGACCACCGTGATCCGCTGCGTCGATGGCCGCGTGCTGGCCTGCAGCCGCGGCGCCAACCTGCCCTGCGACAAGGCGGATGCGCGGCGGCGGATGCCGGATGCGGATGCCTGGTGCCGGCAGGGCAACAGCGGCGCAGTGCCGGCCTATGTGACGGGGCACGCGACGCTCTACGCGTGGGAATGCCGCGGCGGGAGGGCGGAGCCGGTGCGCCAGGTGGCGCAGGCCGATGCGCGAGGCTTCGTGGCCGCGTACTGGCGGGCGCTCGACTGATGCGCCGGGGTTCGCCTTGGGCGCGAAATGCCCTAGTTTTCCCGGACGGACGGGTGGCCGAGTGGTTTAAGGCAGCGGTCTTGAAAACCGGCGTGGGTTCACGCCCACCGTGGGTTCGAATCCCACCCCGTCCGCCAGCCCGCCTCGCATGACCGGCACAGCCCCCGATCCCGCCCGCCGCGAGGAGGCGCGGCTGCTTGCCCGCATCGCCGCGACGGACGAGGTGCTGGCCGCCATCGCCGCGCAGCCCGCCGATCCGCGGCACGCCTTCGGCCTGATCGCGCGGCACGTCCAGGCCCTGGCGGACGCGACCACGGTATCGATCCTCGAGTATGACGGCAGGCTGCTGCATCGCGCGGCCGACGCGGGCTACCGGCCCGACGTGCTGGCCGCGCTGCAGGCCGCCTTCCCGCGGCCGCCGGGACCCGATTTCGTGCCGGGCCGGACCGTGCTTGCGGGCGAGGTGGTGCATGTCGCCGACCTCGCGAGCGAGCCCGGGGTCTTCGCCCCGGCCCGGCAGATGGGGGCACGCTCCTATCTCGGGATTCCGCTGCGGCATGACGGGCGGATCGTCGGCGTGCTTGGCCTGGGCCGCGCCGATGTCGGCGCCTTCGACGCCGCTGCGGTGCAACTCGCCCTCTCCTTCGCGCAGCAGACGGTGATCGCCATCGCCAACACGCGGCTGATCGCCGAACAGCGGGACGCGCTGGCGCGCCAGGCCGCCACGGCGGAACTGCTGCAGGTGATCAACGCCTCGCCGGGCAACCTCGCGCCGGTCTTCAGGACGATCCTCGACAAGGCGCATGCGCTGTGCGGCGCCGCGGTGGGCGCCCTGTTCCTGCTGGAGGACGGGCTCTTCCGCGCGGTGACCACGAAGGGCTACCCGCCGGAGATCGAGGCGGTGCTGCGCCGGCCGCGACCGCCGGGCGGCCGCACCCAGGTCCTGCTCGACGGCGGGCGCCTCAACCAGACCGTCGATATCCGCGATGGTGCCCTGCCGGGCGGTCTCGACGAGGTCGTCGCCGCCTTCGGCGTGCGCACGAGCCTGCTCGTGCCGCTGCGCGAGGATGGCCGCATGGTCGGCTGGATCACGGCCAACCGCCTGGAGGTGAAGCCCTATACCGAGCCCGAGATCGCGCTGCTGGAGAGCTTCGCGGCGCAGGCGGTGATCGCCATGCGGAACACCCGGCTGGTCGATGAATTGCGCACGGCCCGTGATCGCGCGGAGGCGATGCTGGCGGATCTTCGGTGCACCCAGGACCGGCTGGTGCAGACCGAGAAGCTCGCCTCGCTCGGCCAGCTCACGGCCGGCATCGCGCATGAGATCAAGAACCCGCTGAATTTCGTCAACAACTTCGCCGACCTCTCCGCCGAGCTGCTGGAGGAACTGCGCGCGGCGGCGGCGCGCGCCCCGCTCGACCCCGCCTTGCGCGCCGAGTTCGACGACCTGACGGCAACCCTGAAGGACAATCTGGACAGGATCCTCCAGCACGGCCGCCGCGCCGACAGCATCGTGCGCAATATGCTGATGCATTCGCGGACCGGCGAGGCGGAAGCGCGGGAGGTGATGCTCAACGAGCTGGCGACGGAGGCGCTCACCCTCGCCTATCACGGCGCCCGCGCCGCACGCGCCGATTTCAACGTCACGCTGGAGCAGGACCTCGACCCCGAGGCCGGCGCCGTCGAGGTCTTTCCGCAGGAGATCACCCGCGTGCTGCTGAACCTCTGCGGCAACGGCTTCCATGCGGCGCAGGCGCGCGCGGCGACGGCGGGCACGGGCTTCGCGCCGACGCTGCGGCTGACCACGCGGAACCTCGGCGACCGCGTGGAGGTCCGGGTGCGCGACAACGGCACCGGCATGCCGGATGCCGTGCGGGCGCGGATCTTCGAGCCCTTCTTCACCACCAAGCCCGCCGGCGAGGGCACCGGCCTCGGCCTCTCGCTCAGCCATGACATCATCGTGAAGCAGCATGGCGGGGAGATCGCCGTCGACAGCCGGGTCGACGCCTTCACCGAGTTCGTCGTCACCCTGCCCCGCACCCTTGCGGCCGGCGGGACGCGCGCGGCATGACCGCGCGGGTCCTCATCGTCGACGACGAGCCGGACCTGGTGCCGCTGGTCGTGCAGCGCTTCCGCCGGCAGATCCGCGACGGGCAGTTCATCTTCACCTTCGCCAAGGACGGCATGGACGCCCTGGCGCAGCTGGCCGAGCGCGACGACATCGACGTGGTGGTCACCGACATCAACATGCCGCGCATGGACGGGCTGACCCTGCTGCAGAGGCTGCAGGAGCGCGAGGAGCAGAAGCCGACCATCATCGTCTCCGCCTATGGCGACATGGCGAACATCCGCACCGCCATGAACCGCGGCGCCTTCGACTTCCTCACCAAGCCGATCGACTTCACCGACCTCGAGGCGACGATCGCCAAGACGCTGCGCAGCCTGGAGGCCTTCCGGGCCGTCCAGCGGCGCCAGCAGGAAGCCGAGCGGGCGCGCGCCCAGATGGCGCGCTACTTCTCACCGAGCCTCGCCGAGAGCCTGTCCGCCGCCGCCGACGGCCCCTCGCTGGGCGCGGAGCGGCGCGAGGTCACCTCGATGTTCACCGACATCCAGGGCTTCACGACCCTGGCGGAGAGCCTCGATCCGGCGCGCATCGGGCCGCTGCTGAACGAGTATCTCGTCGCCATGACGGAGATTGTCTTCGATCATGGCGGCACGCTGGTGAAGATCATCGGCGATGCGCTGAACGTGCTGTTCGGCGCGCCGGCCGACCAGCCCGACCACGCGGCGCGCGCCGTGCGCTGCGCGCTCGCGCTCGACGCCTGCGCGGAGGCGTTCCGGGCAAGATGGCGCGCCGAGGGCGTCGCCATCGGCGTCACGCGGCTCGGCATCCATTCCGGGGTGGCCCTGGTCGGCAGCTTCGGCGGCGGGCGCTTCTTCGACTACACGGCCTATGGCGACACCATCAACACGGCGGCGCGGCTGGAGGCTGCGAACAAGGCGCTCGGTACCCGGATCTGCGTCAGCCAGAGCGTGGCGGAACGGATCCCCGGCTTCCTGGGCCGGCCTGTCGGCGACCTGGTCCTGCGCGGCCGGCGCGAGGCGCTTGCGGCGCATGAGCCGCTGACCGCGGAGCGCCACGCGGACGGCCGGACCGCGGCCTATCTTGAGGCCTTCGCGCGGATGAAAGCGGGCGATGCCGGCGCGATCCCGGCCTTCGCCACGCTGCTCGGCCAGTCCGACGGCGACGGGCTCGTGAGCTTCCATCTGCAGCGCCTGCTGGGCGGCCGGACCGGGACGCTGGTCGACATCGCGTGATGCGGTCGCAGCTTCTTCGGCGTCTGATCCTCGGTTCCGCAAGACATCGTCCCGCACCGCCGCGGCCCGGACCCGCCCGCGCCGGCGCGAGGATCACGACCGGTGCCGGTCAGACAGCAGCCCCTCGCCAGCCCCCCTACGCCGACGCCAGCGCCGCCGAGGCCCGGGCCAGCGCATCCGCCATTCGGTTCCGCGCCCGCCGCGCCGCCACCGTGAGCAGCCGCGCCTCCTCCGTCCCCGGCGCGCTCGCCGCCAGGTCGCGCAGCGGCTGCAGCACCGGCCAGGCCGGGTGCGGCAGCGCGCTGTCGTGCACGAAGCGGTCGCCGGCGGTGTAGTCCATCGGCACCAGGGCGCGGCAGGCATTCATGATGGCGTGGTCGGGATGCGGCCCCTGCTCCGCCAGCATGCCGAGCTGCCGGGTCGCCTCGATCAGCCCGTCGATGGCGAAGCGGTCGCCGAGTGTCGCCGCGATGCCTTCCAGCTCCGCCTCCAGCGCCGCGGCCTGGCTGGCATGGTCGATGGGCAGGACCTCATCCGCCAGCAGGCGCCAGAGGGCATGCGCGACGACGCGCGTGTCGCGCAGGAGGTTGGCGGGATCGACCTTGTCGATCGTGTCGTGCGGCGTGTGCCACCACCAGCCCAGCGCGTTGCGCATGCCGGCGGGAGAGGCGGGCTGGCTGCTCAGCGTGCCGAACATCGCCGGGATGCCGATGCCCCAGAAGGACTGGTCGCCCGAACGGCTGCTGCGGCGACCGCGATAGTCCTGGCCGGAATGCACCCCGATCGCCTCTCGCGCCAGGGGCCAGAGTTCGGAGGCCGCCCCGGTATGCGTCAGGTCCTCGGCGCCGATGCCGCCGGTGCTGTCGACATTCACATGCGCGACGCAGCGGGCTTCGAGCTCGGCCCAGTGCTCGTCGGCATACCAGGAGGAGCCGGAGTAGCGCCCATGCGAATGGCCCGACCAGAAGCACACGCGAAGACCGCGGCGCCAGGTGCGGGCATGCAGGGCGCAGGCCCGGGCGGCCTCCATCATGGTCGCATTGGCCGCGCCGTTGTCCATGACGCCGTAGTACCAGGTGTCGTGATGGCCGGAGAGCAGCACGAAGGGCGCGTCGCCGCCGCCCGCGCCGTCGAGGTCGCAGACCAGGATCGGCGTGTCGCGCCAGCCCGTATCGACCTGTGCGTGGATGGTCGCCTTCGCGCCGCCTTGCGCCACCCGCGCCCGCAGCGCCGCGCCGTCGGCATTGTTCACCGTGACGGCGGAGGCCGCGGGCAACCGCCCCGCGGTGCCCGACTCCGGGCTGCCCCAGACCGGGGAGATGCACATCTCGTAGCGATGCTCGGTCGGGCTGATGCTGATGGTGCCGGCCGCGCCTGCCGCGGCCGCCCTGGCCGCCAGCGCGGGTGAGGAGATGCCGTCGGCCAGCAGGATGCGGCCGCGCAGGTCACGGTTGCGGAACTCTGCGTCGGACGCGGTGCCGACATCGACGATCTCGGCGCTCAGCCCCTCCGGCATGGTCGGGCGGGACATCGAATGCGTGATGCAGGCGATGTCGCGGCCGTCGACGACCAGGCGGGCGGGCCCAGGCAGGCTGATGAAGGCCTCGTGCCGGATCAGCCGGGTGCGGAAGCCGTAGCCGCGCATGGTGCGTTCGAGATAGGCGAAGCTCTCCGCCTCCTCCGGCGTGCCGCTGAGCTTCACGCGCAGCGCGAATTCCTCGAGGTGCCGCTGCATCGCCGCGCCATCGATGGCGGCGGCGATCGTCTCGGGCGATGCCATGGACTCGTTCCCTCAGTCAGGCTTGATGTTGGCGGTGCGGATCACCTCCGCCCAGCGCGTGGTCTCGGCGCGCAGCACGGCGGCGAATTCGGGCCCCGTGCTGCCGACCGGCGTGTAGCCAAGAGACTGCAGTCGCTGCGCCAGGGCGGGGTCGCGAACACCGCCGGCAAAGGCCTCCGACAGCCGCGCCTGGATCGGCTCCGGCGTGCGCGCCGGCGACAGCACGCCCCAGATCGAGGAGATCTCCACCGCGGCGAGGCCAGCCTCGGCGAAGGTCGGCACCTCGGGCAGCGCCGGGTTGCGCACGGCGGAAGCGACGGCCAGCGGGATCAGCCGGCCGCCATCGATGTGGGGGCGGGACGCGCTGACGCCGTTGAACATCACCGGCACATGCCCGGCCACGACGTCGTTGGTCGCCGGCCCCGTGCCGCGATAGGGCACGTGCACCAGGTTCACCTGCGCCACCATCTTGAACAACTCGCCCGCCAGATGCGGCCCGCTGCCATTGCCGCCCGAGGCATAGGACAGTTCCCCCGGCTTCGATCGCACCAACGCCAGGAAGTCCGGCAGCGTCCTGACGCCGAGCGAGGGATGCACCAGCAGCACCGTCGCGCCCGTCGCCAGCAGCGACAGCGGCGCGAAGTCCTTCTCCGAGTCATAGGGCAGCCGCGGCAGCAGGCCCGGGTTCACGGTGAAGGTCGTGTCCGTCAGCAGCACCGTGTATCCATCCGGATCGGCGCGGGCGACCATCTCCGTGCCGATGACGCTGGCAGCACCCGGCCGTGTCTCGATCACCAGCGTCTGGCCCAGCGCGCGGCCGACGCTGACCTCGATGGTGCGGGCCAGGTTGTCGCTGCCGCCGCCGGGGCCGAAGGGGACGATCACCCGCACCGGACGCTGCGGGAAGCCGCCCTGGGCACGGGCGATCCCCGGCAGGGCAAGCCCGGCCAGCAGCAGGCGACGAGGAAGAGGGTTCATGGGATCTCAGCCTCGCGGTGCCGGATGCAGCCCCGCGCCGACATCCCACCAGACCCCGGCCATGATGGCCAGCCCCTCCCGCAGCAGCGGCGCCAGCGCATGCTCGTCCGGCGCGTGCTGGTTGCTGCCGGCATGGCCGTTCGGCACCCAGGCGACGGGCAGGCCGAGTTCCTCGGCGAAGATCGCCGAGGGATTGCTGCCGGAGGAGTTGGGCACGAGGTTCGGCGCGCGCCCCGTGCTGCGCCGCAGGCTCTCGGCCAGGGCGACGATCCAGGGATCGGCGGGATCGGTGCGGGAGGCGGCGAACATGTCGCGCTCCGTCACCGGCCGGACCTCGACATGGGCATGCCCGCGCGCCGCGAGATGCGCGCGCAGCGCCGGCACGATGGCGGCGGCGTCGATGTCCACGGTGTGCCGCACCTGCATGCGCAGCCGCGCCGCGCCCTGCACGGCATTGGCCGGCGCGTCCGGGATGCCGGTGACGCCAGCCAGCACGATGGCGCTGGTCCAGGCGAAGATCTTCTCGGCCTTCGACAGGCCCGGTTCGCCCCACCAGCCATCGGGCTCGGGCAGGCCGGGCAGGTCCTCGAAGACCAGGCCCGCGCAGGCGCGGCGGACGCTGTCCGGGATCGCGGCCGGGGTCCAGCCCGGCACCAGGATCCGGCCGTCGCGCGCGACGATGTCGGACAGCGCATGGGCCAGCAGCACGGCGGGATCGGCCAGCACGCCGCCCCAGTGGCCCGAATGATGCGCCTTCTCGCGCAGCGATACCACCAGATCGAAGGCGACGCCGCCACGGCAGCCCAGGCGCAGCTCCGGCACCGTCGTCGCCTGGCGCGGCCCATCGAGGCCGATGAAGGCATCGGCGCGCAGCGCGGCCGCCTCCTGACGCACCAGGTCCCGCAGGCCGGGGGAGCCGACCTCTTCCCCTGTCTCGACCAGCACGGTCGCGTTGAAGCCGAGGCGCCCGCGTTCCTGCAGCACCGCGCGCAGCGCCTCGATGGCGATCAGGTGCTGGCCCTTGTTGTCCGCCGTGCCGCGGCCGAACCACTGGTCGCCCACCGGCGTGACTGACCAGGGATCACGCCCCTCGGCCCAGCGGCCTTCCATGCCACGTACCACGTCGCCATGACCGTAGATCAGGATCGTCGGCAGGCCCGCCCCCTCGTGCCGCTGCGCGATCAGGGCGGGGCCACGGCCCTCGATCGGGTTGGGCACCACGCGCGGCGCGAAGCCCATCCCGTCGAGCAGGCCGGGAATGACCTCGGCGCAGTAGCGATGCAGGTCCGGCGCCCGCTGCGGATCGGGGCTTTCCGTCGGCACCGCGACCAGGCGCCGCAGCGCGGCGAGGTAGGCGCCGCCGTCAAAGCATTCCGTCGCGCGGCGGACCGCGCCCTCCCGTGACGCGGCCATGTCAGCGCGCCGGCACCGCGCCGGAGCGGCGCATGACGCCGCCCCACTTCTCCCACTCCTCGCGCAGGATCTGCGCGTGGCGGGCGGCGTCGGCATCGACGAGGGCATAGCCGCGCTTCTCGACCGCGGCGCGGATCGCAGGTTCGGCGATGGCGCGGCGGTAGGCGTCGCCCACCGCCGTGACCCAGGCCGGCGCCGTGCCGGCGGGCGCGTAGAGGCCCCAATGCGCCGCGACCACCACGTCGGGCAGGCCGCTTTCCCGGAAGGTCGGGATCTCCGGCGCCATGGCCTGGCGCTCCGCCCCGCTGGTCGCCAGCGCCCGGATCTGCCCGCCGCGGATCAGCCCCAGCACGGCCTGCAGCGCCGAGAAATTCGCGTCGAGGTGACCGGCGACGAGATCCGTCGCCGCCTGCCCCGCCCCCGAATAGGGCACGAAGTTCAGACGGATGCCCGCCTTCTCCTGCAGCAGCAGCGCCGCGAGATGCGCCGTGCCGCCGATGCTGCCCGTGGCATAGCTGATCTTCTCGGGCTGCGCCTTCGCCAGGGCGATGAAGCCGGCGAGGTCCTGCGCCGGCAGGTTCGCCCGCACCACCAGCGTCGTCGGCGCCGAGGCGATGGCGGCGATCGGCATCAGGTCGCGGAAGATGTCGAAGGGCAGGGTCGGGTTCAGCGTCGGCATCACCGGCAGGGTGGTGTCGCAGATCAGCAGCGTGTTGCCGTCCGGGGCGGCGCGCACCACGGCCTCCACGCCGACCACCGCCGCGGCGCTGGGCCGGTTCTCGACGGCGATGGTGGCATCCAGGATCTCCGCGGCGCGGGGGGAGACGATGCGGGCCAGCGCGTCCGTGTTGCCGCCGGCGGAAAAGGGCACGATCAGCCGGATCACCCGCCGCGTCTGCGCCCGCAGCGCGGGGGCCGCCAGCGCGCCGGCGGCGGCGAGGATGGTCGTGCGGCGCGTGGTCATGGCGGTGTCCCTTCAGGCGGTGCCGCCATCGACCGGGATGATCGCCCCGGTGACATAGGCGGCGAGGTCGGAGGCGAGGAAGCCGACGACATGCGCGATGTCCTCCGGCGTGCCGAGGCGGCGGAGCGCGATGCGCGAGAGCAGGGCGTTCTGCCCCGCCTCCCCGTAGCGCTCCCATTGCGCGTCGCGGTGACGGTTGGTGCGCACCAGGCCGGGGGCGACGCAGTTCACCGTGATGCCCGAAGGCCCGAGATCGGCCGCCAATTGCCGCGTCAGCCCCGCGATGGCGTGCTTCGCCGCGGTGTAGGCCTGCACGCCGTTGAGCGAGGCGTTCTGGCTGGCGCGCGACCCGATGTTGACGATCCGCCCGCCGCCGGCGCGGCGCATCCCCGGCACCACGGCGCGGCACAGCGCGAAGACGCCGTGCAGGTTGACGTCGATGATGGCGTCCCACTCCGCGTCGGAGACCGCGGTGACGTCCTTCGGCACCTGGCCGAGCGAGCCGCCGGCATTGTTCACGAGCACGGCGATCGGTCCGCCCGCCGCTGCCTCGACCGCCGCGATCCAGGCCGCACCGGCGGCCCGGTCGGCTAGGTCGACGGTGCTGGCGCGGATCGCGGGATGCGCGGCGGTCAGGCCGGCGAGGCCCTCGGGGTCGCGGTCCGCGACATGCACATCCGCCCCCTGCCCCGCCAGGAAGATGGCGATGGCGCGGCCGAAGCCGCTGGATGCGCCGGTGACGGCGATGATTCGCCCGTGGAGCCCCAGGTCCATCGCGGCCTCTTCCTCAGTTGATGTTCGCGCCGCCGTCGACGTCGATCACCTCGCCGGTGATGAAGCAGGGCTCCACCGTGGCGAGGAAGGCGACGACCACGGCGATGTCCTCCGGCGTGCCCACGCGCCCGAGCGGCGTCGTCGCGGCGATGCGGTTCATGTGCGGCGCGAAGGCTTCCTCCGTCCGCTCCGTCAGGATGGACCCCGGGCAGATCGCGTTCACCGCGACCGCCGGCGCCAGTTCCCGCGCGAGGCCCCGCACCAGCCCCAGCACGCCCGCCTTGGCGGTGGCATAGGCGAAGCGGCTGACGGCCTGGTCGCTCGGCCCCGCATTGGCGGAGACGGAGGAGGTCATGATCATCCGCCCGCCCAGTTCGCCGGGCCGGGCCTGGGCCAGCATCGCCGGCGCGGCGGCCTGGGCCCAGTTGAAGTAGCCCTTCAGGTTCACCGCCATCTCGCGGTCCCACTCGGCCTCGGTGATCTCGAGGATCCGCTTCGTCTGCGGCATGGCGGCGTTGTTGAAGAGCACATCGACCCGGCCCCAGTCGGACAGCACGCGATCGACGGAGGCCCGGGCCAGCGCGTGGTCCGAGGTGTCGGCGACGATGGGCATGGCCTCGGCGCCAGCCTCGCGCAACGCGGCGACGGTGGCGGCCAGCGCCTCCTCCCGCAGGTCGACCACGGCAAGGGCGAAGCCGTGCCGGGCCAGGGCCAGGCAGCTTGCCCGGCCGATTCCGCGGGCACCCCCGGTCACGATCGCCACCTTGTCCTGCGCCGCCATCCCCTGCTCCCCTGCTGCGCGCCGAGGCTACGCCGGGCGTCGGGGCTCCGGAAGCCGCTTCCGCGTGGCGCGGGACGCGCGCGGAGGCTATGGTGGCGGGGTGAATCTTCTCACACCCACCAATGCCTGGCTGCCGATCGAGGTCGTCTACGACCTCGTCTGCCCCTGGTGCTACCTCGGCGTCCGGCGTCTCCGGCGGCTGCTGCATGCCCGGCCCGACGTGCGGGCGGAACTGATCTGGCGGCCCTTCCTGCTGAACCCGGACATCGCGCCGCAGGGCGTGGGCCGGCAGGAATACATGGTCCGCAAGTTCGGCGGCGAGGAGCGCGCGCGCCGCCTGCACGGCACCATCGCCGAACTCGGCCGGGCGGAGGGAATCGAATTCCGCTTCGACCGCATCCGCCGCGCCCCGCACAGCCTGGATGCGCATCGCCTGGTGCGCTGGGCCGGGCGCTACGGCGCCGCCGACCAGATGGTGGAGGCGCTGTTCGAGGCCTATTTCGAGCAGGGCGCCGATATCGGGGAGCCGGGGACGCTGGCCGCGGTGGCGGGCCAGATCGGGCTCGACCCCATCGTCGCGCGCCGCTTCCTGGCGACGATCGCAGAGGTGGAGGCGGTGCACGCCGACAACCTCCGGGCGCATCGGCTCGGTATCAATGGCGTACCGTGCTTCGTGGTCGGCGGGCGCAACGCTATCGCCGGCGCGCAGGAGCCCGAGGTGCTGGAACGGTTGTTGGACGTGGCGCTGGTCGAGGGCTGAGGCCCGGTATCAGGGTGGGCCGAAGGGCGTGTCGCGATAGACCTCGGGCAGCGGAACGGACAGGGCCACCGATCCCAGGATCAGTGTTTCCGCGCCGGCTACGCGATCCGGCTTTTCCGGCCAGGCGCCATCCGGACGGCGCCGCAGCACCTCGGCGAGCGCGGCGGTCGAGGAGACGATCAGGATCTCCTGCACGGACGGGATCGACGCATAGGCCCAGACATTGGACCAGGTCTGCCGCGCATTCGACGGCGACAGGATCTCGACCAGCAGCCGCGGGTCCGGGATGGCGCGTCCGTCCTGCCGGGGCGCGCAGGTCACGCCGAGATCGGGCACGAGCATGTTACGGTCCGATCGCAGGCGCGGGGTGACACCGGGCGCGACCATTGCGCGACAGCCATCGCCACGCGTGCGGAGATGCGTGACCAGCAGGGCCGCGAGATTCGCCTGGATCGTCGCATGGGTCAGCGAACCGGGGTTCATCATCTCCGGCTCGCCGTCGCGCAGTTGCCACCGGCCATCGACGGTCTCTGCCCAGTCGAGGAACTCGTCGACCGACATGTCGCGCGGCGGCAGGGTCAGGGCGGTGCTCATGGCCGACATATCCTAGCCCCCGCCCCTGCCGAACGCACGAACTCCCTCACCGCCGCCCGAAGCGGTCCTTCACCGGTCCCGCGCGCCAGGGGGCCGGCGCCGCCGGCCTCGGCTGCCGGACCACGGCCTGCGGATCGGGCTTCGGTTCCGGCGGCGGCGGGCGCTTCGGCGCGAGCGGCGGCACGTGCTTCGGCTTCTGCACCACGGCACGCGGATCGGGCTTCGGGGTTGCCGGCGGCGGGGGCGCCTTCGGCTTCGGCGGCGCGTTCGGGTCGCCGGTCGCCTGGCCCAGCGCCACCTTGCCCAGCGCCCCCAGCAGGTCCTTCGCGACGCGCACGCGCTGCGCCAGGTCCATCTCCTTCAGCAGGGCCAGCTTGTGGTCGGGCCGCAGCTTCACGAGCCCATTCTGCGCCGCCACCCAGGTGACGAGGCCGCCCGGGTTGCGGAACTGGTTGCGATGGAAGGACAGCACCACGCCCTTCGGACCCGCATCGACCTTGTCGACGCCGGCGCCGCGGCAAAGCGCCTTGATGGCAACCACCTGCAGCAGGTTCTCGACCTCCGCCGGCAGGGTGCCGAAGCGGTCGGCGAGCTCGGCGGCCATCGCCTCCACCTCCGCCTCGTTCGCCAGCGCGCCGATGCGGCGATAGAGGCCGAGGCGGACCGGCAGGTCCTTCACGTAGTCCTCGGGGATCAGTACCGGCAGGCCGAGGTTGATGTTCGGGGAGAAGTCGCGGGCCCAGTCGGCCTCCGACTTCTTGCGGCCCTGGCCGGACTTCATTTCGGCCACCGCATCCTCCAGCATCTGCTGGTAGAGCTCGATCCCGACCTCCCGGATATGGCCGGACTGCTCGTCGCCGAGCAGGTTGCCGGCGCCGCGGATGTCGAGGTCGTGGCTGGCCAGCGTGAAGCCGGCGCCCAGCGCATCGAGGGTCTGCATCACCTCCAGCCGCTTCTGCGCGGCGGCCGAGAGGCGGTGCGACTGCGGCCAGGTGAGATATGCATAGCCGCGCTGCTTGCCGCGCCCGACGCGGCCGCGCAGCTGATAGAGCTGCGCGAGGCCGAAGAGGTCGGCGCGATGGATCACCAGCGTGTTCACCGCCGGCATGTCGAGCCCGCTTTCGACGATGTTGGTCGACAGCAGGATGTCGTGCTTGCCGTCGCCGAACTCGGTCATGACCTTTTCGAGGTGGGTCGGCGGCATCTGGCCATGCGCCTCGACCACACGGGCGTCGGGCACGATCTCGCGCAGGCGCGAGGAAACCTTCTCCATGTCCTCGATGCGGGGGACCACGCAGAAGACCTGGCCGCCGCGGAACCGCTCGCGCTGGATCGCCTCCCGCAGCACCACGCCGTCCCAGGGCATGATGAAGGTGCGGACCGCCAGGCGATCGACCGGGGGCGTGGCGATGACGCTCATCTCCCGCACGCCGGTCAGCGCGAGTTGCAGTGTGCGGGGGATCGGCGTCGCGGTCAGGGTCAGGACATGGACGTCGGTCTTCAGCGCCTTCAGGCGTTCCTTGTGGGCGACGCCGAAATGCTGCTCCTCGTCGACGATCACCAGGCCGAGATCGGCGAACTCGATCGACTTCGCCAGCAGCGCATGGGTGCCGACGACGATGTTGATCGTGCCGTCCTTAAGCCCGTCCCGGACCTGGGTCGCTTCCTTCGCGGTCACCATGCGGGAGAGCTGCGCCACCTTGACGGGCAGTCCCTCGAATCTTGCGGCAAAGGTGCGCGCGTGCTGGCGCGCCAGCAGCGTCGTCGGCACCACAACCGCGACCTGGGCGCCGGACATGGCGACGACGAAGGCGGCGCGCAGCGCGACCTCGGTCTTGCCGAAGCCGACATCGCCGCAGATCAGCCGGTCCATGGGCTTGCCGCTGGCCAGGTCCTCGACGACGTCGGAGATGGCGCGGAGCTGGTCGTCGGTCTCGGCAAAGGGGAAGCGGGCGCAGAACTCGTCCCAGGCGCCCTCGGGCGGGGTGGCGCTGGTGCCCTCCCGCATCGAGCGCTCGGCGGCGATGCGGATCAGCTCGCCCGCCATGTCGCGGATGCGCTGCTTGGCCTTGGCCTTGCGGTTCTGCCAGCTCGTCCCGCCGAGCTTGTCGAGGGCGACACCGGCGGTCTCGGAGCCGAACCGCGACAGGACCTCGATGTTCTCGACCGGCAGGAACAGCTTGTCGCCGCCGTCATAGACGAGGCGGAGGCAGTCATGCGGCGCGCCGTTGACGGAGAGCGTCTCCAGCCCGTCGTAGCGGCCGATGCCGTGGTCCTCGTGCACGACCAGGTCGCCCTGCTCGATCCCGGTGGCGTCGGCGATGAAGTTCGCGGCCGATTTCCGGCGCCGCGGCGGACGGGCGATGCGCTCGCCCAGCAGGTCCTGCTCGCCGGTGACCGAAAGCCCGAAGGCCAGGCCCAGCGCCTTGGCATCCGCCGCGAAGCCGCGTTCCAGGCCGATGACGGCCAGGCCGACCACGCCTTCGGGCAGCGTCGCCACCTCGGCCCAGTGCTCCACCGCCTGGGCGGCCACCCTGTGTTCGCGCAGCAGGTTGGCGAGGCGATCGCGGGACCCACGCGTCCAGGCCGCCAGCACGGGGCGCGTGCGGCGCCTGATCATGCCCTCGACGTGTTCGCGATAGACCTCGAAGACGTTCTGGCCGGCGGCGCGGACGTCGGTGAAGAGCCGCCCGGGCCGCCCGCCGGCCTCGATCGCCGCGCCCTCAGCCCCGTCGCCGGTGAAGGGCGTGAAGCGGAACAGCGCGCCGCGGGCGAGCATCCGGTCCCAGCCGCGACCATCGAGATAGAGCGTGCGTGGCGGCGCGGGGCGGTAGGGCACCTCCCCTTCCGTGGTGCGCACCGGCTGGCGCCGCGCCTCGTAGTGGTCGGCGATCATCTCGAGCCGTGCGGCCACCACCTCGTCCACCTGATGGTCGAGGCTGACGGAGGCCCCTTCCAGGTAGTCAGGCAGCGTCTCCATCGCCGCATGGAACAGCCCGGCCCAGTGCTCCATGCCGGGGTGCTTCCGTCCGGCGCTGATCGAGACATAGAGCGGGTCCTCGGTCGCCGCGGCGCCGAACAGCTCGACATAGCCGGTGCGGAAGCGGCTGATCGACTCGGCGTCGAGGAAGACCTCCCCCACCGGCCGCAGCACCAGGTCGGCGACCTTCTCCCCGCTGCGCTGGGTGCCGGTGTCGAAGCGGCGCATCCCCTCGATCTCGTCGCCGAAGAGATCGATGCGGATCGGCTCCTCCTCGCCGGCGGGAAAAAGATCGATCAGCCCGCCGCGGACGGCGTATTCCCCGGGCTCCATGACGGTGCCGGTGCGGCCGTAGCCGTTCGCCTCCAGGAAGGCAGTCAGCGCCTCGGGCGCCACGCGCCGGCCCGGGGCGAGGCGCATCACGGTGCCGCGGAAGGCCTCCCGCGGCGGCACCTTCTGCACCAGGGCGTTCACCGTCGTCAGCACGATCCGGCCGCCCGCCGGCGCCGGTTCCAGCAGCCGGGTCAGCGCCGAGACGCGCTCGGCGACGATCTCGGGGTTCGGGGAGACGCGGTCATAGGGCAGGCAGTCCCAGGCCGGGACGCGCACCACCTCGACCTCGGGGGCGAAGAAGCCGAGCGCCTCCTCCAACCGCTGCATGCGCTGGTCGTCGCGGCAGACATGCAGGATGGGGGCATCCGTCTCCGCCCGGCGCCGGGCCAGCAGCAGGGCATCGAAGCCCTCCGGCACCCCGTGGACGGTGACGCCATGCGCGGCTTCGGTGGTGGGGGGGCCGTCCGTCATGCGCGGCGGACGCCGTCCGGGATTCCAGCGCCCGAGGCCGCGCATTCGACCAGCATGCGCTCCATCAGCGGCGTGCGAAGCTCCGGCGGCACCGGCACGCGGCCGGTGAGCCAGTCCGACAACTCGACATCGGGGAGTTCCAGGATCGCCTCCAGCGCGTCCAGGTCGGCATCGGTCATCGCGGCGATGCTGCGGGAGACGAAGCCGCCGATCATCAGGTCGGCTTCCTTGGTGCCGCGGTGATGGGCCCGGAAGATCAGGCGGCGGCGGCGCGTGTCAATCACGGGATCGGGGTCGGACATCGGCTCGCCGCGGGAATGAAGGGACAGGCGGGGCATCACGGACTCGCGGACCCGGATGCGGGACCGCGGCGCGGCTGGCATATAGGCAGCCATGGGAATCGTGTCAGCCCAACGGGGCCGAAAGGGCAGCGCCTCGCTGCTGCCGGGGCTGATCCCGGGCGGCGACCTGGCCGAGGCCCAGGCGGAAGCGCCGTCCGAGGCCGATTCCGCCCTCGCCCCCCTGTTCCAGCCCCTGGCCGACCTGCCCGGCGTCACGCCGCTGACCGCGAAGCGGCTGTCCGAGGCGATGGGCGGGGGCCAGGCCGTGCTCGACCTGCTGTTCCACCTGCCCGAGCGCTACGCAAGGCGCCGCCTTGTCGAGCACCCGGGCGAGGCGCCGGAGGATGTCGACGTCATCCTCGGCGCTGAGATCGAGGGGATGCGCAGCGCCATCTCCCGCCAGGGGCGCCGTTATGTCGAGGTGCGGGCCCGGGCGGGCGGCGAACGCCTCGTCATCCGCTACATGAACAGCCGGCTCGAATGGCTTCGGAAGATGCTGCCCGAGGGGACGGAGCGCCTCTTCGCCGGCCGGATCAAGCCGGAGGCGGCGGGCGGCTTCTCCATGATCAACCCGCTCTCGGCCACGGGCCCGGAGGGGCTGCCGCTGGTCGAGCCGGTCTGGCCGCTGGTCAAGGACCTCCGCCTGTCGCAGGTGGCCAAGGCCATGGCCGGGGCGCTGGAGCGCCTGCCGGAGGCAATGGCGGAATGGCACGACGCCGCGCTGCTGCGGCGGGAGGGCTGGCCCGGCTTCGCCCCGGCCCTGCGGGCCGTGCAGGCGCCGGAGGCCGATGCCCCGCCCCCTGCCCCGCG
>FRDC01004087.1_pt1 | contig 18294 bp, 23 predicted proteins | sample 1106171 | NCBI WGS metagenome assembly FRDC01 (sample SAMEA3930566, study PRJEB13176) | freshwater metagenome | biome: Drinking water system; feature: drinking water; material: water | place: Singapore | collected 2014-12-20 | reverse complement strand
AGAAGGTCTGGCGGTCGATGATAGATTATGCTGCTTCACTTCGCGGCGTCCACAGCTTAACGCCACTCAGTCCGTGGTAGACGATGCGATAATCAGCATCCTCACAGTGTAACTCTGCATACTGTTTAGCTAGGTGCGACGTTTGGAAGTCGCCCAAGTGTTCGCCCCTACTGTTGTAGAGGGAATAGGGGATGTGGATTAGAGGCATGGGATTAACCCTTTCATAAGGTTAGGGCCAGACCTTCTGCGCTAACATTTCGTTAGCTTCCTGAATTCCCCTTCGGCTTTATTCTAGCGTCGTGGACTATCCGATAGGAGATGCGATCTCTTCTGTCGGTCCACTAGGGGGAACAACGCCACCACGTCCCCTTATCATCAGAGACGCATATGGTGCAGCGTTTGGATTTATGCATAGGCGTACTATCCGAAGGCGCGACCAAACGCACTAGGCGCGAGGTTAGCCAAAAGATAGTCGATAGCCAAAGCCACCATATACGCGAATAGTCCCGCGTCGGACACGCTTACTCATATAGAGGTACAAAACCCCTACGTCAACGCCTAGCGTTCGAACCGCACCTTGAGGCGAGGATCACGGAAGCCGGGCGTATGCGTACCACGCAAGAGCGTGTCGCAATGGTTAACCGACGCTTGGACGGTCACCACTTGGAGGGAACCGAAGCGGTCACGAATGACGCGCCGTTCCGACACCTCGCGAGCGTTCAAGGCGGCAACCATACGATCACGCTTTGCCTGACGCTCACGCTTCCCGAGCCTTGCCATAAGACAAGCCCTTTCCGCTGGCGTTACCCCGCGTATCAGCACGCTAGGGTTAGAAGGTCCGAACCATTTCCGGGAGGGGGTCACCGCGATGCCGGACACCCAATGAAGGGCTTGAAAGCAAAAAGTGCCGCCCAAGTACCGCCTTGCGAACCCGGACCTTCCTAGACCCCTTCCAACCGGCCCGGCGTTACCCGTTGGCGTTTGGCTTGGGGGACAAGTAGATGACTACCTGACAACCCCATAGAACCACACCCCCTCCCCTGATACAACATCGATAAACGATAAATGTGATCACGAAATGTTACAACCAAATGACACCTNNNNCCTTTTGCGCGGAGTACGGCTTAGGCGCGGGCGGCTACACCGAGGGACACAAGATGTCAATATCACATCTTTGTGACTGGACACCTGGTGTGGATTACAGATGTAAACAATGGATTACAGATGTAGTCTCTGGGCTCCGGGGTACAGTAATTACTTAACTAGTGAATACAACACGATATCATATTGTAGTTGTAACGGTTACATCTCGCACCCATTGGCCATATCCTAGTAAACCGGTAGGAATAAGAGGCCTGGGGGGTGTTTCTGAGGCTTGTGAAGCGATGGGGGCCACCCCGGGGGTCGGGGGGTGCCTTCCTCTTGCATANNNCTTGCATATCACACCTTCAAATTTTCTCGGAGAAATTCCGCCCTTGAGCACCTGCCCCTACTTTTTGTACATTTGTGTGCTTTTTCGCTTATACCATACCTTTTAGGTATTGACTTTGGTTTTAAAATATGATATAATTGACTCATTAGATGTCAAGTTATCTACATCTAAGTGGCCACTTGGTATCTGGGAAGAGCCAATTGGTCCTTTAGTCGTCCGTCGTTAGACGGTATCTTTTATTGAGATATACAGTTGAGACATCTTACCAGGTGGACATCTGTATGTAGGAGCTATCCGATAAAACTTTCACTTTCTCGATTACTGTCGTCTTTTAGGTCTGTCGAAAAAATCAACGACAACTACGACACTTTAGAGGAAGCCTTTGAGAATACTCTGAGCCGAGACGGTACAGCTCCCAATTCAATGGAAGCTAACTTAGACCTCAACGACTTCCGAATTATTAACGTAGGCGACCCCGTAAACGCTCAGGACGCCGCTAACAAAGAATACGTAGACAGTGTGGCCACCAGCGGCCTCCAGGGTCCACAAGGCGCTGTAGGCCCCGAAGGACCCCAAGGACCTGTCGGACCTACCGGAGCTACCGGACCTGCGGGTGCAGATGGGGATGATGGTCAGGCGGCCACTATTACTGTAGGCACAGTGACCACCGGAAGTCCTGGGTCTTCTGTTATCGTTACGAACTCTGGGACGGCCGTAGATGCCGTCTTAAACTTTACGATCCCCAAGGGGGACACAGGCGCTGCTGGTGCTGGGTCCGGGGATATGGTCGGAGCGAATAACCTCAGTGAACTGACTAATACGACCACGGCCAGGAATAACCTGGGCCTGGGGACTGCGGCTACTACGTCGTCTGGGGACTATGCGACTGCCGGGCACAACCACACGGGGACCTATGCCCCTCTGAGTCATACGCACGTTATGACGGACATTACGGACATCACGGCTACTGGTCGGAGTCTTCTAGATGATTCGTCGGTTTCGGCTATGCGGACGACCTTGGGCTTAGGGTCTCTGGCTACCCTGTCGTCTATTAACGATACGTATATTACTAACCAGAGTGCTCTGAAGCCAACTGAATCCCTGATTATTGCAGTCTCTGATGAAACCACCGCACTCTCCGCCGGAACCGCCAAAGTTACCTTCCGGATGCCCTACGCCTTCACACTGTCGAACGTACGGGCTTCTCTGTCAGCCTCCGGAACAGGGCTTACGACGGTCGATATCAACGAAGGGGGTGCCTCTATTCTGTCGACTAAGTTGACAATTGATTCGACTAAAAAGACTTCAACTACTGCTGCGACCTCACACGCCTTCTCAGATACCTCTCTCGCGGATGATGCCGAGATTACTATCGATATCGATGGGGCGGGTACAGGCGCCAAGGGTCTTAAGGTTACACTAATCGGTACCAGGGTCTAATATGTCTTTTGTCGTCAGTCCATATAGTTTCCAGAGCTCTTCTGGAGGATTGGCATATAAGTCGGCTACTCTTTATACGTCTTCAGGAAATATTAATCTTCCGGGTGATAAAGCTGTAGGTGACTTAGCTGTTATCCAATCGACAATTGACTTTACCCTCGGCGGCTCTACCTTCACCTATCCTTCCGGTATTACGTTCTTGACCCAATTTGATTGGGGTGAAGTTATCGACGAGGAGGGGACCCAGAGATATCGCACTAGATACGACTACAAAATTCTAGTAAGTGCTGATTTAACAGCCTCTCCTTGGGCCAGCGAAACAAATCACGTTGGCCAAGTTGTTCTCTTTACAACCACTGGAACCACCCTGACTCACAAGACTAGTGCCTCTGGAATTGTAGGAACCGGGTTCACGGCTTCCGGGTCCAGTAAGGGTACTCTGTGTTTTATTGTTTCAAACGCCTCTGGGGGTACTCCTTCGACCAATAATAGTTTCACGGTCAATTCGACCGTCTCTAACAAGTATTCTGTTGCTTCTAATCCCAACTATTCTTCGGGCTCTGTCACTTGGTCGGGCTTTACGGGGATCAGCTACTCCAACGTCAACCTATTCGAGATTACGTAAATGAAGTTAGAATCTCTTGCTCGCTTGGCGGGTGGCTTCCTGTCTATTGCTAAAGTCAACGACAACAGTGATAAGATTGAGGAAGCATTTCAAAATACAATTAGTCGAGATGGGTCGGCTCCAAATCAAATGGAGGCTAATCTCGACCTAGGAGATTATCGCATTGTTAATGTCGGTGCCCCTATTAATCCGAATGATGCTGTTCGCTTAGTAGACGTCGAAGGTATTGTCGCCGGTGACTTTACAATCAATGCTGATTGGGCGGACATCCAAGATAAGCCCGCGACCTTTACCCCCTCGGCTCACACACATCCGACGACTGATATCACGGGTTTCAATGAAGCTGTAGAGGATATCATCGGGTCTAAAGTTGTCGCTGGTACGAACATCTCGGTCTCCTACTCAGATATCACGGGTGAAACCACGATTACGGGTACTGGAGCAACTTCGGTCGCCTGGGCAGACGTTACCGGTAAACCCTCGGTCTTTACTCCGGATGCACACACTCAGACCTTCTCTACTATTACTGATGGTACAGAGTCGGTCCAAGATATCGTTGGGGCTATGCTCGTTGAGGGGTCCGGTATTGATGTCGTCTATAATGATGGTGCCGGTACTGTTACTCTGACGGCCACGGGGGCTGCTGGCTCGATTACGATGCCCAACTTTGTGACCATGTTCTCAGGTGTCGCAGATGGATCGACCAACAACGATACGGCCTTTACGAACGCTGAAGCTAGTTCTTATGATCGCATCTGGCTCCCCGAAGGGAACTTCTGGACGACCAAGAACAATGCCTTCTTCACTAAGTGGTACACCGGTCCCGGTAAGATTTTAATTGTCTCAGGCGCTGGCTGTCTCCCCGGTAAGAAGTCTCTGACGGCTCTTCCTGGGTTCGGGTCTATTACGACGGAATATGGTGAGTCTGGCGATACGGACTTCTCGGATATCCACTATGAGTATATTCGCCCGAACACCCGAGAATCGATTAGTCGGGCGATTGATCTGACGACTAATGGTCCGTACTTCCAAGCTGGTGCTTGTGGTACCTTTAAGCGCTTCTTCAGTCAATCTGGTTCCTCGGGCACCAATGCTCACCTGGTTGCTGCTGCAAATGCTACGGCAACGACTGCTGATATCAATAGTTCTGAAGGACTCGTAATTGGTGATGTTATCGGATTCCAACTCTCGGATAACGCAGTCCCAGGAGATGTCGTTACCATTTCCAATATCTCCGTGGGAGGAGGCGTTGGGGGTTCCGACCGAATTACGTTCTCGCCCGCCCTCGCTAACACGTATCCCTACGCCGGATCAGATTGGGCTGTTCCTCAATATATCTCCGGATATGCAACCTCCAGCCAAATCTCTAAGGGACGCCGGACGAACAATGTCCACTATATGGCCACCCTAGATGCTACGGCTGCTGGTGACCACTACCTCTTCTTAGGTCGCGTGGGCAACTCTTACACGCCTAAGGCTGGTCAGACGGACTTCTTTGATACTGCGACTGTTGCCTTTATCGGTGGAGATATGTCGTTCTCGGCCTCGGGCCAATATGGCACTCCCTGGGAGTTTGCTGTCTCTGATTTCGGTCACGACGTAGCGGTTATCAACGTCAGCACTTATGCTCGTACGAATGATACTGGAGATCGTCGAGTCACCTGGATTCACGATCTTCCGAAGTCTGAGGGTACTAAGCCTATCGATGTCTTCTATAGCCCCAACGGTGCTGGACGGGTCGGTATTGACTTCACCCTAGCTAATTTCTCGTCTGATGGTGAACGAGCCATTCAGATGAAGAGCGGCCAACGAATCTACTTCGACGCCAGTGCCACAGGAGCCATTGGGACGCGCGCTAGAGGCTTCTGGGGGAATGTCCGGGGTGATACCTACATGGTTCACTCAACGGACTCTACGGAGGTCCTAGACGTCTATGTTGGGGGTACTCGTACTTTCCGCATGAGACCCGCGGCCATCTCTACTCCTAATCCGATGTCGATTGGCTCTACCCTCGGGGTTACCAGTCACATCACTTCGACCTCCGGGTACGTCTATGGTGCCCAGGGGTGTCGAGTTCCTACTGGTTCGGCCTTCTACTTGGATGGCGTCGGAAACCAAACCTACTTAACCTTCAACGGTTCAACTATTACTCTAGTCAAGAACGGATCGACTGTAGCTACATGGTAAACCCTAATAACCAATTCATCGATGAAATCAAGTTTAAGCTCGGCCACCAGGAGTGGGAGCTGCAACGACTTGCGATTCAACTTCAACAGGCTAATGCTGAGATCGAAAGACTGAAAAATGAACAATCTGCCGCCTCTGCCGGACAACCTCCGAGCGAGTAACGGTTGGCTTACTGAGGCTCTCTTCTGGGACCGCATGGTCATCAAGACAGAAGAGACCCGTAAGTATAAGCCGCGATTTACTCTGAATCACGACAAAGATGGTTATATCAACGCTCGTAAGTCTTTTGTCGAACTCGGTGATCCAACGGGTTATAAATGGGCTATGGAGTATCTGGGTGACTGGATGCACTATTTGGCGCTGTGTAAGTGTAAGTGGTTTAAGGAGGCGCTTGTCGGCTGGCAAGAAGAGCTCCGAATAAAGGTTCAAAGTGAGGCTCTCGATGTCATTAGGAAAGTCGCTGCAAGCGATGATAAACAGGCTGCTGTTGCGGCTCGATACTTGGCTGAGTACGGTTGGGAAAAGAAACCGAGCACCAGGGGTCGACCCAGCAAGGCGGAACTACAAGGTGAACTTAAGAAGGCTGTAGAAGTCCTCTCGGTGGAAGATGAAGACGCGAAGAGGATCGGCCTAGTAAAGTAGAGGAATAAATGTCCAAAGAAGATTTCCAAGCGATTGACGATGCTCTGCTGGAACTTGGGATTGCACTAGCTCTTGGAGCACCGGAAGTCTGGACATTAGAACAACGACTAAAATATGAAGCAGCAACAGAAGCACTGGTGAAATATAAGAATGACAGCGTATAAAGGCGGACGTGCCGCGGCTCAGGCTCGGTACAATTCCAAGCCGGAACAAAAGAAGAGGCGGGCCATGAGAAATCGGGCCCGTCGCAACATGATCAAAGCCGGTAAGGCGCGTAAGGGTGATGGTAAGGATGTGGGCCACGCTGATGGCAATCCGATGAATACGCCCAAGCGAGGAACCAAGAACCTCCGTATGGAGAGCAAACGAGCTAACCGTTCTTACCCTCGTAATAAGCGAGCCGGTAAGAAGAACCCCCGCGACTAGCGTATGACTAAAACTAGAACCGAACTGATCCGAGAAGCTGCTGAAGCGGACCTTGAGACTTTTATTCGTCTTGTATTCCCAAAGCAGGTTCTCGGCTCCGTACACACTGAAATCTGTCGCTGGTGGACCCGACAAGATCGAAAGTCACACCAGCTTTTGCTTATGCCTCGGGACCACGGTAAGAGCCGCTTAATCGCCTTCCGGGTCGCTTGGTACATTACTCGACATCCTGATTGTCGAATCCTCTATATCTCGGCCACCAGTAATCTCGCCGAGAAGCAGCTCAAGTTTATCAAAGACATTCTGACGTCTTCGATTTACAGGCGCTATTGGCCGGAGATGGTAAACGAAGATGAAGGTAAACGTGAGAAGTGGACTAACACGGAAATTTCGGTCGATCACCCGAAGCGTAAGGAAGAGGGTATCCGTGACCCTACTATTTTTACTGGAGGCCTTACAACTTCTCTTACTGGTATGCACTGTGATGTTGCTGTACTTGACGATGTGGTTATCTATGAGAATGCCTACACTGAAGAGGGCCGCACGAAGGTTAAGTCCCAATACTCCCTCCTAAGCTCGATTGAAGGGGCTGATGCAGAGGAGTGGGTCTGTGGCACTCGCTATGACCCTAAGGACCTCTACTCTGAACTTCTCCAGATGCGTGAGGAAATCTTTGATGATGAGGGTGAAGTAGTTGATGAAGAACCAATCTACGAAGTGTTCGAGCGACAAGTCGAAGACGCCGGTGACGGTACGGGTGAATTTCTCTGGCCCAGGGCTCAACGCTCAGACGGCAAGTGGTTTGGATTTGATCGCAAGGTTCTTGCAAAAAAGCGTGGACAGTATCTCGACCGAACCCAATTCCGGGCTCAGTATTACAATGATCCCAACGATCCCGGAGAACTTAAGATCGGACGGGACAAATTTCAATACTACGACAAGAAACATCTCAATTTCGATGGAAGTAATTGGTACTTCAGAGACCGAAAACTCAACGTCTTTGCTTCCGCAGATTTCGCATATACTGCAAGCAAACGGTCTGACTATTCAGCAATTGCAGTTATCGGAATCGACAGTGACCAACAGATTTATGTTCTCGAAATTGATCGATTCAAAACCGGACGAATTTCGGAAATTTATGAGCATGTACTTAACTTACACGTAAAGTGGGATTTCAAGCGCATCGGCTGCGAAGTCACTAGCGGTCAGAAGATGATCGTCCAAGAGCTTAAGGACATGTACATCAGGCCTAATGGTCTTTTATTGTCGGTTGTAGAAATCAAGCACACCCGACACGAAGGTACTAAGGAAGAGCGCATCAATGCAATTTTGGAAGCCCGATACGATAATCAATATATTTGGCACTATAAGGGAGGCGGTTGTGAAATCTTGGAAGAAGAACTTATTGCAACTAGGCCCCCTCACGATGACTGCATGGATGCTTTGGCTTCTGCCATTGAGATTAGTACCCCTCCTACTGGTAACTCCGCGCGAGATCGTCAGAGGATAAGCAATATTATTACCCATAAACGATTTGGTGGAGTAGCCTTCTAATGCCTGTTGGTGTTCGCGGTATCGACATCTGTGACTTCCTAGAGCAAGATCGCCTAGCTGTTCAGATTGTCGATTACTTTAATGATTGGTCTAATCAACGTCAACCTTGGTTGGACAACGTTGCTGAAGTCCGAGACTATGTGTTCGCTGTAGATACAACTACAACGACTAATAATGTTCTCCCTTGGAAGAACTCGGTCCACATCCCTAAGCTTTGTCAGATTCGAGATAATCTGCACGCTAACTATATGGCGACAGTTAAGCCGAACGACGACGCGATTATCTGGGAGGGTGATGATGAAAATGCTGAGGCTAAAGATAAGCGTGAAGTAATTCAGAGCTATATGGCCAATAAGCTTCGTCAGAGCGGTTTCTGGAATGAAGCCTCGCGCGTAGTGTATGACTGGATTGATTCCGGTAACTGCTTCGCGATGGTCGAATACGTCAGTGAACAACTCAAAGACCCTAGAACGGGTATGGTCACTTCTGGGTATGTCGGCCCCAAGATGCGGCGTATCAGTTATCAAGATATTGTCTTTAATCCGGCTGCTGCCTCGTTTGAGGAATCTCCTAAGATTATCCGGTCTATTAAGACCCTCGCCTCTCTTAAGGCGGACCTAGAGGATCATCCTGAACTCGGCTACATGGCTGAAGTCTTCAATAAGATGCGTGAAAAGCGCTCTCAGTTTGTCGGATTAAATGAGAGAGACTTCCAAAAGAATACTGCTTTTATTGTTGATGGGTTCGGGAATTTCCTCGAATACTTTAAAGGCAACTATATTGAAGTCTTGGAATTTTATGGTGATCTCTATGACAGCGAAAACGATAAATTATACAAGGATCATATTATCACTGTCATTGATCGCTCTTGGATTATCCGCGCTCAAGCCAATCCTTCATGGCTGGGGAGTGCCCCAATCTTCCATTGCGGATGGCGTCTTCGCCCTGACAATTTGTACGCTATGGGCCCCTTGGATAATCTGGTCGGTATGCAATACCGCATCGACCACCTGGAGAACGCTAAGGCGGACGCATTCGACCTTATCGTCCAACCGGTTATCAAGGTCAAAGGATATGTAGAGGATTTCGACTACGGACCCAATGAGCGAATCTTCTGTGGTGACGACGGGGAGGTTGAATTCATGCCCCCGGACACTACCATGCTCAATGCTGATACTCAGATTGCACTCTATGAGCAGAAGATGGAAGAGATGGCTGGTGCCCCTAAGCAAGCAATGGGCTTCCGCACTCCTGGTGAAAAGACGGCCTTCGAAATGCAAATCTTAGAGAACGGAGCCAATAAGGTCTTCATCAATAAGACGTCCTACTTCGAAGAACAATTCTTAGAACCTATCCTTCAGTGCATGTTAGAGCAAGCTCGACGTAATCTGAGCCCGAGCGACATAATTCGGGTTGTAGATAATGATGTGAATGCCGTAACCTTCCAGACGATCACCCGAGAAGATATTACGGCTCGTGGCAAGATTCGTCCGGTTGGTGCCCGACACTTCGCCCACAATGCTAACATCGTTCAAAATCTCTCGCAGTTCCAACAGATGTTTGGTAGTGACCCCTCGGTTATGTCTCACATCTCCGGTAAGGCGGAAGCTAAACTCATCGAAGAACTTCTGGGTCTGTCCAAGTATAAGATTTACGGTGAAAATATTCGAGTGGCTGAGAGCTATGAGACCCAACAGCTCGTCCAGTCCGCTCAAACTTCTATTGCACAACAAGGAATGCCGACCAATGCAGACCAAGTGGTTCAGCCATCTCCCCAGGGATAAACAAGAAGATTTCAAGAAATTAGTTCTTGGAAGTCAGAAAGTCCTTGACAGACTCCGTGAAATATGCTATAATGTTAATCAGAATAGGGAAGTACCCACCGCTGATTATGACTCACCGAGTTGGGCCTATAAACAGGCTGATCGAAACGGGTATTTAAGAGCTTATCGTGAAATTTACGATTTGCTAGACCTCTCAGACCACGAGAAGAAATAAAGGAGCGCCAAGACCAATGGCTGATATTTTTGAATCTAATGTCCAATCTGAATCTGCCCTTGAGGTTCTAGTTGGAGAAGGTAAAAAGTTTGCTGATGCTGAAGCACTGGCTCGGGCAAAGATTGAGGCGGATCGAACCGTCTCTGATCGGAATCGAGAACTGGAAGAGCATCGTCAGGAGATGAACCGCCTTCGCGAAGAAATCCTCGCCCTTAGATCGGCCCCGCGAGAGCCCGCCCCGGCCCCCGAACCCCCGAAGGATGCTGACCGCCCTGTCGAGGATGCGCCGAATTTAGATTTGGCCTCGCGTATTCGAGAAGAAATGCGTCTAGCTCAAAAGGAAGACGTCCAGAACCAGAACGTATCTCAGGTGCGAAATAAGCTCATTGAAGTTTATGGCACCCAAGAGAAAGCTCAACAGGTTCTGACCGCCAAGGCAGCCGAACTCGGCCTCCCCGTGGAATTCCTTAATAGTGTAGCCGCTCAGTCGCCGCAAGCGTTTTATACGACTATCGGTTTGACTGAACAACAGACTTCTCAAGCTGCTGTAGCTACTCGCGGTGACGTGAATGCTATGGTAGTCGCGACTCAATCCTCGGCCCCCAAGGCAGGTTCGTATAAGGCTTACGAAGAAATGCGTAAGAATGATCCGAAACGCTATTGGACCGCCGAAGTTCAAAACCGCATGTTCGATGATCGTAAACGACTCGGAGATGCATTCTACACCTAATAAGGAGAACCTATGGCTGGTATGAACACTGGCAATTCGGACGCCCTTATTCGTTCTGAGATTTGGTCTAACCAACTTAAGGACGTTCTGACTGACGAACTGAATGCCGCTGGCTACGTTCGTTGGCTGTCCGATTTCAACGACGGTAATCAGCTCACGATCCCGTCGATTGGTGTTCTGGATGCTCACGACTACACGGAAGATACTCCCGTGCAGTACCAAGCTCTGGACACCGGTGAATTCAACTTCACCATCAACACCTATCTGTCGAGCGCGACCTACATCACCAATAAGGCGAAGCAAGACGGTTTCTACATGAACGAGCTGGTTTCGAGCTTTGTGCCGAAGCAAGCCCGTGCTATCAAGGAACGTCTTGAAATCGACATTTGGAAGGAAGGTCAACCGAAGACCGGCAACCCTGCTGGCTATCAAGTGGCTGGTAACGCCAACCAAATTAACGGTGCTGATCACCGTCGAGTTGGTTCGGACACCGGTGCTGGTTCGGCTCGCACGCTCGGCGTTACGGATTTCGCCTATGCGAATTACGCTCTCGATAAGGCCAATGTGCCCCAAGAGAACCGTATCGCTATTGTCGATCCGTCCGTTGAATTCCACCTTAACACCCTGACCAACCTTGTCAACTTCTCGAACAACCCCAAGTGGGAAGGTATCGTGGAGTCGGGCATCGGCCGTGGTCGCCGGTTTGTTAAGAACATCTACGGCTTCGACGTCTATACTTCGAACTACCTGCCGCTCTGCGGTACTGGTCAGTCGGGTACGTCGGAGACCATTAACTCTGTTGCCTCTGGCGCTAATGCCGTCTGTAACCTGTTCTTCTCGGCCTCCTCGGATGTCCTGCCCTACATTGGTGCGTGGCGTCAGATGCCGAATGTGGACAGCGAGTACAACAAGGACTTCCAGCGCGATGAATACGTCACGACCTGCCGCTATGGTCTGAAGATTTATCGTCCGGAAAACCTCGTGACGATCCTTGGCGTTCCTTCGGCTGCTGGCTAATAGGAGAACACCATGACTGCTAAATGGCAAAATGCTGACGGTCTTGGCGTTAAGTTCGCCGATTACGTCAAGGACTCGAAAAATTACACCAACAAGTTTCGTCACGTTGACGTCTCTGGTGTTATTCAACAGGCGGAGATGGAGTTCGATCTGTCGAAGATCACGGGTGGCACTGTTGCTTATCCGGCCGATCTGAACAACGACGGTACGAACGACGGCTTCACTGAAGGTGATTTCAACTTCCCGGCTTACAGCTCGATTCTCGATGCTGTCATCGTTATGGATGAAGCTGCTGCTGGTGGTACGTCGATCACTGTTGGTACTTACACTAAGACTGGTTCGGCCATCGCGGCTACTGGTCTGGTGACGGCTACCGAAGGTGTTCTGGCGAACCTCGACACCCTCGGCGCTCGCACTTATGGTGCTGGTGCTCTGGTGGCAACTGCGGTTGAAACGGCTTCGGTCGGCGCTGCTGCGGCGTTCCCGGCGATTGGTGCCACTGGTACCTTCACTGCCGGTAAGGGTCGTCTCATCGTCCGGTATATTCCGCCTCGCGAGAATAAGACTTCGACCTAACTTAATTCCCTTTCCGTGGGGGATGCTGAGGGGTACTAGGCACCGCTGCTTGGTGCCCCTCTTCTCTTTATAGGGAATTAAAGTGGATAAGTCAATTCTTCTATTTGTCCTAGGCTCTTTCTGGACAGTTATCCAGATTGCCTTCGGAGCTGTGTTGAAGATGTTCAATGACCGACTGAAGTCTGTAGAGCAATCGCACAAGGAACTTCCTGATGTGTATGCTCGACGCGATGACGTAAAAGATATGAAACAAGAATTGGTCGATATGCTTCGGCGCATCGAAGACAAGTTAGACAATAGGAAATCTGCGTGAAACTAGACTCTCTTGTGGATGTTGAATCTCTGCAAAACGAGACTTCTGCAATCCAGACGTTAGCAGATAATAACGATAAACTTACTGAAGCATTTACTAATACGTTGAGCCGCGATGGTTCGACGCCAAATGCTATGGGCGCTAATCTGGATATGGGGTCTTATAGGATCATCAATCTGGCTGCTCCCCAGAATGCTAACGACGCTGTCCGCAAGACTGATTTAGACCAAGCTACGGGTGGCCTCGATGATGATCTCATTGACGCCATCCTAGCTGCTCCGGATCACGCAACTGATGCGGCTGCTAGTGCGGCTGCTGCGGCTGCTAGTGCTCAAGAAGCTTCGGAATACATCGGAGCAGCAACTTCTGCTCAATATTGGACTACTGCTCGTACTATTACATTAACGGGCGTTTTAAGCGGCTCCCAGAGCTTTGATGGCTCGGCCAACTTCTCGCTCTCTGCCTCGTATGTGGATGGTACGATTACTAGCGCTAAGTTAGCCTCTGGAGTTGCTGTTGCGAATCTCGGGTATACTCCGGCTAACAAAGCCGGTGATACTCTGACTGGTGAGCTTATTCTTGCTCCTAGTTCGTTAACAAGCGTTTATGCAGCAGGGTTTCGCGGTGTCCCCTTTGCGACTCAAGATGACGATTATACCTTTGTCTTAGCGGATGCTGGACAGGGTAAGAGACACACGTCAGGTACTGCTCATGCATATACCGTCCCCCCGAACGCTTCTGTCAGCTATCCTATTGGTACTGCTCTTGTCGTTCGCAATGTTGGCGCCGGGGTCATTACTCTTACTCAGGGTGCTGGAGTTAGTATTAGGCTTCCTGGTTCTGCTACTGCTAGTAATAAATCTCTTGCACAGTGGGGCTTCGTCACTCTTATTAAAGAAGATACGAATGATTGGGTGGCCGTGGGATCGGGTGTAACTTAATGACTATTGCCCCTCTTTTGGTAGGGGTCAAACCTCCCCTAATCTTAACTGCTAATCCTCCCCACCACGCTTACGGGAGTAGGTCTGGGTCCGGTCTGTGTACTAGTGACCCGGTTGCTGTAACTGCTACTGGTGGGGTTGGAGCTAAGACTTATGCTTGGACGGAAGTAACTGCTACGTCTGCTGTTGCCGATTCACCCGCTGCTGCGACTACAACTTTTAGTGCTACTCTAGGATTTAACGAAGAGATCGGCGCTACATTTAGATGTACTGTTACGGATTCTATCGGTACGACAGCAACAATCGATATTGAGGTCTTCCTTTTTGAAGTGAGCTATTTCTAATGAAAAAGACTCTTTTACAACTGACTCAAGATATTTTGAGCGCCATGGAAGACGACGAAGTTAACTCCATCGGCGATACTGTGTCGTCCATGTCGGTTGCTCAAGTTATCCAAAATGTCTACGAGGAAATGATTACTCGTATTGATATCCCCGGATCAGATTTCCTCACCGTACTCGAAAGTCTGTCTGACGTCAATCGTCCGAACTACTTAAGAATGCCTGATGGTATCAAGAAGGTTCACTGGATTAAGTACAATGGTGAAGATGTAGATTATTTAGAGCCTAAGGCTTTTGTGGACTATGTGACTAAGAGAGATGCCGGAGACGATATCATCGACTTCAATGGGGTAACTCTCAAGATTGCAACCGATGCTGATCCCTCGTATTGGACGAGTTTCGATGATGAACACATTGTCTTTGACTCCTATAATTCTAACAGTGGTGCTACGCTTCTGTCCGTACAGAGTGTGGCCTGGGCTCAAAGCATTCCGGACTTAGACTTAGCTGATGATGCAATCCCTGATTTACCTGCCCATCTATTTCCAACACTTTTATCTACGGCTAAGGCTCGGTGCTTTGTCCACTTTAAACAGGTGGCTAACGCAGCAGAAGAAGCTTCAAGCCGCCAAGGATTAGTCCGTTGGCAGAACGATCAATTCAGAGATGGACGAGTAAAGCGCACGGGTCCAAACTATGGTAAGCCTCGCTGATAGGATCAAGAATGTACACCCAAATGCCCTTAGACAGTTACGTCCCGATGCCCAATATGTGTCTGATGGATTACAAGAGTTCTATATTAACAGGGATCATCTCGGGTATTATAGAATTGTCAGATTCCGTGGGGGTAAGCTGGCCGGGTACATTTCCGGAAGTTTTACCTCTCACTACAAAGCCCACGAGCGACTAGTCTCCTATCTTCAAAAGACGAATAAATTCGGGAGAGCCATTTGGCCAAAACATGCTCCCGCTGTGGATTACTAAAAGAAAGCAGCGAGTTTAATAATAGAGCACGTTCTGCTGATGGTTTAGACCATTGGTGTAAGGAATGTAATTCTGAAAGTTGTCGAGAATACAATCAATCTGAAATTGGACAACAAAAAGCAAGAGAACGAGCTTTAAGAAAATATAAATTATCTGTAGAAGAATATAATTCTATATTAAAGAATCAGAAATTTGTATGTAAGATTTGTAAAAATCCAGAAACTAAACAAAGAAAAGATGGAGCACCTTGGCCCTTAGCGGTTGATCATTGTCATGAGACCGGAAAGGTTCGTGGACTGCTTTGTAATAATTGCAACCGAGGGCTTGGGCTTCTAGGAGATACTAGACAGCATTTAGCCGCAGCTTTGGATTATTTAGATGGCAAGAGCTGAGGCAACAAAGCTTTATAGGACATTTGTAAAAGGGTTAATTACTGAAGCTGGTCCTCTGACTTATCCCCAGGACGCTTCAATCGACGAAGACAATTGCGTTATTTATCGTACGGGTAATCGTTCTCGTAGACTCGGTATTGATGTCGAGCAATATGCTCAAGCCGATACTATTACGATCTCGCAATCAGACTTCGACAACAACGCTATTAAAGAATACCGCTGGGACTCCGTAGCAAACGACGCTAACCGGAGCTTTTTGGTATTTCAGGTTGGACGTTATTTAAACTTCTTCGATCTGAGTGGAAATACAATCCTCGAAGGAGAGAAGGCGTTTAAAGTTGACCTGGAGCCCTTTAAGGTAGCTGCGGCGACTAATCACTATGCGTCTGAAGTCTCCTTTGCCCACGGTAAGGGTCTTCTGTTCGTTGTCGGTGAAAAGTTCGAACCGTTCTATGTTCAATACAATTCGACGCTAGATGCCATTACAACTCAACGCATCTATATTCAAATTCGAGATTTTAAGGGTGTTGCGGACGGTCTGGCTAATGATGAAGAGCCCACGACCCTCTCGGATGCTCACCACTACAATCTCTTAAATCAGGGATGGTTAAACCCCTCTAATGATGCAACAGGTTCAAGCGTTCTCTACTTTACGTCGTTTGGCTCGGTGGCAATTGCGGACCAAGCGCCGAATACACCTATTGGGTCGTACTTCACAGCGACGTCTAGGTACCCTGGAAACAATAAACAGTGGTGGGTTGCCAAGGATAGCACGACGGGCGATTTCGACCCGAACCTACTGGTTAAAGAATACTTCGGGACCTCACTAGCTCCCCGGGGACACTATGTCGTTAACGCATTTAATATTGATCGCACTGCTGTTTCTGGTGTTGCTAACATCGACGCTGAAACTACTCTGGAGCGGCCCTGTTCCGTTGCTTTCGCTAATGGGCGCGTGTGGTATACTTGGAATAGTAACGTTGCTTTTAGTCAGGTTTTAACCGACAAAAGTAAGGCGGGTTTCTGCTATCAAGAGGCAGACCCGACGTCTGAAGTCATTAGTGATCTAGTGGCTACTGATGGTGGTCTTATTCCGATCCCTGAGATGGCTAAGGGTCTGAGACTCGAACCCGTTGGCTCGGGTATGCTTGTCTTTGCAACCAATGGTGTTTGGTTCATCGGAGGCACAGATGCAGGTTTTACGGCTACGGATATCAGCGTCTCTAAGGTAAGCCCTATTGGGACTACCAGCCCCAACTCTGTAATCTCTGTAAACGATGCCATCTACTGGTGGAGCAATATCGGCATTCAGGCGATGAAGCAGCAGATGGGCTTGTTCGGAGCTGTAGACGGTATCTTTGATAAACAGAATATTTCTGAACAAACGATTCAAACCTTCTATAACGATATTGATCAAGAACCTAAACAATACGTTAAAGTCGCTTATGATGAACAAACGAACGTTATTCAGTGGTTATTTAAAACCAACGATATTGGCAATCGCTATTTCTATAATCGGGTTCTTAACCTCGATCTGACTCTTCAGGCGTTCTACCCTTGGACTATTAGCACAGGAGCACAATTCCCCTATGTGGTCGGAATTACAACGACTCCTAAACTGGCTGGTTATCTGGGTAATCTTGATATTAGCGTACGCCCTACTTTCATCAAATACATTGTAGTTGTTCCTGAGACCTTCAGTACCGTAAATTATCGTTTCAATTTTGCTACGTTTAACTCGATTAATTTCACTGATTGGGACACGTACGGAGAGATCATCGGAGACCCTCTTCAGTATCTTTCGTATGTAGAAACCGGGTACGAACTATTAGAAGATGCAATGCGTAAGAAGCAGACGCCTTGGGTCTTCACCTACTTTAAGCGCACCGAAGAAAACTATGTTGAAGACGGTGACGACTATACAACTGATCGACAAAGCTCTTGTATGTTCCAAGTAAAATGGGATTGGGCGTCGAGCAATATTTCTGGAAAGTATTCGACAAAGAGAGAAGCCTATAGGCACGTTCGACTTCCTGTAATGACGGAAGAAGATTTGAGCTTTGATACTGGCTATCCTATTGTTGTTACTAAGCACAAGGTACGTGGTAGTGGACGAGCAATCCAATTTAGATTTGAATCAGACGCAGTCGCAAAAGACTTTGACCTTCTTGGATGGTCTGTTGCCGTCACCGGAACAACCAAAGTGTAGGCAGGCTGTTGAGTCTGATCTCGAAGATATTGTAGAGATGGCAAAGAAGTTCCACCAGCAGTCTATCTGGAGGGAGTCATTATTCGATGAAAATAAAGTTCGATCCATGGCTCATGTTCTTCTGGGCCTCGGGGGTATTTTTGTTAACTCCGCCGGTGGCTTTATTGCTGGCAGTCTTCAGCCACTCATTTTCAGTTCCACTACTTTTGTCGCTGTGGAGCTTGCTTGGTTTGCTCCTAATGGGGGCGGTCGTGAATTGCGTGAAGCTTTTGAGGAATGGGCACGAGCTCAAGGAGCGTCCATCATTCAAGTCTGTCTCCTCGGAGATGAAAACTTCGACAAAAATCACGCAAACATAAGTGCCAATGGGTACGCTCTCGCTGAACTTCAATACGTAAAGGTTTTATAAGTTGCCTGCTCTAAGTACAGTTATTGCTGCGTCTGCTCTGGCCGTTAGTGCAACCTCAACGGCTATCAGTTATACCCA